>Ga0315288_10003233_pt1 | contig 20831 bp, 15 predicted proteins | sample YL17G11_20_MG_FD_203454 | JGI IMG/M metagenome (GOLD analysis project Ga0315288, IMG submission 203454) | Sediment microbial communities from Yellowstone Lake, YNP, Wyoming, USA - YL17G11_20 | ecosystem: Environmental > Aquatic > Freshwater > Lake > Sediment | place: USA: Wyoming | collected...
CGAGTTCGATTTCCAGATACTCAACGAGCGCGGCAAGGGCTCCATCTTCAAGGCCATTGGGGCCTTCGTTCTAACATTCCTGATGGGCACGATCCTCATGATACCCCTGGGCATGGGCATAGGCAACGGGGGCATCTTTCTTGTCGGGCTCACGGTATCGACCACCTTCGTCGGCATAGTCGCGACGACCCTGCGGGAGGTCGGCCTGGCGGACATGCCCTACCGCCAGAACATCATCATCATGGCCCTGATGGCCGATATAGCCGTGACCATCATGCTGGTCCTCGTCCCGCTGGTTGCCAAGGCGGACCTCCTCCATCTGGCCCTGAACCTGGGCATCTACATCCCGGTCACCTTCCTGATATTCTACATAGCCTACAGGCTCGGCAGCATGGCCATGTGGCATTTCCCGAAGACCCTCTCGCGGTTCTTCCACGGAAAGGACCCGTCGGAGCTCGGCGTCAGGGCCTCGTTCATGTTCCTGTTCTTCTTCATCCTGCTGACATTGGCCTTTGGCATCGAGGCCATCCTGGGCGCATTCCTCGCCGGCATGCTCTTCTCCCTCCTGTTCCACGAAGGCGCCCTTCTCAGCAAGAAGCTCTTCGGCCTCGGCTACGGCTTCTTCGTTCCGGTCTTCTTCATCTACATCGGCAGCAACTTCGACTTTACCCTCCTTTGGAGGCCCGAGCTGCTCTGGATGGTCCCCTACATCATCATGGTGGCCGTCGTTAACAAGATGCTCCCGTCCATCTATTTCGCCCCGGAGCATCCCCTCAAGAAGGTCCTCGGGATCGGTGTCCTGAACTCCTCTAGGCTGGCGGTTATGATCGCGGCCGTGACGCTCGGCATCCAGTACAATCTCGTCAACAAGGACATATTGTCCCCGATGATCCTAGTGGCCATGGTCCTCTGCCTGGTCTGTCCCACGGCCTTCAAGAGGATGATGGCCAACGAGCCCAAGGAGAAGGGTCTCGAGGAGGCCCGAACGCCCGCCAAAGCCGAGGAACCGGGCGGCCATCAAGACGAGAGGGTCACGGAGGAGGTGCTCTGATGGCCAAGCACTCGACCGATGATGCCGGCGGGAAGGAGCTACCGCCCACGGTCGAGCGGGCCGCCCCCGAGAAGAAGAAGGGCGCTGGCCGCATCATCATAATCGGCGGTGGCCGCATAGGACGCCACCTCATGAAGCACCTGCCGAGGTCACTCCTCATCGAAAGCAGCCCGGCCACCGTCAAGAACATGTCGAAGCTCTACGGCAAGGACCGGGTCCTCATAGGCGACGGGGCCAACCTCAAGTTCCTGATAGAGGCCGGCATACAGGAGGCCGACATGGTCATAATCACGACCAGCAAGGACCATGTCAACAACAAGATCGCCATGGCCGTGGCGCCCTTCGGCGTCCGCAAGGTCATGGTCCGCGTCAGCGACGAGGAGACCTTCAAGGCGTACAAGAGCCTCGGCATGGAGCCGTTCAAGATAACGCCGGCCCTGTCCGCGAAGCTCGTCGAGCGCATCTACAACCCCGACATGCCGCACGTCCACGAGTTCATCCTTCCCACGGGATGCGCTGCCGCCGGCAAGCAGATAGAGCAGCTGAACATCCCCGAGGAGGTCACGCTGATATCCGTCCTGCGCGGGGATAACCTAGAGGTCCCCGAGCCCACGCTCGTCCTGAATGCCGGCGACGTCCTCACAGTCATTGCCCCCGACGAGGACATCCTGAGGCTGGAAAAGCTCCTCGGGGTAAGGCTGGATCTGACCCAGCTCCGCAAGATCTACGTCCCGTTCAAGGGAAAAAGGACCATCAAGTACGCCCTGCGGGAGGCCTTCGTGCTGGCCAAGTACGCCGACGCCGAGGTCGTTCTCGTGTACGACAAACGCGACAAGGAGGACCGGAACTTCGCCAAGCAAATGGAGCAGATATTCAAGCTCCAGGACGTCAACATCGCCCTGAAGGGAGTGGACGCGGTGCCCGAGGACGGCCTGAAGTCCCTGTTGCAGAAGTTGGCCCTTGAACGGAAGGACTCGAAGAACGGGAACAGCACCATCTTGTACGACTGCGTCATGGTGGACCCCGAAGCCTCCACGTTGCTAGAGCGGTTCATAGGGACATCGTGGATTGAGCATACGCTCGAGGGCATGGACCGACCGGTCATCGTAACGGGCAATATGAACCCCTACAAGAGCATCCTCCTGGCCATAGACGGTTCCGACAACTCCGAGATACTCGTGTCCTTGGCCATCGAGGTGGCCATCCTCTTCGGCTCCCGCATACATGTCCTGGCCAGGGTCGTCGAGGACGAGGAGTCCATGGACCATCTCGCCCAGTACGTCGTCCGCGCCGGCCATCTCTACGGCCTCGAGGTAACGCGGCAGGATATAGACGGGAACCCGACCCTCGAGTTCGTGGATAACGTCAAGAGCGGCCAGTTCGACCTCGTGCTGGTCAACTGGAAGTCCAGGGCCATAAAGCGGGACCTCCTGCGCAAGGTCGTGGAGTACGGCCCGAGGTCGGTGCTCGTCCTCCCATAGGACCGGCCGTCGCCGGGCCCGTTTCTTTTTCTCGAAAGATTATATAGCACCCTCCTACGATATAGGCCCCGGATGTCCCCCGAGAAAGACGACAAGAAGGCTAAGGGCTCGGACGAGAGCCTTGACGAGATCAGGGCCCGCCTCGACCGCCTCGGCAAGAAGGAGAAGCCCGCGGAGCCAAAGGTGGAGCGCATCCCCGACGAGGATGCCCGAAAGCCCTATCCTGGAAAGCCCAAACCGACCCAGGCGGACAAGGTCCCGACAATTGAGATGGAATCACTGGAGCACATGGACATAATCAAGAAGATATGCCTCATCGGGGACTCCGGCGTGGGCAAGAAGACCATCCTCGGCAAGGTCGCCCCCTTCCGGAAGGAATGGGAGCACTACGCGAACACCATCGGGACGACCATCACCAAGTACGTCCAGAGCTATTCGTTCGTCGTGGCCGACGTGAACCTCCTCATAATGGTCTGGGACATCACGGGCCGCGAGTCCTTCCTCAGGATGCAGCCCTCGTACTACAAGGGCGCCGAGGGCCTCATGGTGATGGCCGATGCCAGCGATATGGCATCCATCGAGAACATCCCTATGTGGATACGGGCAGCCTACAAGATCACCGACATGGTCCCGACCGTCGTCGTGATAAACAAGATAGATCTCGTGCCCGAGGACGAGCGCAAGCCCTTGGACCGCAAGGTCCAGGAAGTTATGAAGGGCTATGAAATCCCCGTGTTCTACACGACCATGGACTCGAACCCGAGAGCCCTCACAGGGCCATTCTACAAGCTGGCCGAGCTCATCAGCGAGCGGGTGAAGCTCCAGCTGGCCCGGAAGCGCTACAAGAAGGCCTACGGAAAGAACCAATGATGGGCGCGAGGGCCAACCCTCGTGCCCCCCATCGCCCTGGTAAGTTCTATTAGTCTCCGCACGATAATCATCAGATGGACATTATAGCCCCGTGGTGTAGTTGGTCCAACACTCCGGCCTTTGGAGCCGGGTACGTCGGTTCGAATCCGACCGGGGCTGTCTTTTACCCTTCTTGCCCTATTCAACCTCGGCGACGCTAAGGAAGGCCTGCTCCACGTTCTGGCCGGTCTTGGCGCTGGTGGTGAAGAACTTCCATCCGCGCTTTTCAGCCAACTGCCTGCCCTGCTCCTCGGCCGGGTATTTTGGCCCAAGGTCCATCTTGTTGGCCAGCAGGACCACGGTCCTTTTCGGGTCGTCCTTCAGGAACATATTCGCCCATTTCTCGGCCATCGCGAAGGTTTCATCCCTCGTCACGTCAAAAACGACCATCCCAACGTCCGAGCCCTTCACATAAGACGCGATGATCCTCTCGTACTTCAGGAAGCCTATAAGGTCCCATATCATGAGGGTCACATTGGCGTCCTTGATGACGATCTCCTTCTTCGTGACCCTTGCGCCCATGGTTGTGAGGTACTTCTCGTCGAAGACATTATGGGAGAAGCGGTTGGCGAGGTTGGTCTTGCCCACGGCGAACTCGCCAAGCATGCAGACCTTTCTAAGGAACCTGCGTTCCGCCATCATCATCCTTCCATATCGGCCATGAAATCGAGGGATTAAAGGAAGATGTTAACCGATATATGAAGATTCTGTACAAAACGAGAATGGGGCCTAGACCGCGTAAAGCACAGGCCGGTCATCGGCCCCATCGCACGGGACAGGTATTTTCCGTCCTCAGTCCTCGAAGACCTCTTTCCAGATGAAGGCTGCCAGGAGGCCGCCTATTATAGGGGCCACTATGAACAGCCATACCTGGCTGAGGGCGTCCCAGCTGCCCATGATGGCCAGCACGAGGGCCGGGCCAAGGCTCCTGGCCGGGTTCACGGACACCCCGGTCACTGGTATCCCGACGAGGTGGATGACCACCAGTGAGAGGCCTATTGCCAGGCCCGCGAACTTCGTGTTCGCGTGCTTCGAGGTGGCGCCGAAGATGACCAGCAGGAACATCATGGTCATCACGACCTCGGCGACGAAGCCGGCCCACCACTCGAACTTCCCAGGGGACTGGCTGCCGTATCCGTTCTGGCCAAGGCCGTCTATGCTCACGGAATAGCCCTGGTTCCCGAACGCTATGACCAGGACCGTCGTCGCCGCCGCGAAGGCCCCCACGCATTGGACCGCGATGTAAATGGCCGCGTCCTTGGGCTTGATCTTCCCTGCGGCCAGCATGGCCAGGGTTATGGCCGGGTTGATGTGACATCCCGATATGGGCCCGATGGCATAGACCATGAAGAGCACTGTGAGGCCGAAGGCGAAGGCGATTCCATAGAACCCGATTTTGGCCCCTGCCAGGACCGCGCTCCCGCAACCGAAGAAGACCAGCGCGAAGGTCCCAAGCATCTCGGCGAAGTACTTCCTTGTGTCCGCCCGGGCGCCCTTGGCCGGCGCCTTCTTCGTCACCTTTTCCTCGTCCTCGTCATCCATGTCGTCCTTATCGGCCATCCGACCACCCCTGTGCCCGTTTAGACCTTTTAATAGAAAGTCCTTTGAGCTATCCCTATCGGAATGAAATCGGAATATGGTGATTTCAACCTTTCTATCTAAAATTATTTCTATGAATATGGGTTGTAGCATAATTCAATAGATGATGTGAATGCCTCAGGTTTATTGAGAATGAACCGGTAGCCCCGCCGCCATTCCTCGAGGAGCACTTTCACTGCATTCAATTCGATTTAACCGATACTACCACTCCACCCCCACGTTAACCTATTAATATGCCCTTGAACAAAGATATGCTCGTGGCCCTGGGAGAAGCGTCCAGGGGGTTCGAATAGCCAAGGTCGGGAACGATATCGGGATATTCAAGGACCTGAACGGTCCGGAGCAAGGCGGCTCTAAGAACATCAACTGAAGGCGCAATACCCGGTCCTGGAGAAAGAAGGACCTTCCGACGATAAGACCCTTGTGCTCGAGGATACAAGGAATGACGGTGTAAACTGTCCGAGATGTGGGTGGCTTGATGCCAATACCCGAATGGACAGGTGTTCGGGTGCAATCGGGGCGGGAATATGATCCATGCTCCTTTGCTAGCCTGAGCATATATTCAAAAGCCATCGTCTCACACGAGAAGATGGCTAGGGCAATATAGGGTAGGCCCGATGCATCCCGGCATGACCTGATGATGGCCCTCTACGACCCAGAGATGGGCGCACGGCCGGAGGCGAACGGGATGAGTGGCATGAAACGGAATCCAACGAGATGGATGGATAACGAAACCTTTCGTCAATCCTGATTTATGCTACAACCCTTATGAATAGCAATGTATTTATTATGCCGAAGGGTTTTTGTGGTTTGCGTCCTGGTCGGTTCCGGACGGTGGACGAGAGGGGATGTCTTCATGAAAAATATTGTGTGGAAGCCCACGGAGAAGTTCAAGAAATCGACCCGGGTCTGGGGGTTCATGAAGAAGCATGGTATCAAGACATACGAGGACCTGATCAAGAGGTCCACCGAGGACATCGAATGGTTCTGGGCGGCGGCCCTCGAGGACCTGAACATAGAGTTCTTCCAACCGTACACAAAGGTGCTCGATTCCTCGAAGGGGATACCCTGGACCGACTGGTTCATCGGAGGGACCATAAACATCGTGCATAACTGCTTGGACCGGCACGCAAGCGGCCCCCTGAAGGACAAGGTCGCGCTCGTCTGGGAGGGGGAGAACGGGGATGTTCGCAGGATTACCTACGGGCAGCTCCACGAGGATGTCAACAGGTGCGCCAACGCCCTCAAGGGCCTCGGGATCAAGAAGGGGGACACGGTGGGCATCTACATGCCCATGTCCCCCGAGATCGTGGTCCAGCTCTTCGCGACCCTCAAGATCGGAGCCATCAGCATCCCCATCTTCTCAGGATACGCCCCCCCGGCCGTCGCCGAGAGGCTCAAGGGCGTGGAGGCCAGGGTCCTGTTCACGGCCAACGCCTCCTACCGGAGGGGCAAGGCGTTCGACATCAAGTCCAGCGCCGACAAGGCCGCGGCCCTTGCCGGGTGCGTGGAGCGGGTCGTCGTCTTCAAGAGGAACGACATGGCGGTCCCGTGGGATGCGAAGAAGGACATCTGGTGGGACGACTTCCTCAAGGGCGCTTCCACCGAATGTCAGTGCGAGGAAATGGAGAGCATGGACCCTGCCCTCATCATCTACACATCGGGGACGACCGGAAGGCCCAAGGGGACGGTCCACAGCCATGCCGGGACCCTGGCCCAGGTGGCCAAGGAGGTCGGCTGGTTCTTCGATATAAAGAACGAGGACCTCTTCTTCTGGCTGACCGACATCGGCTGGATGATGGGGCCTTGGATGATCATCGGGTCCCTCAACCACGGGGGCTCCATCTTCCTTTACGAGGGCGCCCCGAACCACCCAGGGCCAGACCGGCTCTGGGACATGATCGAGAGGCACAAGATAACGATCTTCAGCATCTCGCCTACGGCAATCCGGATGCTCATGCGGTCCGGCGACGAACCCGTAAAGAAGCACGACCTGTCCAGCGTGAGGATACTTGGCTCGACCGGGGAGCCCTGGGACGTCGAATCCTGGATGTGGTTCTTCGAGACGGTCGGGGGGCGCAGGTGCCCCATCATCAATATCTCGGGTGGGACCGATATCGTGGGATGCTTCCTCGCCCCACTGCCCATATGCGCGCTCAAGCCGTGCACCCTCCGGGGCCCTGGCCCCGGGATGGACATAGATGTCTGGGACGAGAATGGTAAGCCGCTGAGGGGCGAGGTCGGCTACCTGGTCTGCAAGAAGCCCGCGCCGTCCATGACGAGGGGTCTTTGGAAGGATCCGGACAAGTACATCGAGGCCTACTGGTCCAAGTGGCCGAACGTCTGGAACCACGGGGACTGGGCCCTCATCGATGAGGACGGCTTCTGGTTCCTGCTTGGGCGGGCGGACGACACGATCAAGGTCGCTGGCCGGAGGATCGGCCCCGGGGAGATCGAGGGTGCGCTGATGGAGCACCCGGCCGCCTCGGAGGCAGCGGCCATAGGGATCCCGGACGAAATTAAAGGAGAAGGCATCGTATGTTTCGTGGTCCTCCATCCGGGTCACGAGCCCACCGAAAAGCTGAAGGAAGATCTCAAGGACCAGGTCTGTAAGATCCTGGGAAAGGTCGACAGGCCGGAGGATATCATCTTCGTCAAGTCCCTGCCAAAGACCCGTAGCGCCAAGATTGTACGGAGGATCATCAAGGCTAAGTTCCTTGGCCAGGGGAGCCTCGGGGATACCTCGTCGATCGAGAACCCCGATGCCATCGACGAGATACCTGTGAAAAAGGCGAAGTAAGGGAGGCTGTCAGCCCCCTTGTGTGCGTTCTCAAGGCCCGAGCTCACGCTCTATTATCTGGAAGAGCTCCCTTCGCGTGTCCCTCACGGTCGGCCTGTGGAATCTCGCGAAGTCTGCCTCGGCCAGGTCCACGTCGGCGGTCACAGCCTCCTCCTCGTAGACCTTGGCCTTGGCCAGGATGCCGCCCCGGGCCCCGACCAGGACCGAACCGCCGAAGAACTTCAGCCCCTCCTCCACGCCGACCCTGTTGCAGTAGGCCAGCGGTATGGCATTCTCTATGGCCCTGGCCTGGGCCAGGTGCTCGAAGAAGAACCTTGAGGACGATGGCGCGGCCGAGAGCACTGCCAGTAGCTCCGCCCCCATGAGCGCGTAGGCCTTGGCAAGCTCCGGGAAGAATATATCGTAGCAGATGAAGACCCCGATGCGGCCCACGTCCGTGTCGAAGACCTTGACGCCCTTGCCAGGGGTGTAGTGGATTTTCTCCTCGAAGGGACCGAAGTTGGGCAGGAACCATTTGCGGTAGACCTCTACCTCGCTCCCGGGACCCACCAGGACCGCGGAGTTGTAGATGATGCCCCTGACCCGCCCGTCCTTCTCGGGCATCCCGAACAGCACATGGCATCCGGCCTTGCGGGCGGCCTTGGCCATACGCTTTATCGACGGACCATCCCGGGGCTCCGCCAGCCGCGCCACCCGGTCCTTTATGCGATATCCAGTCAGATGAAGCTCGCCGAACATGACCAGGTCCGAGCCTTTCTTTCCTGCGGCCAGGATATCTTTCTCCATGGCCCTCAGGTTCGCTTCCTTGTCGCCGAGGACGGGGGCCCTCTGTGCCATCGTGATCCGCATCAGTCGCCCTCCTTGCCCTCGATTTCCTCCATCTCCTCCACCTCGCCGTCGCCCTCCGGAGCCTTGTTCGCGGGCCCATCATCGTCGTAGGACGGCCCATCCGAGGTGCCAGGTATCGTCAGGGGGGCTTCTGGCGCCTCCGAGTCCTCTGACGGCGCCGCCTTGGCCCCCTCCTCCACCATCTTCTCCTTGGCCTCCTTCCTCCGGTCCAGGTAGTCCCGGAAGCCCTGGAGCCTGCCTGTTTTGTGCAAATAGACCAGGATGAGCCCCAGGATAATTGCCACAACTATGATCGGTATCGAGTAACCGATATAGGTCATCGTCATGTCCGGGGGCGCCTTCTCCCTGAGGATGACCCGCTGGACGCTCCTGACATTGCCAGCCTGGTCCTTGGCCGTTATAGTCAGCTCGTTCTTCCCTAATGCCAGGCTCCTTTTGGCCTCGAACCGGCCCCCATTGACGGAATAGGGGACCCCGTTGATGTAGACGGTGGCGCCGTCCTCTGTGCTCCCCGAGACCGTGTAATACGCGTCACGGGTCTTTTCCAGGGGCTGGGACGGCTTCGAGACCGTCAGGTTCGGCGGGGTCTTGTCGACGATTATGGTGAGGTTCAGCCGGGCCTGGTTGCCAGCGAGGTCCGCAGCCGAGACCGTGAAGCTGTTGTTGCCGATGTAGACCTCCACCCTGATGGTGAACTGCAGGTCGTAGGTCTGCAGCTCCTGCCCATTGAGGAAAACCCTGGCACCGGCCTCGGTTCGGCCCTTGATGTTCACGCCGTTCTTGTTCGTGTAGTAGGGGCTCGCCTTCGGCGATGTGATGACCAGCACCGGCGGGATGCTGTCCAGCTTGTATGTGAGGTTGACGCGCTTGGTGTTGTTGAGCAGGTCTCGGGCGATGAGCGTGACGTTGTTGACGCCCTCGCTCAATCGGATTGTGAGGTTGAACGCGCCCTTCCCGTCGGCGGTCGCCGTGGCGTTCCTGTGGACCACCGTCGTGTTGTTGCCCGTGCCTATGACCACGTCCCAGGTCGTGCGCAGGAACACTCCGGGTTCCGTCGTCCCCCTGAGCGTCAGGTTCACGGTATTGACCGAGCTCCCGTTCCCGGGCGCGATGACGAACGGGTCCACCATGGTGTCCCTCGTGACCATTACGGACGCGAGGCCCAGGTTGCCCGCCCTGTCCTTGGCCTCGACCGAGATGTTGTTGGGGCCCTCGACCAGGTCCTTGTAGAACCCCCAATTCCCATTGGTGTTGTTGATGCCCTTCCCGCCGACGGTCAGGTTGACCCCCTTCTCAGCCGTCCCATTAACCCAGACGCGGGTCCTGTTGGTCCTGAGGCCGTTCTTCGGGCCCATGATCGAGATCGCGGGAGCCTTGGTGTCTATGGTTAGGTTGAGGGCGACGGTGCGGTTGTTGCCGGCCACGTCCCACCCGCGGACAGTGATGTTGTGGCCCCCGTCGGCCAGGCTCGTGGTCAGGTTCCATAGGTCGACCCCGGTGGTCGGCGTGAAGTTGCCGCCGTCGACGGATACCTCGACGCGCGAGGGCCCGCTCTCGTTGTCCCAGAGAGCCCCTCGGACGTCCACATCGTGCTTGTTGTAGTAGCCGTTCGCCCCCGGAAGCGTCACATTGAGGTTGGGCCTGATGTCATCAATCGTGATGTTGACTTGGGTCCGGCCCTTGATGTCTGCGGTCGTGTTCCCCCAGAGGCCGGAGGACCTGGCCGTGAGGTTGAGCGGATTATAGATGATGCTCCCGTGGTAGAACACATCGTAGGCCCGGACCGTCAGGCCCCGAAGGTAACCGTCCGGCCCGGTCGTCCCGTTGGCCACCTCGGTCCCGTCCGGGCCTGTGACGTTCACGACGGCGCCGTCGACCGGCCCCGAGCCTGACCACCAGGCGACCCTGACATCGATCTGGTCGTAGGCCGTAAGATGGCTCTTCATGTCCTCCACATCGATGCTCGTGATGGCCATGGTCATGTTCAGGCCCACCACGGTCGTGTTCTTTTCGAGATACACATCGTAGGGCCAGCCCTCCAGGACGCCATCGGCCATGGAAATGTTGCTCCCCGATGCCCAGACGGCGGCATAATCGGATTCCTTCACGGAGCTCGCCAAGAACAGGACGGTCGAATCCGAGGCCCCTATTCCCATCTGGTTGTTACCAAGGAACCGGCAACCCTGGACCGTCATCGTCGACCTGTCACCGAAGAGCCCGACGACGTTGCCATAGAACATGTCGTTCGTGAGGGCCGCTCCAGTTGACCCGTAGAACCATGCCCCGCGCATGTTATGCGTGAAATTGTTCCCCGACACGAAGGGTGTGGCGTTCTCCGCGTAGAGGCTCACCCAGCCATCCCTGAGAACGCTGTTCGTGATGGTGACGTTGTCTGAGTAGACCGCAAGGCCGCTCCTTTCCTTCACCCCCGTGTTACGCACTCCCGCCCCCGCAAGGGTGCCATTGTCCAGAAGCAGTCTGCCGTCCTTTCTCACGACCATGTAGAATGGGTGGTCCGTGTCAGTTCCCTGGATGGTCGAACGGCGGGCGGTCAATGTGCCGGTGGGCAGGACCTCTATCCGTATCGGGTCCACCCCGGTGTTGTTCATGGTCAGCGTGACATGGTCGAGGGTCAGGCTCTTGCCGGACTGGACGATGACATTGCCCCCGACCATCAGGTTCTCGTTGGAGACCGCGGTGTTCGTCGATATGACCCAGTCGCCCAAGGCTGGCGGCGGGTAGGTGCCCGAGCCGCTGGCCCCGGCGTGCCCCGGCAATACGATCATGGCGGTGGGCAACGCCAGGAGCAGGACTACAAACCCCAGGAACGCCCTGGACAAGGTTGGGCCATGGGCCCCGAGCGTGGACATCGTCCCTTCTAATGCTAATGTATATATATTTACATTGCTCAAAAGATGTATTAAGTTCCATGGATATCCCTGAATAAGAGGTACGGTGGCCATGACCGAGCCCAGCGCACAGGCCAAGGACAAGGGCGTCATCGGACTAGGCGTGCTCATCACCCTGGCCTCCCTCATAGGGGCCTTCGCCCTCGGCGATTACACCATCCATGTGATCCAGAACGCAGGGGCCGAGGCCAACATGGTCAAGGCCACGGGCGCCCTGACCTTCGACGGCACCGTCGCCGTGGGCGCCTCCCAGGGCAAGGACCTCGAGCTCTCCGAGGCCAAGCTCTTGAGCGTCAATGTCAAGTTGAAGTGGGTCGACGAGCCCAACGCGGACAGCCGGCACACGAACCAGCCGGATACGCTCGAGCTCTCGGTGGATTCCGCCTTCGGCAGCGACAAGGGCCAAAGCGACAAAGGCGAGGTCCTCCTGAACTTCACCGCGCCCGACAAGAAGCCCTGGGACTCGCGGGACAGCACTTGGAACGTGACGGTCACCTGCGTCCAGGCCGGCGACCAGACGCCCGTTGTCCCGGACCCGCTAGGCCGGAGGACCATCAAGGACGGCGGGAACGCCTACACCATGGACGTCACCTACATCTTCTTGGCAAAGAAGTAGGCGGCCCGGCCTCAGACGAACCTTATCAGCCCCTCCCTTTTCAGGGCACCGATGAAGATGGCGAGCCTCTCGTAGATCGGCTCGACCTTCTTGCCAAACCTCTCCTTGAGGCCATCGCCGATCTCCTTCACAGTCCTCTTGCCATCGCACAGGTTCCAGACGGCGGAGCCGTAGTCGTCGAGTTTCACCCTGTAGGTCCGCCTGATGCCGAAGGCGTCGCAGAAGTGCTTGCCGATCAAGGTCCTGGCCTTCGGGACCACGATGGTGACCTTATCGCCGCGCTTCCATTTCATGGTCCTTTTGGGGACCACTTCCATCATGTTGTCCCGGCCCTCCCCCTTGGGCCCGACCTTCTTCGACGGCAAAATCCTCACCTCGGGGCGGTCCTACCTCTTCTTGCCCAGGGGGTCCATGATGGTGTCGGTGAGGAGCTTCCGGACGGTGGCGCCCGGTATGGGCCCTATCATGTCCCTCACGGACATGTACATTATCAGGAGGCCGATGTAGAGGAATATCAGCAGCCCGGGCCATGCGATGGGGCCAGGGATGAGCGTGGCCTTGACGCCAGCGACCACGAGGACCGCGATGATGACGCCCATGAGCGCCTCGCCGGCCACGAGGCCGGACGCTATGAGGATGCCGCCGTTGCCCGCCTTCTCCACTTCGGTCGCTATGGTCTTCTGCAATTTATCGGGCGGCAGGCCCTTCTCGAACATCCGCACCTTCTTGGTCACGAAGGTGTCCACCAGGAGCTTGCAGAGGCCTCCAAGGAAGATGGGCACCGAGAGCGTGAACGGCAGATATATGCCGATGGCCACGGACATGATGGATATCTTCGCGATTTTCCTCCATTCGAGGAACAAGAAGATGAATGCCATGGCCATGCCCAGGCCGAACATGGGCCAGTTCATCTGCATCTTGAAGACCCCGTAGACGACGGTGGCCATCACGGTCGCCTGCGGCGCCGGCAGGGCCGGGGACCCGATGCCGTAGACCTGGTGCAGGTACATCACGATGGGGGCCAAGACCAGCGACGAGAGGAAGACCCCTATGAACTCGGCCTTCTGCAGGGCGCTCGGGGTGCTACCCAGTAGCTGGCCCGTCTTCAGCTCCTGCATGCAGTCGCCGGCTATGGCCGCGCTGCAACATACTATGGCGGCGACCAGTATCGTGGCCGTCATCCCCGCGTTGATTTCAGAGCCCGATATCATGAGCACCAGGGCAGTGAAAAGCAGCGTCGCCACCGTGACCCCCGAGATCGGGTTGTTGCTGCTGCCGACGACCCCCGCGATGTAGCCTGCTACGGCTGTGAAGACGAAAGCGAACACTAGCATGAACAAGGTGGCCACGAACGTTATTCCGGGCGAATGGGAGACGTAGTAGTAGAACGCCCCCATGGCCACGACGATTGCGACGAAGTACCATATCTTCCACGGAAAGTCCCTCTCGGTCCTGACCACCGTGACGGTGGATTTCTTCATGCTGCCGATGCTGTTCTTCACGGCCTGCACGATGGCCTTGTACATCTTCACCAGCGTGGCCAGCCCGCCCACCACGATGGCCCCTATGCCGACGTACATGGTGTCCGAGTGCCAAATGGCCAGGATGCCGTCATAGCCCGAGAGCCCCACGGGGTAACCCTTTATCAGGCCCACGATCGGGAGCAGTATGAGCCAGCCGAAGACCCCGCCCAGGAAGACGGTCAGCGATATGGCCGGGCCTATGATGTACCCGACGCCTAGCAGGGCCGGGGACAGGTCAATGCCGAAGAAGAACCTGTTCTTCCCCTCGGGGTCCGTCACGCCCACGACGCGGTCCTTCCATAAACGGAAGCCGAACTCGCTTCCTGCCAATTTGTAAAGTCCACCGATTATCAGGGCATAGAAGACGTAGACCAGGCCCTTGCCGCCCTTGTCGCCAGCGATGAGGACCTCGGTGCAGGCAACCCCCTCGGGGTAGGGCAGGTCCAGGTCCACGATGAGCATCTTACGTAAAGGGATGGTGAAAAGGACGCCCAGTACGCCGCCGATCATAGCCGCGGCCGTGATCATCATGTACTGGTCCGTGTTCGAGATGGACATGGTGGCCCAGCCGGCCTCGCCGCTCGTCATCTTGTAGAGGATGAGCAGGGCCGGGATGGTGAAGATGACACCCGCGGCCAGGGCCTCGCCGGCGGCGGCCATGGTCTTGACGACGTTGTTCTCAAGGATGTTGCCGTTCATGAATCGGGAGCGCATGATGACCATCGAGATGACGGCCGCCGGGATGGACGCGGAGACGGTCATGCCGACGTAGAGGCCAAGGTAGGCGTTGGCCGCGCCCATGACGATGGCCAGGATGCCGCCAAGGATGATGGCCTTGCCCGTCAGCTCGGGGATGACCTTCGAGGCCGGAATGTAAGGTACGAAATCCTTCTTGACCATCCAAAGCCTTCCATGGGCCCGCGGCAAGGGGGGACCTGTGGGCCTTACGGCCAGTTATACTTTAAACGAATATAATCTTTTACAGACTGCGCGAAAAAGGGCACTCCCATATTCGCCCCCAGAAAGCCTCCTTTATGTCATTCTTTTGACCATAGGTTATATATATCGAACTCGAATCAAGGAATAGCGTCTTAGAAGACGGGAGGGATTGATATTCCCCTAGACCTGAAACTCGAGAAGCTGAAGCACGGGACCGAGCTCCTCAAGAGGGGCTTCGCCAAGATGCAAAAGGGCGGCGTCATCATGGACGTCACCAATGCGGAGCAGGCGCACATCGCCGAGGAGGCCGGCGCCGTTGCCGTCATGGCCCTCGAGAGGGTCCCCGCCGACATCAGGGCCGCCGGGGGCGTTGCCCGCATGGCGGACCCGGTCAAGATCGTGGAGATCATGGGCACGGTCACCATCCCCGTCATGGCCAAGTGCAGGATCGGCCACTTCGTCGAGGCCCAGGTGCTCGAGGCCCTCGGGGTCGACATGATCGACGAATCCGAGGTCCTCACTCCCGCCGACCCGCTCCACCACGTTGTCAAGAAGAACTTCACCGTCCCATTCGTATGCGGCGCCAGGAACCTGGGCGAGGCCTGCCGGCGCATCCACGAGGGCGCTGCCATGATACGGACCAAGGGCGAGGCCGGCACCGGCAACGTCGTCGAGGCCGTGAAGCACATGCACGCCATCATGGGCCAGCTCCGGGAGCTCAAGGGCCAGACCGAGCAGGAGCTCGGGAAGGTCGCCAGAAAGATCGAGGCCCCCATCGAGACGCTGCAGGAATGCGTGAAGCTCCAGAGGATACCGGTCGTCAACTTCGCGGCCGGCGGCATAGCCACGCCATGCGACGCGGCCATGATGATGCAGATGGGTTCCGACGGCGTCTTCGTCGGCAGCGGCATCTTCAAGTCCCAGGACCCGAAGAAGATGGCCAAGGCCATTGTCGAGGCCGTGCTGCACTTCGACGATCCCAAAATCATAGCCGAGGTCTCCAAGGGGCTCGGTGACCCTATGCGGGGGATCACAATCGAGTCCATCCCGCAGGCCGAGAGGCTCCAGGAGCGCGGCTGGTAGGGCCGACGGGCACAATTATTATCTTCTGACCCTCGATATAGCCCGAGCGCCGAAGGTACGAACATGGTCGTGAAGGTCGGCATTATAGCCATCCAGGGTGCCGTGTCCGAGCATGTGGACACGGTAGAGATGACCCTCAAGAGCCTCGGCCTTAAGGGCACCGCCGTCCCGGTCCGCAGGCTGCCCAACCTCGAGGGCGTCCAGGCCCTCATCATCCCTGGCGGGGAGAGCACAACCATCGCGAAGCTTCTCGTGAAGTTCGGTCTCTTCGACAGGATCGTGGCCAGGGCGAAGGAGGGCATGCCCATCATGGGCACCTGCGCCGGGTGCATCCTGCTGTCCAAGGAGGGCGACACGCAGGTCGTAAAGACCGACACAAGGCTCCTCTGCCTCATGGACATGGCCGTCGACAGAAACGCCTTCGGCCGCCAGCGCGAGTCCTTCGAGACCGACCTCCATGTGGATGGCCTGAAGGGGACCTTCCATGCGGTGTTCATCAGGGCCCCGGCCATCACCAGGACCTGGGGGAAGTGCAAGCCCCTGGCAAAGTTCAACGACAATATCGTGATAGCGAAGCAGGACTGCCTCCTGGCCCTCACTTTCCATCCCGAGCTGACCCCGGACCTGAGGCTTCACAGCCTCCTCATTGAGATGATATAGGCGTTCTTCCGCCCGTTGGCGGACTCTCCCCAAAAATATTTAATAGAATAACCGATACAATACATAGTGACAAAGCCCAATCCTCGAGAACACGCCCATATTTCGTAGGACGGTTCCCCACATGCATAACATGGTTCCCGGGACCTTGAGGCCCTTGAGGCTCGTGTTCATCACGGCCTTCCTATTGGCTATTCTGATGATGCCCGCCCTCCGGTCCCCGAACGTCGCCGCTTTGAACGAACCGCCCAACGCAGAAGGCGGCAAGGACAAGACCGGTGCCGTGGCCGAGGAGGTCCACGTCTACGGGAACGGTACCGATGTGGACGGGTTCATCGTGAGGTACGAGTGGGACTTCGACGGGAACGGCGCGTTCGACACCTCCAGCACGACCACGGGCGAGGCCACCTGGACCTACCAGGCCGTCGGCATCTACTATGCGGTCTTCAAGGTCACAGACAACGACGGAGCACAAGACAACGACACCGTGAAGGTGACCATACTCGAGGGCAACGAGCCCCCCACGGCGGATGCAGGCCCTGACCGCGAGGTCCATGCCATGGAGCTGGTCACCCTTGTCGGCAAGGGCAAGGATATCGACGGGCACATCATGAAGTACGAGTGGGACTTCGACGGCAACAAGAAGTACGAATGGACCTCCACCACTAACGGTACGGCCACCTGGATATACTCGGTCACTGGCACATACTATCCCGTCTTCAGGGTCACCGACGATGGGGCCATACCCGCGAACGCAACGGCCACAATCAAGGTCGTGGTCTACCCCGCGAACAAGCCACCAATCGCCAAGGCCGGGTCCGACCTGACGATTCACGCCCAGCAAACCTTCCGGGTCGCCGGGACAGGCTACGACGTGGACGGCAAGATTACCAAGTACTCCTGGGACTTCAACGGCGACGGCATAGCCGACCGGGAATCGGGCTTCACGGGGGAGGCCATCTATTCCTATGACTTCCCGGGTACCTACTCCGCGACCTTGACGGTCACGGACAATGCCCAGCTCCCCTCCACGGGCTCGGATTCCATCAGGGTCACGGTCCTGGCCCCGAACAAGCCGCCGACGGCATCGGCCCTGCCGGCCACGACGGTCTACGTGGGCCAGCTGCTGTTCTTCAACGGCACGGGCGCGGACGAGGACGGGCGCATCGTCGAGTACAGATGGGACTTCTACGGGAACGGCAGCGCGATCTGGTTCTCGTCAAAGAACGGCTCGACCTTCTGGGCCTATGGCAAGCCCGGGACATACCCAGCCAAGTTCGTGGTCGTCGACGATGTCGGCGCCACGGCCAATGCCACCCGGACCGTGACGGTCATCAATAAGAAGGCCCCGCCGGCCCCGCCGCTTGTACAGTTCAACGCCACCTTCCTCATCGCCCTCCTGATAGGCCTCGGAATAGGGGGCGCCGTGGCCGTGGTCGCCGTCTACAGCTATCTGCACATCAGCATCGCGAACAAGTACAAGAAGATCAAGGAACTGGAGGTCTCGCACCAAGCGGACGAAGATGCCTCCTTCCGCGGGACCCAGGTTGGCGAGCGGGAGCCGCCCTCCTACCGTGGCGGCGATGGCGGCCTATAGGCATTTACCCCTCGTCAGCCAATGACCCTGTCGAACATCCTCGATAGCAGCGTCCTTTGCTTTTTGTCGACCGCTCGCGGGTCGATGGACGCGAACAGGCAGGCCCCGGACTGCGCGCAGGCGTCAGTGACGCTTTTTAAGAAGTTGACGACCTCGGGGAACTCCGTATACACGATCAGATGCTCGAGGCCGTCCAGGAAGACCGTCTTGCAACCCCCCTCGATGGCCCTGGTGGTCGATTGCAGGATCTCGTAGCGCAGCTTCGATGGGTGGACCGCGCCATCCTCATCGGACTCAGACAACCAGAGGACCTTGCCGCGGAAGTCCTCCCAGCGCCTCAGCTTCTCGGGCTGGACCGTGCTCACGCACAGGGCGTCCTCGCGTAGCCTCCGCAGGTTCCTGTAGTCCCCCTTATCGAGGACCAGGTAGGACCATCCGCGCCTCTCCTGCCCGGGCGCAAGCCTCTCTATGACCCGGGCCCCGACGCCGCTGCGCTCGACATAGTCGAAGGCCTTCTCGAGCACGGCCACCTCCTTCTCGTCGAAGGCCGCCGGGTTCAGGCCCGCTATGAGGGCCCCTCCCGCCGTGGTGGCCCTGTCGCCGAGCCTCTTGATGGAGCGGGCCACGAGCTTGAAGCCGTTCAGGAAGGAGAGATACTCGACGCCCAGCAGCAGCACCACGCCTCCCCCCGCGTCGTAGAACCTCGAGACCTCCTGGTGGACGTCATAGTCCAGCTTGCTCGGGTTCAGGCCTCCTTGGGCCCGCGACAGCCACCGGACATCCCCGCCCTCGAGCCTGGGCCCGAGCTTCGAAGGATGCGTGGTGGATAGTACGAGGCCCCTGCGCGCCGAGGATACCTCGCTGTTGAACCGCTCCACGGCCTGCCGGTCCGTCTCCTCCTCGACCAGTATGATCCGGCCGCTGGTTCCAATGACCTCCTTGACCGGTATCATGGGCCTGCCCGTCTTGCGCTTCACGCCCTAGGGGACCGGGTTGGGGGATAAAATCATTTTCCATCTCGAAAAGGAAAGAACAAGGTGCGCTCGGCGGGAATCGAACCCGCACTGGAAGCTTGGGAAGCTTCTGTGCTACCACTACACCACAAGCGCATCAGTGGGGGCATCCCTAATCAATGGCCGGACTAAAAAAACCTTTTCATCTGCTGGGTGCGCGGTCCAAGACACCTCTCTATACGAGCCCGTCGACCCATTGGGCCAGTTGCGTCTGGTATCCTTGTGGCAGCCCGTTCCCCGTGTTGGCGTCTTTACCGACAAGGAAATCGGTCTGGCCTATCTTCACCATCTCCTTTTTTCCAGACAGTATCTTTTCCATCTTGGGCAAGGCCCGGGCCTTTTTCATCCCATGGGTATTGATCAGCGCATATTTTTTGCCTTCCAGCACCGGCATGTCGACCAGATATTTCTGGAGGTCCTTGGCGATGCCGAAGGCCTCGGTCGCACCGGAGAACACATACAGGTCCGCTAAAGGTATCTGCGCCGGGTCGGATTTCGGGGCGTTCAGGATCTGGACATCGTGGCCTTTGGTCTTTAGCCGGGCATACACGAAGTCCACGCACTTCTTGCCGTTGCCGTACCTCGAGGAGTAGACGATCACGACCTTCATGAACTCACCGTCTTTATGATTCAGATAATGATATTTAAATGGAATAGTACAAGTGTGTCGAACGGACCCAAGGAAACGCCACTTTGCGAAGGGGATAGAAATTCAGAAAACCTTTTGGAATGGGCTATCTCAGCATGCCCGTCTTGCCGCAGTGCGGGCACTTGATCTCGAACGGCCTGGGCTTCTCCACGACCGTGAACTTCTGCTTGCACTTGGGGCAGGCCAGGGTTTTCGTCTTGCCTCCCGCGGGCCTCGGGGCTGCGGGGGAACCAATGATCTCGTCGAGAGGAGATACCGCGGGCTTGGGCGCCGGGGCCGGTTTGGGCGGTCTCGTTGGCCCTGCAGGTCTCGGGGGCAGCCTTGGCTCTGTGGCGGGCCTCGGCGGCGGGCCCCTGGTCGGGACGGCCGCTGCCGGCGTCGGCGGGGCCGTCTTAGCCCCGACGCGTCCCCTCTTGCCGCAGTTCGGGCACTGGATGTCCGTGACCTGACCCTCTATCTTTGTGTAGGCGAACCTGTTCCTGCAGCGCGGGCAAACGATGCTCTTCTGGACCCCTTGCGGGGCCGGGCGCTCGACGGCGATCTCGCGTGCCGGGGCCCCTGGGCGGGCACCGGGCTCCCCCGGTCCCGGCGGCCCGGGCCTGGCTGCAGGCCTGCCGGGGGCTTGGCCCCAGCCCGGCCTGGGCTGCGCGCCGGCCGGCCTCGCCGGGAACATGGTCTGGACCTCTTCCTCAATGCCCTGGAACATCGCGGCCGCGTCCCGCGCGGGAGGCGCCCTGGCCCCGGCCGGCGGTGCCGTCGGTCTTGCTCTCTGCGGGACCCTGAGCGCCTGCATCATGCCGAACCCCAGGCCTCCCAGGGCCACGTAGATGACGCACATCACTATGAGGCCCCAGAGCAGCGATTGGTCGATGGCCCTGCGGATCACGATCTTCACGCTGATATCGTCGGAGCTCCTGTAGTTGTTGACCCTGGCGACGTAGGACTTGCCTGGCTTGAAGTCCCTCCCGTCGTAGGTGTAATGGCTTGTGTTGTACTTGGCCCCGCCTTTGAGGCCGGCCGCCTCGACGGCGCTCGTGTTCTGCGGGTCGCCGATGTTCTCGAAGGCCCCGATGTCACCGACGAAGAAGTCGCATTTGGTGTTGTTGGACTTTATATCAAGGTCCCCCCGGGTTATGTATAACGGGTCGTTCGGCGT
>Ga0315288_10003234_pt1 | contig 20828 bp, 13 predicted proteins | sample YL17G11_20_MG_FD_203454 | JGI IMG/M metagenome (GOLD analysis project Ga0315288, IMG submission 203454) | Sediment microbial communities from Yellowstone Lake, YNP, Wyoming, USA - YL17G11_20 | ecosystem: Environmental > Aquatic > Freshwater > Lake > Sediment | place: USA: Wyoming | collected...
TTTAGATATACCTCGGCGGCATCGGCCCCATCGACCTTGCAGGAGGGGATGCCGAACGCCTTGGGCCGCATTGAGATATCATCGTTGACCTGCCTTGCGCTTTGATGCGAGCAGACGGAATAGAAGTTGTTCTCGCAGATAAAGACCACCGGCAGTCTCTTCAACGCGGCGAAATTCATACTTTCATACAGGACGCCCTCTTCGGAACCGCCGTCTCCGAAAAAGACAACGCTCACCCTTCCGTCCCTCCGCAAGACAGAGGCCAGAGCCGCCCCGACGGCGACCGGGATGCCTCCGCCGACAATAGAAGATGAACCCATCAACCCCACCGACGTATCAATTAGGTGCATCGAACCGCCCCGGCCGCGTGAGCAGCCTGTCTCCTTGCAGTAAAGCTCGGCGATCATTGCGTTTAAGTCGCCGCCCTTTGCAATATAATGCCCGTGACTGCGGTGGTTGCTGAAAACGTAGTCAGTTTCTTTCAGATTTGCACAGACCCCCGCCGAAATGGCCTCCTGTCCTAAGCACAAATGGACGGGAGTCTTCATTTCGTCCTTGTCGTAGAGCTCTTCTATCTTGAGCTCCACCTTTCTGATTCTCGAAATGATTACATACAGCCTCAGAAGAGCTTCTGCGGGAATCTCGCGGTGTTCCATCACTATTGCAGTCTCACAATGTCCTTTTGATCGATACCCAATTCTTCGAGCTCAACCCCCTTTTCGATAATCCTCACGAGGGAAGCGATGACGACCTTTCCCTCACAACCCTTCAGCGCCTCCGGCGCAAGAACTTCATAATTCAGAAATGTCTCTCCCGCCATAGCCCTATCGTACATATTGCTTATCTTGAACGGCATTTCTTTGGAGAGTATGTACAGGATCTTCGCCACGTAGCCAGCGCCGTAAACGGCAACTTCTTCGGCGCCTTCGCCGATGAGCTTCTCCATCACCTGCTCGCACGCCTTGATCGTATATAGGTTATTCTTCCACATCCTCCAGAAAAACACGAAGACCAGACGACAGTCGGACAACAGACTTCTGGGCCTGACCTTATTCCCAAGATAATTCCTTATCTTAAAGAGTAGTTGTCTTAGGGTCAACGAAAATATGATTTGATAAAGCATAAGCTCCACCCAGAAGTGTTTCACGGAGAGCTTGGCGTACTTACCTCTCGAATGAAGAAGCTGCTTTTTCTTGTCCTGCTTCCTTTCTTTTACCGTTATGAGAATGTCACCAATCCAGTACTGCTGCGAGCTGAGGTTTGCATTGTCGATTTTCCACTTGTCTATTTCCAGGCTCGGAATCACCTGCGACATCAGAGTGCTGTAATAGATTCCATCTCCATTCAAGCGAAGGCTCCTGATTGCGGGATTCTCCACCAACGGCAACACCCGGCCTGTTCTGACGACGTCGAGTGCGGTTGTTGACATATGCTTGCCGTCGTGCGGCCCCAGGTAATTGCCCTCCCCGGCCTGGCCCGGATGCCGCGTATGATACAGCCATTCGTTCGGATGCCATACTTCCTTCTTGCCGGCGTTCACGAGCCTGAATGTCATATCGTACGGGCCGCATATATGACCCAAATAATCCATGTGTTCATCCGCTCCGCCGATGGCGATAAGGTCTCTGCGCAGAGCACACATACAGGCGCCGTAGTTGCGCAGGTGCAGCGGGTCCGATAAATCAACTATCCCTGTCGGTTTTCCGCCTACGCTGTTGAGGCAATCCAAAGTAGTGACTTCTTCAAAAGAGGGATAATTGAAAGGATAGAACTTCTTGTTCACATTTCGGAATTCATCCATGTGCAGGACGATGTTGCTGTCCTCCCCGAATGACTCGATGATTGACCTGACGAAGCTGGGCCTGACAAAAGCATCGGAATCGCATACCGTTATTATTCGGCCCGAGCCGGCGACGATGCCCAGGTTATACATAAGGTGCTTATGGTAGTAGATGTCCTTGGGCATGTTCATAACTATCCACTTGTCAACAACCGGAGGATTGCCGAATGCCGCGCACTTGTTGAGGCGCAGCTCTATGTCCTCCAGACGCCGGTCATAGTATTCAATCCAGATAACCTCAAACGACTCTCTCGGGACGTCCTGATGCTCCAGATAGTCCAGAATATGGAAACTCTCCCGAACGGACCAATCGAGCAGCACGATACTCACCTCCGGTTGCTGTTGAAGTCTGTGCTCAAATAATATCTCCATAGCGAGTCTTTGTCTGTCTCCTTGGTTTCTACAATCAGCGATTCCCAATTCACCAAAAACCACGCCAAATCTCCTGCCGGCCTACGGCTGAGTCTTTTTCGCTGGTTTTTCTTTATCGGTATTCTTGCCTGTTGTCAAATGCTTTCTGAGCCAGGAAAACAGCCGAAACCACCAGGTTGATCCAATCTCCTCCAATTCTCTTTGCAGGTTCCGGATGTTCTCATCACGCTCGCCCAATACGTCACCGAGCCTTCGGTTGTCCCGCTCCTTCTGCTCGGCCAGTTTTTGCAGACCGTCTATAGCCCGATTCTTCTGTTCGATATTGACCTTGAGCCCTGTGATATCATCATTCTTCTTTTTGATATCGGCACGCAGCGCTGCAATGTCATCGTTCTTTTGTTCAATACCGGCCCGCAGCCCTGTGACATCATTGTCCTTCTGTTCAATATTGACCTTCAACTCTGCAATAACATTGTTCTTCTCTTCAATATTCACCTTCAGCCCTGCAATATCATCGTTCTTCTCCTGGGCCTCCCGGCGTAGGTCATCTATCTGGATGCTCTTGTCGTTTGCGAGCTTTTTTGTTTTCCGGATGGCGGCGCGTTGCTCTTCCAGCACTTTGTCCAAGCTGCTGATCTTTTCGATATACTGCTCAATATCCGCGTGCAAGGACCCCAGCAATCGTGCCTCCGATTGAGAAGACGGGGCGACAACATATTGCCAGTCCTTATGTTTTACGCCCTCGGCGATGCAGTGAAAGTTCTCGGCGAAGTAGTCTTCTGCTCTGCCCAGATTGAAGACTGTTTCGTCTCGAAACCTGCGGCTGTTCCGAGCGAACCGCTTCGTATTCTCCAGTGCGCGTGCAACCTGCTCCTTCAGCTCGTCGATATTTGTGGCAATATAGCCGATGCGCTCGCGGTCCTCGAAATACTTCACATTGTCAAATGCTTTGGCAACGTCCTGCTCTCTATGCGAGAAGAACACGACCGGGCGCAGAGTCATAAACGCATAAGTGAAAGCCGTGCCCGACATGTCGGTCACCATCACTGCCGAGCGGCAATAGTTGTCATTATAGAAACTTGCGTTGGAATCAAAGACGAAGCGTTTGTCGCGGCTGAAATGCTCCGCTATCTTCGTGACATCCTCCGTCTGGAGTGTGTGCGGGTGTGGCCGAAAGATTATTTTGTAATCCGCAAAGCCCTCCAGCAGCGCCTCGACAATCTTCCGCCCGTACTTCGGCACCGATACGTATTCGGCGAAATGGTCGTCCATAACCGTCGGAGCATAAATGATGCTGTCGGTCGGCAGCTTGCACTGCTCGAAGTAGCGGATGTTATGGTCAAGCTTGATATACCCGCCCGGTATCTTGCACAGCGGCTTCTTCCTGAGAAGTGGATGAATCGTGTTCTCTCCCACAAGCGCCCTGCAGGGTATAAGCATGTAATCCAGTTCATCCAGGAATGCGGATTCTCGCGGATACTCCCCTGTCTCCGATGGTCGAGGAAATTCGGCCGCCCCGAACGGCGAGTCGTATATGTCGTGGACAAACAGCACCTTCCTGGCCCGCTTGGGAAGGCCCAGCATCACCGTCGGGATGACAAATACATCGACGAAGTCCAGCGAGCCGACAATGTCATGCCCGGCGTAGTACGAGAACTCTCGCTTCTCGAATTCGTCGTCGCACAGGACGCCGAACAGAAATATCACGTTGTATCCCTGCTGGCGGATCCTGTCGTACATCGCCTCGCTGCCAAGATTTGTTCTGTATGCGCGGCTCGGATAATACACTGCCAATGTCTTCTGCGAGGCATCTATGTCCTGCTTTATCTTTTGGGACAAATACTTGGCCAGCGCCTCAACGGCATTTCGTCCGTCACCCAGCCCTGCCGGATGAGTGACAAGCAGGTGCTCCACATATTCGTTGGGCGTGCTGGTGCGGTTGAACGATAACGCATCGACCAATTGCTCCAGCCAGGCCGAATAAATGAGCGGCTCTTCAAAAATCAGCGGCTTTTCCGTCATCAAGCTGTCCAATTTCCTTCGCACGTAGGATATGAAAGCCGGATTGCTCGATGCGATAATGATGGGGCAGTGCAAATCGACAAGCTGCTTGTCGTCCATCTCGTCCAGTTGAAACGCCGGAACATCAAAAAGCTTCTTATCTGTCGTCTTGGCAAGAACAAAGGATGCCACTTCAAAACCGTACTTTGTGAAGAAGCGATGGCAGTCAATCGCCAATTCGCTGTCGCTAAAGACAATTATATTGTTTGATGTCATTGTGATATCAGACTTGTCTTGTGACCGCTCAGCTTATTCCTGTTGCCCCCATACGTTCAACCACTGATTGGTCTATAGCTTGCTTGACCTGGTCGGTTGAACTGCCCACAAAGCATCTCTTGTACTCGTTTCTATTCGCCTTTCCTATGTCAAACGCGCCCTCATTCTGGGCAAGTCCGTAGTATTCGTGCCTGAATTGCACTACGTTACAGCCTCTATAGCCCTCCTCGACGAGCAGGGGCAGAGCGGTATAACATCTCCCTTGCGAGGTGGCGGCTGTCCCCCCGCTCGCATCGGTCTGTCCTGCTTCATCCTCGCGGGGCTTGATAGGCGATACTACGTACTGCCACTCATCGTTCTTCGTCCCCTCAGCGATATGATGGAAGTTCTCTGCGAAATACTCCTCCGTCTTTCCTATGTTGAATATCTGAAGATCGCGGAACCTACGGATTTCTTCCCCGAAGTCTTTCATCTTGCTCAATGCAAGCGCGACCTTTTCCTTAAGCTCCTCCATATTGCTTGCTACGAAGCCAACTTTCTCACGGTCCTTAAAATAGGCTATCTTCCCGAATACATCCTTGACCGTATCTTCACTATGCGAGAAGAATACTACAGGCCGGAGTGTCGTAAACGCATAAGTGAAGGCTGTCCCCGACATATCCGTAACCATCACCGCGGACCGGCAGTAGTTATCCATGTAGAAGCTTGCATTGGAGTCCAAACTAAATCGCTCGTTATCGCGAAATCGCTTTTCTATATTCGCTACGTACTCTGTATCAAGGGTATGCGGATGTGGCCGGAAGATTATCCTGTAATCCGGGAAGTTATCCAGCAAGGCTCCAACTATCTGTTCCCCATACGTCGGCAGCGAAACGTAGTTCTCAAATTCGTCGCCGCAGACCGTTGGGGCATAGATTATGCTGTCCGTCGGCACTTTGTGGTTCTCAAAGTAGCGAAGGTTGCGATCTAACTTTATGTACCCGCCTGGTATCCTGCATAAGGGTTTTTTCCTTATCAATGGGCAAACATTACTTTTGGGCATGATGGATCTCGAGGGGAGAAAGGTATAATCCAGTTCGTCTATCAAGGGCGAGACACGCTCTGGTTTGCCGTCAGCACGCTTTTGGGGGGCCTCGGCCCTGCCCTTGGGAGAGTCATATATGTCGTGAACGAATAGCACCTTCTTGGCTTTCCCAGGCAAACCGGGTGTCAAAGTCGGCACAATGATGACATCGAGAAAGTCAAAATGCTCGATGAATCCATGCCCGGCGTAGTATGAATAGGGGCGTTTCTCGTACTCGTCGTCTCGTATTACACCGAACAGAAAAATGGCGTTATACCCCTTCTCGCGGATCCTGTTGTACATTCCTTCGCTGCCGAGATTGGACCTATACGCCTTGCTCGGATAATACACGGCGAGCGTCTTGCGCCCTGGATCTATATCTTTCTTTATCTTCTCGGCCTGATAAGCTGCGAGAGTCCCGATTACATCGCGTGCGCTCTGTGGGTAACGCTCGAGCAGACATTTTACATACTCGTTTGGCTGTATTTTACTGTTGAACGACAGGGCATCGATAAGCTCCTCCGTATCACGCGACCAGAGTATCGAATCCTCAACAAGGAGATTCCGTGCTGCCCCCACTCCAGCCAACCTATCTTTAGCGCGCCGGCAGAAACGGGTGTCGTCCGCCGCAAAAACAGCCGGGCAACCCATAGATGCGATTTCCTTTGCACTGCTACCGGTGAATTTGAAAACACGGATGCCGCGAGGCGCTTCTTCGCCTCTCTGGCTGACAAAATAGAGCACGTCAAAGCCATACTTCTTGAAGAAGCTGCAACATCTTGCGGCCGGCTGGCCGTCCCCTATGATGACCACCTGCTTCACTTCAATTCCCCGAATCTCTTCACTGGATAGGCCTGTCTTCTCTTGAGTCTGCACGATGCTCGTTACACATTACTGCACTATTGGCGCGATTTCAACTTCTACTTGCCAGCGGCCTATCTTCTACTTGGACCTCCGCCCTATAAGCTGCTTTACTTCATCCACTGACTCGCCCACAACGCAGCGGTAGCCTTCGTTCCCGACTTTACTCAAGTCCAGACTCCCCTGACTCTGGGCGAGGCCGTAAAACCTCCCATTGCAAGATATGATGTTAAATCCCTTGTAGCCTTCTTCTATCAACATACGCTTCTCTTCGGGAATACCGGGCCTTTTCGGTGTCGTCGTCCACGTCGAAGCGAGGTTCATGCCTCTTTCTCTTCGTCCACCGCCAAGTGCCGTCTTGACATCTCTTGTTCTTAATGCGAACAGTCCGATTTGCTTAGAATACCATTCTTTCCATCTTGGCGATAAACCATCGGGACACTTGATTTCCCGAATATCATCGAACCCGGCCTCTTGCAGTCCCATTCGCAACAAAGCAACAGATGGACGTACTTCGTTATCGAATCCCAAAGGCCATGACAAGGCATTTGGATACTTCGCAGGATTGCCATAGCTGATTGAGAGGCCTGTGTCTTTGTTGACAGGAGTATAAATGAATATAGCTTTTGCTGAGTGATCGCAGAGGTATGCCAGATGATAAAGCGGATCAGCAAGATGACACATTACCGCAACAGTCAAGGTCACCTCTACTTCAGGCATCTTGCCGTAGAGTACCCGGTGTTCAAGAGGGTTCCACTCTGCAAACCTGAATTCGCTGTTTGTATTCAATACTCTATTGAACCATTTGAACACTTCCTCGTTTCGGGTATAGTCAAGCCCAACACACTTCGCCGCTCCTCGCAAAGCAAGGGCATGCAGGAAGTACCCCGTGTTGCAGCCCACCTCCGCGAACGACAGGTCTGAAATATCACCCCCAAGGTTCTCAACTATCGAATCAATGAAATGCCGATATATGAATCGGATAGTTTCGTTGCATTCGCGAAAGTGTTCCGGGTCATCGGTAAGCACTTCCTTTATTGGTTTAGGTAGGTTTTCTGGGGCATCTTTCCAATAGACACGCCCGCCCTTAGTCTCCCCATCATGAAACTTCTGACCTGCACCCGTTTCCAGTGTCTCCGTAAATATAAACGGCTGATATGCAAGCTTTCCTTGAATAATAAATTCTTCCACCTGTCGTATTTGCTCGGGAGTAAGCTCTTTGCTTCTAAGGTCCAACTTATTGCCTCCTTATTTAGAAAAGATGGTGTTCCTTATTCCGTCAATTGTGCTCCGTAGAGCCTCAATATACTACGATTTGGCCCGGCCGTAATATACAAACGGCAATACCAGGACGAACTTGGATTGGCAAGGGTGTATATTCTTCTTTCGCTTGGCGCTCCGGCGTTTGCCGGGTTGCCAAACTAACTGCCAAACCTCTTGTTTCTATCCTGAAGTGGCCAGCATACCGAGTTGCCCTCCAACTACCCAGAAGCCAGAGGCATCATGGCCGATTGCCCGAGCGTCAGTCTCGCCAAAACCGATGTCGTGATGCACCCAGGTGATACCATCGTTTGATGTGGCGATTTTCCCTCCCCGGCCCACCGCCATCCACTTTGAACCGTTGTGAGCCACATCATATATAAAGTACCCCCCGAAGCCCGCATCCCGCAGCGCCCAGGTCACGCCGTCCTTTGAGGTGGCCAGCTTCCCGTATTCCCCCGCAACCGCCCACAGATCCGAGCCGTTGTGAGCTACCCTGTAAATGTCGGCCGATTCACCAAATCCGGAGATGCGCTGCGTCCAGTTGATGCCGTCCGGCGAGGTGGCAAGTCTGCCGTACTCGCCAACCACGACCCACAAATCCGACCCATTCCAGGCGATGTCATACATACCCAGCGTCCCGAAACCGGACTTGCGGTGCGTCCAGTTGAGCCCATCGGGCGATGTGGCAAGTTTGCCTGAATTTCCCACCGCTACCCAAAGACCGGAACCGTTGTAAGCGATGCCCTGGATATGGTCGCCGCCAAAACCAATATCGCGGACCGTCCAGTTTATCCCATCAGGCGAAGTGGCGTACTTTCCGCGGACACCGCCTATCGCCCATAATCCCGAACCGTCATAAGCGACGGTCAAGACATTGCTCGTGCCAAAGCCCGAATCACAAGCGACCCATTTAATGCCGTCCCGTGATGCAGCGAGCATCGCCGAATTCATCGCCATCACCCAACAGTCCGAACCGTTATAGACGATGGCCCGAATGTCGTTTCGGTTGAAATTGGACGTGCGCTGCGTCCAGTTGATGCCATCGGGAGAGGTGGTGAGCCTTCCGAAATCCCCTGCTGCCACCCAAAGACCCGATCCGTTGTTCACAACGCGAGAGATGGCATTCGAACCGAAATCCGACTTTCGCTCCGTCCAGTTGACACCGTCAGGTGAGGTCGCAAGCTTGCCATTCTCGCCTGCCGCCACCCAGAGATCAGAACCGTTGTGGGCGACGCTCAGGATCGCACTCGCGCCGAAACCGGCGTCGTGTCGCCGCCAGTTGATACCATCGTTTGAACTTGCAAGCTTGCCCAAATGGCCTGCCGCGACCCACAGATCAGAGCCGTTGTGAGCAACGCTTCGTATAATAGTTGTCCCGAAGCCCGAGGGTCGCTGCGTCCAGTTAACTCCGTCAGCGGAGGTTGCTATCTTGCCGCCGGCGCCCACTGTCACCCATAGGCCGGTCTCATCATAGGCAACGCCTCGCATACTGCTTGTCCCGAACCCGGCGGTGCGGCGCGTCCAGTTTATCCCGTCGGGCGAGGTTGCGAGTTTCCCGTATGCGCCCACTGCGACCCACAGATCCGAGCCGTTGTGAGCGATGTCGAAGATGAAATTACGCGCCGAGCTGTCAAAAGAACCCGGCTCAGTCTGGCTATCGCGAAAACCGGAATTGCGCAGGGTCCACTGCAGACCATCGGGCGAAGTAGCCAGCTTACCTGAGCTTCCGGCGATTACCCACAGGCCCTTCCCATTGTGAGCGGCCGCCAAAATACTGGTTGTCTCGAAATTCGGGTCAGTCTGTCTCCAGTTAATGCCGTCGGACGAAACGATGAAGCTCCCCGCTATCCCGCCGGCTATCCACAAATCAGAGCCATTATGAGCTACGGCGGCAATCACGTTCGTGCCGAAATCCAGATCACGCCGGACCCAGCTAATACCGTCGGCGGCTGAGTCTCCGGCGGCAATCTCGCCGATGGCGACTGCCGCACTGTTGTTGACGCCCGTCTTTGCTTCCGCAAGTGCCGTCTTGCTATTGTCTTTCATAACTCAACTCGCCGTCAAAATCAAAAAACTTCTTCGCCATACCTGCTCCCTGCCTCTGTTATCCAATAGTCTCCACTTCTAAGCTGAGCTTGGCGCTCCGGCGTTGGCTGGTTTGCCAAACTAATTGCCAAACCTCTTTTCTCTATCGCGAAGTGGCCAGCTTGCCGAGTTGCCCTCCAACTACCCAGAAGCCAGAGGCATCGTGGCCGATTGCCCGAGCGTCAGTCTCGCCAAAACCGATGTCGTGATGCACCCAGGTGATACCATCCTTTGATGTGGCGATTTTCCCTCCCCGGCCCACCGCCATCCACTTTGAACCGTTGTGAGCCACATCATATATAAAGTACCCCCTGAAGCCCGCATCCCGCAGCGCCCAGGTCACGCCGTCCTTTGAGGTGGCCAGCTTCCCGTACGCCCCCGCAACCGCCCACAGATCCGAGCCGTTGTGAGCTACCCTGTAAATGTCGGCCGATTCACCAAATCCGGAGATGCGCTGCGTCCAGTTGATACCATCCGGCGAGGTGGCAAGCCTTCCATACTCGCCAACCACGACCCACAGATCGGAGCCATTCCAGGCGACGTCATACATATCCAGCGTGCCGAAACCGGACTTGCGGTGCGTCCAGTTGAGCCCATCGGGCGATGTGGCAAGTTTGCCTGAATTTCCTGCCGCCACCCAAAGACCGGAACCGTTGTAAGCGATGCCCTGGATATGGTCGCTGCCAAAACCAATAGCGCGGACCGTCCAGTTTATCCCATCAGGCGAAGTGGCAAACTTGCCAAGAACACCGCCTATCGCCCATAATCCCGAACCGTCATAAGCAACGGTCACAATATTACTTGTGCCAAAGCCCGAATCGCAAGCGACCCATTTAATGCCGTCCCGTGATGTAGCGAGCATCCCCGAATTCATCGCCATCACCCAACGGTCCGAACCGTTATAGACAATGGCCCGAATGTCGTTTCGGTTGAAGTTGGACGTGCGCTGCGTCCAGTTGACGCCGTCGGGGGAGGTGGCGAGCCTTCCCAAATCCCCTGCTGCAACCCAAAGACCTGAACGGTTATTGACGACGCGAGAGATAGCACTCGAACCGAAACTTGAGTTTTGCTGCGTCCAATTGATGCCATCAGGCGAGGTCGCAAGCTTGCCATTCTCGCCTCCCGCCACCCAGAGATCAGAGCCGTTGTGAGCAATGCTCAGAATCGCACTCGCGCCGAAACCGGCATCGTGTTGTTGCCAGTTGACACCATCTGCTGAAGTGGCGAGTTTCCCCAAATCGCCTCCCGCAATCCATAGATCAGAGCCGTTGTGAGCAACGGCTCGTATGGCAGTTGTCCCGAACCCGAACGGTCGCTGCGTCCAGTTGATCCCATCGGGCGAGGTTGCGATCTTGCCGCCGGCGCCCACAGCCACCCATAGGCCGGTCCCATCATAGGCAACGCCTCGCATACTGCTTGTCCCGAACCCGGCGGTGCGGCGCGTCCAGTTTATCCCGTCGGGCGATGTGGCGAGTTTCCCGTATGCGCCCACTGCGACCCACAGATCCGAGCCGTTGTGAGCGATGTCGAAGATGAAATTACGCGCCGAGCTGTCAAAAGAACCCAGCTCAGTTTGGCTCTCGCGAAAACCGGAATCGCAAACGGTCCAGTGCAGACCATCGGGCGAAGTAGCCAGCTTACCCGAGCTTCCGCCGATTACCCACAGGCCCTTCCCATCGTGAGCGGCCGCCAGAATACTGGTTGTCTCGAAATTCGGGTCCGCCTGTCTCCAGTTAATGCCGTCGGACGAAACAATAAAGCTTCCGGCTATCCCGGCGGCTATCCATAAATCAGAACCATTATGAGCTACCGTCACAATATTGTTCATGCCGGAATCCAGATCACGCCGGACCCAGCTAATACCGTCGGCGGCTGAGTCTCCGGCGGCAATGTCGCCGATGGTGACTGCCGCAATGTTGTTGACACCCGCCCTTGCTTCCGCAGGCGCCGTTTTCTCGGCACACCCCGAACCGATAACAAGAAGAAAAACAGCCCAAAGCAAAATCTTGTCATTGTTTTTCATAACTCAGATCTCTGTCAAAATCTTGAAACGTCTTTATTCCATCATTTCTACTTCGTAGAGTCTCAGTATTTTAGTATTTACGCCGGCCGTAATATACAAACGATAGTATCTAAAGGAAGCGGGATTAGCACAAGTATATGTCCTTCTTTCATTCACCTTCCAATCAGTCCGGTCTGCTTGAGTGTCAAGGACCGTCCAATCCGAGCCGTCATTTGAGCCTTCGAACCGCCAGTCCTTCGGCATTCTTCCCGTTGAATCCGTCCCATCCTTCCCGTGACTGCCGGTTTGCAGGGCATATTCTATTACTCTCTTCGGATAAGTTCCGAAATCAGTCATTATCCAGTGAGGGAAGGGGCTGCCCGTTTCCCAAAAAGTATTAGTGCTACCATCAAAAGCGTTCTTTGCGGTAAAAGAACCAGTATTTGCGGAATCAGCAGTATGAAGGACGGGATACTCTACCGTGACCTTTACAGTATCAGTGGCCACAGCCCCTTTATTGTCGATTACCGTCAGAGTGATGACGTGTGTGCCGACACTGAGCGCGGCAGCAGGGTTCGGGCCATCCGGGATTGCATCTCCGAGGTTGTCCGACCATGTCCAGCCTATTATTGTGCCATTCTCATCTTTGGAGCCGGACCCATCGAGTTTGATCTCTTCACTGCCGCTTCTGTCGGTATCTATTATGGTCTGGTCCGGCCCGGCGTTGGCTAAAGGAGGGCTGTTGGACAAATTATTACCGATGCAGCCATAGCACGTTACAAGAAGAAGAATTACCCACAGCAAATACTTTTTCACACTTTCCATAATGTCTGACCTCCTTATCCGGACCAGCCGGAGAACAATAGTTGCCTTGTTTGTCTTTTCGTGATCATTTTACATGAGACTTCGGTCGTGAGCGACTGAACCCACCACTGGAGTCTTGAGTTATTCGTGCACCTCCCGAGTGAAGAGCCGGTCAACAAACCGCCTTACATCATCCACCGAAGATTCGCCCCCGGCGCCGCCCGATTACACAAAGTCCAAGTCCTTCCGCGACGCTATAAAGAAGTTGTTCCTCATATCTTCCTTGTTGTATGCCAGCGCCTCTTTGGTGACTATGTCTATGACCTTGCATTCTCCCTCTTCGGCTATGATATGACCCGCCGCCGTGTCCCACTCCTTCGTCCCGTTAAGCCGCGGATAAACGTCTATTTCGCCTTCCGCCAGCTTGCACAGCTTCAAAGCCGAGCCATACCTCTTAATGACCTTTATGTTATGTTTCTCCAGAAACGCCCGCGTTGCCCCAGTCGAATGAAAACGGCTGTCCGCCGCTATCAATTCGGTCCTGCTGGAATTGTTAAATACTCTCCGCCCGTCCTTATATGCTCCTTCACCCTTTTGCGCCCAATACATAAGTTCGAGCGCCGGCGCATAGACCATTCCCAGCACGGGTTGGCCGTTTTCGATAAGGGCTATGTTCACGGTGAATTCCCCGTTCTTTGCCAGGAAATCTTTGGTTCCGTCCAACGGATCGACCAGCCAAAATCTCTTCCATCGTCTTCGTATGTCGTATCCGACGCAGGATTCTTCAGTGACTATTGGGTGCTCAAATGTCTCACTTAGACCTTTGATGATGGAATCATTTGCCGCCAGGTCGGCCTTGGTCAAAGGCGATTTGTCCTCGGCCTTTACTCTGGTCTCGAAATCGTTGCTGTCATATATCTCCAGTATTCGCGACCCCGCGGCTTTTGCTATGGTCAGGACTTCCTCTATCATTGCGTCTCTGAATTTATCTCTTCCATTACCCTTCTTATCACTTCCAGGCACTCTCTCGGATATTTGCGGATAGAGGTCTCCTCGGAGAGTTGTATGCCGTATATTCCCATCTTGAATGTATTGTACATATCAATAACTTCAGCTATCGTCGGCACGGGCTTCTCTTCCATATTCTTGAGGAATTGAGTCGCCAAGAACGTTTTTTTGTTATGGAAATGCGTTCTCTCGACAATGAATTTCTGGTAGCTCGGGATCTTCTCAAGGCCGACGTCCGTTGACAAGTCTCCTCTGTCGATAAGTATGTAATCCACGATGTCCAGTATCTCATTAAGGTTATCCACCGCCGCTTTTGTCTCGACTTTTGAGATTATCTCGACGCCGTCATCGATCAGTTTCTGCGCCTGCCTTATATCCTCGCCCGACCTGACAAACGACAGCCCCACATAATTCACCTTGTTTCTGTTTGCCAGATCTATTAGCTCCCTGTCCTTCGCAAACAAAAACGGAAAACCCTCATGAATCCCCCGCACGTGACAGCCTTTGTTGGAGAAGAGAAATCCATCCGATTTTGAAACGAAGGCTATCTCCTTCTTGTTTGAACTCTCGACAACAAACTTCAGCGTGCTGTCGTCGGCCAGGACAATGTCACCGGCGTTGAGGTGTTTGTAGAAGTCCCCGTAGTTTATTTGATGCGGCAACAGCTTGAATTTCTTGCCTTTTTCAAGCCTTATCGGCTCAGCTAAATTTGCAGTCCTCACCTTATTGCCGGGCAGATCGATCAGTATATCCGCGTCGGGCAATTGATTTCTAATCGCATCTATGTTGCCCTGCACGTCTTCGACGCTGCCGTGCGCGCCATTAATCCTGTAGATATAATTCTCGCTGTGTATCTCGCTCAACTGGCTATTGCCAAAAAGCGACGGGCCTACGGTCACTATCACCTTCTTCATTGTATCAGCCTATGAATATATCCCTGTCCAATGCCATTATGGCGTCCGTGACTTCCCGTCTCATGAACCTCTCGTCCGGCCTCTCGTTTTTGCGCAGCATCTCCCTGATTTTTGTCCCGCTTATTGTCACCATATCCTCCTTGCTATGACGGCAGTGTTTCTCGCTTACTATCTGCCCGCACTTATTGCAAAAATAAGGCTCTTTCAAGAGCAGCAGCTCTATCCCCAGGTTGTCCCTGCTTATAATGTCTTTTGCCAGCTCTTGAGCTTCATACTTCCCGTAATAGTCGCCTACGCCGGCGTGGTCTCTGCCTATAATAAAATGCGTGCAGCCAAGGTTCCTCCTCACAACGGCGTGAAAAATGGCCTCTCTCGGCCCCGCATACCTCATATACGTTCGCAGACCGTCCACGTGCACCCTGTTCTTCGGATAGTACAGCTCAGTCATGCACTTGTAAGAGGCCATAATCGCCTCTTCGCTGAAGTCGCCGGCCTGTCTCCACCCCATCAAAGGGTTGATGAACAGCCCGTCACAGAGCTCTAAACCAACCCTATGCAAATGCTCGTGGGCCCTGTGAATTGGGTTTCTCGTCTGAAAGCCCACAATTGTCTTCCAGCCTTTCTTCGCAAATATCTTTCGTGTTTTGTCGGGCGTCGGCGAATTCTTCAGGACCGAACCGTCTGATATCTCAACCGCGCCGCCGATCCTGTATTCGAACCTGCCAAGCTCCTTGCTTGCCCTCGGATGATTAACGTCGTCCGTCTTGAATACCTTTACAACGTCGCTCCTGATATCGATTTTGTAGCAGTCGGCTATCTTGACAAAACCTATTTCCTTCGACCTGTACGTCAAGTACAGTTTGTCCGCATCCATCGCCTTCAAAAAAACGGCGTGGTTGACGTCAAGCGTGATCGGAATGGTCCAGACGGATTTGTCGCTCAGCGTCATATTATCGACGACGTTGTGATAATCAAGAGAAGTCATAAATCCGTTGAGAGGGAAATATATACCCGTATGCAGATTTATCAAATCCTGCAGTATCTCATCGTTTATCTCGTATGTCAGTTTCATCGAAGCTCTTGCGGATATTTATTCTCAATATAGTCTATAATTTTCCCCAGTGAGTCCTCCACACTCTCCTCGTCCACGTTGATCGTCAGGTCGCTGTTCCGGGGCTCGTCAAACTTCAGGTCGATTCCGACTATGTCCGTCTTGCCGACGTTGTTTTTGTACATTTTCTTCACGTCTTGCGCCCTGCCGGCCTTCACGCTCTTCTTCAGGTAGATCTCGTTATAATCGCTGATCTTCCTTCTGGCGAACTCCCGGAGCTCCTCAAATGGAGAAATGTTGCATACTATTGTCGCAATATCATTCTGGCCAAGCACGTATGCCGCCAGCATTATTCTCTTGATATTCGCTACTCTTGCTTCTCTTGAGTACCCCAGGTCGTTGTCGTAGAATCCCCTCACCAAATCACCGTCGATAACGTAGCATTTTTTCCCGATGGCATCGAAGTACTTCTTCAATCCCAGCCCCAGGGTGGTCTTCCCGGAACCTGAAATGCCGATTAGCCATATAACCATAATCAGTCAGGCTGATTGCCGTTCAAATAGCTGCCGCTTTGGCTGTCTTAGGAGCGGCCTGCATTGAAGCCATATAATTCGAAACAGTCGTCTTCGCCTCTGCGATTTCATTCACCCGCTGCTTCTCCATCCACATAGCGCGATCGCATATCGACCGGATTGTGCCCATATCATGGGACGCGATGACGATGGTGCCGCCTCTCTCCCTGAAATCGCTGATCTTCGCCGTGCATTTCTGGCGAAATTCTTGATCGCCGACCGCCAGTATCTCATCCACTAAGAGAATATCAGGCTCCGTATGAACAACCACGGAGAAACCCAGCCTTGCCAGCATACCGCTTGAGTAAATCCTCAAAGGCTGGTCTATGAACTCTCCGAGCCCGGCGAACTCCGTTATCGCGCCCAATTTGCCCAATATCTCGCGCTTTGTCATCCCCAGAATCATCCCGTTGACGATTATGTTCTCCTTGCCCGTAAGATCGGGATGAAATCCTGCCCCCAGTCCGAGCAGGGGGGCTATCGTTCCTTTCACCGTAATATTTCCCGAGGAGCATTTGATGACCGACGCCATCAATTGCAGCAGCGTGCTTTTCCCCACACCGTTTCTCCCGATGATGCCGAACGTCTCTCCTCTATAAATCTCAAACGACAAGTCCTTCAATACCCAGAGCTTCGAGTTTCTTACCTCTGTCAACACTCTGGGCATGTGGAAGAGAAAACCCTTAACGCCGCCTACTATCTGATGATAGAGCAGATAGTATTTGGATACATTCTCGAATACAATGGCCGGCTCTTTCATAACAACTCGGCAAACTTCCACTTCAGCCTGTTATAGACGCCGTATCCGACTGCCACCAGCAGTAACCCGGTTGCCAGCGAGACACACCAGTGGACCACACTGAATGTGCCGTTCAGGAACAAATTCCGGTACGCAACGATCACAGGCATCATCGGATTCAAAAACACAAACGGCTGGATCGACTTTGGAATCATCGTCTCTGAATAGACAATCGGCGTGAAGAAAAACAGAAAGTTCATCAGGACTCCTATCAAGTGCTGCAGGTCCCTGAAGAACACGTTTATTGAAGAAACCAGGAGCGACAGCCCGAATATGATCAGGAATTGAGGAATCAGCAACGCCGGCAAACCTACAAGCCATATAAGATAGGGCCTGTTGCCGGCCATCAGAAGAAACAACACTATCACCGGCACCGACAAGAGAAAATGCACTGCGCCGTTCAAGATTGATGCGAGCAGCAATATCGTTCTTGGGAGCGTGGTCCTTTGTATTAAGGGCTTATTGGATATGAAGACTGACGCACTCAGAATGACGGAATTGGCAAACCATTGCCACGGGAACAGTCCGGAAATGAGAAACAAGGAGAAGTTGTTTATTCGGCTGCTCAAGATTATCTTGAATACGAAATAATAAACAAGTGCTGACGCCAGCGGGCTCGCCAATGACCAGAGGTAGCCGAGGAAGGCATTTTTGTATCTTATCTTTATTTCTTTTTTTGTAAGCTCAACTAAGAGTTCTACGTTCTGTCTTAGATTCATGCGAGCCTTGTTAGAGCGATGAGTTACTACTGTTTTACAGCCGCTTGCCCAGCTTAACACAACACGCGGACGCACTCCGTCCCCCTGGGCTGCAATTAGCCCTTCACGGCGGCGTTTCCGGCTGAGAAACCCTGGTCTCGGCGGCTTTGCCTTTCGCAGGCCGCCGAAATCCGAGTCAAAACGCCGTGAACAAACCTATCACCAACCTCATAGTATCGTTTTCAGCGCAGGATCTGCGCACAACGAAGGCTTTCGAGTTGTAATTGGCGTGTTACCTCGTTGAGACGCACACCATCCCCGCTTTGTCATTTTGCCGCGATGGAAAACCCCCGTATGCCGGATTGTGCTTGCGTCTGCTTTGGTGCTCTTATCAGCTGCTTGCCGTTTCGCACCATCATTTTCGGATCCTTCCATATTGTTGGCCTCCTGCCAAAGCTGTAACCCGACATTACCTCTGCCACAAACATAAGCGGCAGCACCTCACCCCACACCATCCCCAACGCAATAGTACCGTTAGCTTACTGAAATCACACATAATACAGTCTTACCATCCGCAAATCCAATGTTTTCTTTGATTGTCCCATCGCCGTTTATGTAGTGCCTGACCTTGCAGCAACTTGGGCGCTTCGCCTGCGTCCTTTTCAACCCTTATCCGCAACGGCCCGTTGTCAGCCCAATAATTCAGTTTCTCCACGTCGCCATTATAGGTTTGATTGTAGGGAGTTCTACGAGGTTAATGCTTGACTTCAGAGTGAAAAAGCCGCGATGCACACCAGGAATACCCTTGCATTGCGCAGGGCAGGTTCAAGTGGGTCGAATCTTCCGGCGGCTCCGGCCTGTTCGACCTCTTAACATATCTCGCCGAGCAAAATGACCTCTCAAGCCGCAAACCCGACGTGCTCGCACATACCAAGTCGCGTTTCGCTGCCTGGGCCGAACGTATGGAGAAAGCCGAACCACGCGGCCCCTTCCGCAACTTCTAACCAATCCTGCGCAACGGCTCGCCCTTTTCTTGACATTGTCACCGGGAGGTATTATAATCTCTTTTGCAGATGATGGTTACAGCAAAGAGGTAAGGCAGTGAAGTTGAAATTATGTTTTCTCGGCGCCGCTCAGAACGTTACCGGTTCTCGGCATCTGTTGGAGGCCAACGGCACAAGGATCCTCATCGATTGCGGGCTCTACCAGGAGCGGGATTTCAAGGCGAGAAACTGGGAGCCATTTGTTGTCCCCCCCAATTCCATAGCTGCCGTTCTCCTCACGCACGCCCATCTCGACCATTGCGGCCTGCTGCCCAAGCTCGTCAAAGAGGGCTTCAAAGGCAAAATCTACTGCACCGAAGCCACCTCCGAGATTGCCCAGATAATACTGCTGGATTCTGCCAAGCTGCAGGAAGAAGACGCTGAGTTCAAACGTAAACGACACGAGAAAGAAGGTCGAAAGGGGCCATACCCCGAAATTTCACTCTACACCGCCGGCGACACCGAGGCTACTTTCCCACATTTCTCACCAGTGAAATACGGCCAGACCCTCAAGATCGCCCCGGATATCCAGGCGACTTTCTGCGATGCCGGCCATGTGCTCGGTTCGGCGATCATAAAGATCGACGTCCAAACCGATGCCGGCGAGCGGACAATCCTGTTCTCGGGCGATATCGGCAGGCCCGACAGGCCCATCGTCCGCGACCCCGCTCAGGTTGACAGCGCCGACTACGTCCTTGTCGAATCAACATACGGCGACAGGGTCCACCAGTGCCGCGAGGACATCAAGAATCGGCTTGCCGAAATCATCGTCTCCACCCGACGGGCCGGCGGCAACATAATCGTCCCCAGCTTCGCCCTGGAGCGCTCGCAGGAACTGCTATATTACATCAACGACCTGCTGCTTGAGGATGCCATTCCACACATCATGGTCTTTCTCGACAGCCCGATGGCCGCGAGCATTACCACGATATTCAAGCATCATCCGGAGCTCTTCGACCGGGAAATGGCTGAGCGCATGAACCGCGATGAGTCGCCGTTCGGCTTTGTTGGTCTCAAGATCACCCAGAACACCAGGGAATCCAAGTCGATAAATCACATAAGGGGTACGGTTATGGTTATTGCCGGGTCGGGAATGTGCACGGGCGGACGAATCAAGCACCACCTGGTCAACAACGTCGCCAAGCCGCAGAACACCATAATGTTCGTCGGATACCAGGCGGTCGGCACGCTTGGCCGGCAAATCGTCGATGGCGAAAAGGAAGTCCGCATACTCGGCCAGGATTACCCGGTGAAGGCAAGGGTCGAACAGATATGCGGCTTCTCCGCCCACGCCGACAAAGAGGAGCTGCTCCAATGGCTCAGGAAACTACAGGCGGCTCCCAGGACACTCTTCGTGGTCCACGGCGAGGCACAGAGCGCTCAGCACTTCGGTGACTACGTCAGACAGGAAACCGGCTGGAAAGTGGTCGTCCCCGCATACCGCGACCAGGTCATCCTCGACTGATCCTGCATCAGTACACTTCCGGCTGGCTCGGCGGGCTCTCCTTCTCCTTCTTTTTCTCCTTCTCCTTCTTCATTTTCTTCCGCTCTGACAACCAGCTCAGCAGTATGCCCAGCTCGAACAGAGCGTACAGCGGTATCGCAAGCGCAATCTGCGAGATAACGTCCGGACCAGGCGTTGCTACGGCTGCCACCACGAAAATGCCCAGCAGCACGTACCGCCTCGACTTGTAAAGGGCGCCGAGTGACACCAGACCCGTTTTGTTGAGGATGAACATGGCTATCGGAGTCTGGAAGCCCAGGCCAAACACTAACATCAGCGTCGTTATAAACGATACGTACAGCCCAAGCGTCCAGGCCGGCTCTACGTTGATGAACCTGCCGAATTTCAGAAAAAATGCCAGAGAAAGCGGCGCCACTACAAAAAGGAAGAACATCGCGCCCGTCACAAACAGTATCACCGAGAAAGGCACTGTCATGCGGACATACCGTCTTTCGTGCTCAAAGAGTCCTGCCGCAACAAACATCCACAACTGATAAAACACCCAGGGCGATGACAGTATAAGACCCGCAATCATCGATATTTTCATATACGCCATGAAGGCATCGGCCGGAGCAAGCACTTTCAGGTCATCCAGGCCATACTTGACTTTCAGATTGGTGTACGGCAGTTCGATAAAGCGAATAAGATATGGGCCGACGATAAGAAAAATGA
>Ga0315288_10003237_pt1 | contig 20824 bp, 27 predicted proteins | sample YL17G11_20_MG_FD_203454 | JGI IMG/M metagenome (GOLD analysis project Ga0315288, IMG submission 203454) | Sediment microbial communities from Yellowstone Lake, YNP, Wyoming, USA - YL17G11_20 | ecosystem: Environmental > Aquatic > Freshwater > Lake > Sediment | place: USA: Wyoming | collected...
ACAACAGCAGCAAATGTTTGACAGATTCTAAAACTTATAAGTCATAATAACAATAGAGGCGGAATGAGAGTAATCTCATTCCGTTTTCTTTTTATAACGCCCCTTGACAACGTATTCGTAAAAATTACATTGGCGAAGACAAGGAGAATTCGCGATGCTAATTTCTTTAATTTTTGCTGCGGCCAATGCTTATTTTGCATTCAATGCATTTAGATCCAAACAGTGGGTATGGTTCAGCATTTCGACGTTTTTGTTCGCTGTTTGCTCTTATCAAGTTGTTGCTGCAATCTTGTAGGCATAACGTTATATATGATTGTGAACCCAGAGAGGGTTCTTGACAATTGAAACACGGAGAGTGTAATTATGGTACAATTTAAGTATTGTGTTTGTATTGGTCGTTTCGAGCCGTTTCACAACGCGCATTATGAGCTTGTTAAAGAGGCGCTGTCTCTTGGAGAGACCGTATTAATCGTTATTGGTAGCGCACACAAAGCCCGCACCATTCAGAATCCTTGGACCTCCGAAGAGCGTGAGGCAATGATTCGTGATACACTTGCTCCTGAAGAATTGGCCCGAGTCCAGTTCTTTCATGTCAGAGACTATTTCTATATTCATAACCGTTGGCTAACTGAAATTCAGCAGATTGTTTCCGAAGCGACTGACGGAGCCGATGATAATCAAATTTGTGATATTGGTGAGGTTAGTTACTTCCCTCAGTGGAAGTTCTTTAAAATGCGCTCCCTAGATAGGATGCTGCATGCTACAGCTATTCGTTCCTTGTATTTCACGCAGGATAATGCTTATAAGAATCATGTTAGCTCTCAGGCCGCTGAGTTCTTAGAAAAATTCAAAACTACTCCATCCTTCAAGACTTTGAAGGATGAATATGATCATATCCGCAATTATCGTTCTTCTTGGGATGGCGCTCCATTTGCTCCAACGTTTGTAACTGTTGATGCTGTGGTTATTCGTAGTGGGCACGTCTTAACAGTTCGTCGAAAAGGTAGTCCTGGGCGCGGTCTAATTGCCCTTCCTGGTGGATTTTTGAATCAGAAAGAAACCATTCAAGATGGTATGATTCGAGAGCTAAAAGAAGAAACAGGTATTAAGCTTTCAAAAGAAGAGCTGGCTAAAGCTATTGTTGAGCAGAAAGTATTCGATTACCCGGAACGTTCTTTGCGAGGAAGAACAGTTACGCATGCATTCTTGGTTGATTTGGGCCATGGCACTCTTCCTATTGTGAAGGGATCAGATGATGCTGATAAGGCATGGTGGATGTCACTTAGTGATTTGGCAACAAGAGAATCTGAATTTTTTGAAGACCATTTTCACATCATCACCCATTTTGTAAATAAATTCTAAGGAGCTAACATGGGAATTAGAGACGAAGATCGCAACCAAGTACAGGCTCAACACAACTGTTGCAACGGACATCACTGCTATCACACCTATCCGGGATCATATGGAGGTAGCCGCAGCGACACCTACGACCGCACGGAATGCTGCAAGTGTGGACAAGCAGAGCCCAATCCATATGAAAATGAACGAAGGTAACAACGTCCCGATAGGACCAGAGAGGTACTGGGACATAACATACACGGAGAGTATATCATGGATAACGAAAATTTTTTAATCGACACAGACAGTTATAAATCAAGCCATTACTTGCAGTATCCGCCCGGAACCACAAGTATGTTTAGTTATATCGAATCTCGTGGCGGAGATTATAAAAAGACAGTCTTCTTTGGTCTACAGTATTATCTCAAGAAGTACCTTACCCACCGAGTAACCATGGAAGAGGTTGAAGAGGCTAAAGAGTTCTTCGAAGCACATGGAGAACCATTCAATTATGAAGGTTGGATGTATATCGCCAAGGAACTTGGTGGTAAGTTGCCGGTTCGTATTCGAGCCGTCCCCGAGGGTAGCGTTGTTCCTACTCACAATATTTTAGTCAGTATCGAATCTACTGATCCCAAAGTCTTTTGGGTGGTATCCTGGATCGAAACAATGCTACTTAGGGTCTGGTATCCTATCAATGTAGCTACCAGGAGTCACAAAATTAGACAGATTATCTTAGAAGCCTTGACAATCTCGGCAGATGATCCACAAGCAGAAATCAATTTCAAACTGCACGATTTCGGAAGTCGAGGCGTTTCGTCTCAGGAATCAGCAATGATTGGTGGCGCTGCTCACTTGGTTAATTTTATGGGTTCTGATACTGTAGTTGGTGTTCGTTGCGCCAACAAATTCTACAACTCCAAGATGGCAGGCTTCAGTATCCCAGCTATGGAGCATAGCTCGGTTACCTCTTGGGGCAAAGAGCACGAAGCAGATGCCTATCGCAACATGCTTCAGAAAACTGGAAAGCCCGGCGGCCTGGTCGCTTGTGTAAGCGACTCTTATAATCTTTGGAATGCCTGCTCCAATATTTGGGGCAAAGAGCTTAAGGATGAAGTAATCAAGTCGGGAGCCACCGTAGTTATTCGCCCTGATTCTGGAGATCCTTCTAGTGTTGTGCTCCGTACGGTTCAGTTGCTTGAAGAAAAGTTTGGAGTTACTGTCAATAGTAAAGGTTTCAAAGTTCTCAACAATGTGCGCGTTATTCAAGGAGATGGCATTAACGAAGACTCTATTCAAGAGATCCTTAACAATTTGCTAGATCATACTTACAGCGCCAGCAATATTGCTTTTGGTATGGGTGGTGCTCTATTGCAGCAGCATAATCGTGACACTCTGAAGTTCGCTATGAAATGCAGCCATATCTACCGTACGGTGCATGGTGAACAGGTTTCAGTGGATGTCTTTAAGGATCCGATTACTGACCATGGTAAAGTGAGTAAAGCTGGTCGTTTGGATCTCATTCGAGATATGTCCGGCAATTGGTCTACTGTTACCTTGGGAGACCGAGATCACCACCTTCTAACGGTCATGGAATTGGTGTATGAGAACGGTGAGGTTCTTGCAAATGAAACGTTTGACCGTATTCGAGCCCGTGCCAAAGGAGAATCTGTATGAAAATTATAAAAAGGCCAGATTCAACTTGGTCATATAAACATACTTGCAAGCAATGTACTGCCGAGTTAGAGGTAGAAAAGGGCGACGTAAAACATCATAGTTATAATGGCGACCAACGAGAACCAGGATATGAGACTTGGCAAGCTACCTGTCCGGTTTGCTCTTCGGCATTTGATATACCTATTAATGTAATTCCAAAAATAGTTCAAATAGAAATTAAAAATGGTCTGCCTTCCGCCGGAACTACCTATGGCGGCCCTTTTGATCGTTAAAATAAACACCTAATATTTTCCTATCCTTATTAGGTGTTAAATGAAAAACTACGACAGATTATACCACAAATATGCTATAGTATCTCCGCTTTTGCCTCCGTCCCCCGAAGAGGAAGAAGAGGCAGAAGAGATAGAAGAACAACTTATTATTCCAAAGTTCGAAGCACCTCCAGTCATTAAAGACCTTTCTCCAGAAGAAATGGAACAATGGGACGATTTTGTTGCTGTAAAAAAGAGAAAAAAAGAAAGAATGCAAGACTATCTTGGTCAAGAAGAAAAACTTGAAAAAGAATTAGGGACCATACCTGCTGTACCAGCTAAAAAACAATCTGATTTATCACCTGATTCATTATTAAAAATGTGTAGTAAGTTTTACGATTTGTGTATAAAGTTCTAATTTAGAAATAAACTATGAAAGTCCTTAAATATAGTATTGATCCTAAAGCGTGGAATCTTGCCCTTACTTGTCATTGGTGTAAATCTCAAATAGAGATTAATGCCGATGACTTGTCATATGAGGGCGAGCCTGGTGACATGAAAGATGCTGGGTGGGATAAGTACTCCTGTGATTGTGGGGCTTGTGGTGAAGAAATTGAGGTGGATGAAAAGAAAATCCCCAATATCATTCAGTCATATGCTGAAAAACGAAAAAAGAAACGATGATCTATGCTGTAAGTTTCAAGCATACCATCCCTGAAGGCGTTCTATCTATGGACGTGACTTCTAGATCTAATACATGGGGAAGGCACTTTAGTCCTTTCAATTTAGGGCCGGTTGATCTTTATGATGGATACGTGGCCAAAAACATTGAAAATGCATTTCAATTTTCTAGAGTCTATCCCGAGTATTCTACTGTAGATGATTTGCCTTCTGTCCATTATTGGGAGTGGGCAAAGATTGGTTGGGCAGAATCTAAACCAATCAAATATCCTATGGGCGTTTGGAATAAGCATTTGTATCATTGGTGGGATGGTAAGAAGCTAGGCATGCTGGAAGCTCAAAATCAAATCTTCTTACCACTTTACAAAAAAGCAGTTGTTAAAACTCCCGCATTTGAAAAATTAAAACTATTTTATGAGAACGCTAAACAAGACATTTACCTGATCGATTTCGAGGGGTATAATCATCGATACCTAGAGAAAACTTGGGACCAGGTAATCAATGATCCCGATAGGCCGGTAGGGCAAGCTTTTGCTCTCTGTATGATATTGGAAGGATATTTATGACTGACGCAAAAGTTTGCATATATTGCAGGGGCGAAATATCTGGCCAAACAGAAGTAATTCATTCAGTATTTTCAATGAGCGCCACAGATCATTGGCCGATGGGGTTTAGAATCAGCGGATTTTTTCATCCGCATTGTCTGAGAAGATATAAAAATTCTTCTCGTGAAGAAGTGATAAGTATTAGAAATGATATTCAACATTTTCTCATGCAGACTTTAAGGATAATGAGATGATTCATGTAATTGGTCCGGGCCACAAAGCGCCCGAAGGTGCTGTAGAGATAAACACAACTTCTCGATCTAAAGATTGGAGCCGTTCATTAAGCCCTTTTTATTGCGGCCCTACTCAATTGTATGATAAGTACAAATCTATTAACATAGAAAATGCTTGGCAATTTGCTAAAGTTTACGAGTATTACTTAGAAGAAGATGGCACTGTTGGTGAACGATATTTCAATTGGGCTCAAGATGGTTGGAATGATATCAAAGCTCATAGATACCCCATGGGTAAGGATGCAAAGCCTTTATACTCTTATTGGGATGGCGAGAAGTTATCTTATGTAGAGGCTCGTAAAAAAATCTATATCCCATTGTATTCTAGTGCAGTGAGAAAAACTTTTGCATTTTCCAAATTGAAAAAGATGCACGAGGAGGGGCAAGACCTTTACTTGTGGGATTTCGATGGTTACGATCATAAGGCATGCAACCTTACTTTTGATCAAGTAATCAATGATCCCAATCGAAAAATGGGACATGCTTTTGTAATAGCTATGTTATTAGAAGGCTATTTAACCTAAGGAAAATAAATGTGTAATGTATTACTTGGTACCGCAGTTGGGGATGCCTTGGGCGTGCCCTTTGAAACTAAATTGGCTAACTTCGAGCCCTTAGTAGCCTGGGATGGCAAAACGTTTTTAGGAAGCATACATCACAAACTACTTCCTGGCCAATACTCAGACGATACTCAAATGAGCTTGATGGTAGCAGAATCTTTAATTGAGAATCATGGCTTCAATCCAGATGATTTGTCTCAGCGCTACGTAGATTGGATGGTTTCTGGACGAGCTAGAGGGTATGGTAAAACAACTTTGTTAGCCGTTCAGAATCTCATTCAGGGCAAACATTGGAGTGAGTCAGGTATTCCTGGCTCCTATGGTAATGGTACCGCTATGCGCTCTGCTCCGTTTGGAGTTTATTTTCGCAATGATTTACAATCACTAATTGCTATTTGTAAAATGGATAGTGCTATTACGCACGCTTCAGAAGAAGCTGAAGCCGGATCCATCTCTATTGCCCTAGCTACCGCCTATGCTATCAATGGAGATACTAGCGATTTATTAAGTGAGTTATGGAAAGTATTACCAGATAGCAAAGTTAAGAGCACTATTTATAGTTTGGATTCTTTGGTAGACTCTCCATATATTACGCCAGAACAAGCTCTTCGAGTTATTGGGACCAAGGGAGATGTGCGTCAAACGGTTCCGGCAGCCCTGTATTGTTTTCTCAAATTTGATAACTATCAGGATGCGGTACTTGCTTCCATTAAAGCTGGTGGTGATACCGATACTACAGCGGCAATTGTAGGCGCTATGTTTGGGGCCAAATTGGGTATGCGGGGGATTGATCCAATTTTAGCGGCCACAGTCGAGGAGTCTGACCGACTTATTGAATTAGATAGCCAGCTTTACAACAGATCAAACGACTCATTTCTCAAAAGAGGTTAATCGTGAAAAAAAGAAGTTCTGAACCTAAAGAAACGGTTCTGCAAATCAAGTTTGCGAATGAAGCGGCAGCAGAGCATTTCGCATCATGGTTGTGTGGTTCTGGCGAACAGCAATACTGGGAATGGATGGAATGTCGTGAAGAGGATGAAGAAGGTGATATTACTGCCACCAGTTTCCATTATCATGGCGAAGAAGATGAAACGAAAGCCGAAGATGACACAGAACGTTATGGTGAGTTTATGTGTGATAATATAATCAGAACAACAACTGGACGTTTGGATAGATAATTATTATCCCATCTGTGTATATTATGATATATACAGTTAGTGGGGTAATTGTGAGAAACAAAGAACTTGTAGGGACGCGGATTAATGGATTGAAAATTACAGATTATTACACTGGTGGGCGTAAGCAATTTTTCGATTGTATCTGTATTTGTAGAAAGCCTTTTAGGGCTAGAGCCGATTCAATAAAAGCGGGCACAACACAAAGCTGTGGCTGTTTGACCGGCGACCTAATCTCTCAAAAAAATAGGTTGCCTGATAATGTAGCTGTAATCAATTTAGTGTACAAAACCTATAAAGACAATGCTTACAAAAGAAAATTATCATTTCGACTTTCCTTTGAAGAATTCAAAAATCTGATTTTTGCTGATTGTTTTTATTGCGGACAAACTCCACAAATAGCAAAATTTGCCGGCCAAGAAAATCGACGAGATCGCTTTTTATCATATAATGGTGTAGATAGAATAGATAATAGTATTGGCTATATTAGCGATAATTGTGTTACCTGTTGTAGTATCTGTAATTCCGCCAAATCAGATTTAACGCTCGAAGAATTTAAATCCTGGATACAAAGATTAGTAAGTCATAATGATAAATAAAAAAACTTCCAAATTTCCACCTAAAAAAGAGGCGCAATATATTTTTAAGGCCAATCCAAAAAGAAATTGGTCGTCATATCAAAAAGCGATTTTCAAAGACATTGCTTTTGGTACTGGGCATACTGTCGTCATAGCCCGCGCGGGCAGTGGGAAAACATCTACAATCATTGAAGGCTTCAAATATGTGCCAAAAGGCAAGAAATGCCTTATGGTTGCTTTCAATAAAGCTATCGCTGAAGAATTAAAACAGAGGGCGCCTTCCTATATAGATACTCTCACGCTTCACTCTCTAGGATTCCGCGCCATCAAACAGGCTTTTGGAGCGGATGTTATTCTTGATAATAATAAAGCTAATATGCTTATTTCCACCCTCATCGGCGATGACCGTGATATGTGGGAAGTTAATCAAAGTATTTCAAAATGCGTTTCCCTATGTAAAGGATTCCTATTTGATACTCCATCCAAAATAGGAGATTTGATTGATAAATTTGGTATTGAAATCTTTGATTATTCCCGTGACAAATTTATTGAATTAGTTATCAAGACTTTGGGGTTATGTAAAGCCAAGAAAAATGTTGTTGATTTCGATGATATGATTTGGTTTCCATTTGTCTATCGTTTGAATGTTGGTAAATTTGATGTAGTCTTTGTTGATGAGGCCCAGGATTTGAATGCAGCTCAGATGGCAATGGTCCTTTCCGCCAATAAGATAGATGGCAGAATTATTGCAGTTGGTGATCCGGCTCAAAGTATTTATCAGTTCAGGGGAGCTGATAGTGAAGCAATTCCAAACTTTATCACCAAACTAAGCGCCAAAACTCTGCCGTTGTCGGTGACCTACCGCTGTCCCAGGAAGATAGTAGCACTAGCCCAGGAGGTTGTACCTGACATTATGGCAGCCGATGACGCTAAAGACGGGGTGGTAGAGGATGTGCCCGCCGAACAAATTCTTAAATTAGTACAGGCAGGAGACTTTGTGCTTTCTAGGACCAATGCTCCACTGATCAAACACTGCATGGCCCTTCTTAAAGCTGGAATTCCGGCTAATATTCAAGGAAGAGATGTTGGTTCTAATCTTCAATATTTCATTAAGAAGTCTAAAGCAAAGACTATTGTTCAATTTACAGAATATGTAAATGCCTGGAGAGAGCAAGAGACAAAACGATTATTGGCTGAAAAGAAAGATCCAATTGCAACTACCGATAAAGCGGAATGCTTATTAAACCTCTGCGAGGGCACTTTAACAATTAAAGACCTCAAAGAGACAATAGAAAAGCTGTTCAATGATACTGATGATCATGCTAAAGTTATATTTTCAACAACACATAAAGCCAAAGGTTTGGAACGAGATCGTGTCTTTGTTCTCGCCAACACTTATCGATACGGACCCGGAGTCGAAGGCGAAGAAGCCAACCTCTGGTATGTAGCGGTAACTCGTAGTAAATCTGAACTTTATTTAGTTAGGAAACACCTAAAGCAATAATCTAGCATTCCTGTATGGTTCGCTACAAAATGGTGGCTAGAGACATTAACTCTAACCCGACACAATATCGCACTTGGGTAGTCCCTAACACACCGGATTTTGACGGATATTATTATACCGGGTATAAATCTGGAGAGAATGATTTTGTTGATGTTTCTGCCTATGCTATTAATGATAATACTGCTATTATAGATTTTAGTCTACCAATACCAACTTCTTGGTTTGCCATTGATAATAGGTTAAATGTTAGTTATCCAATTCGTAAAGTATTGCCAGAGCAGATGTCGGCAGGGAAACTTGCCATCATTGATGGTTATGTTTATATTTTTGGAGGAGAAACTACTGATAAAATATTAAGAGCGCCCGTTGACAATCCCGCAGACTGGGTTGATACTGGTGCTACTCTTCCTTCAATATTATATGGAGCCGCTTTAGCAATCGTAAATGGACGCATTTATTTGTTTGGTGGCAATAATGGTAATGATTCTGACCCAATGGGTTTGGGCGCATTAGATACCATTTACTCTGCATCAGTTACCGATCCATTGACTTGGACCAATCATGGTTCTCATTTGCCTCGCAGATTACAATACTCTAATTTAGGAATGGCTAATGGCCAACTCTATTTGTTTGGTGGAATAGAAATTGATGAGGCTTCTGATATTATTCTTACCGCCCCTGTTTCCAATCCATTAGCATGGACGGACACTGGTGCCAGACTTCCAGTAGCAATATACGCATCTATGTTCGCTGAAATAAATGGTAACTGGATGATATTTGGCGGATTATTATTTCCAGATACGCCAACCAATGCGATTTACACCGCATCTGTATCTAGCCCTTTAGCCTGGCAAATTACTGGGGTATTACCATATTCTACTGCTCATGGACAATTTATGGCTACTGGCAATGATGGCTATATCATTGCGCCAATGGTTAATCCAGTACCATCAACTACTTACACCCCAATTATACAATGTAGCTTAAGCAATCCTAATGCTTGGGTGTATACTCAACAAGTAGTTCCGGGTAACATTTCTCATTCTCATTTGGCTATTATTTATGATCGAATTTGGTTATTTGGTGGTAGCGGTCTGACGGCTATTTTTGCCTGCAATCAAAAATTGAAATATAATCTTAGCTCTCTTAGAGTAAAAAATTATGGAACTACTACACGTACAATTGTACCAGCAACTGATAACTTAAATAATCCATATCAAGCACTATCTATTCCGTATTGGATTACTGATTATGACTTCCCTTTTAAACCGTAATTTTACAAATAAAGCGGGGTTGACTTCTCGCTTCTAATGATTAAAGTTAGTCATATGAAAGACCACAATTCTCCCGAGGCTGTGGAAGCTCGGGCTTCGCAAGAAGATCCTATTGTAATGTACCTTATTGTCCGTACCTCATTGGAAATGTCCATGGGTAAAACAGCGGCTCAGGTTGGGCATGCAGTCGGTATGCTACAAATCAAATTCAATGAAATTGAAAATAGATTAGATGAGCTTGAGGATATCCAAAGCACTTTTGGATCTTTGACTGGTTCTGAGAATTTAGAATTTGATTTGACACACCCACAGTATGTTGTATACAAAGAATGGTTGGATACTTCATATCGTAAAGTTACCCTTGCCTGTAAAGATAAGGATTGGGAAAAGGTGAAGGAGGCTCGCCTCAATCACGTTTTAGTGATTGATGCTGGTCTTACTGAAATTGCGTCTGGTAGTGAGACTGTTATTGGTTTATGGCCAATGCGCAAGAGTCAGGCTCCTAAAATCATTCAACGCTTGCAGGTATTGAAATGAAACCAGTTCAAAAAATTTCAATAAAAGAAGGATCAGATTTCTGGAAGTCTATGCAAAAATCTGCCGAGCTAGATGCAGATAAGGCTGCCGAGCAAGCGGCTGAACGTGCTAGAAAAGAAACATTAGAGCGCGCAGAAAAACGAGCCGCTGAAAAGAAAGCTTATTTGGATTCCATTCGTCATTATGATAAAATCGAATTTAAAGATGGTTTGTTGCGCACTCAGATTCAAGAGTGTATTGATCGCAGGGCGGAGCTTAATAATTTAGCCAGCAAAGAATGGCAAAAACAAGAGGGGTTGCGCAAAGAATTGCAGACCAAATGTTCTCACGATATGGCTCTTGAGATGAGAACTTTTTATGAAGATGAGTATGGCAGTTATCATGATGGTCATTATGAGCGTAAATGCATTGAATGCTTTTTAGTAGAGAAGAGCGATAGTCTTCCCGGTAGTCGTAGCTACGATTACTCTAGGGAAAAATATAAGAAGTTAGAAAAGTCTCAAGTTGTTTTGCTGCGCAAAACGGTTGACGGCAAAGAATATGAATTGGAGTTTGACGATCTCAAATGGTAGGATTAGTGGTCAAGAATACCCAAAGCCGTGGGCTAGGTGTTTTTGCTACCCAGCGCTTTGAAAAGGGCGACTTAATTGAGTGCTGTCGTGTTATCATAGTACCACGCACTCATATCGATATAACTAGCATCAACTCCGTAATGAGACATTATGTTGTTGAGTGGGACGCCAAGCTAGCCATTCCTACTGGTTATGGCTGTTATTACAATCATTCTTATCAACCCAACGCAATTCATCAAAAGCATCTTGATTTGGGAGAGATTCATTTTCATGCGCTAGTAGATATTCTACCTTATGAAGAGATTACTTTCAATTATGGCGGATATCCAACTTATGATGAGCCATTGTGGTTTGAAGTAAAAGACTTATGAAAAAAGCGTTCATAATTAAAGAGGTGAAGCCGGGCATCTTCCTGTTTCAATTTAATCATCATTATGATATGTGTATGTATTTTTTACGCTATCAGGAATTTTACGAATCTCCCTCTCCTAAATATAGGGGTAAAAGTTTTACGATTCTTGATTTTATGAAGTGGTACTCTCTAAAGTATGGAAAAGGATCTTTTACTTATCCAGATGATTGGAATGGTTTTAATATTCCAAGCAATATTATTTTTGATATGTGGAATCAGCATTTAATCCCAGATAAGAACATTTATGACTATGAAATGTATCAGGGCTGGAAAGAATGTAATGTTCGTGCTCAGGGCAAAAAGTTCTATATCATTGGAGTGGTTCGAGGTAATAAAGCTTTAAATCATGAGATCGCTCACGGCCTTTTTTATCTCCATCCAGAGTATAAAAAAGAGATGAAAAGGCTTGTAAAAAATCTTGAGCCAGCTTTAAGAAAAAGAATGAATAATGCTTTGAAGAAGCTAGGATATACTCCCAAAGTCTATGTAGACGAAACACAGGCCTATATGGCTACCGGGATGTCTGAGTCGTTTGGCGACTCTAGTCTTTGGTCTAAAGAGCGAAAACTATTCGAAAGTTACTTTAAGAAATTTGTAAGGACAATAAAATGAGCAGCGACAGCCTTGGCGATAGAATGAAGTCTTATGAGAATGCTTATAGGGCGCACTTGCCTATTAGGATGCCCGTCATCATCCGTATAGATGGTAAAGCTTTCCATACTTATACTGCGGGCTGTAAGAAACCAGTAGATAAGGGCCTGGTGGATGTTATGAATTTGACCGCAATAGAACTTTGTAAAGAGGTTCAAGGTTCACAAATTGCATACGTTCAATCCGATGAGATTAGTATCTTATTGAGCAATTACCAAACGCTAGATACTCAGTCATGGTTTGAGAACAACTTGCAAAAGATGGTCAGTGTTGCTGCATCTATTGCGGGAGTTACTTTTACGATGGAATCTGATGCTATTTGGGGCAGCGACGATTATCAGAGTGCGTCCGGCGATACTCATAGTTACCCTATTAGAAAGCCTGCTTATTTTGATGCTCGTGCATTTGTTCTTCCTAAAGAGGATGTAACTAACTACTTCTTATGGAGGCAGCAAGACGCTACTCGTAACTCGGTACAAATGCTGGCCCGCTCTTTGTATTCTCACAAAGAATGCACAGATAAAAACAACTCTGAACTTCAAGAGATGTGTTTTCAGAAAGGTGTTAATTGGAATGATTGTCCTATTCCGCAGAGGAGAGGGCGCTGTATTGTTAAGAGGAAAACTATGAAAATGGCTTTTAATCCACAATATAAAAGAGAAGTCATGGCCGAACGTTCTGAGTGGGCAGTGGATAATGAAATTCCAATCTTCTCGGTAGACCGAAAATATATCGATCGATTTGTTTATCCAGAATCACTATGATTTCTAAAAGGCTTCTCAGAAAACAACGAAAACACAAGCGCTATAAACAGAAGAAGATAAATGTAAAGCTTAAGAAAAAGCTTTTTGGTCATTTGTTTATGGCGCCATGCTGTTATTGCAGAAGTGTATTTCTTTTTACAGAACTTACCGTCGAGCATGTCATACCATTGTGTTTGGACGGAACCAATGATCCAATTAATATCGCGCTAGCCTGTGAGCCATGTAATAATGAACGTGGCAAAGATGCGTGGTTTCAAAAACGGGAAATCAATAAAAAATACTATGAACAATATTACTCAAGGGATTGAAAATAAGATCGGGCGCTCTCTGTATAAAAATCCAGATCACCCCCTTTGCATTGTTAAAGAGATGGTATTTGATTATTTCGATAATTTAGCTAGAATTGAAATAGAGAATCCTTACGTTCCTATTGAGTATAATTTCGATAGGCTACGTGTGCCACAAGATCATCCTTCTAGACAACCAACTGATACCTATTATAAGGATGAAAAGACTTGTCTTCGTACACATATGACTTGCTACCTCTATCCTTTAGGTCATTCTGACAGTGGTCAGAGTAAGCTGAAGTACATTACTTGTGGTGATGTATATAGAAAAGATACTATTGACTCGTCTCATTATCCAGTCTTCCATCAAATGGATGCTTTCTGTATGGTTCCAGAAGATGTAGATGTTAAAGAAGATTTACGTAAGCGACTTACTGGGTTAGTAAAACATCTATTTGGCGACAAGGTTGAGCACCAATTTTTAGAAGATTTTGAACATGAAGAAGTTTATTTTCCTTTTACGGTAGATTCACTAGAGGTTAGTGTAACTCTACCAGATGAAAATGGCAAGGATAGGCAGTTAGAAATTCTGGGAGCTGGAACTGTACACCCAGATATCATGAGCGATCTTGGTTTGCCAGGCAAAAAAGCTTGGGCATTTGGTGTCGGCCTAGAAAGACTGGCTATGGTTATGTTTGATATCCCTGATATCAGGTTATTCTGGAGTACGGATAAGAGGTTTATCAGCCAATTCACTAAGGGGAAAGTAACTAAGTTTAACCCATATTCAAAATATGAGTCTTGTTATAAAGACATTTCTTTTTATACCGGCAAGAAATTCTCATATAATGATCTGTGTTCTATTGCTAGAGACGAGGATACGAGTAATACGATTGAATCTATTACATTATTGGATGAATTCCAGAACAAAGGCCGCACATCACAGTGTTATAGGATTACATACCGCTCTATGGATGGAACTTTGCGAAATTCCGATATAAATAAAATTCAAAAATCAATTCGTGATAGAATTGTTCGCGAATTAGAGGTTGAAGTTAGATAAAGAGATAAGTTATGGAGAACAAGGAAACCTTTCACGCCAGAATCAGCCCATATTTCAGCCCATCAGATCAGTTGGATGTTAAGCTGGCGTATTGTCTAGCCAAGTTTGGTCATCGCGCCCAGGTTAGAAAAGAATTGCTGGAAGGTAAACCTACTCGATACTTCGAACATGTTAGGCGAGTAGCTATAGTTCTTATGGACGAAATGAAAATTATAGATCATGATATGATTATCACCGCCCTTCTTCATGATTCTGTAGAAGATACAGTTGATTTAACGCCAGAACTATTAGAACATTGTTTTGGAACAGATGTAGTGACTATGGTTAAGTTGCTTAGTAAGGTTCCAAAAGAAGGATACATTGAAAGATTAGGCAATTGCCATAATTGGAAAGTATTAGCTATCAAGGCTTGCGATAGATTAGACAATCTACGCTCCTTAATGATACCTGGTACGAGTTTAGAGTTTCAAAAGAAACAAATTAGAGAGACTAAAGAAAATTATTTTCCTCTATTTGACAAACTGGTCAGTACTCTATGTCCTCAGGAACATATTCAAAATACAACTAAGGTCACAGATGAAATCAAAAGATTAATTGAGCGATATAGTACCATTATCGAACTTCAGGAAGGACAAACTGCATGACATGTATTGTTGGTTTAGTACACGATGGTGATGTATACATTGGTGGTGATAGTGCGGGCGTTGCCGGCTTATCATTAACAATTCGTAATGATGAAAAAGTATTTGGTAATGGACCATTTATATTTGGGTTTACGACTTCTTTTCGTATGGGACAGTTGTTAAGATATAAATTCTCGCCTCCTGCCCAAACTATTCATCAAGAAGATATGGAATATATGGTAACCAGTTTTATTGATGCCTGCCGCCAATGCTTCTCTGGCAATGGTTTCGGTGATAAAGACGCTTCCGTAGGCGGCAACTTCCTAGTAGGCTACAAAGGAAAACTATATAATATTGAGGGTGACTATCAGGTAGGAATTCCTAGGGCAAACTTTGATGCTGTTGGTTGTGGAACAGATTTGGCTCTAGGAGCTATGTTTGCAACCGAAGGTGTACCACCAGAAGATAGAATCAATGCAGCTTTAGCTGCCGCAAGTACCTTCAGTGCTGGCGTGTCGCCTCCATTCACTATTCTAAGGCTTGAAGGAGAGGCCCCAAAGGCCAAAGCCAAGCCTAAGCCTAAGAAGAAGGTTAAAAAGCCCGCCAAGAAAACCGCAAAGTAATAAATTGCGGTGGGCTTGACATGCCCCAGGTCAGCCTTACGTTAAGAGAGGCGACGGGAGCGGTGTGCCTTGCGTCCCAATATTTAACTGGTGTGCACTTACCCAACCAAATAAGGTGACTGAAATGTCGAAGACTCGCATCAAAGAGCTGGCCGATGAGCTTGTTCGCGCCAAATATACCTACTATAATATCAAATTGCCCGATGGCATGCAGCCATTGATCTTAAGTGATAAGGTTTATGATGCCCGAGAGGCCGAATTGAAGTCTCTTGATTCGAATCATTGGGTTCTTAAGATTGTCGGCGCTCCTCAAACTCAGTCAGAGTGGTTAAAGGCTAAGCACCAGATTCCGATGGGGTCTCTCAATAAGGTTAATCAACCTTCAGAATTAACTGATTGGGCCAAAGACAAGGATTGTAAGTCTTGGTTTGTTACCCAAAAGCTGGATGGGCTATCTATTGAGCTGGTCTATGAGAAGGGTAAACTGGTTCAAGGCATTACTCGCGGTGATGGTGAGACCGGAGAAGACATTACTGTCAATGTGGCTCGTATGGGAGGAGTCAATTCAGACGTAGGAGACGATTTCACTGGTTCGCTTCGTGGCGAAATCATCATGACCAAATCAACCTGGAAGCAGGATTTCCCCGAAAAGGCAAATCCGCGTAATGCTGCTTCGGGCGTTTCTAAACGTTTGGATGGTGTTGGAGTTGACAAACTTGACATTCTCTTCTATCAGGTATTGGGAGATTTAGACTTCAAAACGGAAGTTGCACAGTTCGAATGGTTGCGAAAACACAAATTGGGATGTCCGCACTATTGGACTTTCAAGACAATCGATGAAGTCAATGATCACTGGCGTGACTATCAGGACACTAAACGTGATTTGCTTAATTTCGATATTGATGGATTAGTAATTCGCATCAATGACATGGCCAAGCAGATGACTTGGGGCGACAAAGATATGCGCCCGCTGGGTGCTATGGCCTTCAAATTTGACAATGAGACTCGTGAGAGTATCATTCGAGACATCATTTGGCAAGTTGGTAACAGCGGTCGCCTTACTCCAGTAGCAGTTGTTGACCCAGTTCTCTTAGTTGGGGCTACCGTGACCCGCGCCAGTCTGTACAACTTGTCCTATATTGAGGAGTTGGGTTTAGATATTGGCGCCAAAGTGCTTGTTGCCCGCGCCAATGACGTGATTCCTCGCATTGAAGAGCTTGTTAAGGGTACCAAGAGCGTTGCCAAGCCCCCTAAACACTGTCCCGAGTGCAATGGCAGTGTTGATATGCAGGGCGAAAACCTTATTTGTACCAACACGGAACACTGTCGAGCCCAGATCATTGGTCGAATTAAGAACTGGATCAAGGAACTTAACCTTCTAGAGTGGGGCGATACCCTGGTTGAGAAGCTTGTTGATGCTAAGAAGGCCAAGAACATTGCCGATCTCTATCTGCTTAAGGTGGATGACATCGCTAATTTGGATCGTCTTGGTGAGAAAACGGCCAAGAAGGTCTTGGAAATCTTGTGGGCGAACAAGAAAGTGTCTTTGGAAGTCTTCTTGGGCGCACTTAGCATCCCAATGATTGGTCAGAGCACCATCAAAGCCATCATGAATGTTGGTTGCGATGACTTAACTAAGTTTGGCCAGCTAACTTCGGCTCAATTTGAACAAGTTCCTGGCGTAGGGCCAACCAAAGCTAAGTTCCTTGCTGATGGTTTGAAGCATAATCAAAAACTTATTCTCGCATTGTTGGCTAATGGAGTCGTTGTTAAAGATAAAATTGTTGGAACTATGACTGGTTCATCGGTTTGTTTCACCGGATCAATGAAAAATAAGAGACCAGTACTGGAAAAGATGGCTGCCGAGTCTGGTGCGGACGTTAAATCTTCAGTTGGTAAAGGACTTACCTACCTTGTCATTGCTGATCCTTCCAGCACATCGTCTAAAGCGGAGGCTGCTCGCAAGTTTGGGACCACATTAATTTCGGAAGAAGACTTTTTAGATTTGGTGAAGTAATGGGTTTCTTTAAATGGATTGATGATGTTCGTGCGCTTTGGTGGTATGTTAGTGAAGGACAATTTGGCGCGCTCGGAGAGCCTACTATGGAACAGAAAATATCTAAACATGTTAGGGAGCCTCAAGATAAGATTAGTTCCAACCTTTATGTTGGCAAAATTATAGAAGATAGCATTCTAAAATGTGAGGTAATGGAAATTCACAATACCAATATACATGTTAAGATTCTAGATATCTATTGGCCACGCATGGGAACCTATCTAGATGTTGGCACTGTCTATCCTGTATTCAAACATTCTGGATGGAATGATGAGAGTATTCAAGTTTGGGAGATTGCTCCTAAGCACATGAAGCGTAGTACGTCACAGGTTATCTTTCAATGGGAAGATCAAGTTGGTTGGTGCTGGGATTTAGATATGTGATGGTGTGATAATGATGTATATGAAGTTTCCAATCCATACAGATTTTGTGTTTCAACATCCAGATGGGATTGAAGGGAAGTCGTATAACTTCTCTTCTGATCTTGACAAGGTTGGTTCTGTATGGGATGTCTCTATTCGAAATGGAACTGGTGTAGACGTAGTTTCGGAACCGATAACAATTGATAATGCGAAATATGGAATGATATCACTAATCAAAATCAAAGCTGATGTTGCAACTGATTACCATACGATAATTAAAGAATTTTGGGTTCCAATTAATTGTATTATTGAGTCATCAAGACATGTTAAAGATTGTAACTAACCATAATAAACAAGACATTACTTATTCTTATACTGTCGGTCAAGTTTTTCCAGACATTCAAGGTAAGTTATTAAGAATTGAACTTAGTGGTAATGAATTGGCAAGGCTTGTTAAGGAAAAAGAAATTCCACTTTGTGCCATTGATACTTCTTATCTTGTTTGGCAAGGTAAGAATGCCGGTCACATCTTAAAGATGTTGCGAGAGATACTATGTCACTAATCATTGCTATCTTTGCTATCTACGGATTAGCACATGCCATAAAAGAAACTGATGGCCCTTGGAATATCATTGGTCGTTGGAGAAATCTAATGATGCGTATTCCATTCATTGGAGTACAGTTCTTTAAGTTGCTAGATTGTTATTTTTGTTTGGGTTTCCATTGTGGATGGATCGTCTATCTACTGGCTGAGCAAGATTGTAGTTGGCAATTTTTTATATTATGGGGCCTTGCGGGCTCCTCCCTGAGTATTATATTGAACGCGCTGCTGATGAAGCTCACATCTTCGTCCAACTAATACTTTTTGTGCATTAGTAGGAGATGAAATACCTGCTTTTAGCCTTTTTATTGTGCGGTTGTGTCAAATTCAATCAACCAACACCATGGAAGCGGCCAGATAAATCACTAATAACTTGCACTGGCGATACGTGTTGTTATCCGTCTTCTCCAAGAACAATGGAATGTGTTTACAGCCAACCATATAATGGTACTGTAATCTTTTATATTAAAGTGATTGAAAAATAATTTGTCGAGAAAAAGTTCATTTCTCATCATTTAGATTTAGATTTAGTTCCAATATGGAACGTCCGTGAAATTTATCAAATCGACTTAATATAAGTCATCCGAATACGATAAGAGGAAAAATGTCGCTGCAAGTTATTAAGGACCCGTCCGTCATTAATTCTATTAAGGTTGTGGAATCTGTCAAACGATGGACTCTTAACAAAACTGATCTTGAAGAAAACAATAATAAGTATTATAATTTAGAAGTTGTCAAGACTGATAAGGATAAATTCTTTCTATTCACACAGTATGGCCGAGTCGGCGCCCCTTCTCCAGCTAAAGAATATCGCTCTTGTGGCAATCAATCGGAAGCGGAGTCAGAGGCCGAGAAGATTGTCAAAGCCAAAACTAAAAAGGGCTATGTTGAAATCAAGATGGCCAAGGTTGACATCGGCTCGGATATTGGTAAGAGCAAGGTTGACACATCTGTAACTGTAGAGTCTCTTAAGAAGGCAGGCGTTCAGATTACAGAGGAGCCTTCTGTTGTCAGCAAACTTCATGGCGAAGTCCAAGATTTGGTTCGAACTTGGTTCGGGGTTACGCAAGAATTCATTGAATTGAATCTTGACACCAAGAAATGTCCGCTCGGCCAGCTCTCTTTGGATCAGATCGAGAAAGCTAAGCAGATTTTGGAAGAGGCTCGTACCATTGTATCTGGTAAGAAGCCAGATTCGCAAGAGCTTACTAAACTCACTAACTCTTATTATTCTAATATTCCTCACGTTCTTCCTCGATTTCCCAATATTGATCTGTTAAGGTTTGATGATAACCCTAAGATTGATAAGGCTTTCGACATTCTTGACGTTTTTGCTGACGCTAAAAATGTTCAAGCAGTTATTTCCAAGAAGTCTGCCGTTGATTCGCAGTATGCCACTCTGAATGCTGAGCTTGAATTCATTGAGCCGGGCGATCCTACTTGGAAATGGATTGATAAAATGGTTCATGATACCCGAGCCCATAACCATTCGGGTCTTGGCAAGCTTAAGGTTCATAAAATCTTCCGTCTTAAGCGAAACAGTGAAGATAAAAGCTTCATTGAGAACGCTCAGCGCATTGCGAAAGAGTGTGGAAACGCATCCCCATCAGAAACTTATGCTAAATTGGTGGCATCTCGTCCTGATGTGCCCAAAGCGCTGCAAGAACTCTATAAGAAGGCTAACGTTGCTCCTGGTTGGCACGGTACCCGTCGAGCCAATATGATTGGAATCACTACCAAAGGACTTCTGATTCGCCCTTCTGGGGTTATCCATGCGGGCTCTATGTATGGTGATGGTATTTATTGGGCGACCAATAGCACCAAATCCATCAATTATTGTGATGTGCGCGGCTCTTATTGGGCACAAGGTACTAACAAGACCGCTTATTTGTTCCTTGGTGATGTGGCTTATGGCAACTATAAGTATGCCAACGGCTCTCATCTTTACACTAAGAAAAATATTGCCCCAGCCCACTCAGTCTTTGCTAAAGCTGGTGGAGGAGTTCTCAATGACGAGTTGATTACTTATAATCCAACTGGCCCTGAGCAGCAACATGCTCTTCGTTACATTATTGAATTCGAAACTCAGGTGAAATAATGTTTTACGTTTTATATGAAGTGGAAGGGTATCCTGGCAATCAAAAAGCTGGCCCCTATTCCTCGGAAGATATTAATTATCAGCGTGATGATATTGCAGGGTTTGAGGGCGTGAAGAACGTTCGAGTCTTGCCGATTAATGAGGTAATGGACGAATGAAAGAGATGATATCGGGAGAGGTCACCACTATCTGGGAAGGTCGTGGCGATGTTGACATGAATGAAGGTAAAGGCGGCACCCGTCTAGTTGGATGGTATCTTACCGAGGCCGAGGCTAAAGAGGCTGTCAAACAAGAAGGTT
>Ga0315288_10003238_pt1 | contig 20824 bp, 26 predicted proteins | sample YL17G11_20_MG_FD_203454 | JGI IMG/M metagenome (GOLD analysis project Ga0315288, IMG submission 203454) | Sediment microbial communities from Yellowstone Lake, YNP, Wyoming, USA - YL17G11_20 | ecosystem: Environmental > Aquatic > Freshwater > Lake > Sediment | place: USA: Wyoming | collected...
ATCCTCTCCCTGGCTCCGGAAGTCCTGTAGGAGGGTGCCATGCCGGGTCTGTTCGTGAAGAAGGAAGACAAGGTCAGGATCCTGGCGGGAAAGGACCGGGGCAAGACGGGCCGGGTCCTCCGGGTGATCCCCGACAAGGGGAGGGTCCTGGTGGAGGGGATCGCCTTCGTGAAGCGGCACACCCGGCCCAATCCCTCCAAGAACGTCAAGGGGGGGATCGTGGAGCGGGAGTCCACCGTCCACGTGAGCAACCTCAAGGTGATCTGCTCCGAGTGCGGCGAGCCGACCCGGGTGGGGCACTCGGTCCTGGAAGACGGCAAGAAGGTCCGTGTCTGCAAGAAGTGCAGGGGAATTCTGGACAAGTGATCCCCGTCCCCCCCCGGGGGTGCGGGAGAGTCGGGAAGGAACGGCGGCACATGCCCACGGCGTCGAGACTGAAGGTCCGGTACGACAAGGAAATCGTTTCGGTGATGATGGAGCGGTTCGGCTACAAGAACCGGATGGCGGTGCCCCGCCTGAGCAGCATCATGCTGAACATGGGCGTCGGGGACGCCATCCAGAACATCAAGCTGCTGGACAACGCCGCGGAGCAGCTCAGCCTCATCGCAGGCCAGAAGGCGGCGGTGACCCGGGCGAAGAAGTCCATCGCAAACTTCAAGATCCGCTCCGGGATGCCCATCGGCTGCCGGGTGACCCTCCGGGGGCCCCGGATGTACGAGTTCTTCGACCGGCTGCTCTCCATCGCGCTGCCCCGGGTTCGGGACTTCCGGGGAGTCTCGGCCCGCTCCTTCGACGGCCGGGGAAACTACACGCTGGGCGTAAAGGACCAGATGATCTTCCCCGAGGTGAACTACCAGAAGGTGGACCGGGTCCGGGGACTGAACATCTCCATTGTGACCACCGCCGGGAGCGACGAGGAGGGGAAAAACCTCCTCACCCTCCTGGGAATGCCGTTCCGCAAGGACTGAAGGAAGGACGGAGGAAAACTTGGCAACCACCGCCATGCGGGCCAAGCAGATCCGGAAGCCGAAGTTCAAGGTGCGCCGCTACAACCGCTGCCGTCACTGCGGAAGGCCGCGGGGGTATCTGCGAAAGTTCGGCCTCTGCCGGATCTGCTTCAGGAAGCTGGCCCTGGAAGGGATGATCCCCGGCGTCGTCAAGGCGAGCTGGTAGCCCGCCTCCGCCGGTTCCGCCCTCCGGCCCGGCGCGGACCGGAGGCGGCAGGCGCGGATCCCGGGCGAACGCGGGAACAGGACTCAGGAAGGAAGACACAGAAACCATGAGCATGACCGATCCCATCGCCGACATGCTGACGCGAATTCGGAACGCGGTCCGGGCCCGCCACCCCCGGGTGGACATCCCTCACTCCCATCTGAAGGAGGGGCTGGCCAACATCCTCAGGAAGGAAGGCTTCGTGGATGCGGTGGTCGTGGTGCGCCCCAAGGAGGGCTTCCCGCTGATCCGGGTTGCGCTGCTGTATTCTCCCGAAGGGGAGCCCCTGATCTCGAGCCTGGAGCGGGTGAGCCGCCCCGGCCGGCGGGTGTACTGCTCCAAGGACGAGATTCCCCAGGTCCTGGGCGGCCTGGGAGTCTCCGTGCTCTCCACGTCGCGGGGACTCATGTCCGGCGAGGAGTGCCGCAAGGTCGGCGTGGGCGGCGAAATCCTCTGCAACGTCTGGTAGGAGGCTGAAGTGTCCCGAATCGGAAAGATGCCCGTCAAGGTTCCCAAGGGAGTCACCGTCCAGGTGGAGGCGGGCGGGATCCTGGTGAGCGGCGGAAAGTCGCGCCTCCGGACGCCCCTTCCGCCGGGGATCACGGCGAAGGTGGAGGGGGACGAGGTGCGCATCTCCCGGGACCAGGACACCAAACAGAAGAAAGCGCTCCACGGCCTGGTCCGCGCGCTCCTCGCCAACTCCGTCCGGGGCGTGACGGAAGGATTCAGCCGGGATCTGGACATCGTGGGGATCGGCTACCGGGCGCAGCTGGCGGGCAGGAAGCTCCAGATGGCCCTGGGATACTCGCACCCGGTGGAGTTCGACATCCCCGAGGGGATCGAGATCAAGGTGGACAAGCAGACCCACCTGGTGGTAAGCGGCGCCGACCGGCAACTGGTGGGACAGGTGGCGGCCAACATCCGCCGCCTGAGGAGCCCCGAGCCTTACAAGGGCAAGGGCATTCGTTACTCCGACGAGATCATCCGCCGCAAGGCGGGCAAGGTCGGGAAGACGGCGGCCGCCTAGCCCCGGCGGGGCCGGCGGGAGAGGACCATGCAGAGAGACACCCGGAAGACCGAACGACGCGACCGGCGAAGGACGCGGATCCGCGCCCGGCTCGGCGGGACCTCCGCGAGGCCCCGCCTGTCCGTGTTCAAGAGCCTGAACCACATCTACGCGCAGGCCATCGACGACGAGAAGGGCTTCACCCTGGCCCAGGCCTCCAGCCTGGACAAGGAGTGCACCGAGGGCAAGTCGGGCGGAAACCTGGCCGCCGCCCGGGCGGTGGGAGCCCTCATCGCCGCGCGGTTGAAGGAGAAGGGGCTGGAGGAGGTCGTCTTCGACCGGGGAGGGTATCTCTACCACGGCCGGATCAAGGCGGTGGCGGACGCCGCCCGGGAGAAGGGGCTCAAGTTCTAAAGGGGCGCATCCAGGAACGCGAGGTGAAGATTTGGAGCCGGTAAAGAGTTCGGATCTCGACCTGAAGGACCGGGTGGTCCACATCAACCGGGTCACCAAGGTCGTCAAGGGCGGAAAGAATTTCCGGTTCTCGGCCCTGGTGGTGGTGGGGGACCTGCGGGGGCACGTCGGCTTCGGGATGGGCAAGGCCCGGGAGGTCCCGGTGGCCATCGCCAAGGGCGTGGAGCGGGCGAAGAGGAACCTGATCTCGGTCCCCATCAAGGACGGGACGATCCCGCATCCCATCGTGGGGCACTTCGGCGCCGGGAGGGTGATGCTCCGTCCCGCCTCGGCGGGGACCGGCGTCATCGCCGGGGGAGCGGTCCGGGCGGTGATGGAGTCGGCGGGGATCCAGAACATCCTGACCAAATCCCTGGGCACCACGAACCCCTACAACGTGGTGCGCGCGACCTTCGCCGGGCTGCTGAAGCTGAAGGATCCCAAGGCGCCGGGGCGGAGGCAGCTCCGCGGCCGGGAGGAGGTGGAGAAGAATGGTGAAGCGGGTGGCGAAGCGGAAGGGCAAGACCATTGAAATCGTCCAGGTGCGCAGCGGCATCTGCACACCGGACAACCACAAGCGGACCCTGCGGGCCCTGGGACTGCGCCGCCTGAACCAGAAGGTGGTGCGTCCGGACAACCCCGCCGTTCGGGGGATGGTGGCCACGATACCCCACTTGGTGCGGGTGGTGGGCGAGTAGGCGGGAATCATTCCGGAAGATCCGGAGAGGATTGAGATGCCCAGGAAGAAGAAAGCGGAGGAGCAGGCCAGGCAGATCTCCCTTGAATCGCTCCGTCCCGCCGCCGGGTCCCGAAAGCGGAAGTGGCGGGTCGGGCGCGGCCCCGGCTCGGGAAACGGCAAGACGGCCGGCGCCGGGAGCAAGGGGCAGCTCTCCCGCGCGGGGTTCGCACGGCAGCGCGGCTTCGAGGGGGGCCAGATGCCCCTTCACCGCAGGATCCCGAAGCGCGGCTTCAAGAACCCCTTCCGGAAGGAGTACACGGTGGTGAATCTGGATCAGATGGCCGGTTTCCAGGGGGAGGTCACTCCCGACAGCCTCCTGGCCAGCGGAATCATCAAGCGGCTCAGGGACGGCCTGGTCATCCTGGGCCGGGGTGACGCCCCGGCGGGTCTGAAGGTGAAGGTCCACCGCATCAGCAAGCAGGCGCGGCAGAAAATCGAAGGGGCCGGAGGCACGGTGGAAATCCTCTCCGCCTGACAGCGGAGGGCCTCCGGAGCGGGGCTATGGTCAACAGCATCAGGAACATCTTCAACATTCCGGATCTGAGGAGGCGGGTGGGGTTTACCTTTGCCCTCCTGGCCGTCTACCGGATCGGCGGGCATGTCCCGGTCCCCGGAATCAACTTCGAGGCCCTGGACTCGATCTTCAAGAGCCAGGCGGGGTCGCTCCTGGGGTTCCTGGATCTCTTCTCGGGCGGCAACCTCCGCCGGCTGACCATCTTCGCCCTGGGGATCATGCCCTACATCTCGGCCTCCATCATCCTGCAGCTCCTCACCGTAATCTGGCCCTACCTGGAGAAGCTGTCCAAGGAGGGAGGGGAGGCGGGCCGGCGCAAGATCACCCAGTGGACCCGTTACGGAACCGTGGTCCTCAGCGTGATCCAGTCCCTGGGAATCTCGTTCTGGCTCGAGAACTTCGGAACCGCCGGAGGCCCCCAGGTCGTGGTCCATCCGGGCCTGAGCTTCCGGCTCATGACCATCCTCACCCTCACCACCGGCACCGCCTTCATCATGTGGCTGGGGGAGCAGATCTCCGAAAGGGGGATCGGCAACGGCATCTCGCTGATCATCTTCGCCGGCATCGTGGTGGGCCTGCCCGGTGCCATCAAGGGGACGGTGGAGGACGTGATGACCGGCAACATCGGCGCGATCGCCCTCATCTTCCTGATGGCTCTGATGGTGGCGGTGGTGGCGGCCATCGTTTTCGTGGAGCGGGCCCAGCGCCGGATCCCGGTGCAGTATGCCCGGAGGGTCGTGGGGCGCCGGACCTACGGCGGCCTCTCCACCCACCTTCCCCTGCGCCTGAACACCGGGGGCGTCATCCCGGTGATCTTCGCATCGTCAATTCTCTCCATCTTTCAGACCATCGGACAGGTCCCGTTCGCCCAGAGCACCGCCTGGGCGAGGGACCTGCTGCACCAGTTCGACTACACCATGCCCCTGCACAACCTGCTCTATTTCCTTTTCATCATCTTCTTCTGCTACTTCTACGTGTCCATCATCTTCAACCCCATGGACACGGCGGACAACCTGCAGAAGTTCGGGGGCTTCATCCCCGGGATCCGGCCGGGGCGTCGCACCGCCGAGTACATCGACACCATCCTGACCCGCCTGACCTTCGTCGGATCCATCTACCTGGGCCTCATCGCCCTGCTTCCCACCATCCTGATCTCGGGGCTGAACGTCGGGTCCATTCCCGGAATCGGGTCGCTTCTGGAGGGGATCCTGCCCTCCTTCCTGACCGAGGGGCTGGGGGTGAAGTTCTACTTCGGCGGCACCTCCCTCCTGATCGTGGTGGGGGTGGCCATGGACACGGTCCAGCAGGTGGAGTCGCAGCTCATCATGAGGCACTACGAAGGCTTCCTGAAGGGGGCCCGGGTCAAGGGGAGGCGGGGATAGATCCGGTGAACCTGCTCCTGATCGGTCCGCCCGGGGCCGGGAAGGGGACCCAGGCGGTCCGGCTGCGGGAGAGGCTGGGAATCGCCCACCTTTCGGCGGGCGACATGCTGCGGGAGGCGGTGAAGCGGGCGACGCCCCTTGGAAAGGCGGCCCGGGAAAGCATGGATCGGGGAGAGCTGGTCGGAGACGACCTGGTCGGGGAGATGGTGGAGCAGCGCCTCTCCGAGCCGGACTGCTCCCGGGGCTTAGTACTGGACGGCTACCCGCGCAACCTGGCCCAGGCCGGCCGGCTGGCGGAATTCATGGCCCGGACGGGGCGCCTCCTGGACCGGGTGCTGGCGATCCAGGTCCCGACGGAGGAGCTGCTCAGGAGGCTCACCGGCCGGCGAGTCTGCGGGAAGTGCGGGGCGGGTTACCACCTGGTCAGCAGACCGCCGCGAGCCGGAGGAATCTGCGATGCCTGTGGCGGAGCGCTCCTCCATCGGATGGACGACCGGGAGGATGTGGTCCGGGGACGGCTCCTGATTTACGAGAACCAGACGCGGCCGCTCCTGGATTTCTACCGGCAAAGCGCGCTGCTTCTCGAGGTGGACGGGTCGGGGAGCCTGGACGAGGTGACCGGGCGGATCTCGGCGGCGCTGGAAGAAGCCCCGCGATGATCTTCTACAGGTCGCCGGCGGAGATCGAGACCCTGGATAGGGCCAACGCCCTGGTCCTGAAGGTCTTGGATGCCCTGGAGAGGATGGTGGCGCCTGGCGTCACCACCTGGGATCTGGATCGGGTCTCGGAGGAAATGGCCCTGAAGGCCGGCGCCAGGCCCGCCTTCAAGGGGTACCGGGGATACACCCGCTCCCTCTGCGCTTCCATCAACGAGGAGGTGATCCACGGGATCCCCTCGAAGAAGCGGGAGCTGAAGGAAGGGGACATCGTCAGCCTGGATTTCGGCGTGCTCCTGGACGGCTACTACGGCGACTCGGCCCGGACGGTCGGAGTGGGCTCCATCTCGCCGGAGGCGGCGCGGCTCCTGCAGGTGACCCGGGAGGCCCTGGCGAGGGGAATCGCCGCCGCGAAGCCGGGCGGCCGCCTGTCGGACATCGGTTCCGCCATCCAGGACCATGTGGAGTCGGCCGGCTTCTCGGTAATCAGGGAGTTTGTCGGGCACGGGATCGGGACCTCCCTCCACGAAGATCCCCAGGTGCCCAACTATGGCACGCCGGGGACGGGGCCGATGCTCCGGGACGGGCTGGTCCTGGCGGTGGAGCCGATGGTGAACCAGGGAACGCCCGAGGTCCGGGTGCTCCCCGACGGATGGACGGCGGTGACTCTGGACGGGGGCCTCTCCGCCCACTTCGAGCGGTGCCTTGCCGTCACCGGCCAGGGCACCCGGGTCCTGGGCGGGCCCTAGGAAAGGACCCATTGCCGAGAGACGAAGCGATTCAGGTGGAGGCCACGGTCCTGGAGCCTCTGCCCAACGCCATGTTCCGGGTGGAGCTGGACAACAAGCACAAGGTCCTGGCCCACATCTCGGGAAGGATGAGGAAGAACTTCATCCGGATCCTGCCGGGCGACCGGGTGCTGGTGGAACTTTCGCCGTACGACTTGACCCGGGGACGGATCGTCTACCGCTACAAGTGAGACTCCGGCGGAAGGGACCAGGGGGAAGCGAAGCGTGAAAGTCCGAGCGTCCGTGAAGAAGATCTGCACGAAGTGCAAGGTCATCCGCCGCCGCGGGGTCGTCCGGATCATCTGTCCGAACCCGAAGCACAAGCAGCGGCAGGGATAGTCGCCCCCGTGTCCCCGGAGGGGGACAGGGCGGCAGGAAGGCAGAGAAGGAGGTAATAGCTTGGCTCGCATCGCCGGCGTGGACCTGCCCCAGAACAAGCGCGTCGAGATCGCCCTGACCTACATCCACGGCATCGGCCGCTCCCGGTCGAACCGGATCCTGGGCAAGGCCGGAGTTCCGCCGGGAACGAAGGTGAAGGACCTGTCCGAGGAGGAGGTCCGGAAGATCCGCGACGTGATCCAGGACGAGGGGCAGGTGGAAGGGGACGTCCGCAAGAACGTCGCCATGGACATCAAGCGCCTCATTGACATCGGCTGCTACCGGGGCATGCGCCACCGCCGCAACCTGCCGGTCCGGGGGCAGCGGACCCACACCAACGCGCGCACCCGGAAGGGGCCGCGCCGGACCGTGGCCGGGAAGAAGAAGGCCCCGGCGGGCAAGAAGGGATAGGGGAAGATGGCCGAAGAGAAGAAACCCAGGGAAGGGCAGGAAGCCAAGACCGACGCCCCCGCTCCGGCGGAGGCGGGCGCCAAGGCCGCTCCGGCGGCCGGCACGAAACGGGTCCGGGGCAAGGAGAAGAAGAACGTCCCCGTGGCGGTGGCGCACATCCATGCCACCTTCAACAACACCATCATCACCATCACCGACATGCAGGGAAACGTCCTCTCCTGGTCCTCCGCCGGCTGCCTGGCCTTCAAGGGATCCCGGAAGGGGACGCCCTTCGCGGCCCAGATGGCGGCCCAGGCCGCCGGGAACGCCGCCAAGGAGCACGGGGTGCGCTCCCTGGAGGTGCGGGTGAAGGGGCCGGGCTCCGGCCGGGAGTCGTCCATCCGGGCCCTGCAGTCCATCGGGATGGAGATCAAGGCCATCAAGGACATCACCCCCATCCCCCACAACGGGTGCCGGCCGCCGAAGCGGCGCCGGGTCTGACGGGCAGGAAAGAGTCTCGGACGGTACGGGAAGAAGGCTTTCGGAAAGGGGAGGACACTTGGCGAGAATCCGCGGTCCGGTCTGTCGGCTCTGCCGTCGGGAAGGGATGAAGCTCTTCCTGAAGGGCGATCGCTGTTTTTCGGAGAAATGCGCCGTGGAGAAGCGGCGGTTCGCTCCGGGCCAGCACGGGAAGAGGCGCACCAAGGTGCAGGGCTACGGGATCCAGCTCCGCGAGAAGCAGAAGGTGAAGCGGATCTACGGAATGCTGGAGAACCAGTTCCACCTGGCCTACCAGCAGGCGGTCCGCAAGAAGGGGATCACCGGCGAGGTCCTGCTGCAGCTGCTCGAGCGGAGGCTGGACAACGTGGTGTTCCGGCTCGGCTTCGCGTCGTCGCGCTGGCAGGCCCGGCAGATCATCAGCCACGGCCATGTCCGGGTGAACGACCGGAAGGTGGACGTGGTCTCCTACCTGGTCAAGGCGGGGGACATCATCGGCCTCAAGGACCGGATCAAGAAAAACACCTTCCTGCTGGCGGCGGTGGACCATGCCCGGGGGCGGGGAGTTCCCCCGTGGCTGTCCCTGGACTCCGACGGCCTGAAGGGGACCGTGACGGCGCTGCCCGCCCGGGACAGCATCACCCTGCCCATCCAGGAGCAGATGATCATCGAGCTCTATTCGAAGTGAGGCCGCGGAGGGCCCCCTTTCGGGGGAGACCTCCCGAGCCCCGCATCATCGGGAGAATTCGGAATGCTTTGGAGAGACTTCCAGCGCCCCAAGCGGCTCGAGTGCAACCGGGAGACGCTGACCGGAACCTACGGACAGTTCTACGCCCAGCCCTTCGAGAGGGGCTTCGGAACCACCATCGGGAACGCCATGCGGCGGGTCCTTCTTTCCAGCATCGAGGGGGCGGCCATCACGGCGGTGAAGATCGAGGGGGTCCTCCACGAGTTCACCTCGATTCCCGGGGTCGTCGAGGACGCCACCGACCTCATCCTCAACCTCAAGCAGGTCCCCCTGAAGATGAACGTGGATCACCCGGAGACCATCTACCTCCGGGCGGAAGGGGCGGGTGAGGTGAAGGCGGGGGACATCGAGACGAACCCCAACGTCCAGATCCTGGATCCCGAGGTCCACCTCGCCACCCTCCAGGAGGAGGGGCGGCTCAACATCGAGCTGCGGGTGCGTCCTGGGCGCAGCTACATCTCCGCCGACCGGAACTTCGAGCCGGATCTGCCCCTGGGCTACATCCCCATCGATTCCGTTCACTCGCCGGTCAAGAAGGTCAACTACACCGTGGAGGACGCCCGTCTGGGGCAGACCACGGACTACGACAAGCTCACCCTGGAGGTCTGGACCAACGGGGCCGTTGGGCCGGCGGACGCCGTGGCCCTGGCGTCCAAGCTCATCAAGGACCACCTGGCCATCTTCATCAACTTCGAGGAGACCGAGGAGAGCGGCGAGAAGGAGATCGACAAGGAGCGGGAGAAGCTCAACGAGAACCTGAACCGCTCCGTGGAGGAGCTCGAGCTGTCGGTCCGCTCCTACAACTGCCTCAAGAACGCAGAGATCCGGACCATCCGCGACCTGGTCCAGAAGACCGAGGCCGAGATGCTGAAGACGAAGAATTTCGGCCGGAAGTCCCTCAGCGAGATCAAGGAAATCCTGGCGGAGATGGGACTCTCCCTGGGAATGAAGCTGGACGAGCCCTCCGAGGCCGCCACCCAGGGATGAGGACCGGAGAAGAACAGCCATGAGGCACGGCAAAGCGCTGAGAAAGCTGGGACGGACCACCGCGCACAGGATGTCGCTGCTGCGTAACCTGTCCACCTCCTTCTTCGACAAGGAGCGGATTTCCACAACTCTCCCCAAGGCCAAGGAGCTCCGCCCCTTCGCGGAGAGGCTCATCACCTTGGCGCGCCGGGACGACCTCCACAGCCGGAGAATGGTCGCCCGATCCATCCAGAACAAGGCGGTGGTGAAGAAGCTCTTCGACACCCTGGGACCCCGCTTCGCCCAGCGCCAGGGGGGCTACAGCCGGATCCTGAAGCTGGGCTCGCGCAGCGGGGACGGCGCCGAGATGGCGATCCTGGAGCTGCTGGGATCCGAGCCGGTCTTCGGCAAGGGCGACAAGAAGGGAAAGAAGGGGAAGAAGCAGAAGAAGGCCGCCCCGGCCGCGGAAGCGGCGGGGGGAGTGACGGCCGATAAGACCCCCGGACACGACCACGAGCACCCGGAAGAGCACTCCCGCGAGAAGGGGGAGGAGAACGGAAAGGCCCGCGCCGGGAAGAAGACCGCGGGCGGGACGAAGAGGAGCCAAGGGGCCGACAAGGGGGAGCGGGGGAAGAAGAAGCCCGCCCGATGATCAGGACCCGACCAGGACGCCAGTGAGACCGGGGGAGCCGAGGCTCCCCCCTTTTTTTCGCCCCAGGCCATCGAGAGGAAGTCTTGCCCCGCCGGAATGACCTCCACAGGATCCTGATCCTCGGGTCCGGCCCCATCGTCATCGGCCAGGCGTGCGAGTTCGACTACTCGGGAACCCAGGCCTGCAAGGCCCTCCGGGAGGAGGGGTACCAGGTGGTCCTGGTCAACTCCAACCCGGCCACCATCATGACCGACCCGGAGATGGCCGACGCTACCTACGTGGAGCCCCTGACCGTCGACATGGTCTCCCGGATCATCGAGCGGGAGCGCCCCGACGCACTGCTCCCCACCGTGGGAGGACAGACGGCCCTCAACCTGGCCATGGGACTGGGAGAGGCGGGGGTCCTGGAGCGTTTCGGGGTGGAGCTCATCGGGGCCAAGCTCCCCGCCATCCGGATGTCCGAGGACCGGAAGCTCTTCAAGGAGGCCATGGGCCGGATCGGCCTGGAGGTCCCCGATAGCGGCTACGCCGGCTCCCCGGAGGAGGCCCGGGAGATTCTCGCCCGGATCGGCTATCCGGCGGTGATCCGCCCCTCCTTCACCCTGGGAGGGTCCGGGGGCGGAGTGGCTTACAACGTGGAGGAGTTCGAGGAGATCGTGGAGCGGGGGCTTTCCCTGAGTCCCGTGCACCAGATCCTGGTGGAGGAGTCGGTCCTGGGCTGGAAGGAGTTTGAGCTGGAGGTGATGAGGGACCTGGCGGACAACGTGGTCATCATCTGCTCCATCGAGAACCTGGATCCCATGGGAGTGCACACCGGCGACTCCATCACCGTGGCGCCGGCACAGACCCTCACCGATCCCGAGTACCAGCGGATGAGGACCGCGGCCATCCGGATCATCCGGGAGGTGGGGGTGGAGACCGGGGGATCCAACATCCAGTTCGCCGTGGATCCCGCCACCGGGCGGCAGGTGGTCATCGAGATGAACCCCCGCGTCTCCCGCTCCTCCGCCCTGGCCTCCAAGGCCACCGGATTCCCCATCGCCCGGATTGCCGCCAAGCTGGCGGTGGGCTACACCCTGGACGAGATTCCCAACGACATCACCCGGGAAACGCCCGCCTCGTTCGAGCCCACCATCGACTACGTGGTCGTCAAGATCCCCCGGTTCGCCTTCGAGAAATTCCCCCGCGCCGACCGAACCCTCACCACCCAGATGAAGTCGGTGGGGGAGGCCATGGCCATCGGCCGGACCTTCAAGGAGGCGCTGCAGAAGGGGCTCCGGTCGCTGGAGATGGGGAGCGACGATCCGGGATGGGACGGGGAGGAGATGAAGGACCTGGCGGCCATCCGGGAGAAGCTGGTCACGCCCACCCGGGAACGCCTCGCCGCCGTGCGCTGCGCTCTACTGGCCGGGATGGCGGTGCAGGAGATCGCCTCCCTCTCCCGGATCGATCCCTGGTTCCTGGAGAAGATCCGGGAGCTGGTGGCCCAGGAAGGGGTCCTGAAGGGGTTCACCCTGGGGACCCTGCCGCGAGAGGTGTTGCGGGAGGCAAAGAGAGACGGTTTTTCAGACCGGCGGATCGCCCGGCTCACCGGATCCACCGAGGGAGAGGTGCGCGGGAGGAGGATCCGGGAGGGAATCGTCCCCGCCTACAAGCGGGTGGACACCTGCGGCGCGGAGTTCGAGGCGAAGACCCCCTACCTCTACTCCACGTACGGGGAGGAGTGCGAGGCCCAGCCCACCTCCCGGCGGAAGGTGATGATCCTGGGAAGCGGACCGAACCGGATTGGCCAGGGGATCGAGTTCGACTACTGCTGCTGCCAGGCGGCCTTCGCGCTGAAGGAGGAGGGGTTCGAGACCCTCATGGTGAACTGCAATCCGGAGACCGTCTCCACCGATTACGACACCTCCGATCGCCTCTACTTCGAGCCGCTGACCTTCGAGGACGTCCTGAACATCGTCGAGGTGGAGAAGCCCGAGGGGGTGATCATCCAGTTCGGCGGCCAGACCCCTCTGAACCTGGCCCTGGCGCTGCAGCAGGCGGGGGTCCCCATCCTGGGCACCTCCCCCGACTCCATCGACCTGGCCGAGGACCGGAACCGGTTTGCCTCCCTGGCCCGGGAGCTGGGAATCCGGGTCCCGAACTGGGGGAGCGCCCGTGACACCGGCGAGGCCCTGGCGGTGGCGGCGCAGATCGGCTATCCGGTCCTGGTGCGCCCCTCCTATGTCCTGGGCGGAAGGGCCATGACGGTGGCCTACGACGAGGCCCAGCTCCTCTCCTTCGCCTCCGAGGCGGCCCGGGTCTCACCGGGCCACCCGGTCTTCATCGACCGCTTCCTGGAGGACGCCTTCGAGGTGGACGTGGACGCCGTCGGGGACGGGAAACGGGTGGTGGTGGGCGGGATCCTCCAGCACATCGAGGAGGCGGGGATCCACTCCGGCGACTCCTTCTGCGTCCTTCCCACGTACCGGATCACCCCGCAGCACCTGGCCGAGATACGGGACCAGACGGAGAGGATGGGGCGGGCGCTGAAGGTCTCCGGCCTCATGAACGTCCAGTTCGCCATCAAGGACGGGATTCTTTATGTCCTGGAGGTGAACCCCCGCGCCTCCCGGACCGTCCCCTTCGTGAGCAAGGCCACCGGCGTCCCCCTGGCGCGGCTGGCCGCCCGGGCCATGCTGGGGAAATCCCTCGAGGAGATGGGGTTTACCTCCGAGCCGGTGCCGCCGGCGGTCTTCGTGAAGGGGGTCGTCTTCCCCTTCATCCGGTTCCCGGGCGAGGACCCGATCCTCGGGCCGGAGATGAAGTCCACGGGAGAGGTGATGGGAATCTCCCCCAGCTTCGGGCACGCCTTCGCCAAGGCGCAGATGGCCTGCGGGCTCGGGCTTCCCACCTCGGGACGGGTCTTCATCTCGGTGAACGATTATGACAAGGAAGCGATGGTGCCCATCGCCCGGGGCCTGTCCGATCTGGGGTTCCATCTCGTGGCCACCTCGGGGACGGCCGGCCGGCTGTCCGCGGAAGGGCTTGAGGTGGAGAGGGTCTACAAGGTGAACGAGGGACGCCCCAACGTGGTGGACCGGATCCTGAACGGTGAGATCGACCTGATCCTGAACACGCCGCTGGGGAAGGAGTCCCACTTCGACGAGGAGGCCATCCGCCGCACCGCCACCTCCCGGGGGATCCTCTGCATCACCACCCTCTCGGGCGGCGCGGCGGCCGTGGAGGGGATCCTGGCCCTCAAGCGGGGTGGCCTGGATGTGGCGCCCCTCCAGGCCCTCCACCCGCGCCCTCCCATCACCGCCTAGGCGGCCTTTCCCTCTCCCCTCGCCCGGTCCGCCCGCGAGTCGAGAACCTCTCCAGAATCGTTCGGATCAGGTCGCGGGAGGCGTGCTCCTTGGGATCCCCGACGATGGCCACCCGGCCTCCCGCCCGGCGGACCATGTCCCTCTCGGGGACCGTGTCGGGGCGGTAGTCGGTCCCCTTGCAGTGGACGTCGGGCGCGATCTCGGCGATGAGGGGCGCCGCGGTGGTCTCCTCGAAGATGGTCACGTAGTCCACGCAGGCCAGCGCCGCCAGGATCTCGGCCCGCTCCTTCTGGGGGAGCAGGGGCCGTCCCGGTCCCTTCAGGGCCCGGGCCGACGCGTCGCTGTTCACGGCCACCACCAGGAGGTCCGCCTCCCGCCGGGCCGCCGCCAGGTAGCGGACGTGCCCCACGTGGAGCAGGTCGAAGACCCCGTTGGCCAGGGCGATGCGCTTTCCGGCCGCCCGCTCCCGCTCCAGCGCGGCAAGCAGCTTCTTCCTCCCCAGGATCTTTCCCCGCACCCGGTCCCCCTCACTTTCCGGGGAGTGAGGCGATCGCCCGCGCCAGCTCGGCGGGGGAGACGGTTGCCGTGCCCCGCTTCATGACCACGAGGCCCGCGGCGATATTGGCCAGGGCGGCGGCCTCCAGGAAGGTCCCGCCCGCCAGCCGGGCCAGGGTGAATGCGGCCGCCACCGTGTCGCCGGCCCCGGTGACGTCGGCCACCTCGTCGGTCCCGAACACGGGGAGGTGGACCGGCTCCTCTCCCCTCGCGAAGAGGGCGACGCCGCGGCTCCCGAGAGTCACCATCACCGCCTCGGCGCCGGTGATCTCCCTCAGGCGGGAGCCGACCTGATCCAGACGGCGGGTATCGCCTTCCACCGGGATGCCGGTCGCCTTCTCCGCCTCCTCCAGGTTCGGGGCCGCCGCGGTAATCCCGTGGTAGAGGGGAATCTGGGTCCGTGAATCCACCACCACCGGCAGCTTCGCCTCGCGCGCCGCCCGAAGGATCGCCTCCACGTTTCCGGGATGGACCACTCCATAGCCGTAGTCGGAGATGAGCAGGCCCGCGGTGCCCGGCGCCCCCCGCACGAGGTTCCTCAGCAGAAGATCCTCTTCGCCCGGGGTGAGGGCAACCGGCTCTCCCTGGTCGATCCGCACCACCTGCTGCTTCGCCGAGTGGGGGCTCCCGGCCAGGATCCGGGTCTTGGTGGGAGTGTGATAGTCCCGGTGGGTCCAGATCAGGGAAGTGGAGATGCCGCGCTTGGAGAAGGCCGCGAGCAGCGCGTCCCCCGAGGGGTCGTCGCCCAGGCGGCCCACCACCACCGGGCGGGCGCCCAGGGACTTCAGGTTGGCCACGGCGTTGGCGCCCCCGCCGGGAAGAAGATCGGTCCGGCGGTGGTTGAGGATGAGGACCGGCGCCTCCCGGGAGATCCGGGAGGTCTCGCCGTAGCGGAATTCGTCCAGCACCAGGTCCGCCAAGACCAGGACGCCGACATCGGGGAACTTCCCCATCAGCTCCCGGAGCCTGTTCGGATCCACCGGTGCAGGATTCTGACTCATCTCTTCCCCCTCTCCCGGGCCAGGATCCAGTCCACCGCCGCGCCCAGGTCCTCGGCGATGTGGTCCGGTTCCACGGTCCAGCGATGCCTGCGGTGCTCCAGATGGCCCCTCCCGTAGCCGGTCAGGACCAGGACGGTGGTGGCGCCCGCCGCGCGCCCGGCCCCCACGTCCACCACCCCGTCTCCCACCATGTAGGATCGGGACAGGTCGATCTTCAGATCCTCCGCCGCCAGCAGAAGCATGCCGGGACGGGGCTTCCGGCAGTCGCAGTCCCGGCGGTAGGGAGGGAGCCCTTCCCGCGGGTGATGGGGGCAGTAGTAGATCGCGTCCACGGAAGCCCCCTCCGCCGCCAGCAGGTCCTTGAACCGCTGGTTGGCCTGGTGCACGACGGCCTCCTCGAAATAGTCCCGCGCCACCCCGGACTGATTGGTCACCACCACGGACAGAAGACCGGCCTCCCGGAGCCTGCACAGGGCCGCCGCCGAGCCGGGAAGGAGACGCAGCCGGGAGGCGTGGTTCACGTAGCCGACCTCGTCGGCCACCGTGCCGTCCCGGTCCATGAAGACCGCCCGACGCCCGGCGTCCCGGTGACTCATGCCCGGGCCTCCCGGGCGGCCGCCGGGTCCCGCTCTTCGGGAGGACGGGTCCTCCAGCGGCGGTGCATCCAGACCCAGTACTCCGGCTCCCGCTTCACCTGCTCCTCGATGATCCGGGTGCAGGTCTGGGTCAGTCCCAGGATGTCGCGCTTCCGGTCGCCGGTGCGCCGGTAGTCCAGCTCGGGAAGGTAACGGATGCGGTATCTCCCGTCGGGAAGTGGAACGCCGAAGACAGGAATGATGGGGGCCTCGGTCTTGAGGGCCAGGGTGGCCAGGGCCGGCGTGGTGGAGGCGGGAGTCCCGAAGAAGTCCACGAAGATCCCGTCCTCCCCCCGCACGTTCTGGTCAATGACGATGGCCACGCCCCATCCCTGTCGGATGGCCCGCAGGATCTCCCGGGCCGCCCCACGCTTGTGGATCACGCGGTTTCCGGAAAGGGTCCGGTACCGGTGCAGCTTCTTCTCCAGGAAAGGATTGTCCAGGGGCCGGGTGACCATGGCCAGGGGAAGCCCCAGGTAGCCCTGGAGGAGGGCCACCATCTCCCAGTTCCCGTAATGACCCGAGAAGACGAACACCCCCTTTCCCCGGGCGTAGGCCTCCCGCAGATGCTCCAGCCCCTCGAACAGGGCGATCTTGTCCAGCCGCGCAGGGTCAACCCGGGGAAAGGCGAGGCTGTCGCAGAGCAGGAGTCCCAGGTGGGCGAAGGAGGCGCGGGCGATCCGCGCCTTCTCGGCCGGCGAGACGCTGTCTCCAAACGCGCGATCGAGATTGGCGCGGGCCATCCGGCGGTGACGGGAGGAGAGGGCATGGAGGCAAAGCCCGAGCCCCTTTCCAGCGGCCAGGCGGACCCGCCGGGGGAGGAGGCCCAGGAGGGCGAAGACCAGGTGGACGAGGCCGGCTTCGGTCCAGTTCCGCAGGTGTCGGCTCTTTCGTGGCATTCAGGCGCCCGCGACCTGGGGGGCCGCCGGAGGGGCCGGGAGGCGGCCGGAGACGAAGGCCCAGAGCCCCTCCTCGTCCTGGGGGACCAGGCGGATTCTCAGGGTGTAAAGAGGAACGGGGAAGCGGACGGTGCCGAGGCGCATCCGGTCCTTCTCGGTGGTCACGATCAGGTCCGCCCCCGATCGGCGGGCGGCGGCCCGGATGCGCTCCAGCTGGGGAGCGCCGAAAGGCTGGTGGTCCCGGAAACGGATGGCCTCGACAAGATTCAGCTCCAGGGAGCGGAGATCCGCCTCGAAGGAGAGCGGCCGGGCGATTCCCGAGAAGGCCAGGACCTTCATTCCCTTCAGCGCGGCCGCCGGCACCGTCTCCTCCGTCTCCACCCGGAGGAAACCTTCCACCCGCCGCTCGCAGGCGAAGACGGGGATCCTCAGGCTGAGCCGCCGGAGCTCCTCCCGGATCTTCACGGCGCATTTCGGGAGCTCCGACGCCGCGCCCGTGATCACCAGGGCGTCCGCGCGCCGCATCTCCTCCATCGGCTCCCGGAGCGGGCCGAGGGGCATCATTCTACCATTCCCCAGCCCCTCCCCGGCGTCCACCAGGAGGAGGTCCAGGTCCCGGTGGATCCGCCGATGCTGGAATCCGTCATCCAGGATCACCAGGTCGGAACCGTGGCGGTCCCGGGCGAAGCGGGCCGCCGCAGCGCGGTCCCGGCAGACCACCACGACCGTGGAAGGGAGAAGGCCCGCCAGGAGCACCGGCTCGTCCCCCACCACCGCGGCATCGGCCAGGGATCCGTTCCCCCCGGAGACCGTCACCGGCACATCGTGCCTTCTTCCGCCGTAGCCGCGGCTGGCCACCGCGACGCGGCGGCCGGCCTCCCGCATCCGGCCGGCCAGGTAGGCCACGAACGAGGTTTTGCCGGAGCCGCCGGCATCGAGATTGCCCACGCTGATGACGGGAACACCGACACGGCAGGGCTTCAGGACCCGCTTCCGGTAGAGGAGGTTCCTGAGGGCCACCCCTCCCCGGTAGAGGAGCCCGGCGGGGGCCAGGAGCCAGCGCAGCCAGGGAGCTTCCGGCAATTCCATCATCCCTCCGGGCGCCGGAGAATCTGCGCGATCATCCCGGCGGTGCGCTCCGCCGCCCCGCAGTTACGGGAGACCAGCTCCCGGCCCCTCCTCCCCGACTCCTCGCGCGCCGCGGAATCCGAGAGGAGACGCCGCACCGCCGCCGCCAGGGAGTCGCCGTCGACAATTCGAAAACCGGCCCCCGCTTCCAGCAGGGAGCGGGCCGCATCGGCAAAGTTCTCCGTCCGGGGCCCGAAGAGGACCGGGCGCCCCGCGGCGGCCGGCTCCATCAGGTTCTGGCCCCCCCGGGAGACGAGGCTTCCCCCCACGAAGCAGACGGTCCCGGCACCGTAGACTTTCCGCAGCTCTCCCACCGAGTCGAGCAGGAGGACGGGGGACGCCCCGGCGGGCCCACGGCTCCGCCGCGCGAAGGGGATCCCCCGTGTCGCCAGAAGCCGCGCCACCTTCTCGAAACGCTGGGGGTGGCGAGGTGCCAGGACGAGACGCAGGTCCGGGAAGTCATCCAGGAGCACGGACCAGGCCTTCAAGACCACCTCGTCCTCTCCCTCGGCAGTGCTTCCGGCCACCAGGACCGGCGCCTCCTCCGGCAGGCCCAGATCCCGTCGCACCGGGCCGGCTGGCGCATCGGGAACGGGGAGATCCCACTTCATGTTTCCGGTGACCTGGATCCGATCCGGCGGCGCCCCGAGCGCCCGGATCCGCTCGGCGTCCTCCTGCGACTGCATGCAGTACAAATCCACTTTCTCCAGGGCGGGGGCCACCAGGGACCGGATCCGGCGGTAGCGCGGAAAGCTCCGGGTGGAGATCCGGCCGTTGGCCAGGATCACGGGAACGCCGGATAGGAAGCACTCCCTCAGGAGGTTGGGCCAGATCTCCGTCTCCACCAGGACCAGGGCCCGGGGCCGGACCCTTCTCAGGCACCTGCGGATCGTCGCGGGGAGGTCGAGGGGGAAGAAGCTGGCCCTGGACCCTTCCGGAACCGAGCGGGCGGCCAGCCTCCGGCCGGCTGGTGTCGTGGAGGAAAGAAGGACGGGGATCCCGGGCAGGATCTTCCCCACCTCCTCCAGGACCCGCCGGGCCACCTGGACCTCTCCCACCGAGGCGGCCTGGATCCAGACGGGGGAAGGGGATTCGTCGGGGGAGAGAGGAGTCCACCCCAGTCGCTCCCCCCAGTGGCGTCGGAGATCCGGATCGCGAAGGCTGAGGAAGAGAGCCACCGGAAGCGCCGCCAGGGCGGCAAGACTCAACAGGGCGGAATAGAGCCAGAGCATACAGCGCCCCCCCTCCCGCAGCCCGGAGGAGGGAGCGGGGCGCGAGTATACCGCCGGAAGAGTGGGACGTCAACGCCGGACGCCGATCGGCTGCAACGCCGTAATCTGTTGGCCCTCATCGAGTTGTGCCGCTTGCGGCTTCCGACGGCGTCGGTGTCCTGACCCTGCGTTCCAGGGAGTTTGCCTTGCTGAGGGAGCCTCTGGGCCCCTATATTCTACGGGGTCAGAACCTAGCCTCGGGGTGGAGATTGAGCCAAGGTACCATCGTTCTGGTAGACGACGATTCTCAGTCCATGGATCTCCTCCTGCGCTCGGTCACCGAAGCCGTCGGGACCGAGCAGGAGATCATCCTCGCCGGTTCCTCGGAGGAGGGGCTCGGGATGCTCTACCGGATCCGGAAAGACGGAAAACAGCTGGACATGGTAATCACCAACCAGTCTCTCCCCGGGATTTCCGGGACCCGCTTTCTGGAGATCCTCCACAGCCAGTTCCCGGGAGTGATCAAGATCCTGGTCTCCGACCGGCCGAGCCTCGAGGAGGCGGTCTATGCCTTTAACAACGCCGGCCTGGATCGGTACATCGCCGAGCCCTGGCAGCCCGAGGACATGAAGTTCACCGTGACCTCGCTCCTGAGGCAGGCGGCCATGCGCAGGACCAACGAGCGGCTCTTGGTGGACCTCCAGAAAAGGAACACCGAGCTGCACGATGCCCTGCGGGAGCTGAAGGAAGCGAAGCAGGAAGTGGAGAACAGCTACCTCAGCGCCGTCCAGTCGCTGGCGGTGGCGCTGGAAGCCAAGGACCGGTATACGGCCGGCCACTCCCAGCGTGTCTCCCGCTTCGCCACGATGATTGCCCGGGGCCTGAATCTTCCGGCGCCGGAAGTCCGCACCATCGGCCAGATCGGTCTTCTTCACGACATCGGGAAGATCGGGATGGACGACAATATCCTGAACAAGCCGGGGAAGCTGACGAAGGGAGAGTACGACGTCATCAAGCAGCACCCGGTGATCGGTGCGCAGATTCTGGCGCCGGTCCGATCCCTGGAGGGGCATCTCTCGGGCATCCGGCACCACCACGAAGCCTGGGATGGAGGCGGCTACCCGGACGGCCTGAAGGGGGAGGCGATTCCCCTGAACGCCCGGGCCGTCTGCCTGGCCGATTCCTTCGACGCCATGACCTCCAGCCGTCCCTACCGGCCCGGAAGGACCCTGCAGGAGGCCATCGATGAGATGCGCCAGTGCGCAGGGTCCCAGTTCGATCTCCGCTGCGTGGAGGCCTTCATCGCCATCCTTCAGCGGGAGTTGGAGCCGACGCAGTTCCAGTCCCCGACCCCGATGGCCGCGACGGGGTGATCGTCGGTTCGTTGACACTCCCCGGTACATACCCTATATAATTCCCTGGTTTTGAGGATCCGGCCCCTCGAGGCCACGCACCGTTCGGGAGGACGCCCAGGGATGCCAGCCGATGCCAGGGCGCCGGAACCCGGCGGTCCACCCCGGGGTGGGCCCCGAATCAGGATCCTCTACACCCTCCTCGCCGTCCTCCTCATCACGGGTCTCGTCCCATTAAGCGTCGCGGCCTGGAAGCAGATAGCCATCTCCAGGGAGTCCCTCATCACCTCCACCCAGGAGAACCAGCTCCTGGTGGCCGCCTCCGTGGCCCGATCCATCAGCAGCAGCCTGAG
>Ga0315288_10003239_pt1 | contig 20822 bp, 17 predicted proteins | sample YL17G11_20_MG_FD_203454 | JGI IMG/M metagenome (GOLD analysis project Ga0315288, IMG submission 203454) | Sediment microbial communities from Yellowstone Lake, YNP, Wyoming, USA - YL17G11_20 | ecosystem: Environmental > Aquatic > Freshwater > Lake > Sediment | place: USA: Wyoming | collected...
GGCAACTTCTCTTTCATAGTATTCTTCTAATGGTGCTGCTAAGAAAAACTCAAGTACAGTCATGACCGTGGGTGTTAGGAAGTTCAGTTTTTCGGGTGTGTTCTTTTTGGGCTTTCCAAAGGCGTTGACTAGACCGTGTTTGTCGCTCATTTTTTTGTACATTCCGCTCATTATTTTGTACATCAAGATACTTAAAGACTTGTTGCTTCAACCTTCTGGTTTACGTGCGAAAGAAGTATCTGCATAACGAAAGATTCCCCAAAACGAACTTTTGGTGCAGCGGGCAGAGGCCGGAACCTGCGAACCCTGCAAGAAAGGATTTTTCATAGAGGGGCTCAAGTCAAGAGGGCAGATAATGAATCCTAACGTGTTCCGAAGAACTGTGACCTTGTTCCCACTTGTGAAATTCCGAAGAATTCACTTATTAGCGTTCAAGCTTCGCAAACGAAAGTTAAACATGCCTTGGCTCTGTCGCTTAGTTTTCTTCTGACTATTGTTCTAACCAGAAAAACCAAGCAGTCATATAGAACAAAAGAAACCTAAACTGCCAAAACAGGCAAATTCAAATCAGCTCCAAAGAATCTGCAGACAATACAAGCTGCCTTTCAGCCTTTATATAAGGGGGCTATAGACTGCTCCGAGCATAACAATCTGCGAAGACCCACAGCTCAGTCAAGCACCGTTCCACGCTTTTCTACCGTTGAGCCAGTATCATAGCGTGTGCTTTATCGTAAGGCTCCAAATCCACAACCTGCTCAACCCGAAAACCCCTGTTCCGCAGCACTTTGGCTTCCTGCTGGTAAATCTCAGAAGGCGCTTTAGTCACATCGATACTCTGCGATTTTACAGCCAGCATCACCCAGCCACCTTGCTTGAGGAAGACGTCAGCGTTATCCGCGAGGACTTTGGCTTGCTCAGGCTGCGCAACGTCACAGTAAACGTCATCAACCTTCCCCGGAATAAACATGCTGTACTTCTGCGGCATCCGCGCATCCGCCAAAAACGGCGACATATTAAGCCTGTACGTGCAAACGTTGTCCACTAGTTCCCTGAGGCTTCTCTGGGCGAACTCAACACAGTAAACGTGCCCATTCTCACCCACAATATCCGAAACATGGCTAGGCGTAGTTCCAGAAGCCGCACCCAAATAAAGAACCCTGTGACCAGGCAATATCGGAACTGTTTGCAGACCCTTCAAAATAGCCCCAGCCAACTTACTCCTAAAAGCATCCCAAACACGGTACTCAACGCCTTCAAAACGGACGAGACGTTCACCGTAGACGCTTCTGCCAGAAGCAAGATTCCGCGTAGCTAACCTGTGTGCGCCATCTTCCAAGGTGATTTGGTAAATTTCTGGGAATTGTGGGTGAGGTTTAACTCGTACCTGCACGCCTGTTTTGTCCCCATTTCTGGTCGCCACGCCTGTTGTCTCGCCATCTTCTGTCTCCACCTTCGCGTCTTCTGTCTCCACCTCTGAATCCTCCACCACTTCCTCCACCGCCGCTGAAGTCTCTGCGTTCTCTGAACTCTCGTGGTCTTTGTTCTCTTTGTGGTTGCTCTTTGATTGGTGGTGGTTCGGGGTATTTCTGGCGGATTTCTTCGATTCTTTTGTCCAAGGCGGCTTTGAGTTTGTCGCCGCAGTATTTGCCTCCGAAGGCGTCTGCTCTGACGGCTATGGCTAGTTTTCCTGCTATGGCGCGTGCGATTTTTCCTCGTTGCCACCTTTTCGCATCATGCAGCAGCGTGTGCTGGAAGATCAGACCGTGTTTGGGTGGTCTTGCGCCTGTTTTTATTGAGCGGAAGAGTGCTTTTTCTGCGCCTAGAACTTGCATGGTGCTGGCTGGTCGCATTGCGAGGTTTCGCAGTCCGCCTGCGATAGAGATTAATCGTGCACCTAGTAGTGAGCCGACTATGGTTTTAGTGTTAGGTGCTACTTCATCCATGGTTTTCTCCATGTAACTTTCCATGCTTTCCCGCAGTTTGTACATGTCTAGTATGTATTTGCTGAGAGCTTGGATTTGTAAGAGGTCAACTTCCATGATGTCTGCACCCATTGATGATTGGGCAATATTGCCGATTTGCTCAGTTTTGTTTTTAGGCAGGTCCTCTTCTTCGAGGGCTCCAACCGTAAAGTTCTCTTTTTGGCCTAGGTTCATTACTAAACGCGCGTAAGTTTCATGCTTCTCAACTAGTCGGTCTAGTTCTGGGAAGTGTACGCCGTACCATTCGCGTAGTCGCCCCATGAAAAGGTTAAGTGTCCTGTCCAAATCGTCAAGAGTTTGGATGGCTTGACCCACGATTAGGTCCCGTTTTTCAGTTGCCCCTTTGACTTGAACTTTGGCGAGTTCCATGCTTACGTTGCGTGTCCAAAGATTAAGTTCAGCCGCGTCCTTGACAAATCCTGTCTCAACTGCGATTTGTTCTCGTCGTGAATGGATTTGCTCTGTTTCTTGGGGTCTAGCCACTTCAACAGCAATATTCAGGGTTCTTTTTGTTTCGTCAGCGAAGGCTTGGCTGTCAAACGCGTATGTGTCGTAACCAGCGCTTTGGAGCTGGGTGATCAGATTGGTAATTTGGTCTGATAATTTTCCTGATTCAAGCTTGGCGATTGCTTGGGCTGCTGCCTGTGGCTTTTTGGGGAACATGTATCTGGCTACTATATTGTTTTTTTCGTCGAAAGCCACTACGCCGAAGGGAAATTGGATTATAATTGCTTTCATAGCCTTAGTCACCGATATTAAACGTATTATTCCACGCATTGTCTTAATAAATAGTTGTTGATTGTTTTTTAACAGTTGAATATACTCTGGTGGTCATGTTATTTTCGCTTCCTGAACAGCTTTTTGTCTTCAAATTCCGTTCCTCACTTGCACTGAAATTTAGGTCCGGACTACAGAAAGAAAAAGAGGGAAGGTGGCACGGGAGATATCAGCAAGAAAATCGCAATTTCGAAAAAAAACTTTGGTTGCAGAAGGAAACCCCGTTTTGGAATGTTCTCCTTGGCAAATAGTTCAAACTGATTTACTGATCCGTGCACTTTTTCACGGCGCGCGCGTTCACACTCGGGGCAGGTGCTCACGCCTAATTCTTTACGACAAGGACGTTGCAGTATGCATTGACAACAACTTGTTTTGAAACGCTTCCCAAAAGAAATGAAACCTTGCTTCCTAAGCCTCTGCTTCCTATTACTATAAGTCCAAAGTTTTCCTGTTTAGCTATGATCCCTAAAGCTTTAGCCGGATTGGAGCCAAGAACCAATGACACGTCATGTGCTACATCTTCTTTTTCTAAAATTTGCTTAGCCTCGATAACGGTCGTTTCAGCCTCTTTTTCCTTGCCTTTCTCATAGACATTGATTACTTTTATTAACCCTGAAAAATGCTCGGCAATAGCAATTGCTTCTGTGAGGGCTTTTTTTGACTGTAACGAGCCGTCATAACCAACCAGTATTCTGATTTTGTCAAACATCCCTTGTCCAACCCCTAACTAATACAGGGCAAGCAGATAATACATTTTCGATAACGCGCATTCTTCAAGACCAGAGATGCTGAGCTAAAAATGCCCAAAGGGTTAGCAAGTTTGCGGTCGATTCAGGGACAGCCTTATCAAGTAGAAGTTCCTCTTTGACCAGAGGCAAAGCCACTCATGAACGGGAAAAAATGCGACCAACTATTCTGTCAGATAGCCAAAGGCGCAAAACGAAGAAGCTAAAGGAATTGTTATGACAGATCCGCTCTTGTTTGCCTTCGGGGTTGGGATGATAGCCATTTTGGTGGCGTCGTATCTTACTCGTTGGATACTCAAACGAGATTCTGGTACGGCTCGCATGCAAGAAGTGAACAGGTACATAATTATAGGAACAAACGCTTACCTCAAGAGGCAATTAAAAACTATCATTCTTGTCATTCCCTGGCTGGCTATACCAATTCTCTATTTCTTCTATTGGACTACTGCCTTGGCTTTCGTTTGCGGTGTCCTTCTCTCCCTACTAGCAGGGTACGTTGGCATGAACGTCGCAGTAAGAACCAACGTTAGAACAGCAAACGCTGCTAGGCATTCACCAGGGGAAGCTTTGAGAACAGGCTTTTTGGGAGGTTCGGTTATGGGTCTAGCGGTTCCAGGGATAAGTCTGATTGCGCTATTCCTGTTGCGAACAGCCTTGAATGATATTTCGGCGCTTGTTGGATTTGGATTTGGAGCAAGCCTAGCGGCACTGTTTGCGCAGATCGGAGGCGGCATATTTACCAAGGCAGCTGACATTGGGGCAGATTTGGTGGGTAAGATCGAAATGGGGATGCCTGAGGACGACCCGAGAAATCCGGCTGTGATCGCCGATTTGGTTGGCGACAACGTGGGCGATTGCGCTGGACGCGGTTCAGATTTATTCCAGACTTTCAGCGACGACATAATAACTGGCATGTTGATGGGCGTCCTCTTCATTTCGAGATACGGCCCCAACGGAGTAGTTTTTCCATTCATACTCCAAGCAGTTGGTGTTCTGGCTTCCATGTTTGGGATTTCGTTGGTTAGACGGTGGAGTCGGACAAGCGCCACAGGATCTTTGGTTATCGGTCTCACGGTGACAGCAGTTCTCAGCTCGATTGGCCTATTCTTTTTATCCACGTTCTTTATGAATGATGTATCACTGTTTCTTGCAGGTTTGTTTGGTGTTTCAGCAGTGCTCGTTTGTGTCCTAGTTACACTATACTACACTGGTCTGGGGCGTGGACCTGTACATCATATTGCCGAGACCTCGCAGGCAGGCCCTGCTATGAACATAATAACGGGCATATCGACTGGACTGGCAACTCCATTATTTCCGATGATTGCAGTTTTGGCTGCGGTAGTGGTTTCATTCATGGTCACTGGCCAATCTCTCTACGGATTAGTCATAACAAACATTGGCACGGACTTTGCCATTGCGTTTATTATGGCTGCTGATACGTTCGGTCCAATAACCGATAATGCTGCGGGAATAGCTGAAATGTCTGGAATCTCAGGTCAAGCCTCTGAGACCTTGAATTCTCTAGACGCCGTAGGAAATACTATGAAGGCTTCAACTAAGGGCTATGCCATGGCATCGGGCACAGTTACCTCCTTCTTGATTTTCGCAACCTATTTCGCAACGGCTAATATCTCCCTAGTCTCGCTTGCATCGCCGTATCCCATTGCGGCACTGTTCCTAGGCGTAGTCTTGCCTTTGCCATTAGCCTCACTGACGATAGGGGCGACCTCCGACGGGGCTTTCAAAATGGTTGATGAAGCACGTCGCCAGTTCAAGAATATCATAGGACTCAAAGAGGGCAAGGCCACTCCTGATTATGCTAAGTGTGTCGATATAGCTACCAAAAATGCGCTCAGTAAAATGGTGTTGCCAGGACTTATTTCTATAGCAACTCCCATCGCTGTGGGCTTACTATTTGGTCCAACCGAGTTGGGAATGCTGCTCATAGGGGCTACAGCTTCCGCCGCTATGTTAGGCACCTTCTTTAACAATACAGGGGCTTTGCTAGACAATGCCAAGAAACTAGTTGAAAGTGGACTATATGGAGGAAAGAAATCAGACACGCACAAGGCAACAATAATTGGCGACACCGTAGGAGACCCTCTGAAGGACGTCGCCGGCCCCTCTATTCTCATATTCATGAAACTTATGGGCATGACAGCCCTACTTATGGTTCCAATATTAACAAGGATCTAGACGAAACTTTAGGCTACGAGACCTGAGACTAGGAAAAAGCTCGCTCAGAGTTTATTCTGCAGCATTAAGCCTGTTATTGTCCCAAGGTCTACAATTGTCTCTTCTTCAATCCAGCGAAGGGGCATCGGCTTCCTTTACGCAGTTCCACCCTATAAGGCGCGGACAATTATGCTTTGGAACCACAAGTGAGAATTGGGTTCTTGACGTTGAGTGCACTATAGTTATTGGATTTAGAGTGATACTCCGTTATTTTTCGAAGACTTCGGGAATTGGGTAGTGACTGCGTCCCATTGCTTCAAGAATGTCATCGGAGAGGGTTTTCTTGCCTAGGTGCCTTGCGAAGTCGGTGGCGGTGATTATTCCAACTAGCTTGTTATCCTTTATTACGGCAAGTCGTCGAATTCCTTTGTTGACCATTCTTCTAGCAGCTTCTTTGATTGGAGCTTCTGGGTCGATTACTCTGAGGGGTATGCTCATAACCTCTGAAACTCTGGTGTTAGTCGATTTTCCCACCGCCAATATTCTCCTTACAAAATCCCGTTCAGTTACGATTCCCACAGGCGTATTGTTTTCCATGACCACCAAGTCGCCTACTTCATTCTGCGACATTAGGACTGCGGCTTCAATAACAGTCTTGTTAGCATCGATGGTTAGAACGTCTTTCGTCATTAAATCCTTGACTGTTGGCATCACTTTTCAAGAGTGTTTGATCGCATAAAAGCTTTGGCTTTGATTCCCGGTACTGAGTGTTGTCAGGCAATTTTAGCGTGGGTTTGTTCAAACTAATTGCCTGCTAATGGAAGAATTAAGAAAGAAATGCAAGCTGGGTCTAAGCCTTAGGTATGTTTGAGGTCCTTTGAGGCGATGTCTTGGTTGTCCCATTGTCTTTCACCGTTTTGACCATGCAACTCATAGCCTCGATGCAATACTGCAGTTCCCAACCATCGAGGCAAAGTCATGAGCACGTATCAATCTTTCGGTGTTTCAATTGACCCCCTCAATGCCCCGATTCATCGCATTTAAAGCATACTCCCCAAATTGCACCTGAAAACTAGCACAAATTCTGACGCCACCCCATAGACCAACTCCAAAATGCACCTAACAAAGGGGGGTGGCGCGGGAGATGTCGCCACTTAGACCGTAACTAAATAGTTGTTGCTATTGGTTTGTTGTTCGTTTTGTTGTTTGGTCCTGTTTTTTCGGCAGGTTTATAGGAACGTGTGAATTATATTTCATGTGAAGGATATTTCACTGGAGCGTGAATGAAACGAAATGCAGTATAAATGAAACATGTCACCTGTTCTTCTCTACTCTGGCAAACCCAACACGCTTGGCGATATTGGAAATTCTGCAAGATGGTCCGAGGAATGTAGCGGAAATTTCTAAAGTGTTAAGCCACGAACGGAGCATGGTTTCCCACAACCTTAAACCGCTGGAAGACTGCGCGTTCGTTTTTTCTGAAAGAAGAGGAAAAGAACGCGTATACCGTGTGAACAAGGAAGTTATTGAGCCGCTTTTCGAACTCTTCGCTTTTCACACCAGCAAGTACTGCCCAAACGGAAGAGTTTGCTTGACCACGAACGGTTATTCACAACACAAAAAGAAGGAAGCTGAAAAGGAACTTTACATAAACCATGAATGACCTTTGGACAGGTGGCGTGTGTAAGTGCGTTTAGAATAAAGGTTGTTAGCGGATACTCTATTTTCCCATTATTCGTTACTTTATTCCTTGTAGGGCGTACTCAAGACATCTTTAACTTTGTTCGTTATTACAGATCCAAGCCCGTGAACGGTTTTCGACCAGTCATCCACGTTGATTACGGCGTTTAACGGTGTCTGGTAAGACTGTAAGAGTGCTGTGGCTTTTTCTCTTCCAATATTGGGTAAACTGGCGATGAAGTACACTTGCGCGTCAGACAATGTTTCGTTCCGTTTGAAGGCGTGGACTGTTGGTGAGCGTTTCTCCACTATTTGCTCTTGTCTTGCCGCTACGTGTAAGAAGTCGATTGTTTCCTTGTAACTTGACGTGTTAACCATGGGTATGCCGTTCTTGGCGAGGTTGAACATTGCGCCCCAAATGGCGACTGGTTGGATGTGGCTGAACTTGTAGATCATGGGCATGTAACCCTCTATTAACAGGAGCGATTTCGGGTAAGCATCTTTCAGCCTGAATATCTGCTCGAAAAGGTATCTTCGTGTGAGGGTGTAAACAAAGTCCTGAACAGTCTTGCGCTCCACTGCACACTGGTCGCTAAGGATGTAATCGCCTTTTTCAAGGTTTTCAGTCTTGACGTTTACACCTTTCTCTAATAGACCTTTGACTATTTTGGCTGCCGTGTGGGCTTCGCGACTGTCCACTATTATTGTTGGCTGCTTTTCATCAGCCTTCTTTTTTTCTTTGATGTATGGAAGGAGGGTTTCAGTGCCTGACATAAGCTTCAACTCTTGTTAAGTAACCGCAACTTTGGTCTTATTTCATTTTCGTTTGCGAGGCGCTTGTTAGAAGTTAGGACTGTTGCGTTCATTTTTGAATGAACCCCCTTTATATAAAGGAGGCGCTTTGATCCAAGGAAAATGAATTTAAATTTCCCAATGGTGAAGTGGAGAGAACATATAAAGTCGTAATACACAATATTTAATTATCTGATTCTGAAACTAAACACCTATCAGAGGCGGCATTTAACGTGAGTTACGGACATCAGGGCCTGAAGGAAAAAGCAGATGCCAGCAGAATCCGAGAGGTCACATCCCTCAAACGAGACAATTATAAAGTAACTGTCTCCTTGGACAAAGAGCGCCCCATGTCTAGGTGTCCCTTATACGAAAATTACAACATCAGCAGATATGACTTGCACCCAAACTTTAGCTTCGCACATTTAGACGAAATGATCCCCAAAAACACCCCTGAATACCTCGACCACGGCTTCAACTATGTAGAACGCATGGTAAGGGCACTTTACTATTTCAAGCAGTGTTCCCTGATTGGCCCGTCAGGAACAGGCAAAACCCACATAGTCTACCTCGTAGCGGAACTAACAGGTTTACCCATTTGGGAAGTCAACTGTGGATTGTCAACATCCTCTTTTGACCTCATTGGACGCTTCATTGGTCTAGGCAAAGAAAACTGGGTCGACGGTTTGTTGACGCAGTGGCTCAGAAAGGGCGGCATAATGTACCTCGACGAGGCCAACATGATGAAGCAAGATGTGGCGACTAGACTGAACCCGGTTCTGGACACTCGAGGTCACCTTGTGCTTAACGAAAAAGATAGTGAAGTAATAGAACGCCACAAATACGGTTACATGATCATCAGCATGAACCCCGCGACATCTGAATTTGCAGGAACAAAACCTTTGAACGCCGCTATGAGGCGACGTATGGCTGTTTGGATAAACTTTGATTTCCTCAGCGTCGGCGAAACTATATCGCCCCACGAAGTGGAGATGCTCAGGAAAAGAACTAAGCTTGACCAAGATACAGCTTACAAAATCATACAGGCGGGGGCTGAATTGCGAAGGCAATACAAAGCAGGTGACTTACCATACGGTCCTTCTTTGGGTGACTTGATTAACTGGGGTACATTGGTGCAGGATGGAAACACACCTATGGTTGCAGCTGAGGAAACCATAATTGGGTTGACAAGCGACAGCCCTGAAGTTCAGGATGATGTACGAAGGATTCTTGAGCCAATATTTAACAAGCAACAATAACCAGCGAAAACTGGAAGCGCTTTGTTATGGGGTTTTTGGATTATGCGTGGACGGTTTCTTTTCAAAAAGACAGGCAAAAAGTGAAGATTCTGCAGGATCAAAATTTATATCAACCTACTATTGAAACAGACAGTTTTGGGTTCACGATAAAACTCCCCCCTTTCCGAACTGAACAAACCGGGCAAGTTGCCTATCTGGGGCAAAAGTTTCCGCTGGACACGAAGGGCAAATCGAAAATTGGTAGATTATTCAGAGCATCCGTTCTACACCTAACAACTCATACTCTCATATCGCTGCCCAAGGAGAAAGCAACGCCGTGCGCATCAGACGGAATTACGGAGGCTTTTGCCAAGTCGCTTGTTAGAGATGTTTTCGTCAACGCGTACCTTCAAGCATGGTACCCGGATAGGTTAATTGATATTGCGTATGCGAATGCGTGGGCTTATCTGAAAATTAAGCCTGTGGAAAGAATTTTTGCTTCATCAACAAAGGTCATGTCGGCTGTGCTTGCGAAAATTAACGTGGGTTCTGTGAAGGGGCGCCTTGATTCAGAGGAACAGCAAGCGGTGAATGGACTTTGTCAGGAGTTGTCGGTGTTGAAAGATACTTATTTGGGTTCGTTAGCGGATGAGCAGATTAAGATTGACGAGTTATTTGATGAAAAAGTTAAAAACATAACTCGCCAGCTTGAACCTTTTGGTCCTTTTTTGGAGGCTCCTTCGTTTCGTCACACTGAAAACGTTGGAGGCTGCAGTATTTACACTGACGCTGAAATTCCAGGGGATTCTGATTTTGAAGGCTTATTTGTTCAATCTCTCGAAGCTTTGGGTGGTGCAGTTCCAACTGTAGATAATTTGGAGCTATGTTGGCGGCCTGAGCAAGACGCTGAAGCTTTGGTGGCATTTGATTCGGATAAGCATCAAGAAGAGCGGCGGAAAAAAATCTTAACTAAGATTAGTCCCTATATTTCTTGGACTAGGTTTAAGTCGGTAAGTTTCCCTGAAGAGGACTACACCCAATATCTTAGGACAAGAAATCTGGTCCGGGGCGCAAGCAGAAGGCTTTTGGATATTCTCAGGTCTACCTTTAATTATTTGGATGAGGACCCAAGGCAGGAAATGGGAGAACTGGATTTAGCTGCTGTAATTCAGGCGATGGCAAGTAGTAAGCCTTGCACTGACGTGTTTACTTTGAATGAGTATCTTAAACCGAGTTTTGCATGGTCGTTAATATTTGATGTTAGCCATAGTATGCAGGTCAAAGGAGAGTATGGTTGCGCATTAGCCATCGCCGTAGCTGAAGCGGCAAAAGAGTTGATGTTGGACCCGACTTCGTGGACTTTTTTTGCCTTTAGCGACAGATTATATATTCTGAAAGACAGCACGGAATCTTATTCCCAAAGGGTGCGTGCTCGAATTGGTGGACTCAAGTTTGAGGGTCTAACGTATATTCCTGATGCCGTTCAAATCGCGGGAAAAATGTTGGCGAAACGATTTGAGGAACAACGAGTTCTCATAGTTATTTCTGATGGTTGGCCCTATGGCTATCCTAATATGCCGATTGCTCTGAAAGAAAACGTTGACAGCTTGCTAAGGAAAGGGGTTATTGTTCTTGGAATAGGTGTTGAAACTGACAGGATGGGGAACTTTTTCAAATTTCACGCTTCGATATATAAGCAGAAGGATCTCATCAACAAGTTCGGCGCGGTGTACGCTGACGCTTCAGTCAAAGCCCTCGAAACCTAAAGCTAATTTGCATTTCAGTTTTTGGACATAGATTTTGCGATACGAGTCCTCAGCATTTTTGTTCAAGTCTAATCTTAATTGGCGCTTCATAAGAAATAAATCATTTTTGCAACTGACCTATGTTGCGATGAAGCATGAAAAGCGAAACAGAGATTCCGTGCTCTTCCTGTCGCTTGTGGGACCAGAAAGCGAAGGCTTTCTCGTGTAATCCTAACAGTTGCGGCAAGCTTTCTGAGTGGCTTTTGAAGCATGCTCCAGTTGGCACCGTGGACAACGTGCAGGTTGAAAAAGCCCAGTTCCAGTACGTAGTGTAAAGCCAAAAAAATCTCGCATTGTAAAGTTCCCGTGCTTCTTCTTTATAGGATGCCCTTAAATTCTCAACTTCATACTTTACCGTTAACCAAATCATTTTACAGAGAATTCGCGCGGACATATTTGACAAAAAGAAACTTGGCCTAGTCGCCAGACGCGGCTTCAATTTTGACAATGTAGAAATCGTACTTTCCTTGGCCGATGGAGTTCGTCCAACCTGCCATCACAAACTTGTTATCTGGAAACAAGTCTTCAGCATTCTGCACCACAGCGTATGCTTCTTCATAGTTGCTCCTGCCCACTGTGCAACTCCACAAAACCTTCCCAGCATCATCAACTTTGAACAGCCAAAAGTCCCTTTGCCCATTCCCAAACGAGAAGGTTATCCCACCAACCAAGTAATCACCATTTGGCAGCAGCGTAATGCAAGTGGGCGCATCAAAACCTTTGCCGCCAACAGTTCTATCCCACAACAAGCTCCCGTTCAAGTCAATCCTAATCACCCAAGCGTCACTTTCTCCAGCTCCTTTGGAGCGAGTGTCACCCGTAATGACGCATCCGCCAGCTGCTGGAGCAATCGCGTAAGCTTTATCACTTTCCGGTCCTCCGTAGGTACGATTCCACAAGAGCGTTCCCGCAGTGTCGATTTTTAGCACCAGAAAATCGTAATCCAAGTTTGCCGTGTCATCAGTGTAGCCTGCAACCATGTAACAGCCATCCTGTGTTAAAGTAACTCCTCTTCCAGCAGAATCCAAAGATCCGCCAAACGTCCGGTTCCAGATAACGTTGCCGTTCGCGTCTATTTTGACGAGCCAAATCTGTGAGTTTCCGTTTCCTGCTGGCTCTGTTAAGCCGACAAGAACGAAGTCGCCTTGAGTCTTAGCTGCCGAGAACAGTTTGTTCACACCGCTGCCTGTTTGCAGCGTGATATTCCACAGTGGGTTTCCGTTGTTGTCAATTTTCACGACGTATCCGTCTGTGCCTCCTGAAACCGTAAACGTGTTTCCAACAAGCAAAAAGCCATCATCCAAACTTATAACATACCTGAACTCGCTGCCAGAGTTTTCATTGTATGTTCGGTTCCACAGAGCGTTACCATCAGGGTCAAGACGCACGATCCACGCTACGGTTTTTCCTAGTTCGAAGGAGGTTGAAGAACCAACTATCACGTAGCCGCTTCCTGCATTCGCTGCGTAAAAGCATCGGTCGTCTCCTGTTCCTCCGTAAGTTTTTTCCCACAGCAAACTTGCTCCTTTGGCGATTTGCAGAGACGAGGAACTGGAAGTTGGATTAACGTTCAAAAAAGACACTGTAACGATGGCTGACAAAAGAAACATCAGGAGAAGGAGCGCTATGTGTTTTCTCTGTGGCTGCATGATGCATGCTGGACTCCTTTGTTAAGATGAGGAAAAAGCTCAGGGCAAGAGTAGCCTGAAACTAAGCTACGCTGCTCTCGGTTGTGCTGTATTCTTCCTGGCTTGACTTATCCGCATCCAACAGTTTAGTGAATAACATCTGCAACGTCCACACGAAAGCACTGTAGTTTGTCCATAGGGCTGCTGTTTTGAACTTCTTTTTATCTCCGGATTCGCTGGTAACGTCGTTTTCGTGGAATGCGATTAAGAGTTCTTTTTTGTCTGAGATCATGAAGCATGGTACGCTTTGAGCTTCCACGATGCCTAGTTTTTCTTTTGGCCATTCCATTTGTTCGATGAAGAAGTTGCTTTTTGGCGAGTTCTCGGTAAGCAGAGTGATGTCCAGCTCTTCTTGTTTCTTTTTGAGTTTGTCAGTGAAGTCGCTGTAGTAGAGTTGTGCTAAGTACTCGTCTGGGGCAAAGATCTGGAATTCCTTTTCGGTTCGCTCCAGCAGTTCGTCAGCTTTGAGAACTACCTGTTGTTCGCCTTCGAGCATCTGGAAGAGTTCTTTTTTGGTTTTTTCAACTTTAACTTGGGGCATTGACAGCCAGAGCTCAAGGAGGTTCGTTTTCTCTTTTTCAAGAAGTTTGATCCTCATTTTTTGCGCGTCAACGAGCAGGTCTATGGCTTTGTCAAGTGGCACAGCAGTGAATTTCAGTGGTTTTTCGAAGACTGAGAAGAGTATGCCTTTCTTTTCCAGGTCACGGAGTATGCGGTAAGTTTCGGTTCTGTGCAGCGAGATTGCTTCGGCGATTTCACCCGCTTTCTTTTCGCCCACTCTTGCAAGGTAGAGGTAAACTTTGATTTCGTTTTTGAGGAGTCCGAATTGTGCAAGGGTTTCTTCGATTGTGGAGATTTGTCTGTTAAAGCCTTTGTCTCTTTTAATGAACTTGACTGCGTCGCTTTTATCGTCGTAGACCTTTATCAGATCACTGTTTTCCTTTTGAACTGTGAGTTCCATTCCACGTTTCACCTTTAGTTTCTACGTCTGTATCTTGGCTACTGATTTTAGCTGACTATATATTAGATGGTTACGACTTCGGAATCCGACTTAGGAATCTGAATCCGAAATACACTTCTCATCTGAACCAAAACACACCATTATTGCCCAGAAAAATCCAACCGCAACAGCAGAAAAACACGACAAGCAATCCAAAAATAGAAAACGTTACTGTTGACTGATGCGCTTGGAAAAGTCTATACCTCCAGCTAAGGGTCCAGACACCGCGTTATACGTTGCAACTGCAGCAGTAGTTATCATTATCGTAATAGCAGCGGTCGCAGCAGTCCTTAGAAGACGAAAATAAACACAAGAATCACGCACACCTTCTCCCTTTTTTAGTAAATGCCAATAATTGCCCGAGACCATTTGATTCTCTCGGGAAGAACAAGTTTGACTTGCGAAGACATTATCCTTGAGCACATGTTGCATTTGCCCAGAAGGATATTCCGCGCGTGTCTTGGCAATGTACTGAAACTTGTGGCGGATTATTTTGGCTTACGTTCAGTGCATTGAAAGACATTATGTAAGTGCCATTTCCGTAGTCAGTGGTGCCCAAAGACGCGGCTTGAATCCAACCTAATGACCCGTCTTGCTCGTAGTAAATTGCAAAGTTTCTTGCCAGTGCGGGCTGTCCTTCGTTGAAAACTGTGCAGGTTGCGTTGATTTGCTTCATCGAAGCATTGAGTGACGCAGAATATCCGCTGATGGTGATTGATGAGGTCACGTTTACGGCGTATACTGACTGGTAATTCGCTGAAGTCCCAGAAGAATTCAGCACGAACCCGACATGCGCGCTTGAGACGCCTTCGCCATTGGAGCCCCAGGAAATCCAAACGCCATCCTGATATGAGCCATCGTTAAGGGGAGTGTAATCCACGCTGAAAATCGCATTGTACGAGTGATTGGCAACGACTGATTCAAACTGGTTCAAGTCCGCAGCCAAAACAGTTCTGTCTCCGCCGTTTGAAATGTTCGCCAACGCGCTTATGACCGTGTGCGCCAAGGCTTGCCTAATTGCCGAAAAGCTCAGGTCTGCTTCAGCCTCGTAGACGGGCGCGTTTTTCTCAGTTTCCCTCACGTAAATTACTGTGGATAGCAGAAGCATCACCACTATCAGAGACGTCACAATGAGCACCTGACCAGAATTGCGGCGGTTTCGGATTGGTTTTTTCATTTAGTCCACCGCTGCCAATTGCAACCTAATAATGTACACTACATAGTTTCCGCTTGCGCTTGCGCAAACGTAATCCGCTGACGCAATTTTATCGCTGACAGCGCCTCCACTACATATAGGAACATCATTAACGCGCACCATGTTCTGGTCAAAGACTGTGAGGTTAAACCAGACGGTTAGCGGAAGAAAAGATTGAACACAACTTTGAATGACGGACCAGTTTCCTGCGTCAACCAGGTTGGCTAAGTGCCCGTTGCTATCCAGACTGATAAGTACGTTGGGGGCTGTAGATGAAAGAACATCCGTTGCACCGCCCGAGTTTCTCTGCGCCAGCGGAATAAACGTAAGCGACGAAAGCAGCAGCACTGAAGCAAAGAACGCCTCAATGACTCGGATTTGCCCCCGTTTGTCTTTCAGCAGTCTTCTCAGTTTATCACGTCTCCAAAACGCAAAGTCAACTTGTAAAGTGCCCCGTTGATGGTCACAGGGTAGATGAACACGTTTTCCTCTGAATTCTTAAAGTCCGCTCCAACATCCAAAGGGAGCTGAGGATACGAAACCCACTCAACAAACGGCGAGGTGCCGTTAACGCCTTGGACCACGAGGACTACTGGGCTTTTGTCCAATATTCTAGGTATCGCGTATGTGGTGCTCGAAGTCGAAGTGAGATTCAATTGATAATCGTAAGAGAAAGCAAACCCGTTCTCAACTGTTGCTTCAAGGAAATTCGGGTTTATGGTGAGCGAGTAGTTCATCGGACTCAACCTCAAAAAAGTGCGGTTTGGCGAGGGTTCCGTTGACAGGTGAGCAAACGGGTATACCTCAAATGCTGTCATTCTGTCGTCAAACGAGGCGCGAGCGAATACTACGAGCATTGCAAGTCCACTTGAAGAGTTCGGTATCTCAACGCTAATGCTGCAAACACCGGAACTTGAGGTGACATTAGATACACTGCTTATGGAATCCCTTGCAACGACATAGCAATGCAAGTCAGCGATTAGGGGTCCTGAGTCTTGACGGACCGAAAACGTAAACGCGTAAGTTGTAACATCTCCCAAAGTGCTGGTGCCCGAAAGCTCCACGCCTATTGACATCATCTGCGAAAGGGAAACGCCGAAAGCGATGTTGTTCAGCCTCGCTGCCCTCGATACTTCCAGGTAGGAAAGCGAATACTCGTTTTGGCTGCTTAACCTGCTAATCTTGTCAACGTCTAACTCGAACAAACCTGCAGAGTTGCTGGCGGATAACCCAAAGTTCGCTGGAACGCCACTGGTCGAACCCCAGTCCACAGGAGTCCCGTAGCTTGACACTATGTGGTCAGCTATGGTCTGCAGGTAATCTTGTTTGTTTAGGTCCTGCATGCTGTTTATCTGAGTCTGCATGGTTCCCGCAAGGAAAGCCGTCGCTATCAGAGCAACAGACACCACAAGGGTGCACGCGAAGAACATGTCAATAGAGGTAGCCGGCATCCAAGTTTTTCTCCATCAAGTTACTAACCGAAATTAAAGCTGCCTGCTGGGCCGAACAGTCCTGAAAGGAACACCTGCGATACCACCAGCGACACATAAGCCGTTGCCGCAAGCAAAGCAGAGTACCGGAACCCAGCGCCAAGGTTACCTTCACTTATTTTTCCGATGAAGAAGCCAGATATCCAGCACTGCAAGATTATACCCACCGAGAACATTTTCAGCTGGCTATTCATTACTAATAGAGTAGAACTTGAAATGCTAGTAGTGACAACAGTGGACATCATCTGAGTTGTCAAAGACACGATAATTGTGGTTACGGCAATCAGTATACTCCAAATGAACGCAAGCAGAACATACGGCTTCAACGATGCACGCCTGTTAATCTGCAGCTCCCGCTCTTTTTCGCTGTACTCTGAAAGAATCTCCAACGACTGCTTGCTGTCCCCGCCAATTTCAATGGTCTCAATCATCATTGCGAGGTTTGCGATGACAAACCAGCTTCTAATCTCCTTGGTGATGTTGGTGAAAGTTTTCCGTATCGGAACACCCCATTCGATTTGGCTGCGCATCATCTCAAGGAACTTTTGGAAGTCTCCGTATGATTTGCGTTTGGTGGCTTGTATGATGCTTTTTTCTGGCGAAAGCCCAATCTTGTGCGCTTCAGTTACATCTCGGATGAAGGGGGGAACGGAGTCTTCAGCATTATAGTTAATTTTAGCGATTTTCTGGTACTGAATGGCTGGAATCAGTGACCCGACTACCAAGCATATGGTGGCAATTTCAGGCAAACCAATGGGTTCCATCGCCTCTGCAATTGAGGGAACAAGTAAGGAAACAGCCACCACTGCGATGCATGGCACCAGTATAACTAATGCTTTCTTGTAGAGGTCTTTAAGGCTTCCAAAGGCACTCTTCTGCATGTTATGGGCTATCAGTATGAAAATCAGCGACATCACAGGCAACAAAATAAAGGCAATGAGGTACGACGTGACTGGTGTAGTCAGCAACGAAGTCCCACCTAGTAATTCACTCATGCCCGCGGACGAAAAGACAACAAACAAGATATACACACACAAAATGACAATTAACATGACTGAGTATGCTTCAACTAAAGTTGCAGCTTTCTCTACTGAACGAGTAAGCTCGCCATGACGAAGCTCAAAAATTACTTTCATCTCGCTTTTGAGGTAATCCGCCATTTTACCGCCGCTTCGCACCGACGAAACAAAACCACCCAAAAAGTTCCGATAAAGTTTAGACTTCGTCTGTTCAGCCCGCAGCTGCATAACCGTCAGGGGGTCTTTACCTAAAACCTCAACCTGGCGCACCACCTCTTCGGCTTCCTTTCTAAAGTTGGACAAAAACGAGAATCGACGCATTTTCTTCCAGCTATCATAAGGCGATACCCCACTGGCTGCCAAAAGCGTAAAAATCATCACCACGAAAGGCAACTCATACTCAATCTTCTCACGCTCCTCGCTAGCAGCCCTTGACATTAGACCAAGAATCTTACCAAGAAAACCGCCAGGTGCCTTCATTCGCCACTGCTCCTCCCAGATGCCTTCCTTGCCAATTCGTCTAAGTTAAGCGAGGTGATTAGTGCCTTGTGCACGCTTCTGAAATCGCGTAAGTTTTTCTCAACCATTGTTAGCAGTATTTGTTTGCGGCGCTCAAGCTCTTGTTTGACCACGCTAAGGGGAACATCAAGATTCTTAGCCATCTTATCAAGCAAGTAACTTCCATCAAGATTTGGTTGGAAATAGTCTCCTGAAGGGTTCCATGAGAATATATCGTGAACTCCACCGCTATTATCCAGCTCGGATACTCTCACGAATTTTCTGGTCGAGACTTTCCTTTCTAAGGCAGCAAAACTAGGGGTCTTTACTTGCTTGACGACTATGACGCAGTTCATCAGCGATAAGATTCCCTGAGGAATATTCATGGGGGGCTGAGTCAGCCGCTTTACAACAGTTTCAACATCTTCAGCGTGCATCGTGCACATGCCACCGTGACCCGTAGCCAAAGCTTGAAAGAGAACATATGCTTCTTCGCCTCTGACCTCGCCTACAAGAATCACAGCGGGACGGTGACGCACAGCTGATTTGATAAGGTCATAAAGAGACACTTCGCCTTCGCTGCCGCCTCCGAATCCAGGCCTTGCGACGGTGGAGACCCAGTTTTCCTGTGGCAAGTTAATTTCTGAAACCTCTTCCACTGAAATTATCTTGAAATCAGGCTTCACAAGGCATGCAATAGCATTCAACGCAGTTGTCTTCCCCGCGCCTGTTGGACCTACAACCATGACTGACATTTTGTTTTCCATGAGCATCCACAGGTAAGCCGCAATTGACTCATCTAGGGTTTCGTTCATGATTAAATCGACAATGGTTAGGGGGTCTTCTCGGAACTTTCTTATGGTGAAGCTGGTTCCTGCCGGAGTGGTTTCTTTTCCGAAAGAAACAGCAAGCCTGTGTTTTCCCGGCAGCGTCAAATCGACTATTGGATGGGCTATGCTCACGTGTTTGCCTTGCCTGTGAACTATACGAGTTATGAAGTCGTCAAGTTCCTCTTCGTCAGTGTAAATGACGTTCGTCCGCGCGTTCTCATATTTTCGATGCCAAAGGAAGACGGGCTTGTTGACGCCCAGGCAGCTGATGTCTTCGATGTGGGGGTCGCAGATTAGTGCGTCAATTTTTCCGTATCCAATTAAGTCTCTTTCAAGGTAATAGTGGATTTTTCTCAAGCCAACCTGATCAGTTCCTGACAAGATAGCTTGTTGCTCATCCATTATGCTTGGAAGCTGCCTACGAAATGACTCGGCAAGAGTTTCCTCTACTCGAGGCGCCTTCAACTCATATTCAAGTGTATTTTTCAACTGTTTGTAAGCTTCGCGTTCTTCTCGCGTCATGTTGAGTTCGTCGACAACATAGAAGTAGCCGCCTTCAGTCTCATCTTGAAATATCCATGCGTAAGAGAAAGGTGGTCTCAGCGGGTAACTTTCAACCTGCACGTAGCCTTCAGGAACTCGGCATCCTTGAATTCCAAGATAACCTATTAATTCTTCTTCGGAGGTTTTGTTTTTCTCTTCAACTTCTTCAGTTTTCTTTTTCCCACGTTTCAAACTTAACTTCCTCCATAAAGAGTAATACTGGCGACTCCCGCGTCTGAAGTGAACTGCAGGAAAGCTGTTCCTGAACCACTTATGAAAGTGCCCGATGCCGCAACTTCAGTGGGCATATAGGTCCGTTTTTCACTGGACGTGACAGTTGTTCCAAAACCGGCTTCGGCCCAGGCTTTTGAGGAGTCATTTTTGACTTGGATCCAGTATCGTTGGTTCCCAATTGCTGATGGGACTTCCAAGTTGACTGTTGAAGTTGAATTATCTGTTGTAGCGTGTGAGGCCAGTTCCATGCTTTTCACAGCTACGTATTCGGCGATGCTGGATAGTTGTTGTTCTTCTGCTTCACGTTTCACGTTGGCAACAGTGAGTCCACACATACTGATTATGAGGGTTCCAACGATTATGGACGCGAACAAAGTGTAGATGTAACTGGGAATTATCGATGGCATCTTCTACATCACGCACCTCGCTATTTTGACGTTGCACTGGACAACTTCGACTTTGATGACTGCGCCTTCGGCTGTGCTGGAGATGGGAAGGGTAACGCTGCCGCTCGTTCCGTCCAGAATTGAAGTGACAAATAATTTCTCAGGACTATAGGAGAGGGTGTATGTGGTGCTTGTGATTTGAGTTGATTCACATGAGATTCTGAGCGGAACCTTCCCGTACAATGTTATCGACTCTGAAGCATTCAAGTTTACAACGTAGATACGCACAGTGTTAACGGATCTGCCGTTTTCCACGCCTACAACAGCGCAGGACACCGTTGGCCGGTAGCGCAATAGGATCTCTGCATGCTCAGCGCCGTTTTTGATGCCGAGCTGTGTGGTGAGGGAACCGCTTTGGTTTGCTATTGTGCGGCTGTCTCCCTTTAAGAAAAGGCCTGTTTCCGGGGATTCGGAGAAGGGAAGCTCGTATGTGATTTGTCCTGTGGTTTCGTTGAAAATGGTCTCGTTGATGTCTCTGTTGTCGGTTACGCTGATAGTTAGAGAATTGTTATAGGGCTGAACGTTAAGTTTTCCACCTGAATCAGCCACTTCAAGCTTGCGCGCTGAACCTGGCTGCCCCACAACAGACAGTAGATTTTCGTCAAGAGACATGAAATCCTGTTTTGCCGTCGATATCTTGAGCGTTTGGCTTCGCGCGTTCACTTTTTCAACCGCGAAGTAGTA
>Ga0315288_10003241_pt1 | contig 20818 bp, 20 predicted proteins | sample YL17G11_20_MG_FD_203454 | JGI IMG/M metagenome (GOLD analysis project Ga0315288, IMG submission 203454) | Sediment microbial communities from Yellowstone Lake, YNP, Wyoming, USA - YL17G11_20 | ecosystem: Environmental > Aquatic > Freshwater > Lake > Sediment | place: USA: Wyoming | collected...
CCCCGCGGAGCGGCGCCGCCGTCTCCAGTTCGTGCAGGATCTCGCGGGCCCGCCCGATGATGGGGGCCGGCAACCCGGCGAGCCGGGCCACCTGGATGCCGTAGCTCCGGTCCACGGCCCCCCGGGCCACTTTCCGTAGGAAGACGATGTCGTCACCCGTCTCGCGGACGGAGATGCAGTAGTTGACCACGCCGGGGAGACGCTGCTCCAGTTCGGTGAGTTCGTGGTAGTGCGTGGCAAAAAGGGTCAGGGAACCAAGGCCGACCGCGATGTGCTCGGCCACCGCCCAGGCCAGGCTCAGACCGTCGTAGGTGCTCGTCCCCCGCCCGATCTCGTCCAGGATGATCAGGCTGCGTCTGGTGGCGTGATGAAGGATGTTGGCCGTCTCGCTCATCTCGACCAGGAAGGTGCTGCGCCCACCGCTCAGCTCGTCCGAGGCGCCGATGCGGGTGAAGACGCGGTCGACCAGGCCGAGGCGGGCCGCGTCCGCCGGGACCAAGCTGCCCATCTGGGCCATGAGAACGATCAGGGCCACCTGGCGGCAGTAGGTGCTCTTGCCGGCCATGTTCGGCCCGGTGATGATGGCGAAAGCCGGCTCGGCGCCGCCCAGGGTGCAATCGTTGGCGACGAACTCCTCGGTGGACTGCAGCCTCTCCACCACGGGGTGCCGGCCGCCTTTGATGATCAGGCCCGGTTGGTCCCCGATCTCGGGCCGGACGTACCCGTACCGCCGGGCCGCCTCGGCTAAGGACAAGAGGCAGTCGAGCGTGGCCACCGCGCCGGCCGTAGCCTGGATACGCGCGGCCTCCGCCGCGGCCCGCTCCCGCACGGACACGAAAATCTCGTACTCCAGGGACGCCAGCCTCTCCTCCGCGCCGAGGATGACCGCTTCCCGCTCCTTGAGCTCGGGCGTCACGAACCGCTCCGCGTTGGCCAGGGTCTGGCGTCGCTCGTATTCGGGCGGGACGGCGCCGAGGTTCGGCCGGGTCACCTCGATGTAGTACCCGAAGACCTGGTTGTACCCGACCTTCAGCGACTTCACCCCGGTGCGTCGCCTCTCCTCGGCCTCAAGACCGGCGACCCAGGCCTTGCCCCCGGTCGCCGCCTCACGCAGCACGTCGGCCTCGGGCGAGTAGCCGGGCCGGATGAGCCCGCCGTCCTTCAGCCCGACCGGCGGGTTGTCGACCAGGGCCGCCCGGATGAGGTCGCCGACTTCCGTCACGGGGTCGAGTCGGCCCGCGAGTTCGCCCAGGAGCGGGGCCGGGGCGCCCTCCAGGGCCGTCCGGATGGCCGGCGCCGCGGCGAGCGAATCCCGCAGGGCCAGGAGGTCCCTGGCGCCGGCCGCCCCGGCTGCCGCCCGGGTGACCAGACGCTCCAGGTCGTAGACCTGCCGCAGTTCGGCCCGGAGCTCTTCGCGCACGAGATGGCCTTGGGCCAGTTCGGCCACGGCCGCCTGCCGGGCCTGGATGGGCTCCAGACCCGTCAACGGATGGAGCAGCCAGGAGCGCAGGAGCCGCCCGCCGGCCGAGGTCACGGTCTGGTCGAGGACCGCCAGCAGAGTGCCTTGCCTCACCCGTCCCCCGCCGCCGCCCGGCCGGAGGGGTTCGACCAGCTCCAGGTTGCGGCGGGTCGCGGCGTCCAGGGCCATGACCTCGCCCCCGGTGTCGGTACGGAGAGCCCGGATGTGCTCCAGGGTGCCCACCCCGGTCTCCCGGAGGTAGGCGAGAAGGCCGCCCGCGGCCGCCACCGCCAGGGGCTTGTCCGCGCAACCGTAGCTCTCGAGCGAGACGACGCCGAAGTGCCCGAGGAGAGTCTCGGCGGCTCGGGCCGGGCGGAACGCCTGCTCAGCGTAGGTGGCGGGCGCCCGGCGGAGGACTCGCGCGAGGGTCCGCCCCAGCCCGGCATCCTCTCCCGCCGTGGGCTGGACGACCACCTCCGCCGGTTCCAGACAGGCGAGTTCGTCCGTCAGGCGCGCGAGCCCGGCCTCCCCGGCGAACTCCGCCGCGCGGAACTCCCCGGTCGAGTAGTCCAGTACGGCCAAGCCGTAGACGCGATGCCTTGAAGCCCCGGCCACGCTTGAGGCCACGGCCGCGATGTAGTTGTTGCCCTTCTCCGGCAAGGCCGCCGGGTCGAGCAAGGTTCCGGGAGTGACGACCCGCACGACCTCCCGCCGGACCAGACCCACGGCCTTCCGGGGGTCCTCCACCTGGTCGCAGACGGCCACCCGATAGCCCTTCTCGACCAGGCGCGAGAGGTAGGTCTCGACGGCGTGGTAGGGCACGCCGCACATCGGCACGCGCCCGCCCGCGCCCGTGGTGCGCGAGGTCAGGATGATCTCCAGTTCCCGGGCCCCGACCTCGGCGTCGTCAAAGAACATCTCATAGAAGTCGCCCAGCCGGAAGAGAAGGATGGCGTCCGGATGGGCGGCCTTTATCCGCTGGTACTGCTTCATCATCGGAGTCGCTAGTTCGCCGGGCGACAGGTGTCCGCCGGAGGTCGTCGTCAGGGGACAAGCCTCCCCTCAAGGCTCCATGTCGTAGCCCTTTCGACGCGGACCTTCACTTCCCGCCCGACGAGGTCGGAAACCGTCCGTCCCTCGCCCGGCTCGGCGATGACCAGTTTGTTGGTCCGGCTCCGGCCGGCGACGGACGAGGGCGCCTTCTCGGCCGTCCCCTCGACCAGGACTTCGACCGTCCGGCCGACCTCGGCCCGGTTGATCTCCAGGCTGACCCCGTTCTGGGCCTCGATGAGGCGCTCCAGCCGCTCCTGCTTCACCTCAGCCGGGATCTGGTCGGGAAGCTTGGCCGCCGGGGTTCCCACCCGCGGAGAGTAGGCGAAGGTGAAGGCGGAGTCGAACCGCGCCTCGCGCACCAGGCTCAGGGTGTCCTCGAAGTCGGCGCCGGTCTCGCCCGGATACCCCACGATGAGGTCGGTCGTGAAGCCCGCCCCGGCGACCCTTGAGCGGATGCGCCCGATGAGGCCCAGGTAGTCGTCTCGAGTGTAGCGGCGGTTCATGAGGCCTAGGACCCGGGTCGACCCGGACTGCGCCGGGAGATGGAAGTTCTCGCAGACACGGGCCGAGTCGGCCACGGCCTCGATGATATCGTCGGTGAAGTTCCGGGGGTGCGAAGTCGTGTACCTGACGCGGAGGAGGCCGGGGACCCCGTCGAGTTCGCGCAGGAGTCCGGCGAAACTCCGCCCGGGGCCGGGCTCGAGGTCGCTACCGTAGGAGTTTACGTTCTGCCCCAGGAGCATGACCTCCCGGTACCCGGAAGCCGCTAGATCCTCGACCTCCCGCCGGACGTCCTCAGGCAGGCGGCTCCGCTCGCGACCCCTCACGTAGGGCACGATGCAGTAGCTGCAGAAGTTGTCGCAACCGTACATGATGGTGACCCAGGCCTTGACCCCGCCCTCGCGCCGGATGGGCAAGCCCTCGTGGACGCCCTCGCCCTTCCCCGGCAGGACCTCGACCAGCGGCCCGCCGGCCGGCGCGGCCTCGCGTCGCCCGGCGGGCTTCGCGCGGCGCCGCCGCCTCACCTCGGCCACGAGTTCAGGCAGCCGATAGAGGTTGTGGGTACCCATGATGAGGTCGACCTGGGCCGCCCGACGCCGGATGCGCTCGGCAGCGCCTTCCTCCTGCCCAAGGCAACCCGCGACCACTAGGATGAGGTCGGGGTTCGCTCGCTTGGCCCGCTGCAGTTCACCGAGGCGGCCGAGGATGCGCTCCTCGGCGGTCTCGCGCACGCAGCAGGTGTTGAGGACGATGAGGTCGGCCTGCTCCGGCTCGGCGGCCAGCGTGTAACCGCAGTCCTCCAGAAGGCCGGCCATGACCTCGGAGTCGTGGACGTTCATCTGGCAGCCGTAGGTCGTGATGTGGTAGGATAGGCGCATCCCGCTGGCTCCCGTGGGCCCCCGTGGCTCTGGGACAGGAGTATTATACCACGCAAGGGGGTTTTGCCCGGCGTGTCGTAATAGGTATCAACGTGGAAGGAGGCGCCCGTCATGTTCGTGCGTTCCGGCATGAGCAAGAAATGCGTCTGCGTGTCCCCGACCGACTCGCTGGCCAAGGCCTACGCGGCCATCCGGGAGAAGGGGCTCGAGGGCCTGCCCGTCTCCAAGGACGGGAAGGTGATCGGGGTCATCACCATGTGGGATATCCTCCAGCGGCTGGCCGAGACCGACCAGCCGGAGACCTACCTGTCCAAGACACTCGTGGCGGAGGTCATGACCAAGCAGCCCATCACCATTCGCGAGGACGACATCATCGAGGAGGCCGCCCTCCTCATGCACAAGCACGACATCAGCCTCCTACCCGTCATCAACGGGCACAATAACGTTGTCGGCATCCTGACCGAATCAGACTTCCTGCGAATCTTCGTGGAGGCTCTCGGCCTCGAGCGGAAGGGCACCCGTATCTCCCTGGTGATCGACGACAACGTCGGCGAACTCGCTCGCATGACCGAGGTGGTCAGGAAGAAAGGCCTGGCCGTCTAGGCGTCGAAAAGCCAGGCAAGAAAGCCCCTCTTGCGCTTCCGGTCGCGCCGCGAGAGAGTGGCGCCTACCTCGTACCGCAGGCTCTGAAGCTCATGTTGCGTCCGCATCAGAGCCGTGATGAGCTTGTCGCGTTCTTCCTGCCGCTTCTCGTCCATCTGCCGGAGTTCGTCTCGCAGGGAGCCCATCTCCGCCAGGAGCGCCCGCTCCACAACGACCGGGCCGGCAGCCTCCGGGCCGAAACGGTCCAGGCTGGAGGCCTCATCCGGCGCCTCACCGCCGAGGCGGGCGGCGATCTCCCCCGCCCGGTCCACGTCCCAGGTATCCGGTACCGGCTCGGCCTCGGGTGCCGGTTTGCTGTCGACGACCGGCTCATCCGGCCCAGACGCGGCCATCTCAGCCGGTGGGTAGGTCTCGGCCGTCCCGGGCCCATCCGCCGGCGCAACGGGCCGAGGCCCCTCGGGCGCGTCCGGCGCCACAACGGGCGCAACCGCCGCCTCCGGTACGCCAGGCTCGGCTATCCTGACCTCAGGCTCGGCTACCCTGGCCTCAGGCTCGGCCCGAGGCCACTCCGGCTCGACCCGCCCGGCCCTCGATCGCGGCTCATCCAGTCGCCGATAGGCAGCGGGAAGCTCAGCGGAGACGCGCCCGCTCGCCGGAGCCGGCTCGGCTGCGGCGGCGGCCTCAGCGACCGTCTCCCGGGTCGTCTCCCCCCCGGCCGACGGGGGGGCTTCGGCCCTGGCGGGCGCGAGGCGCGCTTTCCGGGGTAGGGCAGTGTCGGCGCCCAGAGCCGCCCGGTACCTGGCCCAGGCGCCTTCGTCCAACTCGGCCTTCAACCCGACCGGTCCGACCGCGGGCCCGCCGCGAGAGATGTCGCCGGCCCGCTCCCTGGCCTGGCCGGGCACCGGAGCCGCCAAGCCCGGCCTTCCGGCGCGGGCCGCGCGGGCACCGGCCACGGCCGCCCGAATCTCGGCCCCGGAGGCTCCTTTCCCACGCATTTGAACAATTAAACGAAAAGCTTCAAAATCGTCGGGGGGCAGGCCCATTACCGAGCGTCCCTTCCGCACCTGCTCTCGAGGGACGATGATGTCGGAGTACTCGCGAGCAATCTGCCGGAAGGTGTTCGGCAGAAGATTGAGGAGAACGCATATCTCTTGGAGTGTATAGAAGTAGTTGTCCCCGGTGGTCATGAGCCGTCCCCTTTCGGCCCGTCGTCCTTCTACGGTTCCAGGAGTTTCCCTCCCGTCCCCCACCGGCCGAGACCCCAGCGGCATACCCGCCACGGTCGGGGGGGACGATTCCCGCGGAGGTTCCCACATGACCAAGCGACGCATCGCCGTCGTCCTCGCCGTCTTAGCTGTGCTGGCGGTGACCGTGTCCGCGGCCGGCGCGCTGGCCGGGGCTCCCCCGAGCGCCTGGGCCGACCGTCTGGCGGCTCTCCTCCTGAGAGCAGGCGGCGAGAGGGCCTCAGGGTTCTACACCCTCATCGACGAGCGGGGTTCTCCCCTGCTCTGCACGGGCATCGTGGTCCGGCGCGGCGACCGCTACCTCGACCCGGGCAACCAGTGGCACCGGGTGACCCGGGTCCGCGGAGCGGTGGCCCAAACGGTCATCGAGACCAATCCGCCTGTCGGCGAAGCCACCAGGCCCGAGGCAGACACGGTCCTAGCCGCCGGGCGACCGGGCGCTATCCCGCTGGGCACGGCCCGCCAGGTCATCGTGATCTACCACACACACTCTGACGAGTCGTACATCCCCTCCGACGGCACGGCATCGCTCATCGCGGCCGGCGGTATCTACGACGTGGGCAAGACCATGGCCGCCTCGCTGAAGAAGGCGGGGTTCACCGTGGTCCACGACCTCACGGCCCACGACCCGCACGACGGCGGGGCCTACCCGCGCTCACGCCGGACCGTGCTCGACAACCTCCAGTATAGCCCGACGCTCATCTACGACGTCCACCGCGACTCGGCGCCGGCCTCCGAGTACCTGATGACCATCCAGGGGTACGAAACGGCGCGCATCCTCCTCGTCATCGGAGGCGCCAATCCTTTCTACCGCAGTAACCTCGGTATCGCCAACCAGATGAAGGCCAGCGCCGACAGCCTCTACCCCGGCCTGGTCCGCGGGATATTCGTGGCCGGGGGCAACTTCAACCAGGACCTGAGCCCCGCCGACATCCTCCTGGAGATGGGCACCGACGTCATCGCCAAGGAAGCGGCCCAGCGAGCCGCCACCCTCTGGGCCAACGTCACCGCCGCCTACCTGGGCCCGCCCGGGCCTTGAAGGACCGAGCCGGGCCCCGCGGCTTCTTGCGCGGTACGTGCGCTTGCGTGCCCAACTCATGCAGAAATGGTTTCTTGCCAGGCGAGATAGGATGCGGGGCGCGCTTCTCCGCCACCACCGGCTCGACGAGGGCCCGGGCGGCTGCCCTCCTGGCCAAGGCGGGCCGCAGGTCCCTGGGAGCCAGGTCGGCGACCATGGCGTCGCGGGGGGGCGCCCGGATGCCCTTGCCGAAGCGGTCCCCCAAGCGACCGGCCAGGACCCCGCTCCAGGAACCGGTCAAGTAGAGGAGGACCGGCTACTTCCCGAACTCCACCATATAGGCTGCGGCGCACTTCTCAAAGAGACGCATTCCTTCGACCGTGGCGTACTCATTCGGGCTGTGCTGCCGGCCGCCGTGCCCCAACCCGCCCATGGCCAGCGGGATGCCCAGCCCCTCGGTGAACACGTAGAGCGGGGCGGCTCCCGCCGTTAGCGGCCAGAGTTCCGGTTCGTAGCCCAGGGCCCGGCAGGCCTTGAGGAGCGTCCTGTTGGCCGCGTCATGGATGCTGCCCTTGCTGCACGGGTAACCCGAGTGCTGGTTGACCTCGATGTGGCCGAAGCCGCGCCGCCGCAGGTGCTCCTTCACCTGGGTCACAACCTGCTCGGGCCTCATCCCAGGCACGAGCCTGATGTCCACCTTAGCCCTGGCCTCGAACGGCAAGACCGTCTTGTCCCCCTCCCCGCTGGGGCCGGAGACGAAGGCGTCGATGTTCAGGCTGGGTTCGAACAGATACTTTCTGGCCAGGTCCTTGGCCGGCAGGTCGTACTTGAACCGCTTGACCTGGTACTCCTCAAGCTGGGTCTCGGGCCGGAATGAGGGACCGAGGCGCTCGAGCAGGTCCTCGTCCTCGGGCGAAACGGGCTCCACGGTGTCATAGAGGCCGTCGATGAGGATCTTGGTCTGGTCGGGGCTGAGCAGGGTCGAAAGGGCGTGGGTAAGCGACCAGACCGGGCTATGGAACCACACGGCGTTCATCGCGTGTACGTCCCGGGTCGTGGGGCCGCCCCACTCGCCTCCCCTGGCCGTGAGCTCCAGGAAGGCCAGCCCCTTGACCCCCAGGTAGATGGCGGACTTGCCTTTGATGTCCTGGTCGTAGAAGGGGAACCAGGCGCCGTCGGCCCCCAGCCGGTCGCGGTGCTTTCGCACGAACTCCGGCAAGTTGCGGCTCCCCAACTCCTCCTCGCCTTCCACCAAGAACTTGACGTTCACGGGGAGGGAACCTTCCACGGCCTTGAGGCTCCGGAGCGCGCAGAGGAAACCCACAAGCGGGCCCTTGCTGTTGATGATGCCCCGGCTCACCATGCACGGGCCGAACCCGCCGAAGTCGATGACCTCGCCGCCGAAGGGCGGCACGAGCCAGTCCTCGCCGACCACGGGCTGCACGTCGTACATCCCGTAGATGAGGAGGGTGCGCGGGGCGCCCACGTCGATCTCGCCCAGGACCACCGGGTAACCCGCCGTGGGCAGAATCTCCGCGGTCCCGCCGGCGGCCATGATCTCCGACGCCACAAGCTCGGCCATCTCGCTGATGCCGGCGCCGTCGGCGCTTATCGACGGCTGGCGGACAAAGGCTCGGGCCCGGCCCAGGTGCTCCGGGAAATGGGCGTCGATGTGGGCAAAGACGGCGGACAGGTTTGCCTCGCTCGCGGACGTGTGAATCCCCCCTACAGCAGGCGCCTGCTCCAGACGATGAAGGCCACCAACCCGCCAATGCTGACTATGGTGACGAGCGCATCGGCCACGCCGAACGGTAGCAGCCGGAGCCTGGTGCGCCGGCGCTTGCTGAAGTCGAGTCCCCGGGACTGGAAGACGATGGACATCACGTCGACCCACTTCATGAGGACGAGGACGAGAGGCGTGAGGAGTCCCCCCCACCGCCTCAGCCGGAGGCCCAGGGGGCCCTTGTCCATCTCCAGGCCTCTGGCCCGCTGGGCGTTGTAGACGGTGAGAAGGCCGCCCGTGACCATCGGGACGCACCTCAAAGTCATGCCAATGAGGGTGGCCACCGAATAGGGTATGCCCACACGCTGCATCGAGTAGGAGAGATCGGCCAGCCGAGTGCTCTTGAGGAAGACGATGACCATGACGATGGAGTCGAGGATGAAGAGCGTCTTGGCCAGGGCGTAGTTCACGCTGATAGATGTTACGTAGATGATGGGCTCGATGGCGAAGTAGGTCACCGGCCTGATGCCATAGGGAACGCCCTCGCCGCCGCGGGCGAAGATAAGGTTGGCCAGGAAGAGGACCATGAGGATGGCCAGGATGTAGCCGCCGCGCAGGCGCATCTCCTTACCCAAGGGGACGCCGCCGATCATCGCCAGCAGGCTGAGGACGACGAAGATGCCGAAGTTGATCACCCAGGGGAACTGGGGGAACGAGGCGTACATCCCGCCGATGATGACTACCAGGGCCATGGCCATCTTCGTGATGGGGTTGAGCCGGTGGAGAAAGCGCGGGCTCGGCTCGTAGCTCACTAGGGACTCGGCCATTCCTAGGACGTTGAGGATCACGGTCTGCTCCCCCCTTCGAGCCACTGCTCGAACTCGGTCAAACCCGAGAAGTAGACGGCCTTCCCGCCGGTGAACTGCTTGGCGAGTTCCAGGATCTCCGGCAGGCGGAGGTTGGCCCCGGCCAGAGTGTCCTCCCGGATAAAGACCTCTCGCGGCGGGCCGTCGAGGACGATGTGTCCTCCGCTCATCACGACCACCCGCGAACCGTACTTCATGGCCACTTCCATGTCGTGGGTGATCATGAGCACCGTCATGCCCCGGTGGTTGAGTTCGGTGACCAGGCGCATGAAGGGCTCCAGGGTCCTCTGGTCCTGGCCGGTCGTGGGCTCGTCGAGGAGGAGAACCTTGGGCACCATGACTAGGACGGAGGCCACGGCCACGCGCTGCCTCTCCCCGATGCTGAGGCTGTCGGGATCGCGGTCACCTAGGCCCTCCAGCCCGACCAGGTCAAGGGCGTGGGCCGTGGCAGCCTTTGTCCGCTCCTCGTCCCAGCCCAGGTTCCTGGGACCGAAGGCTACCTCGGCGATGATGGAGTCCTTGAACAGCTGGTCGTTGGGGTTCTGGAAGATGAGCCCCACGGTCCGGGCCATCTCGGCAACGGTCTTGTCGAGGGTATCGACGCCCTCGACGAGAACCTTCCCGCTGGTGGGCTTGAGGAGCCCGGCCACGTGCAGGGCCGCTGTGGTCTTGCCGGCGCCGTTCATCCCGATGATGGCCACGAACTCCCCGGGGTAGATGCTCAGGTTGATGGAGTCAAGGGCCAGTTGGCCCGTGTCATAGCGGTGGCTGACCTGGCGGAACTCGACAACCGGCGCGGGCTTCTCGGGCGCCGCAGGCCCGGTGGGCGCCCTGTCAGCCGGTGGGTCTGCCGACGCCGCGGCTTCTTTCGGCGCCGCGAGGCCCGCAGGCTTGAAGAGGTGCTTCACCGGCCCGGCGGCCTCCGCCGCCGTGAGGGGGATGCGGGAGTAGCTGTAGAGCCCCTTCCTCTCGAGGTCGAGGCCGAACTCTGTCGCGGCCGGTATCTTGATGCCGCACTGGCGGAGGAAGTCGAGCTCCCGCATGACCTCATAGGGCTTGCCCTGGTAGAGGACCTTCCCTTCCTCAAGGAGGACGATGTTGTCCACCAAGTCGATGACCGGGGCGAGGTCCTGCTCCACGAGGACGATGGTCCGCCCCCGCTCGTCGCAGATGCGCCGAATGGTTTCGTAGACCTGACGCGACCCGGCAGGGTCGAGGTTCCCGGTGGGCTCGTCGAAGACGAGAAGCTCCGGCTCCCTGGCCAGAACGGCGGCGATGGCCACCCGCTGCATCTGGCCGCCGCTGAGCTTTCCGGGGGGCTTGAGTTCCATGCCTTCCAGACCGCAGACCGACATGGCCCACTTGACCCGTTCCCGCATCTCGCCCCGGGGCATGCCGTAGGACTCGAGGGACATAGCCACCTCATCCTCAACCGTGAGGGCAAACAGCTGAAGCTCGGGATCCTGGAAGACCATCCCCACATGGAGGGCCAGGTCCTGCACCTTGCTATCGAGGACCGGCAGCCCGGCCACGGTGACCGACCCCGTCGTTTCGCCCTCGATGAGATGGGGGACCGTGCCGTTGAGGGCCAGGGCAAGGGTGCTCTTGCCGCACCCACTCCGCCCGACCACGAGCAGCACTTCGCCCTCTTCGGCGGTCACGCTGACGTCCTGAAGGACCCAGGGGTTGTCCTTGGGCTCATCCTTGCCGTAGCGGAAGCCAAAGTGGTCGAAGCTAAGCACAGAGGAAGCCATCAAAGGACTATCTCCCCTCCCGATTTGCCGCTGACCGCCGGCTGGGGGCGCTGGGCGCGAACTCCAGCCCCAAGGGGGGTTGCCTTGGCTACTTCGCCTTCTCGACCCAGGGATGGCGTAGAAACGCGCTCCGAGCCACCCAGGGGACGGTCTTGATGGTAGTCTTGGGCAAACGCTTCTTGATGGCCGGAATGGACATGAGAGCCTCAGCGAGGAGACCGGCGGCAATCAGTTGCAGGGTCGTGGTGCCCATGCCGATCCAGAAGATAGGCCAAGGCAGGCCCATGATGACCAAGTCGCCGTACCAACCTACCGTGGCCTGGTAGATGATCTGGCCGCCGAGTATCGCGCCGATGGTCGGCCGGAGGCCCCACTTCTGAGAGAACAGGCCGGCGAAGAGACCGATTGCGGCAGCATAGGGGAGGGCCCCGAACCAGCCCCATAGTACCGGCGTGTAGAGGGACCCGATCAACCCACCCAGCATTCCGACAAACCAACCGCTGGTACCGCCGACGAGGACTCCGGAGAACACGTAGAGGTTGATGGCAATGTTCGGCGCGACCGGAATGGCGAAGAGGGTAAGGATGCACCCGAGCGCCCCAACGACGGCGCAGTAGATGCCGGTCTTGACCGTGATGAGTGGTTCACGCTTTGTCTGTGTAGCTAATGCCATAGTGCTTCCCTCCTTCTTGAAACCCCGATCCCTGCGACTGGAGTTCGCGCCCAGCGCCCCCAACCCGAGCCCGGCCTAGTTCTCCAGGCCGGTGCCTTCCACGAAACTCCCTTGCCGGATGACCTTCCTTCCGTTGATCTCAAGGTCAACTCCCAAGAGCACGGAGTCGATGTGGCTCGGAGATACTGTCTTCCCGCCCAACTGGGGGATGTTGTTGGCCCCGAAGGCGACGTTCACGCCGGCCAGGTAGCTCTCCCAGTTGCCCGGGTCGGACGGATGGAGCCGGGCTCGGTGGTCGAGCCCAAAACCCGTGTGGGCGATCACGTAGGCCCCGGGGTCGTTCCAGGAGGCGAGGAAGTCCGATAGGCGCCGCCCCTCCCGGTGGGAGGTGTCGATCCAGGTGATACGCCCGCCCTCCACCTTGGTGAGGATCGGCTTCTCGGTGATGAACATGTGCCCCGGAGCCATGTCCATCGTGCCGTAGAAGGCCAGAGTCCCGTCGGCCTTGTCCTCCGGGGGCGCGAAGGACCCGAGGCACACGGCGAGCGAGTCCCAGTCTCCCGGGTGATCGACGAACCCGCCCTGCGTGTGGATGGGCCGGTCGCCCCTCTGCATGCGGAGATCCGTGCCGTAGGGCGAGGTGATGCGGTAGGTCTCGCAGGCTTCCAGGATGCGCCTGGCGGCGGCCTCGCGGGCGGCGATGAACTCCTCCGGTGGCCGGTGGATGATAGTGTCGCGCCCCACCAGAACCTGGAGCATCCGCGTGCCGGCGGCGAGAATGGTGTTCGTGGCCTCGGTGTAGAGCCAGGCCTCGGTGGCCAGGTCGAAGACGATGTCGGCAGCCGCCAAGGCTGTGATGGCCGCGGTCGGAGGGTTCATGAGCGGCAGCGGCCTGGTCTCCATGGTGACCAGGAGCGTCTCAGCGCCGGCGGCAAGCGCCGCGGCATGGAAGGCCTCTATGATGGCCGGTTCCCGGCCGGTATCGGCGAAGACCACGGCGGTCTCACCGGGCTCTACCCGGCAGACCTTCATGACCTTCTGGGCCGAGAGAAAGAGTTCCGGAAACCACTGTCGCACCGGTCATCCCTCCGCTCCAAGTGGCGACTACCGAACCCCTACATCAACTCCGGGACGATGAACTTCCCCTTCTCGAGGATCCTCCGACCGTCGATGTCGAGGTTGGCCCCGTGAAGCTCGGCGTCCATGTGGCCGTCGCAGCGGTTCTGGCCCCCGCCTATCGGGGAGATGTTGGCGCCGAGGGCGACGATGACGCCGCCGCAGAAGCTCTCCCAGGCTCCGATGTCGTTGTCGCAAACCTTGGCCCGGTGGTCCAAACCGAAACCCACGTGGGCCACCACGTAGATGTTGGGGTCGTTCCACTTCTTGAGCCAGGCGTCGAAGAGACGGGCCTGGGCGTGCGGCGTGTCGACCTTTACGATACGGCCGCGCTTGAACTCCACCCGGAAGGGCTGCTCCAAGACGAAAAGGTGGTCGGGCGAGCAGTCCATCGGCCCGTTGAAGACCACCACGCCGTCGGCTTCGGTCTCCGGAGGCGAAAAGTTGATCATGCCGAGGCCGAGGCTATCCCAGTCGCCGGGCTCGTCCACATATCCGGCCTGCGGGAACACCGGCCGGTCACCCCGGCGGAACGCGCAGTCGGTGCCGAGATCGGAGGTGACGCGGAATTCCCGGCAGTCCTTGAGGATGGCCGTGGCGGCACGGACGCGACGCATGACCTTCACGTCGGGCGGGCGCTTGATGATGCCGTCGTCGCTCACCAGAACCTGCAGCATGCGGGCGCCCGATCTCAGGACGTCGCCGCAGGCGTCGGAGAAGAGCCACGAGTCAGAGGCGAGGTCGAAGACCATGTCGGTCCCGACCATGGCCTTGACGGCCGCCTTGGGGGGAGCGGCGAACATCGGCCGGCTCAGGACGTTGATGAGAACGGAGTCGGCGCCGAAGGCGACCGCGGCCGCCTGGAAGGCCTCGGCCGTAGCGGGGTTCTTCCCCGTGTCGGTGTAGATGACCACGCTTTCCCCGGGCTTGACCTTGCAGGCTTCGACCGCCCGGTGGGCGGCCCGGTAGAGCTCCGCGTAGCGACGTCTCATTGCGGTTCCTCCTTCCTAGCCAACTACCAGCACCTCGCTCCAGTCCGCCGAGCGGGAGAGGGGCTTCCCGCCCTCGCGGGTGATGAGTACCAGATCCTCGTCCTGGAAGACCGGACCGCCAGGGACGGTGTGGACCATCTCGAAGGCGATGGTCATGCCCTCCTCGAGGGGAGTGTCGTTGTAAGGCTCGATAAGGGGCTGCTCGTGCAGCCCGTAGCCGAGCGAATGGCCGCAGTGCGGGAAGCGCAGCTCCAGGCCCCGCTTGGCGAAGGCCCGCTGGCAGGTGAAGAAGAGGACCTTGGCGAGCACTCCCGGACGCGCCGCGGCTATGACCTCCTCGTGGACCTCCCAGACCTTGCGGTACCTGTCCCTCTGGTCGGGCGTGGCCTTCCCGACAACGGCGGTGCGGGCCAGGTCGGAGTAGTAGCCGGAGTAGTAGCCGCCCACATCGCAACGAAGCACGTCGCCGACCTCCATTGGCCGCTCCGAGGGAATCGGATGGGCCAGGCAGGCCGTGGGGCCCGCCCCCAGATCCACGAAGGCCACGGAATCGGCCCGGCCGGTCCAGAGCCGGTGGGCGAAGGTCTCGGCGACCTGCCGGTCGGGCATGCCGGGCTTGGCGCTCTCGTAGGCGAACCGGATGGCCTCGTCGGTGTCGAGGGCCGCCCGTCCCAAGAGTTCGACCTCCTCGGGGGTCTTGAGGGCCTTGACCTTGTCGAGGGTCGTGTCGATGGGCTCGAAGGAGGCCTCCGGCAAGAGGGAGGTGAGCTGGCAGTAGTAGTGAGCGCACAGGGCCCGGAACTCCAGGCCCACCCGAGCCCGGGATAGGCCCTTCTCCTCGAGGACGTCGGCGATCATCCGAGTGGGGCTCTGGGCGAACTCCACATAGGGGCGGATGTCGCGGACGCGGCAGCTGGCCCTCACATAGAGCTCCTCGATGTCACAGACCACGAAGGTGGGCTCGCCGGCGGCCGGGATGATCGCGGCCGAGATGCGAGCCGGGATGTCGCGCTGGGTCGTGATGACGGAACCGGTGAGGTAGGCCACTCCCTCGTAAGAGGTCGCCACGAGCACGTCGACCCTGGCCTCCTGAAGCATCCGAGCTCGGACCCGGTCTACGCTCGTTCCCAGGACCGTCATCGGGTGGCCACCTCCAAGGACGAGGAACTTGACCTCACCAAGCCGCTCCGCCCGACCCGGGCGGCGGCCTCCAGGATGTGCTGCCGCAGGGTCGCCAGGGCCGCTTCCTTGTCCCTGGCCTCGATGCAGTCGAGCAGGGCCCGGTGGGTCTCAACGATGCCCGGCTCGTCGCCGAGGCGGTAGTCGGTGGCGAAGTAGCTCCGGAGCTGGTCGCCCATCTTGGACCAGATGGCGAAGAGCCGGCTATGGCCGCTGAAGCGGCAGATGGCCTCGTGGAAACGCAGGTCGCGATCGACCCGGGTCCGGATGTCGGTCGGGGCGAGGGGCTGGCCCATCTCCACCAGGAGGTCGCGCAACTCCTTGATCTGGGCCGGGGTGATCGTTTCGATGAGGGTCTCCACGGCCAGGACCTCCAGGGCAAGCCGGAGGCTGTAGATCTCCTTGAGGTCGTCCTCGGAGAGCTCGACCACGAAGGTGCCTCGGCGGTGGATGACGACGAGCAGGCCCTCGGCCACGAGCCGCCGCAGGGCCTCCCGGAGAGATGTCCGGCTGACCCCGAGTTCCCTGGCCAGGTCCTGCTCGATGAGCCTTTCCCGCGGTCGGTAGTGCCCGGACATCACGGCTTCCCTCAGGGTCTCGACGATCGCCTCCGGGCGTGGCCCTCCTGATGGTTGGCGCCGTATAGGCTGCCTCTTCATTCTTTACCTCCAAGTACTCCGGTTGGCAACAGTCTGGTACACAGGATTGTCGACAATTCAATTATCGGTCTAAGGACGGAATCTGTCAACCAGGAAACGCGGCCTGTAGCAGGGGGCAATCTACGGTTCTCCTGGCGGAACGCCTGGCGCCTCAGGCCTCCGCGTGGCGCTTCGGAGCGTCGCCCAAGGCCTCAGCATGCCGCTGGAGGTAGTCGAGGACCTGCCGGTCGACGAAGGGGCCTTCCTGCCCGCGGAGTTCCAGGTTCTCGGTGAACATGTAGTCGTAGAGCCGGGCGGCCAAGGCGTCGGTCCATTGGCCGTCGGGGGGAGCCTGCCAGTAGCCGAGGCGGGAGAGCCAGGCCTGGATTTGTTGGGCTTGCCGGCTGTCGACAGGAACGGCCCGGAGGGTTCCCTCGGGCGGCAAGTAGAGGTCGTGAAGATCGAGGAGGCGCCCGAGTTCGGTCACCGGGTCGGGGTGGTCATCCACGCGGAGGTCGAGGGAGCGGTCGTTCCGCCCGCCGTAGCCGCCCTTGTCGCGGCAGACAAGGATGGAGGCGGCCTGGCGCCCGCGCTTGTCCCCGCCGGCCCTGTCGCCGGCCACGAGCGCGGCGTACATCCGGCGCGCGAGGCTGCCCGAGGTCTTGGTCATCGCCTCGGCCATGGCCGAGACCACGGCCGGTCCGGCCAGCATGTTCCCCTGGACGGCGAAGCCCTGGCCGGTGGCGCCGCCCGCCCAGGGCACGCAGGCGGAGCCGGTGAAGTTGGCGGGGGTGCCGGCGCGGTCGACAATCCCAGCCTGGCGAACGCCACGCTCCTCGTCGGCGGAAGTCAGGGCCTCCAACGCGCGCTGGGCCGTCCAATCCTTGGCGCACAGGTCGAGCCCCTGGGGGCCGTAGTCGGTGTTGATGAACGACTGGGTAGCCACCGCCCCCACGCCGGCCCGGGCGAAGAGCACCACCGAGCCGACGGCCAGGAACCGGGAGGCCACCGCTCCCCCCCACTCCCCGGCCGCCAAGTCCGCGGCCACCACGGAGAACGTGCCCCAGGGCATCGGCGACGACCTCCTGGCCCACCCCGAAATCAGCGATGCGCTCGAACCGGGAACGGTCGGGAAGCTTCACGGCGGCCCCGCTAATACCTCTCGAAGACCTCGGGCAGGCTCAGACCTTGCGGGCACACGCGGCAGTAGCCGCAGTAGGTGCACGGGATGGCCGTCTTGCTCCGGAAGGCCTCGGCCAGGCGGCCGACGACCATGGTGCTCATGCCGCTGAGGACACCGAGACCTCGGGCCGGTTCCAGAGCCTTTAGCGGCCCCATTCCGAAGCCGAGCGCTTCGGTCCGGCGCCCGCTGTGCCGTGGGAAGCGCATGCAGCCAAAGCCCAGAGCCGAGGGGCGCCCGCTAAGACGTCCGAAAGCGCGGTACTCCACGGATAGCACCTCTCGTCGGATACGGGTCTAGGCGGCCCGTGGGCGTGATTCCCGCCTCCTTGGTCAACCTCCTTCTGTGTCGCGGCGGAACAAACAGGCCGGCCCGGCCGTAGAGCACAGGCGGTGGAGGCATCGGTCTCCACCTGGCCCCGCCCCTCGAGCGCAGGCCCCTGGGCCGCCGCGTCTCGCTGGTTCTGATGGGCCTGGTGATGATCGTGTTCTTGGGGATCATGCAGAAGGAGAACATCCAGATCGAGTGGCTCGTCTTCTCCATCCTAGCCGGCCTCCTCGTGGGCGCCCTCAGCCACTACCTCATTGCCAAGGTGCTGGGCCCCCTGGTCTTCGCCCGGCTCTCGTGCGCTGATGGGGCCGTCCGGAGTGCCCTGAACTGGGCCGCAGCTGGTCGGAGGGTTTTCGTGACCCTCCTGCCCCTCGCCTGTCCTGCCACAGTGCCAGGGCCACGGTCCACAGAGCGTTTCGGCCGACCCCCAACCATGTCTTGAGGGGCCGCAGCGAACCTGCACCCCACGCCTGCCGAAGGAGCAAGCTGCACTGGTTTGCTCACTGGTTGACACGGGGGCCTCCCATGTATCGTGGGAGCATCTGACTCGCAGGGAGGCACACACCGATGGGGCGCAAGATACCTCTTCTCGTAGTGTTGCTGGCAGTAGGCAGCACGGTCCTCGCCTGAGGATGGACGGCGTCAGTCCAGAGGGGGCGGAAGCGGGTTCCCAGCCGAACCTGGAGCGGCGGGGCCCAGAGGCGTTCTGACATTCGCGTGCTCGATACTAGGATCGCGTCGTGGACTGTATCTCCGGTATAATCGTTGCCGAGATGGCGCTACCAGAAGGGTATGAGGCCATGACATGGTGGTCCGGCCCCTTGGCCAAACCTACATTCTCAGCGGCACTGACCCCAAGGGAATCCTGGCTCTGAGCGAGGACGGAGAGCCGGCCGCGACGTGGGTACTGCCGCAATCGCTGTCCGAAGCGGCGAGTGGCCGACAAACAGCCACCAGTTGGGATTGACGGTGGACTACGGGACCGATTGCCACCGTGCTTTCTGGAGGGTAGACTTGGCCCCGTCACTTGGCCCCGTCGCCAGTCTGCAAGGTGGCCTCACCATGAGCGCCACGAGGTACACGTTTGCCCACCTACCGACTCCATCCCCGCCTGGCCTCGCGGCCCTGCTGAGGTACCATGGCCTGGAGTGGCATCGGCGCCCGTTCACGGGCCTGGCCGGCGCCCTGCTCCTATTCGGCGCCGAATACTACGTCGTCACAAACAGCCGGGAGGGCTGGGCCCGTCAGAGATCCACCGCGGCGCACGAACTCAGGCATTAGCTGACAGACCGACGCCTGGCCCGCGTGTTCATCTGCCGACGGAGCATGGACTCCGGCATCGAGGGGCGGCCTCCAACACCAGGTCAAAGCTGGCCACCGACGCGGACGCCATGCCTTCCTGTTCGCCGCCTACGGCTTTGGAGCAGATTGAGGCGGTTAGCGTAGCTTCGTCCCACGTCACCTGCGCACCGAAGGCCTCGCCGCCGAGCCTGAGCGGCACCATCGTCCGGCCATAGAACTTGACGGCCGGGACGTCGCCTTCGACCGATCTACCATTGACCTTAACCACCACGACGGGAAATCCTTGGAAAATGCCGCTAGCCGCCCCCACCGCGAGAGTCGCTCCGCTCAGTGCGAGCAGGACAACAAGCGTCGTTGCTATGCGGATCCATCGCCGTCGAGACATGCGCTCTCCTCCTGCTCCCACCAGACTCGTTCCCCGTCTAGCCCCAACTCCGCCGTCCTCAAACCTGCGGCAGGGGCGCTGGCGCCGGGGACCCGGCCGAGCTGCTCTGGATCACAGAGCCCGCGGCCGCAGAAGCATCTCATCTTCTCAGGCGGTGCCTGGAGTGTTCAGGGCTGGGTGCCGAATCTAGGTCTCGTCCCATCGGATCACGAGTTCGGTGTCTCGAACTACCATGTAACGCTTGCCTGTAGCCGGGTCTACTTGAGACTCGATAATGCCGGCCTGCTCCAGAGCATCAACCGCCACGCCGGTAAGCCCGGCAAGGTCAAGGGCTACAACACCCTCGTCCCCGACTACGGGCGCCGCTCGAACGGGACGCCGTAGGATATTCGTCGTGGCATGCGCAGGAGCGCGAGCCGGGTCGCGGAATCACCCGGCCCCAGGAGGCGGGCGGGAATGGTCACGGGGCACGTAGGGCGCCGGAGCGCCACGAAAGGCTGAAACGAGATCGTCCTTGAGTTCGGCCTTCACGCCACGGGCAAGCGCGACCGAAGGACCCGGCGCCTCCGCCGGCCCGACGGGGATGACGGACGACTCCGCCCGTTCACCGCGGACGAGGCCCAGGAGGCCCTGAAGGACGTCTTGGCCGAGGTCCAACTCGGCCTCTACGTCGAGCCGGCCGCGATGACCGTCGGCGAGTACCACGAGCAGTGGCGGGCAACCGTAGTGGATCCGCGCCTGCGACCGCAGACCGTCGTCGCCTACCGCAGCGCGATCCGGACCCACCTCGCCCCGACCCTCGGGCATCCGCAGCTCGGCTCGGTGACGGCCATGCACGTCGACCGACTCTACGCCTCCCTGCTCAAGGGCGGCCTCAACCCGACCACCCTGCTCAAGACGCACACGATCCTGACGTCCGCTTTCCGCCGGGCCCGCAGATGGCGCCTGATCGCCGATAACTCGATGGAGGACGTCGCCGCTCCGCGCCGCGCGGTGCACGAGACGAGGGTCCTGACGGCCGGGGAGATGGCCGGGTCCATCGCGCGGATGGACGGCCGGCGCGACCAGATGGCCGTGGTCCTCTCGGGCACGCTGGGGGTCCGCCGCCACGAGGGACTGGCCCTGCGGTGGTCCGACATCGACTGGGACGCCGGCGAGGTCCAGATCTCGCGCGGGGTCATCGAACTCCCGGGCCAGCCGCCCGCCCTGGACGACCTCAAGACGGCGACCAGCCGCCGCTGGCTGCCCGTCCCGAACTACACCCTCGCCCATCTTCGGCAGCACCGCAAGGCCCAGTTAGAGCACCGGCTCCGGGCCGGCGGGGCGTACACGGACCTCGGTCTCGTCGTTTGCGACGAAGACGGCTCGATCGCGCGGCCGTCGCGTCTGACGATCCGGTTCAAGTACCGCGCCCAGCGCCTAGGCTACCCGGACCTGCACTTCCACTGCTTGCGGCACAGTTACGGCTCGAACCTTTTGGCCCTCGGGGTGGACCTGGCGACGGTGTCCCGGCTCATGGGCCACTCGAACCCGGCCATCACGGTGCGGGTGTATGCCCACATGCTCACCGGGCAGAATCAGGTCGCCGCAGCCCGGCTGGACGAGCCCTCGGCAGCAACTCGGCGGCAACTCGGGGGCCCGCGAGAGGCGGGGCCGGCCCCCTCCGCAGCTAGATAGGCCTGGAACGTCCTGCGAAAGCCCATTCCATGCAGAAAGTGCTACGTATCTCCGCATTTCTGGCACCCATACTAGCATCTGACGAAGTAACCGTTGGAGGTGACCACATTGGGCAGGAAACGCCAGAACGCTCTAGTGCCGCAGGCGCGGGACGCGCTCGACCAGCTCAAGTTCTCGGTCGTGAACGAAGTGGGCGTGGCCAAGCGTCCCGGAACCGGCGCCAGCGACCCCCGGACCTACAGCCAGC
>Ga0315288_10003242_pt1 | contig 20817 bp, 12 predicted proteins | sample YL17G11_20_MG_FD_203454 | JGI IMG/M metagenome (GOLD analysis project Ga0315288, IMG submission 203454) | Sediment microbial communities from Yellowstone Lake, YNP, Wyoming, USA - YL17G11_20 | ecosystem: Environmental > Aquatic > Freshwater > Lake > Sediment | place: USA: Wyoming | collected...
ACATCGCTATAGCCATCTTGAACTTCAACAAACATGAATAATGCGGTCAAAAAGCATTCTTAGAGTATTCTTTCCTTTTCCGAATACTGTGCAGATGCTGACGCCAGAGATAGGCTTCTCTTAGCCGACTACTTTGTACCTGATTCTGTCAGACATTCTGCGTGCGCGCATGGAGCGCTCGACAAGCGCGTGCAAAGGAGAAAATATAGTGACTTGGTGATCTTGGGAAACAGAATTGTCGAAGTACGCGCCACTATTTTCTTTTTCTTGTTTTGCGTCGGACAGAAACAAGGAGCATCGCAAAAGCCATGACCATGCCAAGGTTGAGCATCAAAGGCCCAACTGTGGTGGGTCTTCGGTATGTAATTGAATACCCTCCTACCACCTGTACGACCTCGACCTTAGAGGCTTGAGACAGCCCCGAGGTGCTCTTGGAATCCGTAACTTTCAGGTGCACATAATATGTACCCGCGCTGTTCGGAGTAAACTTCCAGCTGCTGGATGTTGCACCCAGAACTGGGATGTTGTTCAGATACCATTGGTACGTGTAGGGAGGCGTTCCACCGGATACTGTCGAACTGAATATGACGGATTGACCAACGTAGATTAGGGCAGACGTTGGATTTATCGTCACGACAGGGAGAGCTTTGAAAAATGCTCTTAATACGTGGTCTTTGTTCATTAACACCAAATAGGTGTTTGCAGATCCTACGTTTGTTCCGTCTAGTTCCCAATGGTCAAATTCAAAGTTCGTGTTTGGGCTGGCTGACGCTTGAATTGTAGAGTTGACGGTGGCAGAGTACGTTCCGGGAGCGGGGGTTGTTGAGCCGCCTGGACCTGCCTCAATCAGCAAAGTGTAGGCTTGGGAGTAGTGAGCGGTGGCGGTGTGCGGCCCGGTCGCCGTGATAGTTATTGGGTTGATTCCGTCGCCCTGCGAGACGCCATCAACGTCCCAGTAGACAAACAGGTAGCCCGTAACCGATGGAGCCGTCAGAGTTGTGCTTGTGCTCTTATTGTACCAACCTTCTCCTGGAATTGCCACCAGGCCAGTTGGGCTCGTTTTGACGGTTAAATAGTACTGGGTGTTCCAGACTGCTACGGCAGTCCTATTTCGATCCATGTAGATTGCGTTGCTTTTTGTGTAGTTGTTTCCAAAGGCATCGTTGCTCCACTGGGCAAAGATTCTGCGAGTTTCATTTCCATGGTCGACAATGCTGTCTGCCAAAGAGGCAAATGCGTTTGTGCCGTTTATGTACCAGCCTTGGCTTGTCGGGGTGTCGTAGGCAGAAACCACGTCGAGGTAATATGCGTGGATGCGAGTGAGCGAGATGACCATATCGTTGAAGTCACTATCACCCCTCTGGCTGCTGTATGAGCGTTCGTCGAACCCTATCAGCAACATGTCAGGATCGTTAAGATTCATGTACACTTGCGCATGTGGGAGTCCGTCAGGGTTCAGGGCAGTTTCTGTGTAGTATCTGGTGCTTCTCCATGAGAGGAGCGAAAGATCGAATTGATGATTGGCTGTAAAGTTCTTTGATAATGGTTGGGTGAGATATCCGTAGAAAGTTGGTTCTGAGGGTGTGAACAATACGTTGAAGCTGCTTGTATTCAGGAGGCGATAGCTCAATTCGTTGATATCGACGTTGTCTGGGTTGAAGCCGCCGAATTTCGCGTACAACGTGATGTCGTAAATTCCGGCAGGGAACGTTTCAACTTCCACCGGTGTTACACTGACGAAACCAAGAATGTTTAAAACGTCTGTAATGTAAGGCTCAGAGGCTTGCACGGTAATTATGTTTTGAAGCAGAGGCGAATAGAGTGCAATAAGCAATGCTACTGTAAGAGCCAGAGTCCACTTGGAAGACGTATTCACCTCTGCCTTCTCTCCACATACTGCTTTTCACATCTCACACTAATAATGCTTATGGAATTGTCTTCTATGATAGCTGCTCTGATGATTCAAAGCTCAAAAGGGTGCGTAGTAAAACCTGTCTTGAGTGGGTGCACGCATTTGGAGCGTGCGAAGGTTAAGATGAGAGTCGAGAAAAATGAGCGTGTGCGTGGGGTGCGAGAAGAGCTGGGTGATCTGAATTATTCGTGTTTGTTGAAGCTTAGGATGGTTATGGATATGTCTCGCATGTTGACGACGCCGTCGTCGTTTATGTCTGCGTTGGGCTTCCAGTTAGCTGATCCTGGTTTGCTGTTGAATCTTAGGACCAGATAGGAGATGTCTCTCATGTCGACTTTTCCATCATGAACGCCTAATGTTGCGCTGGAAACGTCGCCGGGAACGCCGACGTGAACAGTCTGCGTATAGTTGTTGTTAGTCGTGTTCGTTTCGAATGGAACAGGCCAGACGTACGCAGTCAGGTTGTGGTCGCTCATCTGTACTACTGTGGTGTTCCATGTGAAGCGGAAGATTTCTTGGGCTCCGCCGTTTACGATTCCTGCTGTGTTTCCGATGGCTTCTGAGTCAACGAATAGTGTTACGTTGGCTGTTTCTGCGATTTGACCTGTGTTCTGAACTGTCACGTTGAAGCCAACTGTGTATCCTTGTCCGACTATGGTTCTGGGGGTGAGGTTGGATATTGCTAGGTCTCGGTTGCCCACTTGAACCGTGACGATGAGGGTGTTGTCGCTCGTGTCTGTTTCGCCTGGAACCGGGGTTGCTGTGGCGATTAGGTTGTACTCTGCAATTGGTACGAACGTGGTGTCCCATGCGAAGTCTAAGATTTCACTGTCTCCTCCAGGCAGGTTTACGACTGTTTTTATTCCGTCGATGGGATTGCCGTCGTAGGAGAGGGTTACGTCGAAGGTTTCTGTGACCTGTCCTTTGTTCTGTGCGGTTACGTTGATGAGTGCTACTGAGCCTTGGGGAATGGTCGTTGGAGTGTCTATTTTGCCTATCGCTATGTTGACAACTCCTGCGTAGGCCTCTCCATCAATGCTTGTATGGGGGATTGTGGCAATGTTTGAGTTTATGAGTTTTGTGTTGCTGAGGTCCAGGATAGATCCTCCGTAGCTGACGGTTGTGAGGTTGATGGTTGCCAGGGTTCCGCTGCCAGTTACTCCTGGCACAGAGCCTATGAGGCTGGCACTGATGTACATTCGTCCGTGCGTAGCATTATAGTCGTCATCAAACGTGGTTATGACGAAGAAATAGGAGTCTTTAGGACCGAGGAAGGGTCCTGGGTCGATGGCGGGTTCCCAAGATTGGGCTAACTCGTTGAATCGTGTCGTTCCATTCAGGATCGCATGTTGGTAGGTAAAGTTGAACTGCCAAGCGTACAAGTCGACTACGTTTGAGACAGTTATGTTTATCAAAAACGTGTCTCCAGGAAGTAGGCCAAAAGTGCCTTGCGGCTCAACGCTGACGGTTGTCGTCTGTCCGATTGCTTGGTGGAGAGGAAATGCAGACGACAATAACATTAGTGCAACTGCTATGATAACAACTTTCTTCCACATATCTCTCGTTCTCCCTCGATGGTAAAACCATCTTCTGCTCGCTATTTAAACGCTATGATAGATTACTCTATGGTTTTCCTCTATGTCTTCTTGTCCTGTTTCCGAGTGTGATGGCTACTGTGGCTGAGAATATCAACAATGGGAGAACTAGGGCGGTCGGAAACTCTGGAATCACTGTGACTTCACCGTCTGCGGTTGTGAAAGAGATTGCAGCTGGAGTGGGGTCACTGAGTTTTACATCTGCAAGGTGTAGGATTTTTGGTCCGTTTGTCGAAGTGGATCTGAAGGTTGCTGTTGCCAGAGTTCCGTTTCCATTTACTCCTGACACATTTCCGATACGTGTGCAGAGAATGTTTAGGACACCGTGGGTGACGTTGTAATGGTCTGTGAAGTTGTTCACGATAAAGAATGGTTGGACTCCGCCGGCTTTAAGGAAGGGGCCTTGTGTTGCGCTGGTTCCGTTTAGAATATTGTTTGGATAGTAGAGTTTGAACTCGAATCCGAAAAGGTCATTGACGTTCTGGATTGTCACGTTTACGCTGAAAGTCGAACCAACAGTTGGAACAGTGTAGGATGCTGGAATTACCCGAATAGTGGCTTGTTGCGCTTCCGCCTGAATTATTGCAGAATACGCAAGAACCAATGCAAGCAAAAGCGTCAGAATCTTGGTCTTCATGTCTTTTTGCCCTCTTTGTGCTAAGAATCTTTTGTCTGATATAGATATACTTTTCAGGTTCGCGCAGACGCATCTCAACGTCAAACAACGAATCCTCTGGTTTTTCAATAACAAAAAAAAAGAGGTATCGTGACTCTGCCTGTCACGACTGCTTTCTGCTTCTATGGATCTCCGAAACGTTTTGCAACGAAGACAATGTCAAATATGTCTACGTTGACGCCTGGAGATACCAAGTTAGCATAGGCGCTAGCATCGCCGTATTTCGATGCAACCGTAGCGAGGTCCGCGACGTCCACAATGCCGTCAAAGTTGAGGTCTGCAATGCTCTTCGGTACGAACACGTTCTTAAGGGGTCCGCTGACCAGAAGTAGATCTTGGTTGCTAAACCAGCCGCCGCCTTGGTCATTCTTGACCCACACCGTAGCGCTTGTTATGGTGAACAAGCTCGTGTGTGCGGTTGGAATTTCGCCTTCCTCATCTACTAGTGCGACGAAGTCGATTTTAACCACGGCTATGTCCTTGCTACATATGGTCGGCTTCTCGCTTGGCTTCATCAGCATGAAAGTGATCAAACCAGGGGTCACCGTCATTTGTAGAGTCTCATAGGGTGGTGCAAAAGCTGGCAGTATCGTTATGTGCTGTATGTCAGTCATCTTCCAGAGCGGGTCATAGGTGAGAGTGAACGCAAAACCGTATGCGCCTGTTATGTTTGTCAGGTGTATGTAAACCGATTCGGCTGTGGCATTAGCATGATAGGTGATGTTTGCTGGGTATGGTGCTGCCAAAGTTGAATATGGATCTATGTTCGGCTGACCAACTTTTATGAAGTATGTGCCATGGTCAATCTCAAGGTTGAGTATTTGAAGTGTGCATCCAGTGCTAACAAGTGGAATATGCTCGTCTAGTACAAGCGGGGTAGCATCATAGCCTGTGTCGTTGCCTATCGCGAAGATCGAGCTGAAAGTGCTTGGGTACCATGGTTCTTGGTCGATGTGGAAGTTCAGCGTCACGAGAGAGGCATTGAAGAGTGTGTTTCCTAGCTCTAGGCTTGGATTAATTGTAGAATTGCCTACTGCCGTCACAGCGAGGTGATAGAAGTCCATCAAGGCAACTGTTCCAGTTTCATTTACGACGAGGAAGTAGTTACCTGATGTCCATGGAATGTGGTTCACGAAGTTTGTAAGCGAAAAGCCCTGGTCATTATTCCACCACACGTAGAAGTCGTATGCGTATACGCCCTCTCCGGTGAGGACCTTGTCGTTCCATAGGTATACGTCAATTGGGAACGTTGTAGAAACTAAACATGGACCCGTAAACTTTGTCGCGCCTGGTCTTATCCTGAACTCTACGTTGAAGGTTGGTTGGTTTGCGATAGCGGGTAGTGCAAATAGTGGTAGTGCAAGCAGAAAGATTATTGCTATTGCTTTATAATTCATGTTCTCCTTTTCTCCTTCTCCTTTTACTTATTCGCAAATTACTTAACTACTTGTTCACTATTTAAACTTAATGGAAATAAGTTCTATGTCCGTTAACCACCCCAAGAACGCTTGCGCCAGTTTTTTTGCAACATACTTCCATAAAAATCAAGGGTGTTTGGCGTGAACACATGTTGAATCAGGAGCGTTGTTGCTAGTGAGAACAGCTTCTTCATGATGATCTCGAAGCAATTTCTCTGATGATCTTCGGCAGGCTATAACGCATGAACTTGAGAACAGTCTCTTGAGGATTCTGCTCCACCAAACCGTGAAAAACAACATCCAGCAGCATCAGTTCAGGGCATTGATCAAACAATGGATGGATCAGATCGTCGCACGCGATTTGATGGCGCGAAATCTCTGGAAAAGCTCAAAAATAGTATATATACTATTTCCAGACCCCCTCCCACCCTCTTACACGCCCAAAACACATCTGCCAACGCAAACACACCCGTCAGCGGACGCTGCCTAACTGAACCCAAATGCAAAGCGGGACAGAACTTCACTAATACTATAGGACAGTCGTCAATAGGAGGAGGAGAATGGCTTAGAACCAATCGAATTCCTCCCTTTTTCTCCCTTCTCCGCTTTTCTGAGGGGCCATTCTCCTTCTCATCAATCTGAATTTCATGTTCATATGCGTTATGAAGGAGTCTTCTAGAAGAATTCTCCTGAAGACAACACCGCACCAAGACTGCGCCTTCCCGTCGAACATGTAACACGCGCAATACTAGTCATTTCACTTCTCCCTACGACAGCGCGCTATGCAAGAATTCTCCGAAAAAGACACCGAGTTCGTCTGCGCTCATTTTTTTGAAATGCCCCAATTAGTCACAACAAAATAACTGTGTTTCAGCGTTAGATGCAGCCAGAAAGACAAAAAAAAGGAATGGATGGATCTTACCAGTGTTTCTTCAGCAAGCGATGCGATCCAGCACCTGCAGTGGCTATGGCGAGGAGGGCTAGGGCAATCCATGGAGACACCAGCTGAACCGTGCTAATCGGAGCCCACTCTCCACCTACTGTGAGACCGTAGTAAGCTATTGCAGTGTGCGGTGCACTCATGGGCACAGTGATCACGTTCGCTTTACCCTGATACACTCCGTCCACGAACCAAAACCTGAAACTGTACTTGCCCGAAACAAGCGGAGCAGTAAGCGTCGCAGGCGTGTCGTACCAACCCTCTCCAGGAATCGTCGCAGCACCCGGCGGATCCGTCTTCACAGTCAAGTAATACTGCGTCTTCCAGTTCCAAGTGATGCTCGAGTCCTGTGCTATAATGAAGGTGGTAGTTGTTCCTATCCCAGAGGCGGGCACGTCTCCAGTTCCGGTCCAACCCGTGCAAACATACTGCGTTCCAGCAGGACCAGCAACTGGCGAAGTGACAGAAGCTGTGATACTCGTTCCTGGCGTGTATGGTCCGCTTGTCGGATTGGGCGAGTCGTAAGCAGAAACAACTGTCAACTGAACCTGCATGCACTCCAGCGAAACAACCATGTCATTGTAATCAAAGTCGCTGCTTGACCCGGCACCCATGTTCTCGAAGCCAATAAAGTAAAGGTTTGAATTAGTCTGGCTTTGATAGATCCTTGCGTGTTTCTGCACGTCAATGTTTCTGCTCGTTTCTGTATACCATGTTCCGTCTGGGGAAAACAAGGACAAACCAAAAGTGTCAGCACTCACGAAGGTGTGTGCCAGCGGTGGATTAACCAACCCCATCGGATCACCGGGAGGAATTCCTTCCGGCCCGTCAAAGATCAAGCCAAAGGTGCTCGTTCCAACCTTGTACCATTTCAGCTGGTTGCTGTCTCGATAACCCGCGTACTCAGCGTACATCGTTATCCTGTACGTACCAGCAGCAAACGTCTCTGTCAAGATAAGTGTCCTTAGCGGAAAGCCCACAGTGTCTAGTACGTTTTCCAAATTGGGTTCTGCCGCGCGTGCGACTGGAATCGCGATGACTATTGATGTCGCAATGAGAGCTGCGAGCAGTATGAAAGCTGTGTTTCTTGTAAGATTCATTATTCTCCTCTTCTCCTTTCTCTTCTACCCTTTTACCTTTCGGTAGTTAGTTAACTGGCTGGTTGAACTATTTAACGCTTATGGAATATTCTTCTACTGTTGCAATCGCATAAGGAGAGCGCGCGCGGATGTATCAGATGCAAATACAACCTGATGCTACAGTGCGTGCTCAGCCCCGCGGAAACTTGCCTTCCAATGATCGCACCAGCGCGTTCTGATAGATTTCACACATCAAAGAAACACCAAAAAGCCAAGCTCCGACATGCTCAGTCTTGTTTGCCATTCATGGCTACTGGCCCCATGCGGCGTTGGCAAGAACTACCGATCGAGGGTGATGAACATTCGTGTAGACCTACGGTTAGCGCGTGCAGTGAATCTCCAAAAAAAAGATAAAGGGGGATGATGGATTCTACGAGTGTTTCTTAAGCAAACGGTGTGATGCAGCGATTGCGATGGCTATGGCAAGGAGCATTAGGGCGATCCATGGAGCTAGTGGCTGAAGACCTATCGCTTGCATTGTGATTGGGGCCCACTCACCACCAACAGGAAATTCGCCTACACTGATTTTCTTGGTTACGCTTCTCACGCAGCAACCATCGCCGATGTTGTCCGTCACTGTCAATTTTACGTTGTAGTCGCCTGTAGCTAGGAAATCCCAGATTGGGTTTTGCAGAGTGCTGTCTGTGATTGCATCGCCGTTGAAGTCCCAGGCCCATGAAGCGTACGGGGTTGATCCGCCGTGAGATGTGTCAGTGAAGTAGACTTTGTAGGAGGGTATAGATTGAGTGTAGGTGAAGTCTACAATCAACGGGTTAGAAACGCCTGGTTCTCCCGTTACTGTCAGGTCGTGTATATCAATGTAGCCATAGGTTGCGTCTGGAGCCCATATACCTGCAAACAGTTGCATTCGGCTCATGTTACCCTTGAAGCTTAAGCCAGCGGGATAGTAATCTGGTGGGAAGATCCAATCTGGAGGTGGTGCGTAGAATCCTGCTTGTATGCCATTGATAGTTGCGAACATGCTGCCGAGACCCGCGCTTAGGGCATGATAGTGGATTATGACGTGGTAGATACCAAGGGTGTTGAAAGTTCCACCATCAACCGCGCCCGGAGACACCGATTGCCACGGGTCAAGAGTATCGCGGTCAAACCAAATGCCATAGTTGTTGCCTGAACCGATCGGCGGAACCTGCACAGGTCCTAACGGGTTAAGGAGGTCGTAGTCTCCTTCTCCGCGTCCGCCAGAAGCCTGAAGGTTAAACTTGTCGTGTAAACTCAGTCCGCCTGGACTCGGGGTCACGTCCCCAACCCCGGATGACATCCAGCCTCCGCAATTACCCTGGTATGTGCTCCATGGTCCTGGGTTCCAGTTGCTTGCGCCTTCAGTGCGAAGGCCGACTTCTGCCCAGATATTATCCCATACGCCTGGTTTGCCCATGTGTGACTGGTCAATCGTGAAATCCAGAGTGAGGTCGCCTTTTGTTAGATCCCAAACGTCATTCCAGTTTGTCGAATCGAACGGTGCGGTGAACGTCCGGTTTCCGTAATTGATCATCGTGGTCGAGTACGCAGTCCTGGTTGATGCGATAACGAGCAATCCTGTCAGAAATATCAAAGTTAATACTGCTTTATATTTCACTTTCTTCTTCTCCTTCTCCTCTTACTTTACCTTTCGGTAAACTGAATGTCGATACAAGAAGTATTAAAGTCTTATGGAACCATCTTCCAGTACACGTATACACAATCTAGAACTGACTACTATGTATCATATGCAAAAAAATAGAGCACGATGGAATGAACAGCAAACCAGTGACTTCTGACCAGCAACTTGCTTCGGAGCGCGCGCGAGCCGCGTCCTTTGTATTCGCCACACCAACACATGACACAAGCTTCGCGCACTCTTGCTTGTTGAGTCAAAAAAGAAGAATGGGGTGTGCGTGAATCTGCTCTTCAGCTCGCGCGAGGGTGCGTACTCGAAGGTTTTGTGTGGCAGTGGGCAAGGATTTGGGATTTTTCAACAATCTTTAAGAAGGCCCCCGTTCGTCTAGTGAGACGATGGGGTATGACCTATAAGCCTCTCTCCTTGATTTTGGTTGCACTTCTGCCAATGGCATTTTTTTTATTCCTTGTTGTTAAGCCGGCTTTGGCCGCAGGCTACACCGACGTTTCAGTTTCAGAGACAAGAGCCATGATTGAAACGAACCCGCTCTTGGTGCTTCTGGACGTGAGGAATCAGAGCGAGTACGATTCGGGACACATAAGAGACGCGAAACTGATTCCGGTCTGGCAGTTGACCGCAAGGCTGAACGAGTTGAATGAGACTGATGTCATTCTTGTGTACTGTGGGATGGGAGGAAGAAGCGCAAATGCAAGCCAGATTCTTGCGGACAATGGTTTCTTACACGTTTACAACATGCTCTGGGGAATAACCGAATGGACACAGGAAGGATTCCCAGTATACATCAAGTACTCCTCGATACAACAGGCCGTGGACAACGCGACGGCTGGAGACACAATACGCGTTTCTGCGGGGCTGTACGCTGAGCAGCTGTCAGTTGAAAAGTCTGTCTCGCTCGAAGGAGAAAACGCGTCCACAACAGTAATCAACTTTTTTGCTACTGTGCTCAACGTCAGCGCTGACAATGTGGCGATTAGTGATTTCACGATAAAATACAGCGGGTGCGCATGCTTCGGCTATTGTTCAGTGAATGTGACAGACAGTCAGAACACGAACGTGACGAACAACGTCATTGTTTCTGATCAATTCGGGATCCAAATACACAACGTGAGCAGAGCCATCATAGCCCATAACAAAGTCACACACACAGGCGACTCGGCCATAAGTGTCCTGGCCTCCTCACGGGTTTTGGTGCTTGAGAACACCATTACAGCTTCCAACGGAATATACTTGAACAACTGCAGTAAGAGCGTCATCCAAGAAAACACAATATCCTGCAGCCAAGGGGCAGGAATTATGACCTATCAGTCCCATGAAAACACTTTTTCCGGCAACGACATTTCAGTCAACATGTCAAACGTGATTTCACTTTCAGAGTCGGACAACAACACCTTCTTCGGCAACAACGTAGCCTCCTACAGCCCGAACGGACTGTTCTTCTGGCAATCGAACAACAACTCGATTTTCCACAACAACTTTCTGGGAAACAGCAGCCAACTCTTGAGTTACAGAAACTCGACTAATTTCTGGGACAACGGTCTTGAAGGAAACTACTGGAGCAACTATGTAGGAGTCGATGCCGTCCTCGATGGAATAGGCGACACACCATTCGTCCTGGACGGGAATAACAGGGACAACTACCCTTTAACAGGCAGGTTTCACAGCTTCAGAGCTCCGGCTAACCATGATGTTAGTGTCGTGTCAGATTCTGCCATAAGTGAATTTGAGTACCTGGTGCCTAATCGGATGATCCGGCTACAAATCTCAAACGCGACCGCAAATCAAACAGTCGGCTTCTGCAGAGTGATAATTCCCCACAGCCTCATAGACCCCTACCAAGGTTCGATCTCGGTGGTCATCGACGACGGTCTGACTCCGGTCGTGTTTCTCAACAGCACGCTTCACGATAACGGAACTCACAGATGGATATACTTCAAGTACCCGCTGTCCACGCATGAAATCCTGATTGTCCCAGAATTTCCAGTACTTCCAATTCTGTCAGTGTTTATGGCCGTGACAATCATGGTAGCTGGTACTCGGAGAAGACGCCACTCCAGTCGCCTGCTAGAAGCCAATGAAAAATCAAGAGCGTGCATGTCTCGTCGTCCGTCAAGTCTTCTACCCGAAGGTAGCACGCGGCAGCATTAATAGGGTCGTGAAGATTGAGGAGCGCACGCCTTGCGAACAATGTTAGCGCCCGCATTCGAGCCTTGAATTCGAACGCGCAGTACGTGGAAGATCGATCGAGATAGAATAGCGCGTGCTATCACAGAAAACAGTAAGGCTAAATCGTTGCGTGTGTCGTTTGTCAATAAGGTGCTCATGGCTTAGCGGCTGAAGGTCTCTCCGTTGCAAAGTAGAAAACCTCGTAAGACAGTAAGATCGCGCGCAGGTGCACGGAAATACGTGCTCAAGAGGAGATTGAAATACATCCTCTTGGCCGTAGTCGCCTGCGCACTAGTGGGCTTTCTTGTCTACTACGCTCTGGGCCCCAAAAACCCAACCGTTATCGATACAACTCCCAAAATCGCTATGGTCGACCATCTTAGCACCCAGTGGCCCGACCAGACGTTCAATCAGACGCTCCATGACATCCTGAACCAAACAGGCCTCAAAGTCGACTATTATCCAAGCGAAGACGTCACCGTCGACTTCTACAGAGAACTTCCGAAGCACAATTACAAACTGATAATCTTCCGTGTCCACTCCACGGCAGAATCCAGCGTCAACGATACACCACCTTTCGTATCGTTCTTTACATCAGAAGAATACAACACCATAAGACACGTTTCAGAACAGAGGGATATGCGAGTTGTATACGCCAAACTCCAATATGATGAGACTTTCTACTTCGGGATAACCCCTCTGTTTGTCACCGGCTCGATGGAAGGAAGATTCAACGACACTGTAATCATAGCTATGGGCTGCGACGGCTTAAGATATAACACAATGGCCGAGGCCTTCATCCAAAAAGGAGCAAAAGCCTACGTAAGCTGGAACGGGTCCGTATCAATAGGACACACGGACGATGCAACGATTTCCCTGTTACGTCACCTGATCACAGAACATCAGACCGTTGAAGAAGCAGTACAGCACACCATGAACGAGGTTGGCCCCGACCCAGCAGACAATAGCATACTGCTGTTCTATCCAAACAGAGCCGGCGCGAGTCTTTTCCTCGCCAACGCGACTATAGCCACTCCAACGGTCAGAACAGCAAGGAAGGACAACGACGGGAATGACGGAAACTCTGGAACGACACTTGTTCCCTCAATCTTCACTTTGAGAGAACTATAGTCGTAAGTGAAGTACAGAAAGCAACGAGTTCCATTGGATTTTTCCAGAAAACTGGTTGAGTTTGACCCGTTCAAGACAAGCGTGTACGGTCCACCGAGAAGACTAACTGGCATGCTCACTCTACAGAAGCCTATTCCCCCAACTGGCCCATCGACGCTGAAACTTATCGTCTTGTTAGGTTTCGAGAAAAAGTATTCTGAAACAGTGGAATTGCTGATCGTACTGACATGGTAGGTCTCTTCCTCCCAAACGAAGGGAAAATCTGAGAACAGTCCCATGAGTGGATGACCGTCCTTGTTGTTTTCGTCAATCATGTAGGGAGCGTCACCAAAACCGTCCATATCCAAGTCTTTACCCGAATAGTCTCCCCAATAGTTACCTTCAGCACCATCATTCCAATTGGTTGTGGAGTTGAGACTTTCTACCTGACGCATGTTGTTGACGAAGTGGTTGTGAAAGAAAACATTGTCCCGACACCCGTCCAAATACACGCCATCCAAATTACTATTCGCCACAGTGTTTCCCATGACAATGTTGTCTCTAACAGTGTTGCCACTGACTACGTTGCCCAGCACGGTTTCATACACACTAGAGTCAAGCAACAAGCCATAGGCATTGCTCGATATTGAATTGTTGACGATGATATTGCTGCTTGACGTTGACACGTAGATGCCCATAAACAGATTGCTTGAAAAAGTGCTGCCGATAACCTTGTTACTATTGCTCCAGCGCGCCAAATACATGCCGTCCCAATTGTTCAGTGCACGCACATTCTCTATGAGAGAATGGGTCGTGTTCTTGAGTACCAAGCCTTGAACGTTACTGGTAAAGGTCATATCTCTAACGGTGATGTTGGTTGAGCCCACAAGAGCCACAAACCCTGCTTCTGCTGGAACCTGCTTGTCACGTTGGTTAACCCAGTAGTAAATCGGCTTTCCATCCACTGTGTTTGAAGTGTCTATGTCATGAACCTGAAGAGTGTAATCCCCAAAATTGTACGTGTTGCCAACCATGCTGTTATCCCTGAAACGTGCGTATATAGACCGCGAAAGCGTTATGCCTTTGCCGAGCGTGCCGCTAAAGTTACGCACCGTAAACCCACTGATGCTCACGTTTTCAGTGTATTCTGGTGAAGAATGATAAAGCCTTATACCGACCAAATCTGTCCCGTTTCCATCGATAATGGTTCCGCCCTTTTCTCCGACGAGTGAAATAAAAGACTTGTTTATCTGCACGCTTTCGTAATATACTCCTGCAAATACATAGACCGTGTCTCCCGGACTCGCTGCGTCAACTCCTTTCTGTATTAGCGGGAAAGGATGAAGAAGAGAACCATCTTCACCCGGATCATTGACGTTTGTGGCGTCGACATAAATCATCTTGGGACTAGCCTTCACCGGCATCACAAAAATGGGCGAAACCACTGCTAACAAAACGAATACTAAAACAACAGTCGTCCATACAGCCTTGCTTTCCATATTACCGTCAACACTCTAACGTACGCTCTTCTTTGCTAGACAACCAAAATGTTGTAATCTCCTTGCGATTAATTAACCTACTCCACCGTACATGCTTGTTGGAATAGAACTATGTTCCAAAAACCTTATACAACTCCTGAAGTCATTACTTTAGCAAGGGTTTGTTAAAGGAGAAAGGGGATTATGCAAAGAAAGCTAGCAGTTAGTTTATTGTTAACGGCGATTCTCGCAAGTACTCTTGTTATTGGCTTAAATATGTCTCCTGTTTCTGCTGCACCCGTCGTTGACGGCGTAATAAGCCCCAACGAATATGATGGTGGCATGGCAGTTCAGCTCACAGGACAATGGGATACAAGCTGGACCGTGGACACTTACATATGGTCAGATACACAGTACCTCTACGTGGCAGTAAACGAACCCGTTCCAGCAACTTCAGACAAGGCGTCTTGGATTGAATTCTGCATAGACGCTGGCCCAGCTCGTACGAACCTAGATGCCTTCGTCTTGTTCGCGGACGGAACCGAACAATATGTGGCTTACCCCAAACCAGCAGGCGGATGGGGATGGACGGCATCGCCTTCTACTTGGGATGCGGCTACGAACACGGCCACAGAATTCCAGATAAAATACACTGACTACGGCACAACTCCCAGCGACACGATAAAGATGGCCATCGACAGAAACGAGAGTCCACCATCCTATCCACCCGGGGAGTCAGCATACTGGCCCGGCCACGAAGAAATCGTCTACCCTACTCCGGACCTGTCGAAATGGGGCGACGTCACGATGAACAACGGCGCGCCACCTCCGCCACCACCGAGTGGACATGTTGTTGATGGAATAATAGGCACTGATGAGTATGATGGTGGTATGGGTGTTCAGCTCGTCGGGCTGACCGATACATCTTGGACAGTGGATGCTTACATAGACTGGGACGCCACGTACCTTTACGTAGGAGTGAACGAACCCGTTCCAGCAACCAGCGGTCACCAATCTTGGATTGAATTCTGCATTGACGCTGGCCCGGCCCACACGTACTTGGATGCCTTTGTTCTATTCGATGACCTTGTCAAGTCATATGTGAGATATATGAAACCGTCAGGCGGATGGTCAATGCAGGGTTCAGTCAGTCACTCAGCTGCTTCGAACACGGCGACGGAGTTCAGCATCACGTATGCTGACTTTGGCATAGCCTCAGGCGACACGATAAAGATGTCCATCGACAGAAACCAGGGTCCGGCACCGCCAGGACCTTATGGGTTTGCCGCATTCTGGCCTGAAAACGCACTAGTTTACGATCCCGCAGGTACTGACCCATCCACGTGGGGCGACGTGTACCTTACACCGCTATCAGTACCAGAAGTTACGTTGACAGTCTCTTCTACCTATGACTCACCCAGTCCGAGCGGGACAACATCCTACACGCCTGGAACAGAGATCACGGCATCAGTTACTTCCCCCTGGCCATTTGCTGCAATTGGCGTTCGCCATGTTTGCACTGGCTGGACTGGAGCAGGAGACGTGCCCGCCTCTGGAACCGAAACGACCACGACTTTCACGATAACTCAGAACTCGGGCATTACGTGGAACTGGAAGGAACAACACTACCTAACTGTAAACACCGACCCCCCCGGCATCGCCACAATTCTTGGAGAGGGCTGGTATGATTTACTTGCGCCTGTGACACTCACCGCCCCAGAAGTTCCGGGTTACGAGTTCTCGTATTGGGATGTTAATGGAGCCCCTCAGGGCGACGGAGTAAATCCCATAACGTTCCAGATACAATGCGTCGCGACGGCCCATTACGTCGAGGTTTCCCAGTGCTATCTGACAGTCACAGCTGCTGGTGACGGTGGATATGGACTGCTGCCAGCACCGACCCCGCCAAGTGGACCAGTTGAGATAGGCGATAACATAACACTTACCGCCTCAGAAGTAACATACGATACAGAGGGCAACAGATACGTCTTCTACGGCATCTGGTGGGTAAATAGAAAAGTCTACATAGGCCGAACGATAGACATCACAATAACTGAATGCCCAACAGAAGCCATCGCCTGGTACTGTGATCCACCGCTACCACCCACGCCTGGAGACGTCAATCGCGATGGAACAGTAGACATGAGAGACATACAATATCTGATTATGCGGTTCATGACCAACCCAAGCTCGCCTAACTGGAATCCAAACGCAGACATAAACGACGACGGCGTCGTCAACATGCGAGACATAAACATAGCAGTAATCAACTTCAAACAATAATGCCCTTTTCTTTTTTTTGTAACGACTTAAGGGGAATATGTGCGTAGCCAATAATCTATAACGCGCATTTCCACAGGAGTACTAGTCCGTTCTCGCATGCTAACGTCGAAAGAGGAAAAGTTCACACGAGAAAAATTGATAACACGCGAGAGAAGAAGTGGCAGACGCGAACAAGCCGCGCGCACCTACGAGAACAATAGCACTCAACACTATTCAAAGCCCCTCAATCTTCACAACACGATCAATATTGCGCACAAACCTAACAACTTAACCGTTAAGTAAAAAGAATTGATGGACAAAAAACATCAAAACTATCTCAGAGTGGACAACACTACCCCAAGTTTCCAATTTCTCTTGATCTCTGGTTGGTCGTTAACAAACGTGCCCGCGTCTTCTCTTGTAAGTTGCCGTTGCTATGACTCCCGTTGTTATGAACAGAGGCAGCATGACTATTATCGGAAACTCTGGAACAATCAGAATTTCATGTGTCGAATGTGGGTACGTGAAGTATATCCACCTGTGGGTTCCGTTATCGTAAAGTGTGCTGTTGAGAAACAAAACTGGAGTCAGACCGTCATCAATTACAGCCGAAATCGGGCCGTTATATGGGTCTATCATACTGTGAGGGATGCTCATCCTGCAGAAACCGATCATCTGATTTGCGGTCGTGTTTGAGACCTGGAGCTCGATTGTTCTATTAGACTCAAGATATTCAAATTTGCTGATGGTGGAGTTTGAAACGATATCTAAGTCACAGTCAAGTGAAGTGTCGAAGCTGTAAAACAGACCCATCAACGGATAGCTGTCATTGTTAGTCGAATCTATGATGTACGGTGTGTCGCCCAATCCATCAGGGTCACTCTCAACCTCTCTGTAACTGCTCCAGAAGTTCCCTTCAAAACCGTTATCCCAGAAATTAGTCGAGTAATAGGTTGAGATTTGGCCGGCAGTTCCTAAGAAGTTGTTGTGAAAAAACGAGTTGTTGTTCGAATAGTAGGAGAAAAGCCAGTAGGGGCCGTTAGAGGAGATGTTGTTGCTGGAAAACGTGTTTTTGTTGGAGGAATAGGTGAAAATTCCGGCTCCTCGGTTGATCAAGATTGCGTTACGTGAGAAAATGCTTTCAGTGACAGTATCTACTTCTATTCCATAAGACGCGGCTATGCTATTGTCAAGCACCGAAATCTCTGAGGAGTTCAAGACAACTATGCCTGCACTGCCTGTGCGCGAAATATCGTTGCTGGCGATTATGACTCTACTTGCATTCACTATTCGGATCCCGAAATCATCCGTAACTATGATATTGTTCGTTACATTTGTGTCCTGACTATTCGTGATATTTACTGCACAATATCCAAAGCATGCGCATCCAATGTATCGTATCGTGAAATCACTGATTAACACATTGTCGACGTTCACGTTGAGAACGGTAGATGTTCCGTTGAGTATCGTTGCAAATCGGTTTTCTCCCATAAGCGCTATCGACCGGTTGACAAATAGACACTCGCTATAAAGTCCGCTAGAAACGTAGACGATACCTCCGTCTGCTGCGCTGTTTATAGCTTCTTGAATTAACGCGTATCTAACGTATACTGGATATCCTTTTCCCGTCCATTCTGTTGTTCCGCCCAGCATATTGTAAACATGCAAGAAACCATTGTCCGTAAGCATCTGGCTTGCATTAGCGCTTCTTCCCCCCGCCGAGCAGTACACCAAGATCTCATCAGTCTTGTTAAGCTCAATCAGTCTTGCCGCAAACTCCCAGACTGGAATGAGCCTTGCATTTCTAATATGTCCAGCATCGTATTCACTTTGGTTTCTAACATCTAGAACCACCAGAAAAGGGTTCATGTCAATCACAATCTTTGACTCTATAACTGTAACATTAGTGTAGTCCAACGCTACACCGTGCACGCGCACAACTACAAACGATGACAACGGGGCAACCAGCGAAAGCACCATCAAGATTAGAAGTAACGTTTTCAGATTAATGCCACATGCCATTCATTTCGCCGCGACTTTTATGGGTTTTGGAAGAATCTTCGCACGCGAAAACTACAGTGCGAGACCAAAATAGAACAATATTCCAAAACCCTTATACTGACTCCTCCGATTCATTTTTGACAACGATGCACTCAGAACACATGATAGGTAGTAGAATCTTGAAACGCGCAACAACCATATTTACCATGGCAATAATCACATTCGCCATTCTGTCAACGCCATTTGTACGATCCGAGCAGGCAACGACAAGCAAGAGTCTCGGAATCAAGCCACAACTGGAACGTAAAGATACCAGAATGCTGTGCCTTGAAGGCTGCCCTCTATATGGGCCGGACGCTTGGGACATAGTACATGAAAACAGAAGTTCCCACGATTCAGAGCGTTGCATAAAGGCAGCAGTATCCATGATAGCTTCGTACTACGGTGGAAACTTGAGTCAAGACCGCATAGCCTACTACGTGTACAATGAGCATTTCAATCTTGGGTCACCGCAAAACGATTTGGGCCATGGAAAAGGTGTGCTCAGCTTAAACGTTGTTGACCTGCTTCTTTGGGCGCTGAATGGAGCGACTGTGGGACGCATCCAGGGAAAACCTGATTTTTCCTCGATAAAGTTCTGGATAGATCTAAACATTCCAATTGTCAGGGATAACGGTGAAAGCCACTTCATAACGGTGATCAACGGCTACGACACGGACGGTCCGGCAGTGTATGTTATCGACCCTTTAACAGGAACCGAAAGCAAGATTCCATACGACAATTTGGACGTATTTGTTCTATGGATTGTAACCGGCGATAACATAACTGCTAAATCGGACGAACCCACGATATGGATGGATTCCGACGGAGACGGAGTTGTCGACTTCGACGAGATTAACAGGTTTCACACAGACCCCTACAACAACGATACGTACGGCTTCGGGATAGACGATAAGACCGTGATAAAAAACATTTACATGGACCATTTTACTTTTCCCACAGCGACCTTCACATACTCCCCAGAGACGCCGTTGATTCACCAACAGATAATGTTCAATGCTTCTGGAAGCATAGGAAACATAACAGCGTATACATGGAATTTTGGAGACAACAACATAATTACCGTGACACCCCCAACAATAAATCACGCCTATAGTCAGCCAGGAACGTACAACGTAACTCTAACAGTGAAAGATAACAACGGTCTGTGGAACATTACCACATCCTCACTGACCATCACAATCCAGAATCAAAACGTTTCCGACACCGCCTTCTACCGACAGACTCTCGACCGAAAAGGATATGCGCCGACAGAAGGCCCAAAAACACCTGACCTAACCTGGATATCTTCCCTCAACGATTCGGTGACAACGTCACCTATCGCGGCTGATGAAAAAGTTTTCGCCGGCACCACAGGTGGCAAGTTCTATGCATTAGACCTGACAACAGGCGAGATCATCTGGACATTTAACGCCGGAAGCCCCATTTCCTCGTCACCCGCTTTCCAGAACGGAGGAGTTTTCTTCGGCACCGAAAACCCCGGAAAACTTTTCGCCCTCGACGCACGCACAGGACTCGTAAATTGGCAGTACCAAGTTCCCACGGCCGCTGCAGTGGACTCCTCACCAGCAGTCGTCAATGGCAAGGTCATAATAGGTTCCTCCGATGGAAACCTTCACTGTCTGAACCAGTCTGGAGGTCAAGTGTTATGGACCAAGCACTTGAGTTCAGAATATCTTTCCTCGCCAGCCATTCAGAACGGTACGGTTTTCGTCACCTCCAACCAAGGAGTTCATGCAGTTGACATGCTGAATGGAACAATAATCTGGGAATACCCAACAAGTTGGCCTATCACCTCATGCCCTGCAGTCGCCGACGGCCTGGTCTTTGTAGGATCAGAAAACAATGACCACATTTACGCGTTGAACCAGAGTACCGGACAATTTGAATGGAGCTTCGGAACAGGCGGCTGGCTCACTCCCCCAGCCGTGGACAGCTCCAAACAGCTTGTGATCGCTGGATCTAAAGACTTCAGACTTTATTGCCTGGATGAATATACAGGCTTTCTCAAGTGGGCTTACATCAACGGTCCAAACTACATTTCAGCACCGACAATAAGTGCGAACGGATTAGTATACGTAGGAGTTTTTGATGGGAGTCTCTCTTGCGTCAACGAGACAACTGGGGAGGAAGTCTGGAGGTATAACGTCACTGCTTCTATAGTTTCTTCACCCAGCATCATTGATGAACACGTTTTGGCAGCTACGCTGGAAGGAAAAATCTTTTGTTTCGGGCCCATCTTTCAAGCCAGCATCACAGTTTCAAACTTGACAGTGTCCAAGTCTACAGTGGGACAGGGATACAGCTTACAAGTAAACGCAACTGCTGAGAATCCTGGAGATTTGGCACAAACCTTTAACATGACAATCTATGCCAACGGCGCGCTCTCTCTAACCGCAATTGAGACAGAGGAAATAACAC
>Ga0315288_10003243_pt1 | contig 20817 bp, 25 predicted proteins | sample YL17G11_20_MG_FD_203454 | JGI IMG/M metagenome (GOLD analysis project Ga0315288, IMG submission 203454) | Sediment microbial communities from Yellowstone Lake, YNP, Wyoming, USA - YL17G11_20 | ecosystem: Environmental > Aquatic > Freshwater > Lake > Sediment | place: USA: Wyoming | collected...
GGGACAAGAATGAAATTCCCTTGGACACACCTTCTTAGGATTAGGTGCTTCAATGAAAGGACCGAGATAGACGCTGTATGATACTCCCATAATGATTATTTGGTTGATTCTTCGTTTACTTGCACTCCAAAAGATGGGTGATTCGAACTTGGGGATTGCGATAGACAATCAACTCGTCGTTGGACAGACTGCTACCCGCCTTCGCCCACACTGAGTCATATCCACGGGGCGCACCTGAGTAGAGTGAACTGCCGGTGCTATAAGTCTTGCCCATTGCGAACTGGCAGATGAACAACCAACCAGCGTCACCAACGCCGCCCTGACCCCAACGACCATAGCTATACCCAAGGGACTTGGTGCTGTTAATTGCGCCATAGATGCCGTTGCCAAACATCTTGCCAGCGATGGCAGCGGTGGACGGAGGACTCGTTTTGAGTCCGCTTTTCAAGATAGACAAGCAATTTGCCTGTGACGTGCCGTGAAACACTTCGGTATGCGAACCAGTCTTGTGCTCATAAGCATTGGTCATCTCGTTGACATTGACCGTGTAGATTTCTTTCACCCGCACGTTGTCGTACCCGTGCATCCTCTTCTTAGACGTTTCAAAGAAACGGTCCAAACGGGCACGCTCGGAGAAGTCGGTGAGCACGTCCAAGTCCACCTTGAACACTTGTTCTTGTGCCTTGGCGGGGGTGCCGGGAGCGGCGGTAGGGGCAGTGAGAGTCGCTTGGTAGGACGACTCCAAAGAGTCAATCAAGTCGTTCTGCTTCTGAATGGCGTTGTCGTCGGGAATAACAGTCTGGGTGCTGAAACGCTTCATCCCAAGGTTTTGGGGAATGAGACGAAGATATTTGCACAAAATGGCATCCGAGTCTGAACCAAACTTGGATTTGCGAACGAAGGGAGCAATTTGAGCAAGCAGGTTGCGTGCTTCGGTCAGTCCGTCCATCGTGACGATACCAAGAGGCGTGGCGAACAACCCCGTGGTGGAGTTGTAGGTAATTTGTGTGCTTGAAGTAATCTTGTGGACGTTTGCTTGAACAAAGCGGACAATCAACTTTTCCAAGGTCGGGTTGGAAGATTTGATAAGTTGGGATTTGGCGATGGTGTGAAGGTCGGAATTCTTTACCACCGTGCCCGAACCTTGAGCAGCAGAAACTTCACCAATAGTCTTGGCCTCGGTATATCCCTTTTTGATTTTGGAACGAACCACAGAATCCATTGACTTCTTGGAGTCGGGCCAAGAATCGCTGTCGGGGCTTGAGCAACCTACACGACCCCACTCAGCAGACCAGTTGCCATCATCAAATTGTTTGCCGAGCCAATACTTGTTGTTGTTGACTGGTTTGCCCGTCTTCGGGTCAGTGCCATTTTCAACTTTGATGAGCTTCACTTCTTTCAATAGAGTTGCCATAGTGTTGAGAGGTTAGCAGAGTCCTATAATAAGTCAAGGAGTTTCTGAAAATTCTTCTTCGATGGGGTCATCCAACAAGTCAACTGCGATGGAAAATCCCGGAATGCTCCAGCATCCGGTGCTTTCTGGAACTCCAAACCATGCGGATTGTAGGAGGGAAGCGATGGTAGCAGCATCGTCGTTTTGAAGTGCTACGTTGAATTGAACGTCGGGGCAGATAAACGATTCCTTGGCGATTGCCTTCCGCACAATTTCACATGCACGTTCTGCTTGGGGAGCAGTGATGTCGGGAGACATGGCATCAGTCCCCAAATGAGGGCGAAGATTAACGGGGTGATAGCGTCCGATTAAATCTCGGAGAACATCTTCGTTTGCCCTTACAACTTTCATCCAATCGGGTTTTAACATGCGAGAATGTTACCACGAGTTTAGAATAAGTCAAGGGCGATTTTTTTCGAGGCGGAAAAATCTGCCTTCACCAAAGATAGCACGGAGCAAGCGTTCTTCGGGGCGAATTTCGGACATGGAGCGGGAGACGAGGTAGGAACGTTTGCAGTAATAGCAGTTCGCTCCCGAAAAGAGCGACCCATGATGCCTACATGATCTTGGTGATGCTATAAATTTTGGCATAGAAAAAAGGTGGGGTCAACTTGCTTCCACTACGTCGCTTACTAGGTGCAAAAGAGTTTTGAAGTCTGATGCTTGAATCTTGATCTTTGAGATAATGAGAGTTTAGGTTTGAAACCGCCGAGGCGGGTTATCTTTCTCTTTATCGTAAAGTATAAGTACCTTATGAGGGGTACCAAGATGCACTTCGCAAGACGATTTCGCTTCCGCAAGTTGCCCCAAATTGTTTGATTTGCTTATACCGTGGTGGTGGCGTTGTATGTGTCCACCTTGTCTTGCAGGTCGTTGATTTGCACCTGAAGCTCGGACACCAACTTGTCGCTGCGGGACTGATTGATGGTGGTGTTCCACGTATAGACCAACTTTTCTTGGTCACGACCAATGAAGGAAATTTCCTCTCCCTCACGCTTCGGCAGACCTTGCACGTAGGAGATACGTGCCTTCAGTTCGGACATGCGTTCCAACAGGGGATAGATGCCGATGTTGGCAATGGTGATTTTGCCCTTGAGTTCCCCAAGTTCTTCAGACAGCTGTTGGATTCGATTCCAAAGTGCTTCACGGTCAACTGTTGACACGGTGTCGGAACGTCGGGCGTTCTCACGGGTTAGGATTTGCTGTTGGCGAACGAGTTCCCCGGCGAGGCGATTTTTTTGTTTGAGGGCGTTTGAAAGATTCATTTTGGTTCCTTGTTTCTTTATTCGGGATGAACTATATCAGATGCGTATAAGCATGTCAACATATTTCTGAAACTTTCTGGTGCCAAGCACGTTTAACCCCCATCTTTCAAAATACATCCTCATATTTATAATTAGATGAAACAACAATCCGAAAAAAATATGACAAGAGTCCTCTTTATCTGTAAGCAGCGTCCCGCACGTTATGGTGCATCTTATGGACTTCTCAACTCTTGCCGATTCCTCTGTAATGCATTACGCAGCATGGGGGCGTCCGCAGAACTTGTAGAAGTCATTGACAATAACGGCATTGACCGTGAAATACATAAGTACAAACCCACACATGTATTTATTGAAGCACTGTGGGTAGTCCCATCAAAATTTGAAGAACTCATTCCACTTCACCCAAAGGTTCAGTGGCATGTCCGTCTGCACAGCAACACTCCATTCATTGCCAATGAAGGCATGGCGATAGAATGGATTGTGAAGTATTCCAAACTTCAAGAAAAGTATCCTCAGTTTCACATTGCACCAAATTCTATCAAAATGTCAAGTGACTTGGAGCGTTCGCTGGGAATTCCTACTGTGTATGCTCCAAACATTTATCAACTTCACAAGAATCCCGATGCATTCGGACAGAAGACTCCTGAAGATAAACATCCAAAGATTCTTGACATTGGATGTTTTGGTGCAATCCGTCCACTGAAAAATCAACTTATTCAGGCAATGGCGGCAATGGCATTTGCAAACGAGTTAGATAAGACGTTGCATTTCCACATCAATCATTCCCGTGTAGAAACAAACGGCGAAAACGCATACCGAAACTTGGTTTCCCTTTTTGATGGAACCAAGCACAAGTTGGTAATTCACGAATGGATTCTGCATGAAGACTTCTTGAAGCTTATTCGTAAGATGGACCTTGGATTGCAAGTGTCATTCTCCGAAACATTCAATATCGTCGCTGCTGATTTTGCACACCTAAAGGTGCCTATCGTGGCTTCGGCAGAGATTGAATGGATGAATCCGCTGTATCAAGCAAATCCTACCGATTTGGATAACATTGTCTCGCACTTGTGGTTGGCATGGATTGGTAAGAAAATCAACATGCATACGGTCAACAACTGGGGACTTGAAGAATACAACCAAGGCGCACGTAAGGCGTGGAAGCACTTGCTGAAACTTCAATAATTAAGCACGAGCAATTCTTTACCCTTCTTGCCGGATTTAACAGAGGCGGTGGAGCCGTCCGATTGGACTCGCTTCGCCGCCTTCATTGTGTACTGTAAGTCCCACAGCACTTGTCGGTTGTCTTTGAACCACTCCATCAAGTCGGGGTCTTCGTTATAGGTAATCATCCACTTCTCCGTACACTTTTTGAGTGTCTGCGTGAATTTTAGATGATCAAATCCTACATGCATGTCACCTTTGTCGCCATAAAGGTTGTGGGGGATTTTGTAGGGAGGGTCTAGGAAGATGAATGTATCCTTGTCGCTCGGCGTGAGCAATTCGGCATAGTCAAGGTTGGTAATCTTTAGAGAGCGGACACTATGCATCAATGCGCTTGTCTTGGGAAGGTTCTTGATGCAATTGATGCTGAAATTTTGGTCCCATGCCAGCGGAGCATACGACCCAATCATGGACATGCCCGAATAGGAAGTCTTGTTGAGGATATACCAATAGCAAGCAGTATTGAACTCGTCTTTGTGATCAATAAATACATTGATTTGCTTGCGGGCAAATTCATGTAGTCCACGACCATTGACAGCACTTTTCGATGGAACTCCTTTTACCACAACGTCGTAAGCAACGGTGTAGTTTGCTTTGATATCCAAAATAGTACTAACCATCAAGTCTGGTTGCTCGTAGAGAACTTTCCAGAAGCAATAGACGGGATAGAACAAGTCGTTAATCCAATAGTCAGCGTCCTTGTGCGTCTGCATGAGATACAGACCGACCGACCCACCACCAAAAAATGGTTCACGAAACTCTTGAAATTCCTTGGGGAAATGCCCATCCAAGAACTTCAATGCGTTCGACTTGCCGCCGGGATAGCGGACTGGCGTCACTTTTGTTTTAACTTTTACCATATTTCAGATTGAGGAATGGAAGTATCCACTATCGTCAGTGGTTTGTCAAGGAGTTTCCTGAATATCCCACCCCGAACGTCATCTACGAATTTCTCAAGAGTCTCGTGGTCAACCGATGGTATCTCTTCTGGCGGATAATACTCAGTTGGGGAAATGACATAGCGGAAGTTGTCAATGGGAATTTTTGTCAGAATGATGCCGCCATCACCCTTTTGACGAATGTGGTGAACCACTTTGGAATATGGAGCAACGCCACACACTAGGAATGGATTGTATTGCATCAGAATCAAACTATCAAATTGTGGTCGGGTCATGTTGTCGCTGGATTGTCCCGCCCGTATGTTTTTCATATCAAGCGTCCCTGCCACATGGTCTGCTCTTGCGGTCTGCTTCTTGCCCGTATGGAAGCATCCCTTCTTCGTCTTATCCGATGCGGTGTATCTCTGCTCGCCGGGAACTACCAAGTCATACGCCTCAGTCTCAACACATTCAAATCCTAGTTTCGTCATTCCACCACGGTCAATCTGACGAGGAACGGTGAACAAGTCTTCGTTTTGTCCTCCAAGCATCATGTTCAAGTGATATGCATAAGACAGCATTCGTATCAAATCATCCTTACCATTGTGGAGCATTTGGAAGATGGTTGATGCAGCTTCTTCATACCGATGGTTATTGACATCCATCTCATCAATGACATCAAAGGTCTGAACCGCCTTTGTTTTCTTTACTGATATACCCTCTTCATTTCTCCATACGTTCTCACCTTTGGTGAGACGACCAATGATGATGGATGCACCCACGGACAGTTCGTCCAAGTTATTGTTATTGGGAGAGTCGTCAATAGCATAGCATTGAACATCTCTGGTCACACAGAACTTGTGGTCGTCACCCATGCTTTGGGCAGAAGGCATAAGTTCCTTTTCATACATTTTCTGTATGCGTGGATATAAGGCGAAAGTCTTCTTAACGTCGGGACAGGCAACAAATTGAAATCCAGCTTTTAGACGAAGGGATTTACTTGCTTTATCGTGATGAGCTTGGGCATAGTAACCCTCCTTCTCATTTTTGAGGAATAGATTTGGTTCAATCGTCATCTTCGTCTCCGTCTGGCATAATTGACTTAATGAGGGAAGTTTGAAGTTCCGCAGTGTCAATGCGGTCTTTTGCCATCTGATAATAGTCGGCACTCTTCTCTACACCTATGAAACTTCTCTTGAGTCGCACTGCTGCGTCACCAGAAGTTCCCGAACCGAGGAAGGGGTCGCATACCACGTCACCTTCGTATGTCAATAGTTTGATGCACCTATTTGGTAGTTCCAACGGAAAGGCGGCGGGGTGCTTGGATTTGGTTTCGGGATGCATCGTCCACAGATTCTTGACGTATGTCATGAATTCTTTGGTACGAATAGTAGAGACGCCTTTTGTCTTGCGCTTCCATTGATGTTTATAAAAGACCAAAATACACTCGTTGGGGTCGATGATGAATGGAGCACTAGCAGAACGCCACGAACCCCAACACGTCTTGTTACTACCCATCTTCTGCCAGATGATGGTGCGATAGTATTTGAATCCTATCTCTTGGCAAATGCGAATGTAATCAGCGGAAACTGGATAGTTGATGTCTTCTGCACCCTTCACCTTGTTCAAGTGGACCGGAGTAACAGAGAATGGAATGTTGATGCAAATTCGTCCATCGGGTGCAAGAGCATCATACATCTTTCCCAGCCATTGTTTACACCATACCAAGTATTCATCATAGGTCATCGTGTCCACATGCTTGTCGTACTCAATGCCCACGTTGTAGGGTGGGGAAGTCACAACCAAATTGATTGGTGGGAGAGAAGCGAGGTCGGCAGACAGGACATCCTCATTGAACAACTTTATCATTCGGGCGAGTATGCCACAGAATAACCCTTTGGTCAATTTATTATAAGTTGACGTAACGGCAAAAATGGTATAAAATGGTCGAACAATGGAGAACAACAAGATTTACTGGGGCGACACCTTACAAACACTGAGGACGTTCCCAGACGACTTTTTTGACATCACAGTGACTTCCCCGCCATACAACAAGATGGGGGCGTCGGGCGGTCTGGTAAAAGAAGTCAAATACAAGAAATCATCAGACATTCAGAATGAAAATGAGTATCAGGTTGAGCAGATAGCAGTCTTAAATGAGTTGTGGCGAGTGACGAGACCGGGTGGGCATATCTTCTACAATCACAAGTTGCGATGGATAGATGGCGTGATGATACATCCCATTGGTTGGATATTTCAATCCAAGTGGGTAGGCAACATCCGTCAAGAGATTATTTGGGATCGAGGTATTGCTGGCAACTTGCGTGGCTGGCGATTCTGGCAAGTGGAAGAACGCATCTTTTGGATGCAAAAGGGAATTGTCAAGGGGGCAGAACTTCAAAGCAAAAGTGCGAAGATGACTTCCATCTGGCGAATCCGCCCCGATTCAAATATGAAGCATCCCGCACCGTTTCCAATTGAAATTCCCACACGCTGTATTCATAGCATCAACGATGATGTAATGTATCAAAATGTGCTTGACCCCTATTGTGGTAGTGGAACAACCCTCGTGGCAGCGAAGTGCATGGTGAATAATTATGTCGGGATTGATTGCAGTCAGGAATACATTGATGAAGCAGAATTGCGTCTGCTGCGAATGCCCGATTTTCAACGGGTGCAAGACGAGATAAAACTTCATGTGGTGAAAAAAAGTTACAAGGACCGCAAGAAAAAGTGATTTTTCGTTTTCTGGATTATATGTAATGAATGAGACCCGAAGTCTCGCCCAATAAGAGTGAACGCTAAAATCCCTCTTGACAAAGTAAGTCCCTTATGGTATTGTCGTGCCCTAATGATGAGCAAAGACAAACGAATTGACTATGCCATTGAACTCGTTCAGCGAGCTGATGACACTCTCGGTTCGGCATTGCGTATGCTTTCTGGTCTGAATCCGTTGGCGGCAGAACATATCGTAGATGCACAGTTTCAGTGCGACGATGCGATAACGCACATGCAGACTCGCCCGTTAAAACGAGCGAAAAAGAAAGTTTCCAAAAGGGCTTGACATTTTCGGTGGGTGTGATATAGTTTGCGCCAATGACACGAGAAATCAAAATCACACCAGTCCTAAACGGGTTCGTGTGTAAGGTAGGTTGTCAGACAGTGGTGTTCAACACTGTATCTGATTTGGCACGTAACATTGAGGCGTATTACAAGAACCCCGATGCCGTGGAAAAAGAGTTCATTGCCGAGGCAGTGAACAAGATGGATGAAGGTCCGAGGGCAGTGTGTGATGAGGCTTCATTTTCGGTGGGTGAGGCATGTCCTCCACCAAGAATTTCAGAACTGCGGGAGACAGCAAATCCCGTGGTGCGGAGATAGTTTTAAGATGTCGTTACAGCAACGCACAAATTAAATGAAAAAACCAAAAGGGCCACGTCGAACCTAATACAACGACTGTGGCAAACGGACTTGTCCCCCGCTCAAAGGACTACAGTGTGACCTACTGAGAATCGGGTTCGGTCTGGCACCCGCAGAAAATTCAGTCAGTGCCCGAGACGAGTACTCGTAACCATGCTACTGAGACAAACAGTAAATCCGACATCTTGTTGTTTTTCTATGGGGTTGGTGGAAGACCCGAGCGTTAACAGTAATTCACCCCTTCGCAAGAGGGTTATCATTTTGCAGTGACAGTCCGAGTAAAAGGGACTACCGGAGTGGAAATTCCGAATCCGTCGTTGCAACTTTGTTCTTTGAATCCGAATAGAGGCGAGAAATCGCTAGAGACGTGCGCTGGCAGGCGGAAATCATGTCGCAAGACCTCTGAAACCCGTATCTGATTGGAAACACAGGCCAATCCTATTCATCAATTTAGGTCCGTACAGCAAAAAATATAAAAACCATGCTAAGGAACGTGGGTTGGCACGCCACACAAATCTCAGTGCCCAGAGACCACTGTAAATCTGGACCTAGCTCAATTTTAGATACACACTGCATTACAAAAAATGACTGGTTGCCAACGTCAAGGGCATGTATCTAGTCCAATTTCGTATGGTAAGCGCATGACCGTTCCGCTAGTCAAATCAAAGGTCGTTAATCATGAGCCATACAACGCTTTAGATGCGTTTACAGCAACAAAACTAATAAGGAAGTCGGTTGGATACGACATAAATATCAACCCGTAAGTCCTATGTTATGGATGTGCATCTAGTCAATTTTGTTGAAGATACTATCAGCATACGTGTGTTAAAAAGTATCTTGAACTAACCCGAACAACAAGAAAGAAAAAGTATATGAAGAACACTACTCGTACCCGCAAGGCAACCCAGTTTGTCCCTGTCACCCAGAACCCATTCGTGCAAGCGATGCAGGTTCAGTCCAATTTTACCACAACCGAGAACGGTGCCCTCACCAACAAGAGCACTTTGTCCCATGTTCTCGACTTCTTCGGTGCTGGTGGAGCAATCCGCTCTCGCACTGATGTCGATGTCATTGCCCTGTTCTCCAAGGCATTCTCGGAAGACCGTCTCTTGGCCACCAAGATTCTGTTCTACCTCCGTGACGTGCGTGAGGGTCAGGGTGAGCGCAAGACGTTTCGCACTCTGCTTACTTGGTTGGGCAAGAACTATCCCGACGTGGTTCGCAAGAACCTTGAGAACATCGCATTCTTTGGTCGTTACGACGACATGTACGCCCTCGTGGGTACCTCGCTTGAGAAGGATGTCTTCGAAGTTTTCGGCAACCAGCTGAAGGCGGATTTGAAGAACATGAAGAAGGGCGAGTCCGTCTCGCTCTTGGCGAAGTGGTTGAAGTCAGAAAACACCAGCTCTGCGGAGTCTCGTAATCTCGGTTACAAGACCCGTCAGGCATTGGAACTGACTCCAAAGCGTTATCGCAAGATTCTGTCCGCACTGCGTAAGCACATTGATGTCCTTGAGACGAAGATGTGCGCCGGTGATTGGGCGTCCATCAACTTTGAGCGTGTGCCTTCCAAGGCATCCCTCAACTACCGCAAGGCGTTTGGTCGTCATGACCAAGACCGTTATGCTGCCTATCTCAAGTCCGTTGAGAAGGGCGAGAAGAAGATGAACGCCGGGGCAGTGTATCCGTATGAACTGCTCCGCTCACTTATCAAGTCCACTCCGTCCGCACAGGACATTTTGCAGGCAGACCTGCAATGGGATTCCATGCCGAACTGGTTGGAAGGCAACGAGCACAAGGGTATCGTTATTGCCGACGTGTCGGGTTCCATGACGATGAGTGGCGGGTTGCCTATCCTCGTGTCTGTCTCGTTGGCACTGTACTTTGCCGAGCGCAACGTTGGTCCGTTCAAGGATTTCTGGATGAACTTCTCCAGCACTCCTACCTTCCAGAAGTTTGTTGGAAACAACATCTATGAGAAGTGGAACAACATGGACAAGCACAACTGGGCCGGGTCAACCGACTTGCAGGCAGCGTTTGATCTCATTCTGTCAACCTCGGTGCAGAATCGTGTTGCACAGAAGGACATGCCCTCGGTGCTCTACATCGTCAGCGACATGGAGTTTAATGGTGCTTGCACCAGCAACAGCAAGACGAACATTCTCGTGACGAAGCAGAAGTTTGAACGCAGTGGATACAAGATGCCCCGTGTGGTATGGTGGAACGTGTCCGCTCGCAACGAAAACTTCCCGATTCGTTCCGACGAAACCGGAACTGCCTTGGTCTCTGGTTGCTCTCCTAGCATCCTGAAGTCCTTGCTGTCTGCGAAGTCCTTCGACCCGATGAGCATCGTTTACGAGACGGTTAACAGCCCTCGTTACGAGCGTGTCACCGTGTAATCAGTTTGAGCCCAGTACCCAACCCTCGCCGAGTGGCGGGGGTTCTTTTTTTATGTTGACATAGGAATTGGAGTCTGGTATGCTACTGACTCAATGATGCCCCCATCGTGGGGTGAAAAACAGTTACAAGAGTTAAAACAAACAAACAAACAAACAAAGTTATGGCAAAATCAAACAAGCAGCGGTTCGGAGTGTTCTATCGTTCCAATGGTCGTTGGAGTGGTCCCTATGCGGGATTGTCCTTCACCAATTATTCCCTCGGTCGCAATCCCATCAAGGCGGATCTCAGTTGGATCAAGAACTACGTTCTCAAGTCCCGCATTCAGCTTCGCCCAGTGAAGGCGTAAGGCGGGCGAGAATGGAACTCCCACGGACGGTCATAATCAATCTTCGGCACCACAAGGCCGAGGTTGTTTGTGACCGTTCTTCCCTGTTCGGCAACCCCTTCAACCACGAGCAACTTGGAATCACCCGGGATGAATGCTGTGAAAAATTCATTCCATATTTCTATAATAAGTTGCGTAATTTGGAGTTTCGTGCTAAGGTAATAGCATTGAAAGGTAAGAGACTCGGTTGCTGGTGTCGGTGTTTGCCACAGTGTAACAACCCGAAGTGCAAATCCCATCGTTGCCATGTTCAGACAATCGTAGAATACCTAGAAGGAAATGAAACCTGATAATATCTTCGTCGTGCGCCACGGGCAGTCTCAAGGAAACGTTGACCGCAAAATTTACCAAACGCTTCCTGACTACGCTCTACAACTGACGCCTCTTGGCGTTGAACAAGCACAGGCAGTAGGGAAAAGCATCTCTACACAAATTCCTTCCGGTGGTCCATCCCGAATTCAATTCTACGTTTCCCCCTTTTGGCGCACCCGCCAAACATATCTCAACATAGTCAAACAATTCTCTCCCCACGTTCGTAAGACCAGTATTGAGTATTACGAAGACCCCCGCATTCGGGAACAAGAGTGGAATCAGAAGTTGGGATCGAGGGAGGGTTATAAGGATAATGAAGAGATGGAGCGTGACAACTATGGTCACTTCTATTATCGCTTCAATGGTGGCGAGTCTTGTGCCGACGTTTATGACCGAGTAAGCGACTTCATGGGCACTATGCACAGGGATTTTGAGAAGGAACATTTCCCCCGCAACTGCGTCATCGTTTCTCATGGCATGACCATGCGTCTGTTTCTTATGCGATGGTTCCACGTTTCGGTGGAAGAATTTGAAACTTGGGGTAATCCTGCAAATTGTGCATACTATCTATTGAAGAAGCAGAAGAATGACAAGTATCGCTTGGTCACTCCTCTGAAAACTCATGTTTTAAGACACAAATATCAATTTCCGTGGGGCGAGGACAAAGAATTGTTCCCCTATCCACACACATTGCCATATGAATCTAAATCAAGATAAAGTTCCGGTCAATCTTGAGGAAGCATTGACACTCTTGAAGGAAGCGTTGTCTCCGCAAGAGAAGATAGAGACTCAAAAAATGCTTTCCTCTCAGTTACACTTTTCCCTCGGAATGTACCTTCGCAATGAATGGGGTCTGTGGGATAAAGACAGCATCATCAATATGTGGTTTCGTAAAACATATGGCGTTGACCATGCCGATGATGTAAGTGGTATTATCGTGGAATGCCTAATCAATGATTTGACGGGCAAACCACGGCGGGACAAAATACTCGCAAAACAGTTCGTTGAACACTGGAAGAAGGAAGATAGAAAATGAAATTGTCATTTGGAAAAAACAAATCATCGCTCCGACTTGAAGCGATTGTTGAAAAATCACCGGCGGCTCGGCGCAGAGTTTCTACAATTTTGAGTGAATTCACAATGCAGATGATGGGTATAGTCACTGCCAAAGACCCAAAGATTGTGAGAATGTGTTTGCAACTGTTGCGAGAAAAAACACTCAAGCGCATTGATTCGGTTGACAATCTGAATGATGAAATGCGGATGTATTGCAAAAACGTTGTCGTCGGAAGATACCGAGCACACATAAACGGATTTAATGAAGTCAATGCCATGCGAGATAGGCAAAAGAAACGCTTGACTTCTGACGAGGAATGAGTATAATACCACCATGAATCTATATCTTTTACGGGCAAAAATCACCAAACGAATTTTCGGCATCTCAGGACCATTTCTAAGTACTGAGGGAAAATTAGTCCACGCAGTCAATCTCGCCGAAGCCAAGAGCAAATTTGAGCGTGCTATCCGCACGCAAGCGGCGAACATGGAGTGTCAATCCATTGACTTCGAGTATATTGAAATAATTGACGAAATCAAGTAACTATGACACTGCGAGAAACATTGATGGCGGCAGACCTTGATAAGGTCTTTGTCTTGATTAACAAGAAGGACAGTCGAAATGCTGCGGCATGTGACCGACCATCTATGGCGGAAACTGTGAATTCCTATACTCATGTGGTCGAGGAACTTCTCGCAAAGCCCCGCACACGTCCATACAAACTCACATGGTTGGTTCAGGAGTCGGTTGACCCGATTGATAAGATAAAATACGCCGATGTATGCTTTCTTAATCCCAAGTATGTTGCCCCCAAGAAGGGGTTGAAACCGTGGGGATGTACCAAGCGTGGACAAGTGCCGCCCAAGGGTCACTACAACTGCAATGCAGATGAGCACAGTCGCACGTTCGCAGCGGGGTGGACGCCTTGGAGCAAGATTATTGATACTCCAATCATCAATGATGCCAAATTCTCCACGGAGAAGGTTGCCGCAGAAATCCTGTGGGAAATGACGTTTTATGGATGGACAGAAGAAACTGTCAAGAGTGGAGTTAAGGTCATCGAAGGTAAGTTGAAAGAAGCGGTGAAAGAAATAAAGGAGGGAAAATGTATTACGCTTCCCTCCAAGAAAAAGGGAGGAATGAAAGTAGTCATCCCCGATAGTGTGTCACAGCAAATCATTGATCTCACAAATAAGTATTCCAAGAAGGGAAAGCAATCATGACATTCAAAGAACTGAAAAAATCCACGCTGTATCAGACTTCCGATATTGATGACATGCACGTTATGTTGTGTGTTTCCCGCAATGGGAAGCAACAACTCGAACCACTGTCGTATCTCGCTATCAATACTGCGGCGGGCCGTGAATTTGTAATCATCGGTGGATTGACCGAATTGCAGCGCATGGTGGAGAGTGGAGAAATGCCAAAACCAGAGGGATATGTTGACCCAAGCATTACAGACCCACTCATCTTTGATGACGGCACAGGCAGCCATTAAGTTCATGCAGAAGACGGGGAAGAGAGTTACACTTTCTCCTTGGGGCGATGTTGCGTGTTATATCTGTCACCAAGACATGATTGTACGAGTTTCGCTGACTGATATGACAACTTGTGCTGCCACGGTAGTTGATGTATTGTCTGTTGACGAGTTTCTGACTCGCTATGATGATTTAGAATTGAAGGAATATGAGTTTGCAGCCATATGAGTACCAAGAGTTCAATCGCTTTATTGAGCGGTTGGACGACTACTTGTACGAGCGTGGATTCTATACTAACGGTTACTACATCAAGCAGAAGTGCAAGTCTTACCAAGACGTTGAGAAGTATTTGACCGAGCATTGTTACGAACCATCGGAGAGTGCTGAGATTGTCAAGAAACTGCGAGAAGAAATAATATGCATACTGAAAACGACGGAGTAACAGCAGAACTCAAAGAAGCGTTTGATGCAGGATGGAATGCGTACTGGGAAGGTAATCCCAATACAGATTGCCCTAACTATGCTTTTCAAGAAGCACGGGATGAATGGATGGCGGGGTGGTTTAGTGCATCCGGTGCGGATGAATAGCGAGAAATAAAATAATCGCTTGACATCTACCCCTTTGATGCTATACTTCACGCCATGAAGAAAGATTGGTATCAAGTCTTGGAAGTAAATCCCAGAGCAAGACCAGAAGTCATTGCTGCTGCATATCACGCATTGATGAAACAGCATCACCCCGATGTTGATCATGCTACCGTTGGTCTTGTTGCCCGTGACTTAAACGAGGCGCACGACATTCTCACCAATCCCCGCAAGCGCAAAGAATTTGACAACGAACGTAATTCCACCAGCATAAAGATGATTGGACCGTATAAGGTTCAGGAAGTCATTGCCGAGGGCGGATTTGGACGAACCTACAAGGCGCAGCATTCCATTCTCAAAGAATTGGTTTGTATCAAGGACTGCTCCAACGTTTCCCTCGCCGATACGGAAATGTTGATTGAGGAATGTAAGGTGTTGTGGGATTTGCGTCATTATGCTCTCCCCGCCATGCGTGATTTGATTCAGTTGGACGATGGGCGAGTGTTGCTTGTCATGAGTTACATTCCCGGATTGACGCTTGAGAAAGAAGTCAAGCGTGTCGGTGCGATGGAGCCCGAGACGGTTGCTTGGATTACAGAACGCATCTTGAATGCTCTGAACTATGTCCATCGTCATGGCGTTATTCATGGTGATTTGAAACCACAGAATATCATTGTGCAAGAGGACAGGCACATGGCAGTTCTCGTTGATTTCGGTCTGTCCCAAGTCAAACCGTCAAGCAAGTCGGAAGCGAAGGGATACACACCCTACTTCGCTGCCCCCGAAGAAGTTGCTGGCAAACCCCTCATTCCCGAATCTGACTATTACAGTCTCGGAATGACGATGATTTACGCTTTGTCGGGTGGTCCTGAATTTGTTGAACGAAAGCAAGTTCCTACTGACGTGCCCGACGAGCTTTGTGCATTCATCAAGCGATTGATTGCACGAGATGTAAACTCCCGACCCCAGTATGGCAAGGAAGACCTTTGTGATACAATCGTGGATTTGCGTAGAAAAGTGTTTGGACGCCATCGTTCAGGCATGAAACCAATCGCTGGTAAATAACAATCAACTCAACACACATATATGTCAGAATCAGGTGACTACAGTCCGGGTGTCTGGAAAGGACACGACTTCAAATCAGCACGCAGCAGCTACGATGCTCACGTTGGTCGCAGTTATAGCGATGCCGTGTCCGCTGGTAAGGGTACAAAAGACCTTATCGCAGAGAACGTCAAGACCAACAGTTCTGCTCCGCTTATCATCGTCGTTGACGAGACGGGTAGCATGGGCGACTGGCCTGCTACCATCTTCTCCAAACTCCCCTACCTTGAAAACGAGGGCAAGGAATACTTGGGCGAGGACTTTGAAATCTGTTTCATGGCAATCGGCGATGCCTACTGCAATGAAAAGTATCCTTTGCAAGTGCGTCCGTTCGCAAAGGGGTTGGAACTCAAGACCCGACTCACCGAGTTGGTGATTGAAGGTGGCGGTGGTGGACAAAGCACTGAGTCATACGAACTCGCCGCTCTGTTTGCCGCCGAGAAGGTGGAAATGCCCAAGGCAATCAAACCCATCATGATTTTCATTGGTGATGAGCAACCTTATGATACAATCTCCCCCGACCAAGCGCAGAAGTTGCTTGGAATGAAATTGGAGAAGTCACTCTCCACAGAGGCAGTGTTCAAGAAACTTGCCGACAAATTCTCGGTTTACATCATTCGCAAGCCGTATGGCATTGCGTCCGGCAACACGTTGAATTCCGATGACCAACGTATTGCCGCACATTGGGCACGTCTCATTGGCAATGACCATATCTCCAATCTCCCCGAGGCTGGACGTGTGGTGGATGTTATCTTCGGCATCCTCGCTAAGGAAACGGGACGAATTGCATATTTTGAGCACGAACTCGAAGACCGTCAAGACCCCAATCAGGTCAAGACCGTTTACAAGTCGCTGGCGACGATTCACAAGATTGCTGATGCCGCACGAGCTGGTACCGGCAAGTCGGTCCTTCGCAAAAGCATGAAGAAATTGGGCGAAGGTGAGAAGTCACGCAAAGCAGCACCCCTCGTCTAAAAGCATATGAAAGACATCAATCTTTCGGTTACGTTGTGGCCCAGTTTCCCACACTTCAATCGGTTCGCCCATGACGAGCGCATATCAAGCATTCGCTTGAACAGCGCAATGATGAACATGGTGGAATTGGATGAAGAGCTGACGAAGATTGGTCGTATGCGATTGGACACGCCGCTGTATTATGACATCAAAGGGCGGCAGTTGCGAGTGACAGAAGTCATCCCAAATGATAACTGTTTGGAGATCCGCATCAATCACCCCATTCAAGTTGACACTCCGACCCCTGTCCTTTTTAAGGCAGGGGCGGATGTCGCCTTGCTCCAAACCATTTCAGATGGTGGTCAACACCTTACGTTTTTGGGTGGACCAAATTACATGGTGAAGGTGGGAGAGTCCCTCCATATTCGTGATAAGGACTTAATTGTTAATGGTCCCCAATTCGTGCCTGTGGAGTTGGAAAAGATTGCCAAAGTCAAGGCGGCAGGATTCAAGCACTGGTTCCTATCCTACGTGGAGAACCAACGAGATGTTGACGAGTTTCGTGAATTGGTTGGGGATGATGCTATCATCAATCTCAAGATTGAAAACAATGATGGATTGCAGTATGTCGCCAATGAATTCAAGAAAACGGACAACACCAATTTGGTTGCTGCCCGTGGGGATTTGTATGTTGAGGTTGATCGACCCCACGAAATCTTGGCGGCAGTCAAAATGATTATTGACAAAGACCCCGATGCCATAGTAGGGTCTCGTATTCTGTTGTCGGTAATCACCGACCCCGTGCCATCATGTGCCGACTTTCATGAGTTGGCGTGGCTGGCAGACATTGGGTACAAGAACATGATGCTCTGCGATGAGCTGTGTTTGAAAGAAGAACTGCTCGCCCGTGCGGTGAATGTGTTTGAGTCTTTTCGGCAATCGTATAGCAATGACAAGGTTGTGTCCGACCCGTTGAACGGACTTGGTAAGCGAGCACCGAAACCGAAGGCAAAGTCTTTCCTTTCCATGTTCTACGGTGGAAGATGGCGCAGCGCATAATGGACGCCAATTTAAGAGATATGGGATGCCAATGCCCAAGTGGGCACCCCCCATGTCAGTTTTGCACAAGCATGACTGAGGAAGAGGCAGAAGCGTATTGCAGTGGCGGCATGAATGCTTTACGCAATCTATGGGAAGAAGAAACAGTTGAAGAATTCAACATTTGGTAACGCACAAAACCACCGTAAACATTGATTGCAAATGGGATTTTGCGAAAATAAAAAAATCCACTTGACATTTGCCCGAAATACAACTACACTACGCTCACAAATTAAGAAACTATGAACACACAACTCACTCCCGAACAACGCAAACAACGTACTGAACTCATCGTCAAGATTGTCGGATTACTCGGCATCTGCATCGTCCTCGGACCTCTTTACTTCACCATCCTGCACGGACTTGGGGCACTCGCTGCCCTTTTCGTGGGCGGTGCTGCCATCTTCACGGTGGTCAAGTTCCTCCCGTGGTTTGGCATGAAGGTTGGAAACCTTCGCCTCAAGGCTATCAAGGCAGAGGCAATGCAAAACCCAGTTGAAACCTTGCAGAACCAACTTGTCAAGAAGCAGGATGCCTTGAACGAATTCAAGAATCAGATTCGTGTTTTCGCTGGTCAGGTCTTGTCATTCACTGACCAAGTGAAGCAGTATGTCAAGGAAGGTCTTGAAGATGCTCAGGTGTATGTTGAGCAACTTGCCAAGATGAATCAATTGCTGAAACTCCGTCAGGAGAAGTGCAAGCAGGCCGAAATCATGCTTGTTGAGTTTGGTGAGAGCATTGAGCGCACTGACCGCAAGTGGAAGATGGCCCTCGCCGCCCAAGCGATGAACGAAGCAGCTGGCGAAATCGCAGGCGACGTGTTTGACAAGATTTGTATTGAAACCTCCGTCAACGCTGTCCAAGACAAGTTGAACGAGTCCATGGCTGACCTCGAAATGGCCCTCATGGATGAAGAGAACAAGCGTCAGATTGACGCCGAGCGTAAGACCAAGCGTCAGTTGTCCGCTCCCGTCATCACCGTGGATGCGACTCTCGTGACCTCGGAACCTCGTCAGAAAATCGCTGTCCGCTAACATCAATTCAACATCAACACGTTTATGAAGTTCAAAATCATCGCCGTCATCGCAGTCATCTTGGTCATGCTTCTCGCAACTGCCGCATATCTCGCAACGAGGGATAGCGGTGCGCCCGAAGGCGAACCACAACAGACCGAAGTTCAGCAATAACATTCTCACACAACAAACACAGTTAACCAGTTAATCAAATACACACATGAAAATCAAATCACTTATCCTCGCTGCCGCTCTGACCTTGGCGTGTGCCATCGGTGCAACGGCTCAGACCAATCTCCCCAACCTCCCCATCAAAGGAACGTTGGACATCAAATACAACTCCCGCACGTCACCGGGAGTCAAGGGCGTCAAGGACGTTTACACGTTGGCGATCAACGTGGCAAACGGTGCTTTGTTCCAAGGCACCATCACGGACACCCCGCAGATTATTGATGGGTACTTGTCCAAGACCATCAAGCAGTCCCGCTCGCTCTACTACGACATCAACTGTGACTTGGTGAATCCCAAGAATACGGCACAGACCAAGAACGTTGGTCGTTTGTATGGCAAAGTCGGCATTGACCCTGATGGTACGTATCGCTACGACACTGGTTCACTCACGGTGGACATTCTGCCAATCGGTAATGGAAACCAGTTGACCAGCAAATTCGGTGGACAGGCATTGGGCAAACCCCTCTCTCGTCCGGCGAATTGGATGGACACCTTGAAGTGCAGTACTGTCAACATCACTCGTAACATCAACGGCAAGACCACGACCATCGCCCTCAAAAAGTATGACAAGATGGACTTCCGTCAGCATGTTGTCGGTGCTGGTCCGTTGAGTGCTTATCAACCCGTCACCGTCAATGGCGAAATGCTGTATGATTATGACAAGTCGTGCTGGTTCTTCAACAACATCACGCTTCAGTACGCCGAGAACAACCTTGTCAAGATTGACCGTTTGACCGGCACCATCCGTTGGGACAAGAAAACGAGTGAGTATGCCTTCGATGTCCGTGTCAATGAACCGCCCCCGAACAGCAATGCTGCCTTTGAAGCGGCAACGTCCACGGATGAATCGGCATTTTTTGAAACCGATACTACGATTCCCGCCCTCACTGGCACGATGAAGTACAAGGACGTGACCAAGGGCGACGTTACACTGTCGTCTCTTGTGACCGTTGAACTCTTGGGACGCAACATCACGAAGCAGCAGGTAATGGCACTCTCCAAGGTCATTATCTTCTCCGCAGTCGTGCCTATGAACGCCGACTAATTCACGGGCAACCACAACACTTAATAATCGAAACACATGAAACACATTCTTACATCCTTACTGCTCGTCTTGACCTTGATTGGGTTCACGGCGAATGCTCAAACCAACTCCAACACCAACGGGACAATCGTTGTTAACGGCATCACGTATGCACCCGTCACGCTGTCTGTGACAAATGCCGATAGTGGCAAGTCCTATGGTGGATACGAACTGACCCTCGGTGGTGGTGGGCAAACCGTCAATGGCGAATCTGCCTTTGGTCTGGACCTTTCCTTGTCCACTAATCCGTTCAAGTCCCGCCCCGAAGTGTGGGTTGGTGTTGCACAAAGTCTGTATTGGGAACCTTCCTTCGCCGGGTCAACTGACCTCTTCGTGGACTGGTCACAACCAATCCTCCCCTCGTTGCTCAACGACAAACTCTATCTCAATGCGGGATGGAGTGGTGGTGCTCTCTATGGAAGCCACGGGTCAACGGTTTGGCGCACAGGGCCGGAAGCGACGTTCCAGTATTACACGTCTGACAGTGCCTTCATCTATGCGGGCGTGAATTACGACGTGTTCTCCAGCGACAAGAATGAGGGTGGGTTTCGCTACTCCTTCGGCATCGGTCTGACGTTCTAACGGTTTGGTTGACGGTTAATTGTGAGAGACGCCAGCCTTGCGGGGCTGGCGTTTTTCTATCAAAATGAAATTGAACGACATTTGTTCCCGTTGGAATAAAATACATTCTCGGATGATTAGGCTTTACTTCCATCGTCACCCATGCTATCCTAATGCCGATGGTTGGTATTGTTTCAACCCAACACTGTCCGTATCAAGGCGAATCTTTTGGTACATGGAACAACTTGACAGATTACAACACTTATGCAAGACACACTCGGAGACAGAGTAAAGTCGCAATACGAAGACCGCACA
>Ga0315288_10003247_pt1 | contig 20798 bp, 31 predicted proteins | sample YL17G11_20_MG_FD_203454 | JGI IMG/M metagenome (GOLD analysis project Ga0315288, IMG submission 203454) | Sediment microbial communities from Yellowstone Lake, YNP, Wyoming, USA - YL17G11_20 | ecosystem: Environmental > Aquatic > Freshwater > Lake > Sediment | place: USA: Wyoming | collected...
CTAAACAATTCCAAATGCGAGGTTGGCAGAGTGGCAAATGCGACCGCCTGCAAAGCGGTTGTCCGGGGGTTCGAGTCCCTCACCTCGTTCTGTCACCAGAAAGACGCGGAAGTGAGCATCCATAAGGAGAAACGAATGGGTTACATCGAAACCAAGATGAAAGAACTCAGACCTCTGTTGAGGGCGAAAGTTCCATGAAGCATGTTTGTAGAACGATTAATCTTGTTAGTAGTTGTAGGCATCTCGATCTGTGTCTCATCTATGATGAGCATAGTGCACAGCAAAGCTGTGTCACTCCGAACCTGGACATGACAAAATAGCGCCGTAGTACAGTGGCCTAATATGCTCGGCTTTGGACCGAGTGACAGAAGTTCGAATCTTCTCGGCGCTAATAAGGACCAGTAGCTCAATGGTAGAGCACTTAGATACTTGATACGACCCTTCTTGGGCTCACGCCCAAGCGCAGTAACGAGTTACTTCCACTGCTGATGGAGAGATCCCCGTTCGAATCAGGGCTGGTCCAACGAACACATTATTATTGTGTTCTAGAAAGTAAAAATTGGAGGTGAAATATATGCCAGGAAACTTTGATAAAGGAACGCCACGCGAAATGCACGATGCTACATGCAGCGAATGCAATACAGCATGCCAAGTACCATTCAAGCCAACGGAAGGCAAACCAATCTATTGTAGAGATTGTTATGCCAAGAAAAAACCGAAGCGCTTCTAAGAGCTTTTATGTTCACTCTTGGTGAACAAAAACCTCGGAAAAACGAATGGAAACAACCGAGGGGTAATTCCCTCGGAATTATTTTTTTATAATAACACCAAATATGGACCCAATAAAACCAAATCCAGTAATGTATATCTTCGTGAATAAATCCGCCAATATGAGCCCAGGTAAATTGGCAGCTCAAGCCGCACATGCGGCAGTAAAAGCATCTGATGGAAGCACACCCCCCCTCAGAGATGCTTGGAATGAATATGGCTTCTATACAAAGCTTGTCATGGAAGCCCGCGACACAGTTCATTTGAGAGATATAGAGAAGTATCTAAATGAACGCAATATAAAATCTTGGCTGATAATCGACGAAGGTCGCACCGAGATAAAGAAACACACTCCAACCGCTCTCGGAGTCGAAATTGTAGACAAAGACACCAAAGGAGAGATATTCAAATCATTCGATCTGTACAAACCAGAGCTGACTATAACTGTCAAATGGAATGATTAAAATAAACGCGAGCGTAGTCTAGTCGGCAAAACACCACGCTTCGAACGTGGCATCGAGTGTTCAAATCTCTCCGCTCGCATAAAGCCGACTTAGCCTAGCGGTAAGGCAGTGGATTGCTAATCCATACATCCCCTCAAAAGGATGCCCCAGTTCGAATCTGGGAGTCGGCGTATGAAACAAATACAATGCCCCCATAACCCAGAAGAACTAAAAGGTCAGCCCATCGGAATGTATCATTGCCCTATCTGCGGCGATATGGTACTTGCTGGTGTTAAACATCATAAAAAACTCATCAATGCCAATGTGCGGTAATCCGGTATCCGGCTCGCCTTGAGAACATGCCAACGTGCCATAACCCGGTAGTGGGCTTGCCCGGAGAGCGAGTGCACCCCTTAAAAGGTGTTCCAAGTTCAAATCTTGGCGTTGGCGTATTTAAGTAAAGACTCCCTATATCTATTCTATGTCGCAGTTTACCGATCATACTGTAGAAAGAGACACCATGAGACATATACTAGAAGAACTCCGCGATCTCAATAAAACGATGAAGGAAATAAAAGAATGCCTCCAACAATTGACCAAACGAAATGCATAGGTTGCCGAGAATGCGCTCGCAACTGCCCAGTAGATGCTATAAAACTATTCATTGACAATAAAGCTCATCTCATGGATCCAAAAGCCTGCATCGAATGCCACCTATGTGCCATAAACTGTCCAGTAGAAGCTATAACATTCGCCCCCCCACGTATTTAAACTTAGACTTCCTATATATACTATATATAACCCCAAAATGAAAATAAAGACTCTAATAAAACCACTAGCCTTGGGGGCTACGCTGGTTACTATAACAAACTTTGTATCCCCCAAATACACTGAAATTGCCGCAGTAGGAGCCGGACTCTACATTCTATATAGCATCGTCACGTACAAGGAGGACACACCAGCAGCCATAAATATAAAATACGACAAAGCCTCCAACAAAGTAATAGCTGACATAAAAAACCCCTCAGACATCACATATGCTTTCCTAGCTCAGATAAGACTCAGAGAGATGATGAAGCAACCCCAAGAAGGTATGATGAATGGAGCCGCTATGACAGACAAAACAACCCTTATAGGAGAAAGCGACATGCCTGTTGTCATTGGTCCAAATGAAATGATGTCAATTGAATTGCCACTCATGATCCCGCAAGAAATGTATGAATCTGCAGATGGTTCACTCAATATAAAACTAACTTTCCATGATGTTCAGCAAGCCATAGAAGAGATTACCAAGAAAAAGATAGAACAAAAGATCACGCACATAGAAGATAAAATAGAACCCATAACAATCGTACCAGTTGTACCCAAAGTGGATACAACTGAAATAGCCCCCACAATTCAAACAACAATTGAACCACCAGAAGGAATACCAAGACTACCCACTCCATTAGAGGTATTGAATTCTCCGTTTCCTGAATATGAAACGTTAATATCCATCGTTCCTGAAAATCTTCACAAAGCTGAAGAACTGATAAAGAACTTTAAGGAAGAAGATGCACCAATCGTTTCCCCAAAGTCTGTTTTTATACCAATGAACGATGAACGCACCGGCAGAGGAATAGGACACAGCCAAACTATGCTACATATAATTGCCTCGATTGATAGATTAAAAAAACTCAATTTGGGCAATGATGCTATATAAGAACCCTTTATTGCAATATCGGCAACAAAGCGTTCACGGAAAACGCCGACGTGGCGGAGTGGTCTAACGCGTCCGGCTCAAGACCGGAGCTTAGTGCAAACATCGGTTCGAACCCGATCGTCGGCATAGAAGGTAAATAAAATGGATGAAACACTTGTCAACGGAATACCGCTGACCGAATATGAGAAAGATAAACCCCCACATGCATTCCACACATTTCTGTTAGGAATGATAGTATTGTTTGTTTTTATTGCAGCAGTAGCATTGTTAATCAATACAGCCTCCGAGATGAATAGCAGAGACATACAGATAAGTGGATCTGCTGGAAGTTTTAAAATACCAGGAGATGTCGGAACATTGGATGATTATATACCAACAGAAGATTGGGTGAATAATTGTAGCAATAACAATTGGACGTTTATCGCATGCACTAGAAATAAAACAGGAACTCAGTGTTATGCCGATGGAGCCCCCATACCAATAACCGGCTATGTTAAGACATCGGAAGAAAACCTCACTATAACATACTGGATGAGAAAATATCTAAATGGCACAGTGCTTGACGAATTGAAAGTATTTAAAAATGTCCCATGATAACTTTCGCTGGATAATACCCGGAAAACTAGCCGCCTCGCATTCTCCAAGCAAAAAAGATCTGAAAAAGTATTCTGCTCTTGGTATAAATACAGTTGTCTGCCTACAGACTTGGGAAGAACATGACATCTATGGCGACTATGATAAACCCTCTTATAATTCAGAGACTATAAAAGCCAATGGAATGAAGCTTTACCATATGCCAATTCCTGACGGATGCCCACCTCTAGATCCGCAATTCGACAACTTCATAAGGCTTGTAGATAAACCCGAGAATGTAGTAGTTGTTCATTGTCATGCAGGAATAGGACGCACAGGATGTATGATAGCAGCCTATCTCGGACATATCAACAAACTCAATGGAAGCGACACTCTAAAACTACTCAGAGATATTTGGCTTTGTTATATCCAGATGCCTGAACAAGAACTTGCTGTCAGAGACTATCTCGACAGAAAAAACCCACAACCGAAAGGTATTTAAACCCATACTCCCTATATATATTACGATGAACACTATGACTATACGTAACTGCTTTATTCCGGAGGGGCTCTGCCCCATACATAGTGTACTCTCTGAAGATTGGGCTTAAAGCCCGTCAATCACTTATTTCTTAAGGAAGCTTATTCCCGCGCTATGCCCATGTAGTGTAGCGGCCTATCATGTTCGATTGTCACTCGGACGACTTGGGTTCAAATCCCAACTTGGGCGTCGGGGATATGATCTAACGGCTTATGATTCTTGGTTTGGGACCAAGCTACGGGGGTTCGACTCCCTCTATCCCCAAAAGCTCCTTGAGTCTGCCGGTATGATACCCGCCTTTCGAGCGTGGAGAACCCAGTTCGATTCTGGGAAGGAGCAAACCGACAAGTATAAAAACCATGCTTACCTATATATAAACAAGGTGAAAAACCCATGAACCAAAGAAATGTAGACCCAACGAAACAACCATTCCGGTTGACGTATCAAGGAAAGGAATACACAGTGAAATACCACCACGACCAGACGCCAGGAGTCTTTGACGGAGAATTCTCAGAAAGAGAAGTCAATGGATTCACAGAAGCATATATTCAACTGGAAGATGGCAGTAAGATAACTGATGTTGCTTTCTGCGCAGCGGAAGACCAATTCGACAAGAGAAAAGGAAGGATAGTCGCCAATGCAAAGCTTCTGAATAAAATTCAGAAACTTGAAAGCGACCCAAAATGTTGTAACAAAGGGTGCTGTAATTTATAGCACCCAACGGGGATGTAGCTCCAATGGCTTAGAGCGTCCGGCTCCAGAGTCAGCGGGGATATAGATGGTGACCGGCCCAGAAGGAATGACTCCTCGGCTATGGTAAACCGGCACCTCATATTTTGATAGAGTCCTAGAAGCAAATTGATGCTTGGGACGCCGCTCGGCGAAACCGGAATGTTGAGAGTTCAAATCTCTCCGTCCCCAAAATGGAATATGATGCAAGCAATGAGATGAATGTATTTGTAAAATGCAAATACTGTGATTCTTTAGTAATACCTAAAACCTCATCAAAAATAAATTGCCCCATATGCGGAATAACAAATAAAAATGAACGAACTGATAATATTATTAATAGCACTCGCTGTACATGAATTCGGACACTACATACATTATCTTGTACTTGGATTCAAACCAAAATTTGGATGGATAGGAATTGGACCATGTGTAGAACCGCAAGTCAAAGACATAGCAGTCAAATATGTCCTATTGAATATAATCGTAGCAATAACATTGGGTGCAGCAGTCATCAAATACTATAATGCTTCTGATATAGCCATGTTTGCATATATAGTTGGATGTTTCATGGATATGAATAACGCCCAGATGATACTAATATACATTTATAGAAAGACAATAGATTGGAACACGAACGTCAACTCCATAAAAGTCGTAATAGGCAATAAGGTAATAACATGAATAGAATACAGATAAATGGATTAACGATAGAAACTAATGGACCAGCAAGCGTGCTTGTCACCGATGGCAAAGTATATGTTGATGGAAGACAAGTAAGTACAATAGATACCGCTAGTAATAAAGTCATAATCAAAGGAAACATCAATGAACTCAAAGCCTACGGAAATGTTGAAGTTAATGGTAATGTTGGAGAGATAGACGCAGGAGGCAACGTTGTATGTAGAGATGTATCTGGAAGCATAGATGCTGGAGGAAATGTATCTGCTCGCAACGTGAAGCATAATATCGACGCCGGTGGTAATGTAACAGTTAATAAATAACCCAATGTCCAAGTTGGTCTAACGGTAGGACTGGAGACTGTGGATCTCCATGCGCGGGTTCGACTCCCGCACTTGGACCTTTTAAAATGGAAAGAAATACAAAACTTTGCAAAAACTTTCGTCAAAGCATTACAGATATTGAAAGTTGTATTAATGAACCATATGAAGGTGTTTGTGAATTTTGTAGTAAATGGCTACCACAAATAAACACGACTTCAGAATATAAAATAAAAAGAGATGATAAAAAATGTTAATGCCAGCCCCAGAACAAAAACCCATATACGAACCAACATTGAATTTCAGTCATAAAACCTATGAGAAGTTCAAAGATATAGACACAAAAAACCCCATAAAGATATTAGAAGTATTCAACAAAACCACCGCCTACATGAGCGATTCTTTTAAGGAATATGATACCACCTATAAAGACGCATCTGGAAGACGCAGACAATTCAACCTACATAATGGAATGAATATCATCCTTCTTCTTCAAGACTCTAAAGGAAAAGTATTCACCACAGTCCGCTCTTATACAGTAAAGAAATTCAGCTACTATATGTATATGAGAGGAAAAACCCTCAATATCAAATTCTTAGAACCCAACAAATATGAGAAAGATGATAAAGATGACGGAATGAGATTCCCAGCCCCTATAAACAACATCTACTTCTGAAAACCACCCATTTTACCCCAATCGACAAGTATTTAAACCCATACTACCTAATATATATAAGAGAATTATACGGTGCAAATCATGTCGAACCACACAGTTCTGAAACCTACGATTAGAACCTTGAATAGGATAGCTGTGTCTGTTTCTTTCGGCATTTTAGCGGGTAACCGCTAAATACTACCTCCTTTCTACGGGGGAGGGGATCCGCCCCTCCCAATTAAACATGATACAGCCCTTTACATTCATATTACATTTGTCACATTCAATATGTCCCGGTGGCGCAATTGGTGGCGCGGGTGGCTGTTAACCACAAGGTTTCAAGTTCAAGTCTTGACCGGGACGATGGTTCAAGTCATTAGATAGCATTTATAAACTCGAACCTCCTAATATATACGATGCCATACACAAACAAAGAACAACAACGTAAATTCCAGCAAGAATGGTTTCAAAAAAACAAAGAAAGATTAACAAAAAAACAACAATCAGATAGAATTGAAACAAAACAAAAATATGCAACAATGCTTGGTAACGAATGTGAAATATGTGGAGAAAATGATATAAAATGTCTAATATTCCATCATGATAATCCAAAAGAAAAAGAAGATGCGGTTTCTTTTTTAATCAGAACATCTTGTTATGATAAGATGAAAAAAGAAGCTAAAAAATGTATGTTAGTGTGTTCAAATTGCCATAGAATCATACATCAGTCATTAATTAAAACCCCAAATATAGATAATAAAAGAAGACGTAAATACAAATTTGAACTTATAAAATTATTGGGTAGTAAATGTTGTATTTGTGGAGAATGTAACTTTGGTAGCTTAGTATTTGATAATCCTAAAATATCTAAACTAATAAAAATAAATGCTCCATTAGAAAAATTAAAAATTGAAGCAAAATCATGTAAATTATTTTGCTCTAATTGCCGTATAAAAACCCATTCAAAAACTTAAAATGCCCAATATATTCAGACCACAGCTGATATCCAAGATTAACTGGCTGGTAAACAAAGAATTTGGAACCACATTCGGAACCAGATATGAAGCCGACATAGAAATGGCATGTTCAAAAGAAACCCCATTTGAGATAGCAAAATACATAGCAATGCATCATCCATTCGTTGATGGCAATAAAAGAACAGCCCTTGTAATAGTAAAATTTGATGAAACGCCAGAAAAGACCATAGAACAAAATCATGATGTTCTAGAACTTTTATCATTCACATGAAAATGGAAGAAAGAATAGCAAAATTAGAAAAAGAAATAGAAAAGATCAAAGAGATCCTACGCGACAATCGTATCTTGGGCCTATAGCCTAGTGGATAAGGCGTCAGCCTTCTAAGAGCCTTTTTGCCGTTGGCAAAAACCCTCGGGAAAAGAACGAAGGAAGCTGAAGATCCCGCGTTCAAATCGCGGTAGGTCCGACCCATGCGATAGTGATGTAATGGTAACATATGAGCTTGCCAAGTTCAACTTCTGGGTTCGACTCCCAGCTATCGCAAATGGACACTTACCTCAATGGGAGAGGACTCGACTGAAGAAGCCCCGCCGATGAGCCTGTACGCTGATAAGCAATCGGTTGATCCACAATTCAGCTGAAGGGATTATGGCTTTAGTAATCGAGCAGTTGTGGGTTCAAGTCCCACAGTGTCCAATACACAACGCCGGGACCACAAGCGCCGGAGAACCGCAAAAGTGGATAAGACCGATTGGTTCGCGCCAATTGGATAGGGAGTCGAAGGCTTTGAGGTTCAAAACCTCATCCCGGCACGAATGGGCCATTAGCTCAGTCTGGCTAGAGCAGGGGACTTTTAATCCCAAGGTGGAGCGTTCAAATCGCTCATGGCCCGTATGTCGAATAGTTATAGAAAAACCCCCATGATCGGAATTGGAGGAAACTCCGACAAGAAAGACAAGCAGCAATATAATAGATCATTTCGCAAACTCATGAAAGTAGCAGTCAAAAAAATGAATTTTGACATGCTACCAGAACGCGAATTCAATGGACATCATAGTCGTAGTTGGGATTTCAACAAAGAAGGAAAGATGAGATTCGACCCAAAGAAACATCCCGAACTAATGAAAAAATAGCGCGTATAGTGTAAAGGTAACACTGTGCTTTGACGTGGCACCGTTCATGGTTCGATTCCGTGTACGCGCAACGGGGACGTAGCTCCAATGGTAGAGCGCTTGTTTTGCAAACGAGAGGCTTCGGGTTCGAATCCCGACGTTTCCAATATGAAAAATATGGTAAACTTCCTTCAAGTAATACCAGAAGGATATAGAAACGTATATGCCGTATGGAAATTCAATAGAAAAACCGCAAGAACAGGAAAATTACTAGAAACAAACAACGACTTAAAACCACTCTTCAAAAAATATGGTAACGATAAAGTCATATACGGAATGACATATATAAAAGATGAAAATCAGCGTGTGGATACCAAAAGGAAAAGAAAACGTAAGATCTCAGCTTAAGACGGAACTTAAGACAGCCTCGCAAATAAACGATGAATATAAGAGAGCTGATGTGACAAATGCACTAGAAAAGATCATAGCCAGAATATCAGATGCCCCATCACATGGTATTGTAATTTGTTCCGATGGTTGTGAAGTTGTATTTCAACCATATTCAGGCAAAGCCGCCCTATTTAGGGCAGATAAAGAATATATATTTCCGGGCGCATAGTTCAATGGTAGAACGATGCGTTTACACCGCATAGGCTGGGAGTTCGATTCTCCCTGCGCCCATATGAAACGCGACTTAAGACTCGCTCCTAAAACGGGCGAGTACATGAGACTGGACTAAGATGAAAAAATGCAAAAAATGCAATAAGCAAATACCACAAGATATCATAATAGATGGTAAAAAACATCAATTACATACACGTATATTTTGTTTAGAATGCAGTCCTTTTGGAAAACATAACAACAGAGATTTAACTAAACCAAAACCAGACTCAAAAGCAGATATTGAAAGAACAAAACTAAGAAAGAAAATATGGCAAAAAGAATATCAACTTAAAAAGAGTAAATCTCATAGAAGAAAGATAAAAAAGATAAAAAGAAATTCAAGATGTTATAATTGCGGTTGGCATAAACATCCAGAAGTATTGACTTTCCATCACAAAAATAAAAAATTAAAAGTAGATTCAATATCTAAAATTATATCACGTACTGGTAATTGGAACAAAGTGAAAGAAGAAATAGATAAATGTATATTACTATGCCCCAATTGCCATACATGGAAACATTACAAAGAGAAAAAATGGTTTAAGAAAATAGCTGAAGATTGGTGGGCGCGTGTATGAGTGGTCAAAGTTAACAGACTTAAGATCTGTCGCACAGAGCTTCCCGAGTTCGAATCTCGGCGCGCCCATATAAATAATATAAGCAGTCGTGCCGGAGCGGTCAAACGGAATAGGCTAAGGACCTATCGGTAAGTCCTTTCGGCAGTTCGAATCTGCCCGACTGCATAAAATGATGATAATAATACATGGAAACCCCAGAGAAGGAATGTCATATAGAAGCCTCTCGATAGCAAAATATTTTGATAAAAATGAAAAGAAAACCCCCACTACAAAGACAAGCGATGTCAGTATCGCCCCATGATCTGAGAAAACTCGCCGATGAACTTGAGAATGACTTTCTCGAATTCCAAAAGAATTTAAAAGTACCCCAAGATAGAAAACGCGCCAGCAAACAAAAATACTCAGTCGCAATCATAAACCGCTCCAAATGCTCAGACACTTGGAAATTCGAATAGCTCCCTTGGAGGATTGGAAAGCAAACTTATATAGTAGTTTGCCCTAATATTACATATGCCAATAAAAGATATAATTAAACGTAGGAAATATGCAAAAATGAATCAAAGAATAAAAAGAGAAAGACTACAAAAGGAGATTCATAAAATAAAGATCAAATCTAGTTGTAGTAAATGTGGTTGGAACAGACACCCAGAAATACTCATGTTTCACCACAAAGATAAACAAAACAAATTCATGAGCATCGCTAAATTAATAAGTTATGTAACATACGTAGAAGACTTAAAAAAAGAAATAGAAAAATGCATATTATTATGTCCAAATTGTCATTCCTGGAATCATTGGAAAGACAAGAAATTTTTCAAAAAACACGGAACTCGTGGTGGATATATAATAAAAAATAATGGAGGAACGTATCGTATGAGATATGAAAAACTTAAAGCCAATAAAGATAAAATAGAAGAAGAAATGAAATTGATGTCAAAACATATAGTATAATGCTGTTGTGCTAGAGTGGTCAAATAGGACAGGCTTAGGAAATATTAAATATTTAAGAAACCTGTTGGTCAGTCCTTTACGGCAGTTCGAATCTGCCCAACAGCAATACGGGCCCGTAGCCAAACTGGTGAAGGCGCCAGACTCATAATCTGGAGATGTGCGTGTTCAAATCACGTCGGGCCCATGGGAGCGTAACCGCTACACGGCATGCGGCTAGAAAACAAGCAATTGACCACACTAGACCTTGCTTGAGTGGGTTCGACTCCCACCGCTTCCATAAGGGCACGTAGTATAATGGACAGCACATCGGGCTGCGGACCTGATAATCGGGGTTCAATTCCCCGCGTGTCCGATTTACCAAAATGTATATCATTTAATCAAATCCATTTACCAAAATGTATATCATTTAGTCAAATCCATTTACCAAAATGCCGACGTAGCTCAACTTGGCAGAGCGCCAGTCTAGTAAACTGGAGGTTGGGGATTCAATTTCCTCCGTCGGCTCATAATGTAAAATGGAACAATTGTTAGAATTTTTCAAGTATGTAGCTGACAATCCAGAGATTGTAGCTGACAATCAAGAAGACGGTATAGAGTTTATCCTAAATCTTCCACAATTCAAAGGAGTCTACTGGTACTTTAGCGAATATAGAAGTAAGAAGCCAAACTTCTGCCCAACATGCTATATACAAGACTCGCTCACAAAACACCATATCATACCAAAGAAAAACGGCGGCAAAGGCGTATTGGATAATTACTTCTATATATGTCGCCCCTGTCACGATAAGATACACCATATGATCTCCAAACAAGAACGCATACAAGCGTATCTAGTTGACCACCCAGATACAGACGAAGATGACCTTATGTGCATGTTCAACGCCTCAAGAGAGACAGTAATAGAAGTCCTATACCCAGAACTTTATGCTCAACAAAGAAAGAGATATGAAGAAAGACTCAACGACAAAATAAGCAGAGGAATAGCAATGCTAGATTGCCCCCTTCCTTGTTAAAGCGCCCGTGGCCTAGCGGTTAAGGCGTTGGACCGATAATCCAAAGATCGTGCGTTCAATTCGCACCGGGCGCATATTATTTAAACCCCCCTTACCTATATATAACAATGGCAAACCCAAAAGACCGTTACGGACAGCCCCTGAAAAAACCCCTTAAAAGAAATGGATGTAGCAGACTTAAAGACGGAGATAAAAAGAACCGCAATAGAATAATAAATATAAATTACACACCAGATAACCCAAAGTTATATACTTCATGCAATTGCCAAAACAAACCCAAACTCACAAAAATAGAACTCGCCCTCAGAAAGAAGATGAAGATAAGAAGACAAAAACTCATGAAGAAACGCGAACTAGAGATCGCACCCATGGGCTTGTAGTTCAATGGTAGAACGCAACGTTAGCATCGTTGAGGCTTCGGGTTCAACTCCCGACAAGTCCATTATCTCAAACGCTTAAGTAGCTCTTTGACATTGACAATTGTATTCATACAACCATCTTTGTCTAAAAGAAGCCCCTGAACAGGAAGTCCATATGATGCCATCTTTTCGGCCCCCTCTTTAACTTCCATCACACATCCAACTCCAAATACCGCCCTAGGCTTGTGCTTCTTGACAATAGCTTTCAATAATGACCCCCCAGGAACAATGAAAACTTTATACCCCAATCTTTCGGCTTCCTTCTTAATTTCACCTATCGGACACCTACCACATTCAACACATTTGATGCCATCATACGAAGATCTAGCTGGGCAATCATTATGCCTCAGACAATGAGGAAGAAACAAAAACCTCTTATCATAAGGAATTGCACGAAACCTCTCCGCAAACAAATCATTCCTTATATCAACTATCATCCTGCTGACAACATCATCATTCACAAACAGACTCACAATATAGCTTATCGGACCCTCTAGTAGATTGAGGATAAAAAGAGTTATTCTAGGCAATAACACCTTTCTAGTACTCAAAAACACTACTATCGCCACCAATCCGACTATAACCATTATTATGGTTATCAGCCCCGCCAATAGCATCAGCACACCGAGGATAAAAGCAACCCCTCCAACTATCCCCATAACAGTACTTATTTCCACCATTATATATAGGAAGTGAGTATTTATATACGTATTACCTAATATATATACGCATGGTTATAGAAAAATTCACTATATGCCCTCATTGCGGAGCCAAAGTATACATGTATCAAGTACATGATTGTTTCCTCCCAAAATATGGCATACCAAATCAATAGGTGATTTAAAATGGGAATGTATGATACAATAGACGTTTATATGGAATGCCCCTACTGCAGAGAGAGTAGCATGTTTGATGCTCAGACTAAAGACTTAGATAATATGTTGAATCATTATAGAGCATATAACAGCAGAAAAGACATTATTGACAGAAGCAAATTACCAGTCTTCAGATCTGTACCAAACGACAAATCTGCCAAAGTGTGGAAAAGCCAAGATGAAAAGGCAATAGCCTTTGCAACAATTCCAAAAGAATGCGACAACCTAAAATTCGTCAACGTCATAGCATCATGCCATTCACTAGAATGCCAATTTGATGCAGACCGCGAAGACATAATCCACCAAGGATGCCCTAGTGGATTCGGCAAATCATTTAAAGGAAAGATAGCCATAAAAAATGGCATGCTTGTTGGAAAGATATACGATCTCAAAACCACAACATACTTCCAAAACGCCCTCAACAAATGGAAAACCCTCTATCCAAAAGAAGCTAAAATGCTCATAAAAAAATACAAGCACGAACCATTTGCAGTTAGAGCTTGGAACAGAGAACTACCAAGTTTTCATAGAATCAAAGTAGACGTAAAAAAGAAGAGAATCAAATGTGAACTTGTGAGATTTCCAACTGTATTACAACCAGATGAAGTTGTAAAACAAATCACGAAGACGGATAAAAAGTTTTAACTCACCCCGCCCTCGTGGCCCAATCTGGCAAGGCGTTAGACTTGTAATCTAAAGATTGTGGGTTCAACTCCCACCGAGGGCTTACGCAACTCCGACTTAGTTTAGCTTGGTAAAAACAACGGGCTCATAACCCGAAGAGCGGTAGTTCAAATCTACCAGTCGGAAATAATAAAGTTTAAACACAGCACATGATAAGGATAAATATCGACCCCCCCATATGCAAAGGTTGTCATATGAGCACCAATGTCATATTCATCTATTTCCCAGAAACAAGCCACATGATCTGGTATTGTGAACTTTGCAATAAAGAACTAATAACATCTATTTCTCTTCAAGATGACCCCAAGCAACACTCCGAAGTGCTACAAATGCAAGAGCGACAAGTATGTAAGACTGAAGAGAAGATCTGACGGTGAAGGAAGCCACTATGAGGTCTGGTACTGCGAAAAATGCCGTCAGGATGCCTAATTTCCTTAAAACCACCGAACCGAAAGGTATTTAAACCTGTATTACCTAATATATATACGTTATGTCGCTGAGGATAACGGCTATGGGTGGAGGAACCGGACAGCCGCCGGTATTAGTTGGTATGTTAAAGATGTTCCATGATCTCGACGTGGAACTCAATGCAGTCGTTGGAACTTGGGACAATGGAGGAAGCTCCGGAAAACTAAGAGACTTATATGGGGTTATGCCCCCAGGCGACATATTAAAAAACATTCTGGCTCTGACACCACCTGAAAAAAGGACTATTTCTGAACTGCTTCTAAGAAGATATGATAGAAGCTTCCCAAAATTATATGAACATAATGCCGGCAATATGCTATTGACAGCATTCGAAAAACATATGGGAATACTACCTGCCATAAGAGCTATAGAAAATATTGTAGACGCAAAAGGGAAAGTATACCCAGTTACATTACACAACACAGATCTAAAAGCTGAGATGACAAGAGTCAAAGCTGTCACAGTTTCATCAGAAAAAGAGATTGAAGAAAGACTAAAATCAAACTATAAAATATCAAAGCTGTGGCTAGAACCAGAAACAAAAGACCTGCCAGGATTGGACATACTGAAAAAAACCGATGTCCTGATAATATCCCCCGGTAGTATCTTCACGTCGATAATCCCCCACTTCACCATTAAGGAGATAAGAGAGGAGTGTGAAAAGATAAAATTCAAGATAATGATAGCCAACCTTACTGATAAACACTTTAACACTGATGAATATCTTAAATCAATGTGCATCTGGAGCGGAATAAACCCCGACTATATAATCTTCAATAGCATAAAGATAAACAATGCAAAATATGACACGGATGGTTACAAACAGATATGCATACCACAAGATGTCGGAACCGATAAAATCAAATGCATCTCAAGACCAGTCATGAAGATGAACGACAGACTATTAAGACACGACCCAAAAAGAACAGCAGCAGCAATAACAGAAATATTATCAAAGGAGCACATACTATGAAAAGACTATTAACCCTGCTTGCAATATTAGCAATATGCGGATGCATGGAAAACGTAAGCTTGACAAACCCCACAGGAAAAGAACCACAAACCATAAGCTCTGAAATGGGAATATATGGTTTCACCCCAAATAGCATTCAATTACAACGCGATACCCCAGTCGTATGGAAACTATACGTCCTAAGCCTGAATGCATGCACGAACAAAGTCATAATAGAAGGAATAGGCGAATACCCCCTCAAAGAAGGAGATAATATAATAGAATTCACCCCATCAAAAACCGGAGAGATATCATTCAACTGTGGCATGAACATGCTCAGAGGAAAATTCGTAGTACAATAAAAGAGGTAAAAATAAAATGATAAAAAACACAAACTGTGAAAAATGCGATGCTGATGTTAAAACATTATTTTCTGTAAAAGATTCTGGTTGGGTATGTATAAAAGACTTCAAAGCCAGATCAAATAAATATAGGTGAATAAATGGCAAAACCAAGCAAACCAAAAAACATATCACCATTTTCATGGTTCTTCAACCATAGAGATATGATAACCCTATTAGATTATTTAGTCCATAATCAAGGTAAGGTTGTTACAGCAGATGACATAGAAAATCACCTCGGCTTCAGTCAATCATATATGAAAGCCAATCTGATGAAACATCTACAAACTACCAAGATAATAAAGAAAACAACAGATGGATATGAATTCACATCATCGCAAGCAGCTAAATCATTCTTGAAATTGAATGAAGAACTGGAAAGAGCAAGAAACGAACTACCAGTGATAACAGAAACCCCCGAAGTACAATGACAGATTGCAAAAAACTCAAGATAAATGTACCAAAAAACGTATGCACTATTTCCTTCGGTGAAGACAAACAAGTACAAACACACGAACTTTATACATGTAGAAAAGAACTTATGCTAATACACTTCAACCATAACAACGAAGTAGTTGAAATAGAATTAATATCAGACGACAAACCGTGTCAGAAAACAAATGTCAAGCGTAGAAAAACTTAAAATAATAGGATGCTTATGTGCGACGTCTGGAATGATCGTAATGTATTTTATATTCATGACAGCCTATGCCACCGATAATAAAAGCACCTGTATAAACATCAACAACTATAATGAAGCCAACTTTGAAGTATTAATGATACATGCTCAACTTATACTATCTCTGATAGGAAGCGCATGCATCGTACTATTCAGAAACAGAAATCCACCAAATGAAAACAAAATACCTGCTCGCAATCTTGCTTCTGTTTAGCGGTTGTATAGAAACAAACTATATTCCAAGCAACGCCACCACAACTACCAGACCTCCTTTCCCAACACTTCCAGAAGTTACCTCTTCCATAATCCAAGAAACCACAACTACTATAAACTGTCCTGTTTATTCCCCACCATCACCAGACTTCTGCAAAGACGGCACAATATATCCTCCAGAAAAAGATCTTAGAGGCTGTATCGGACCTCCAATATGCTATCTTCCTGCAAATGTGACAACAACCACAATATCTGTTGGCGGAACATCATCAAGCTCATCTTCATCAACGTCATCAACAGAAACCACATTAGAACAACCATCTAAGCCGGTAGGACAAAAGAGACTTACAATAGCTTCGTGGAATATACAGCACTATGGACCCACGAAAGCAGCAAATACCGACATAGTAAAATTCATAGCCTCAAAAGTAAACAATTATGATATAATCATACTGCAAGAGATAACTGATTCGTCAGGAGCCGCATTCAACAAACTCTGCACACATCTCAACGAATACAAATGCATTACGTCAGATAGAGTTGGAAACAGCACCTATAAAGAGCAATATGGCATAATATATAAAGATGCAGAACTACTAGAAACCAAATATATAGCCACAAACACTATGGAGAGAACCCCACTATGGCTGACATTCAAATCAGGAAACTGGACATTTAATCTCGTCACAGCCCACACAAAACCAACTAACGATTTCGTAGAAATGCTAACATTGGATCAGATCCTCAACCAACCACAATTCCAGAACGATACAATACTCATCGGAGATCTTAATGCCGATTGCGACTATTATATAAGAGGAAATGACTTCTCCGGATGGTTGTGGGCAATATCAGATGACTCAGACACCACAGTAGGAAAGACAGACTGTGCATATGATCGCCTGATAATAAACAAAGCAGCAGAAAACAACTATTATGATTCCGAGATAGATAAAATGGTCACACCCAATATAAGCGACCATTATCTCATATATGGAATATTCGACAGATCAATTCAATGAGGTGCACGAATGTATAAATCTGATTTTTGGGAATACGTAAAAATACTGCTTAGAACAAAATCGAGCTACAGAATCATATTAGAAGAACTTGATAAAACCCACGACATCGGAGAGATGACAATGAGACAGAGACAGAAACTTAAAGCACAGTTACTAGAATGTGACAAAGACGTAGACAGACTAATAGACGAACTCAAACAAAGAGGAGAACTCAGATTCTAACCAGACTTTTTCTCTGCTATAACATCAATAAAAGTGCCATCAGCTTTAGCACTCTCTTCCAAAACCTCTAATCTATCATAATAATCTGGAATTTCTGCCAAATGATCTTTTGCTATCTCTTTAGCTTTGGCAAGATCCGTATCCTTAAATTTCTTTTCTCTACCGGTATCTGTAAACTTAATGACATGCTCCTTTTCAACCTCAACCCCCTTCTCTAATTGAACAGGACAAAAATCATCATCTGGTCTACCAGAGGCATATCCACCAGGGATATATTCCTTTTGACCGGCAACACTGAATAAATATCTAAGATCTATAACAGCACCGCCCTTTGTGATACCATATTCCAGACCATCTTTCTCATATATCATCATATCATTCCTTATGCCTTTAAACATTCCAGACGCCTTTAGATCTTCTGAAGTCCTGCTAAAATCCTGAACATATTCTCCGAGAGACACACCTTCTGCTGGCTTTACATCTTTCCTTTGTAATATATCCTCGTTTTTCTTAAGCAAATAATCCAACCTTAATTCCCTAGCATCCCCTTTATGTGGTTTCTTATAATACCCTTGATCCTGGGAATCATCTAACCTCTTCATATACTTGATATCCCCAGCAACATCGGATTCCACAGAAAATCTCCCCCCAGACATATATTTCTCCATAAGCCTTATATCAGACTCGTTTAAAATTATCTCACCAGTAGATTCTTTATCAGTAACATGAGACGCACCAGCCGCCTCTATTGTCTTCAATAAATTAGAAACAGCATCAACATCAGCCGCATCCAGATGATCACGCTGCGCAACGAAGAAATCCAAAACATTCTTCCCTTCACCAACATACATATATGGATTGCCATAATAATTGACCTTTATGTCAACAGGAAACTCATAATCACGATCCCCCATAACCTTTCTTGTAGCAACAAGCCTCTTAATAGGATTAACTGCAAACCTATTCTGGTATGATGCCATCACAGCCTTCCTTTGCCCATCGCTTGTGAATTTCATCTTTTCAGGATATCAACAATATCAGTTTTTAAAGGAATCATCGGCTTGCTCGGAATAAATTCAGACACCTTCCTATTCTCAACACCGAGATCAACATATGTACTCTCTAAAGGTTCCTCTATCTCTCTTGTCCATATAACCCTCCCGGTTTCTGGATCAGTATCTACCTCTTTGATAAGTATAGTACCTCTCCTTGGAAGTATAACACCAAACCCAGAACTCACACGCTCTGGTATCGGTTGGACATCAGGATCCCTAACTTTGACTTTATTCAAATCAAGATTTAAAAAACTCGAATTTGCAAAACTATTTCTTCCTGTCATATTGGCGAAAGCCGCCCTCCTCTGACTGTCATTTGTAAATCTCATCTTACTTCCTCAAAGCCAACTTAGCAAGATATTCCGCCTCTGGCTCTATAAGCTTGACCTCTGAATTAGCTCTTTTAATATAATCACCCATATCCTCGCCTGGGTTCCTCTTAGCAATAAATCCCCCCATCCCATCAACGAATTCCTTCCTAAGTTCTTCTACAGGAACACCGGATTCTTTCTTTTTATAAAGTTCTTTTCTTAATTCATCGTGCCTCTTGGCTCCAGCATCACTTAATGAAAACTTACTACCATCCTCATCTGATCTGTCTATCCCCAACTCAGCCCATTTCTTCTTGAACATAGCACGCCTTTCGGAATCTGAAACAACATCTACATCCAATATTATCTCTCCATCCTTATCAAATATTGGCTTTGAAGTAGTATCCTCAAATTTCTCGACAGTAACATGTATCTTTTTCTTAAGCCTCGGAGAAAGTGTATTACTAACCTCCAGCCCCCTTAGTTTTTTTATAATATCTTCAGAATCAGATTTAGAACTAAACTCAGAATCACCATCAACGCTCTCAACTACTATATATGTAGCATGTTTAGGATCAACACGATAACCAAAAGGAGACTTTAATCCTTTCTTCTCATCCTCCTTCACTCCAGCTTCTGCCTTCTCCATCATATCAAAATATTCATCAACTTCAGCATCCTCTCTCTTCTGCTTAACCGTGCGCCTCTTCTTAGGATCAGTTGAATAATCATTATCAGAACCAAAATCAGTTCCGTCGGGAGCATCCCAATCTGGATCTGTACCCTTGGATGGATCCTCCATCCTAGCCTCCTCGCGTGCAGTCTTGGCATCCATATACATTCCATTCAATTCTTTATTAGCCCACCCACTTATATCAGCACGCTTAGATTTGGAATGTTTTTTTAGAAACTTAATCGCTTTTTTCTCAGAATCCTCATATGATTCATCGCCATCAAAAATAGCACTATATTCTCCTTTTATATCAGCAAGAGGTCTTAGACTCAATTCGAATTTATCTGGAGTTCCGCCCTCCTCTTTTATGATATCAACAATGCCTTTCTTCTTAGGCAATCTCTGAATAGTGGCAGTCTCCATCTCCTTTGCAAATTCCTCCTTTGCCTGCAAAGTACCAATAGGAGTTTCCATCTGAACAATCCTAGGTTTGTCGCCAAACCTATTCCCCATGCTGGCAAAAACCGCTCTTCTTTGACTCTCGTTCTTAAATCTCATAATCTCACTTAATTATACGTAGTCTACATTTAAATACATTAACTAAACACCAAAATTATCCTCGAACCACCCTTTATCTTCCTTTGGCACAAGAATAGTCATCTTTTTAGCCCCCAAATCCCTAAGTACTGCAGCCCTATGCCTTCCATCAGTGAAAGACACCACATCTACAGCCTTCATTCTGGTAACTTCTGGAGCTTCTATAGGCTCTTTAGTAGTAGTCAAATATTCCTTAACATTCTCATATCTGCTACCAATACCACCCTCTCCACCGGGTCCTACATAGTACCCCTCGTCCTTTTTCCAATTGGTATCAAACTTGCCTAAATCGACATTAACCAAAGCATAATTGTCCCTATTTCTCTTCTTCACATACGTAAGATCATCAAGATCAGAAAACTTATTATCAAGACCCAATTCCTTCCTAGTCTTACGCCTCTCATCTAGAATCATACGCCACTCCGTCCTTGTAGGATCCCCCTTCTCCAACTTCTTTATAGCATGAGTAGACAACGCCCCCGCATCAGTTAACTTGGGCATATCTTCCTTCCACCCCCAA
>Ga0315288_10003248_pt1 | contig 20795 bp, 14 predicted proteins | sample YL17G11_20_MG_FD_203454 | JGI IMG/M metagenome (GOLD analysis project Ga0315288, IMG submission 203454) | Sediment microbial communities from Yellowstone Lake, YNP, Wyoming, USA - YL17G11_20 | ecosystem: Environmental > Aquatic > Freshwater > Lake > Sediment | place: USA: Wyoming | collected...
GTCGCGCATGGCACGCACCGCATCCTTCAAGGCCGCGTGGTCGCGAGGCGCGGCCAGGACTTCGCGGCGCACAGCCTCGAAGCGCTCGGCCAGCGCCGGTGTCCCGGCGCAGCAGCGCGCGCGCGTGAGGGCCTGGTGCTCCCAGGTCCAAGCGGTGTTGCTGCCGCGGCCGCGCTGGTAGTGCTCGAAGGCGGCAATCGAAGTCACCAGCAGGCCCGAATTGCCGTTGGGTCGCAGCGCGGTGTCGATATCAAACAACTCGCCGGCGGCAGTGCGCAGAGTGAGCCAGGTGATCAGCTTGCGCACGAACGCGCCGTAGACCTCGACGGCGCGGTCCGCGTCGGGCTCATCGCGGTCGTCGAACAGGAAGACCACATCGAGATCGCTGCCATAGCCGAGTTCCTTGCCGCCGAGCTTGCCGTAGGCAATGACAGCGAACTGGGGCGCCTCCCGATGCCGCTGGCGCAGATTGGCCCAGGCCCAGCGCAAGGTGCAGTCGAGCACCGCGTCGGCCAGCGCCGACAGGTCGTCGGCCACCTGCTCGACCGTGATCTCGCCTTCGACGTCACGCACCAGGGTACGAAAAACCTCTGCATGGTGGGCACGGCGAAGCGTGTCGAGCAACGCCTCTTCACCCAATTCACCGGCGCGATGCCAGGCGGCGTGGCGCTGGTCCATCTCGGCGATGAAGGCCGGGCGATCGAAGCGGCCGTGCATCAGCCGCGCATCGGCCAGTTCGTCGATCACACCCGGGTGCTGCATCAGGTAGCGCATCGGCCAACGCGCCAGACCCAGCAAGCCCAGCAGGCGCTGCTGGACTTCGGGCCGTTCGACCAGCAGCGCGAGGTAACTCTCGCGGCGCAACAGGGGCGCCATCCAGTCGATGAAACGCAATCCGGCGTCGGCACTGCAGCGGCCGGCCTCGATGCACTCAGCCGTGCGCTGCACCAACCGCGCCAGGCGCTGCTTGCTGTCGTCTCGCAGCGATTGCACGCGCGGCTGCGCCGCCCAGGCCCGCGTGCGTTCGGCCAGCGCTGCCGGAAGGCGCTCGAGAAAGGTCTCGTCGTCGATCGCCAGCGGCCCGGGGCCACAGGTCCGGCAATTGCCGTTGGGGCCGTTGCCGGCAACCCGTGACGCCTGGCCGTCATGCAAGAGCGCGTCGAACTCGGTGGCCACCAGTTCGCGCGTTTGGCCAAGGCGGTCGAGGAGCTCGCACGCATCGGCATTGCAGGTCAAACCCAGCGATCGCGCGATCCAGCCGAGGTCGCCGTCGGCAGCAGGTAGCAGGTGGGTCTGCTGGTCGTCGAGGTATTGGATGCGGTGCTCGACGCGGCGCAAGAACGTGTAGGCATCGGCCAAGGCGGCAGCCGCCGTCGGCTTCATCAGCCCGCGCGCGGCCAGATGCTGCAGCGCGCGCAGCGTCGAGCGGGTGCGAATCTCGGGGAATTGGCCGCCGCGCACCACCAGCAGCAACTGAACGATGAACTCAATCTCGCGGATCCCGCCGCGCGAGAGTTTCACATCGTGGCTGCGCTCGGGCCGACCGGCGGCGCGGCGCTGGGCTTCCTCGCGGACCTTGGCGTGCAGTTGGCGCAGGCCCTCGAACACACCGTAGTCGAGGTAGCGCCGGTAAACAAAGGGGGTGACCAGCGAACGCAGCGCCAGTGCGCGGCCACTGCTGACGGCCGCACGCGGCGCGACGACGCGGCTTTTCAGCCAGGCAAAGCGCTCCCACTCGCGACCCTGGACCTGGAAATACTCCTCGAGCATCGCCAGGCTGACCACTGGCGGGCCGGAGTTGCCATTGGGTCTCAGCGCCAGGTCGACGCGAAAGACGAAACCATCTTCGGTGCTGTCGCCGATCAGCGCGAACAGGCTGCGAGCCACCTTGCTGAAGTACTCATGCGCCGAAATCGGCACGGCGCCATCGGTCTGGCCATCGTCTTCATAGACGTAGATCAAGTCGATGTCCGACGACACGTTCAACTCCCGTGCGCCGAGCTTGCCCATGCCGACGATCCAGAACTCGATGCGCTGACCATTGGCGGCCAGGGGTGCGCCATGGCGCGCGTCCACTTCGGCCAAGGCCTGCACCAGCGCAATCTCCAGGGTGGCTTCGGCCAGCGCTGTCATGGCTGCCGTGATGTCCTGCAGCGATGCGCCCTGTTCGACATCCAGCACGGCCAGCCGCTCCAGCACCAGCTGGCGAGCGACCCTCAGCGCAGCCGCCAGCGAACGGCCCTGGGCCTGCAGCAGTGCGACCAGGGCAACGATCGCGCTGGCATCGGGCAAGCCCGGAGGCAGCAGCGCCAATTCGCCGGGGTGACGTCGCCGTACACGTTGCACGAACCGACTGTGCTCAGCGGCGGCGAGCGCAACGTTGATCGTGGTGGCGGGTGAACCCATGGCAGCTTTGACGATACGTCAACCAGGCTGTGCTAGATTGGATCGACCCGCCACGCCGCGCTGTCGGCAGTTTGCCGCATTCAGCCATTGCGGTGAGCGGCAGCGCCTGTCGCGCAGCCGTCTACTGCCGGTTGCCTTGCTGCCCATCACGCCCACTGTGTCCTCCGCGCTTGCCAACGCCCCTGCGGCTGCCTTCATCGAGCGGCGCCGGCACCGTGTGCTGCGCTGGTTGTGGCGCATCGCGTTCGGCTTGTTGTTCGGCGCCTGGAGCATTCTGCTGGTGGCGTGGCTGACGCTGCATTGGGTCATTCTGCCTCGCATCGAACAATGGCGCCCGCAGATCGAAGCGCGGGCCAGCCATTCACTTGGCGTGCCCGTGACGATCGGCGCGATCCACGTGCGCTCCAGCGGCTGGGTGCCGGCGCTGGAGATGAGCGACGTGGTGCTGCGCGACCTTCAGCAGCATGAGGCGCTTCGGCTGCCGTCGGTCAGTGCGGCGTTGTCGGCTCGGTCCCTGCTGGCCTTCGAGTTGCGCTTCGAGCAGTTGCACATCGAGGGCGCGGCACTCGAGGTACGACGAGACAGCGCTGGCCGCTTCTTCGTCGCCGGCATCGAAATCCCGCCCAGCGGCGCCGACGCGACCAACAAGGCTGCCGACTGGTTCTTCTCACAGCGCGAGTTCGTGGTCCGCAATGGCCGCATCAGGTGGGTCGACGAGCAACGCGGCGCGCCGGCACTCGAACTCGAGAATGTCGATCTGGTGGTGCGCAACGGTGTGCGCCGCCACGATGTCCGTGTCGACGCCACCCCGCCCGCGGCTTGGGGGGAACGCTTCACGTTGCAGGGGCGCTTTACGCAATCCCTGCTCGGCGCCAGCGGCGACTGGCGCCGCTGGAACGGCACCCTGCACGTGGCACTGCCGCGCACCGACGTGGCCGAACTGCGTCGCCACGTCACGCTACCGTTCGAAGTGACCGAGGGCGAGGGTGCGGTGCGCGCATGGATCGACGTTCGCGAGGGCCAGCCACAGGCGGCCACTGCCGACTTGGCGCTGCGCGCCGTCGCTTTGCGGCTGGCCACGAACACGCAACCGCTGGCGATTGTGCAATTGAAGGGCCGTGTCAGTGCCCAACGCAAGGACGGCCAGTTGAAGCTGGCCGCTGAGGGTTTGAGTTTCGCCACCGCAGACGGCGTGGCCTGGCCGCGCAGCAGCCTCGCGCTTGGATTGCGCGAGGCGGCCGGCGCCATGAAAGAGGGCGTCGCGTGGTCCGCAGGCGAATTCAGTGCCGACCACCTCGACCTCGGCGTGATCGCCCAGGTGGCCGCGCACGTGCCACTCGGCGCGGCGCTGGCCAAGCTGCTGGCAGAGCTGGCGCCGACCGGTCAGGTCAGTGGGTTGACCGCGCGCTGGGACGGTGCGCTCGATGCTCCGTCACGTTACCAGGTCAAGGCCAGCGCTGCGGGCCTCACCATTGCCGCCGCGCCGTCGCCCGAGTCCGGTGGTGTCGGGCGGCCAGGCTGGCGCAATGCGACGATCGAGTTCGATGCCAATGAGAACGGCGGCAGGGCTCGCGTTGTGCTCGACAAGGGTTCGTTGATCTTGCCTGGCGTGTTCGAACAGTCCGAGATCGGCTTCGACAGCTTCTCGACCCAACTGACCTGGCGCATCCGCGCTGCCGTCGAGGCCAGCGCGCTCCCGGCCCTGGACGTCACGCTGGCCGACACGCGATTTGCCAACGCCGACGCGCAGGGTGAATTGAGCCTCGTGCGCTGGCAGACGGGCAGCGATGGCCGCAGCGCCAGTGGTGTTGTCAGCGCCTACGGCCGTGGGGCGCGCATGCCGGGCCGGCTCGAACTGGCCGGCAGCCTGTCGCGCGGCCGCGCCGCGGCGGTGGCGCGCTACCTGCCGCTGGGTGTGCACGAAGTGGCACGTCGCTATGTGCAGCAGGCCGTGATCGATGGCCGCGTGGCGAGCGCAAGCTTCAAGGTCAAGGGTGACCTCTGGGATTTCCCGTTTGCCGCGGCGGCGTCGGCGAATGCGGCCAGTACCCGCGGCGAGTTCCGCATTGCCGCCCGCGCCGAAGACGTGACGCTGGCCTATGTGCCGAGCGAGGCCGACTGGGTCTCGCCGTGGCCGGCTTTCATGCGCGTCAATGGCGAACTGGTCTTCGATCGCAATTCGATGGAAATTCGCAACGCCGCGGCGCGAGTTCTGGGTGTCGACCTGACGCGGGTGAACGGAGTGATCCGCGACCTTTCCGACCCGGTGTTGCGCATCGAAGGCCAGGCCCGGGGTCCGCTGAACGATGTGCTGCGCTATGTCAACACCACGCCGATCGGCGGCTGGGTCGGTCATGGTCTGCGTGAAGCCGGCGCGACGGGCAGCGCCGACTTGAACCTCAAGCTCGAAGTCCCGCTCGCCACTGTGGCGCGTACCACCGTGCAAGGCCGCTTGGTGCTCGGCGGCAACGATGTACGACTTGGCCCGGGAACGCCGCTGCTGGCGGGGGCCAAGGCGCGGATCGATTTCAGCCAGCAAGGCTTCTCGATCGCCGGCGGGGGCGCGCGGGTGCTCGGCGGCGACGCCAGCTTCGAAGGTGGCGCGCAGATCGACGGCAGCCTGCGCGTCACGGCCCAGGGCGTGGCCAGCGCCGAGGGCCTGCGCCGTACGCCCGAACTGGGCACCTTGTCGCGCCTGGCCGGCAACATGAGTGGCCAGACGCCCTATCGCCTGGCGCTTGGCCTCGTGCGCGGTCACACCGAATTCACGTTGACCAGCCCACTGACAGGATTGACCATCGACTTGCCCGTGCCGCTGAAGAAGGCCGCCGAGGCCGCATGGCCGTTGCGCTTTGAAGTGCGTGTGTTGGCTACGGCAGCCGGCGAAGCGGCGCGCGACACCCTGCGCGTCGAACTCGGCACTGTCGCCCAGGCGCAGTACCAGCGCGACCTGTCGCACGACTCGCCGCAGGTGCAGCGAGGCGCCATTGCCGTTCTCGACGCGTTGCCACCGATGCCTGAGCGCGGCGTGCGTGCGTTGCTCAATCTGCCTGCGATCGACGCCGACGCGTGGCAGGCCGTGGCCGACCGCCTGCAAGGCCTCCCTGGCGCTGTGCCCCAGGCGAGCGCTGCGGTCGACGACGGCTACTTGCCGCACGCGGTGGCTCTGCGCGCGCAGGCGCTCACCTCGGGTGGACGCAAGCTGACGCGGTTGGTGGCGGGGGTCACTCAGGACGCCGCCGATGCCACCTGGCGTGGCAACCTCGACGCTGATCAATTGGGCGGCTATGTCGAGTACCGCGCGGCACAGGGCTCGGCCAACCCCGGCCGGATCTATGCTCGGCTGGCCAGGCTGGCGTTGCCCCCGGCCGACGCTGAATCGGTCGAGGATCTGTTGGTGCAAGCACCTGCCAGCGTGCCCGCACTCGACATTGTGATCGACGACTTCGAGCTGCGTGGCAAGAAGCTCGGCCGCGTCGAGATCGAGGCGGTCAACCGCGCTGCCGAGGCGGGCCTGCGTGAATGGCGCATGAGCCGCTTTGCCGTCAGCAATCCCGACGCCCAGCTCACCGGCAGTGGCCAGTGGCAACCTGGCGCCGGTGCCGGGCGGCAGCGCATGGTGATGGACTTCAAGCTCGAGCTCGCAGACAGCGGCGCGGCACTCGAACGCCTGGGCTTTGGCGGCACGCTGCGCGGCGGCAAGGGTCGCATGAACGGCCAACTGTCGTGGGCCGGCTCACCGCTGTCATTGCATGTCCCCAGCCTCGACGGCCGCATCAATCTGGCGCTCGATGCCGGCCAGTTCCTCAAGGCCGGGCCGGGCGCCGGGCGCCTGCTGTCGGTGCTCAGTTTGCAGGCACTACCGCGCCGCCTGCTGCTCGATTTCCGCGACGTGTTCCAGGAAGGCTTTGCCTTCGACAACGTCACCGGCGACGTGACCATCGACGACGGCGTGGCCAGTACCAACAACTTGCGCATGCGCGGTCTTCAGGCTGCGGTGTTGATGGAAGGCCATGCCGACATCGGCCGCGAAACGCAGAACCTGCGGGTGCTGGTGGTGCCTGAAATCAACGCCGGCACGGCCTCGCTGGCCTTTGCCGTCATCAACCCGGCCATCGGCCTGGGCAGCTTCCTGGCCCAGTTGTTCCTGCGCCGTCCGCTGATGGCCGCCAACACCCGCGAGTTCACCGTGCAGGGTTCATGGGCCGACCCGCAGGTCGAGCGCGTCGAGCGCAAGCTGGATGCACCGCTGCCCGACCTCGAGGTACCTGCGGCGGCTTCCACGCCGCGACAGTGAGGAGCCTGATCATGAAGGTTGCCGCCCTGCAGACCGTTTCGACGCCCGACGTCGATCGCAATCTCGAAGTTGCCGCCCGGCTGATCGCCGAGGCCGCACAGCTGGGCGCCGACCTGGTGGCGCTGCCCGAGTATTTCTGCCTGATGGGTCGGCTCGACGACGACAAGCTGGCGATCGCCGAGGCGCCGGGGCGGGGCCCGATCCAGGACTTCCTGGCCGCACAGGCGAAGAGTCATGGCCTGTGGCTGATCGGCGGGACACTGCCGCTGCGCTGTGCCGACCCGGCGCGCGCACGCAACGCGTGCTGCGTCTATGCCCCCGATGGCAGGCTGGCGGCGCGCTACGACAAGATCCACCTCTTTCGCTACGACAACGGCCGCGAGAGCTACGACGAGGCGCGCGTGCTCGAAGCCGGCTGCGAGCCGGTGGCGTTGCAAGCCGGCCCGCTGCGGGTGGGACTGTCGGTGTGCTACGACCTGCGCTTCCCGGAGTTGTACCGCCGGCTGTGCGTGCCCGCGTGCGATCTGCTCAGCGTGCCCGCGGCCTTCACCTACACCACCGGTCGCGCGCATTGGGAGCTGCTGCTGCGCGCCCGTGCGATCGAGAACCAGTGCTACGTGATCGCAGCCGCGCAGGGGGGGACGCACGAGAATGGCCGCCGCACCTGGGGTCACAGCATGGTCGTCGACCCGTGGGGCGAGGTGCTGGCAGTGCGGCCCGAAGGCGAGGGCGTGGTGCTGGCCGACGTCGAGGCCAGGAAGATCGAGTCGGTGCGCCAGCAGTTGCCGGCCCTGGCGCACCGGCGCCTTTGATTCAGCGGCTGCCGAACATCATCTGCCTGGCCAGCGCCTTCTTCAGTGGCGGCAGGCGATCCAGCAAGGCCATGCCGGCACCTCGCAAGGTCGCGATGCCGGGCACCTGCCAGGTGAAACTGCGGGCCAGAACATCGGTGGCGGCGATCATGGCCCAGCGATCGGGGGTGCGCTGCCACGCGACACGAGCCAACGCCGCGTCGAGGTCGGGCGCTGCCTGGCGCACGTCCACCGCGTCGCGCAGCGCCGAGGCCAAGGCAAAGGCGTCGCGCAGACCGAGGTTGAGGCCCTGGCCGGCGACCGGGTGCAGGGTTTGTGCGGCGTTGCCGATGCGCACCTGCCGGCCCCGTACGAGCGTACGCTGGGCAGCCAGGCCGAGTTGAAAACACTTCAGTGCGCTGACCTCGGTGATGCGCCCGACGCGCGGATCGAACACGGTGTTCAGCACGGCCCGGCGCTGGGCTTCGTCGAGTTCGCGCACCGGGTCGTCGTGGCGCGCCACGCACCACACGAGGGAGGCGCGTTGCACGCCGTCGGCGCTGCGCGGCAACGGCAATAGCGCAGCGGGGCCGTCGCGGGTGAACCGTTCGACGGCCAGGCCGGTTGAGGCGCCGTCGAGCCGTACCGTGCCGACCCAGGCATCTTGCTGGTAATCGTGCGTGACGTCGGCGATTCTGCTTTCGCCGAAGACACCCCCTTCGGCGACCACGGCGAGGTCAAAGCACTCGGCCACGCCGGCATCGACTTCGACGCCCTCGACAAGATCCTTCAGCGCGACCACCGCCGCGCCGAAGCGGCTGTGCAGACGCGCCGGTTCGGCGGCTGCGATGGCCTCCCAGGCGCGCTGCATCGGCGCGACGAGCGCGCCATAGCCGAGCACGGCGCCGAGCATGGGCACACCCAATTCCGCAGCCCGCAGGCGCACCTCGGGCGTGCCGAGCCAGCCCGGCACGGCCAGCGCGGGGGCCTGCTGCGAGACCCAGACCTCGCGGATCGGCTCGGCCTGTGAGGCGTCCCAGGCAGCCATGCGCTCGAGCAGTTGCACGCTGCCGAGCGATAGCGCCAGCGTGCGCGCATCGGCCGACACGTCGCGTTCAGCCGGCCGGGCGTCAAACAGGCTGACCTGCGCCCGGGGCAGCGCGCGGGCCGCCAGCAGCGCCAGCGCCAGGCCGACCGGGCCGGCGCCGATGACGGCGATGTGCAGTGGATTGGGCATGCTGTGGTCGCGATCCTAGCGGGCTGCGGGCTGGTGGGGCGATCGACTAGAATCCGCCGCCTTGCGCGTGCCCGCCAAACTCCCTGGCGACGCAGGATTTCCCGGCCCTGGATTCCAGGGCCAAAGCCGCATCTGCAGCGGCTCACCCACACCAGGACTGTCGACGTGTTCATCTCCCAAGCCTTTGCCCAGACCGCGCCGGCCGCTGCCGGTGGCGCGAGTACCGAATCCACCCTGTTCAGCCTGCTGCCGCTGGTGCTGATGTTCGTGGTGCTTTACTTCATCATGATCCGTCCGCAGATGAAGCGGCAGAAGGAGCACAAGGCAATGGTCGAGGCCATTGCCAAGGGCGACGAAGTCGTCATCGGCGGCGGCATGCTGGGGCGTGTGGCCAAGCTCGGCGAGACCTATATCTCGGTCGAAGTGGCGGCCAACGTCGAAGTGCAGGTGCAACGCACCGCCATTATTCAGGTGCTACCCAAAGGCACGATCAAGTAATCCGCTGCGGCGCTCTCGGTGCGCCGCGAAAGTTGTCGATTCATGAACCGCTACCCATGGTGGAAGTACGCGATCCTGGTGATTGCGTTGCTGGTCGGCGCGCTGTACACGGCGCCCAACTTCTTCGGCGAGGCGCCTGCGGTGCAGGTGTCGTCGGGCAAGGCCACTGTAAAGGTCGAGCCGGCACTGGTGCGGCGCGTGCAGGAGGCGTTGAAGCAGGCCGGGCTCAATGCCGACTTCGTGGCGCTCGAGGGCACCTCGGTGCGTGCCCGCTTCGCCGACACCGACACGCAGATCAAGGCCAAGGACGCGATTGCCAGGGCACTGAATCCGGATCCGAGCGATCCTGCGTACATCGTCGCCTTGAACCTGGTTTCGCGTTCGCCGCAATGGCTGGCCAAAGTGCGCGCGTTGCCGATGTACCTGGGCCTGGACCTGCGTGGCGGCGTGCACTTCCTGATGCAGGTCGACATGAAGGCCGCGCTGACGAAGAAGGCCGAGGCGCTGACCGGCGACCTGCGCACGCTGCTGCGCGACAAGAGCATCCGCCACGCCGGCATCGCGCGTGACGGCAACACGGTCGAGGTGCGCTTTCGCGACAAGGCCGCGCTCGACGCGGCCAAGACCCTGTTGACCGATCAGTTGCCCGACCTGCTATGGGCCGACAGCGCCGAAGGGGATGGCTTCAAGCTCACCGGCGGGCTCAAGCCGCAGGCCGCGCGCGCGGTGCAGGATCAGGCGCTCAAACAGAACATCACGACGCTGCACAACCGCGTCAACGAGCTCGGTGTGGCCGAGCCGGTGATCCAGCAGCAAGGCGCCGACCGCGTGGTCGTGCAGCTGCCGGGTGTGCAGGACACCGCCAAGGCCAAGGACATCATCGGCCGCACGGCGACGCTCGAGTTGCGCATGGTCGATGACAGTGCCGAGGCGGCGGCCGCGGCGGTTGGCAGCGGCCCGGTGCCGTTCGGCACCGAACGCTATGTCGAGCGTGGCGGTGCGCCGCTGATCGTCAAGCGCCAGGTCATCCTGACGGGCGACAGCCTGACCGACGCGCAGCCGGGCTTCGACGGCCAGAATGCCAACGAGCCGGCGGTGCACCTGACGGTCGACGCCAAGGGCGCGCGCATCATGCGCGACGTCTCGCGCGACAACGTCGGCAAGCGCATGGCGATCCTGCTGTTCGAGAAGGGCAAGGGCGAGGTGGTTACCGCGCCGGTGATCCGCGGCGAGCTGGGTTCACGGTTCCAGATCTCCGGGCGCATGACCAGCGTCGAGGCGGCCGACACGGCGCTGCTGCTGCGCGCCGGGTCGTTGGCCGCGCCGATGGAGATCATCGAAGAACGCACCATCGGCCCGAGCCTGGGGGCCGAGAACATCAAGCTCGGGTTCAGAAGCGTGATCTACGGCTTCTCGGCGATTGCGGTGTTCATGTGCCTGTACTACGTGCTGTTCGGCGTGTTCTCGACGATCGCGCTGGCCTTCAACCTGCTGCTGTTGATCGCGGTGCTGTCGATGCTGCAGGCCACGCTGACACTGCCGGGCATCGCCGCCATCGCGCTGGCGCTGGGCATGGCCATCGACTCCAACGTGCTGATCAACGAGCGCGTGCGCGAAGAGCTGCGCGGGGGCGCCAGCCCGCAAACGGCCATCGCGACCGGCTACGAGCGCGCCTGGGGCACGATCCTCGACTCCAACATCACCACGCTGATTGCCGGCCTGGCGCTGCTGGCCTTCGGCTCCGGCCCGGTGCGCGGCTTCGCGGTCGTGCACTGCCTGGGCATCATGACCTCGATGTTCTCGGCGGTGGTGTTCTCGCGCGGCCTGGTCAACCTCTGGTACGGCCGGCAGAAGAAATTGAAGGGCGTGTCGATCGGCCAGGTCTGGCGGCCCGACGGTGCCCCACCCGCAGCGCAAGCTTGAGGAGCAGGAAGAATGGAATTCTTCAGGATCCGCCGCGACATCCCGTTCATGCGCCATGCGCTGGTGCTGAACATCGTTTCTTTCCTGACCTTTGCTGCGGCGGTCTTCTTCCTGACCACCCGTGGCCTGCATCTCTCGATCGAATTCACCGGCGGCACGGTGATGGAGGTGGAATACGCGGCCGCGGCCGACCTCGGCAAGACCCGTGCCGCGGTCGAGAGCCTCGGCTTTGGCGAGGTGCAGGTGCAAAACTTCGGCACCTCGCGCGACGTGTTGATTCGTCTGCCGCTGCGCGGCGATGCCAAGCAAAGCGAGGTGGCCGCTCGCGTGCTCGATGCCCTGTGCAAGGTGGCGTCGGGCAGTGTCGGCACCAAGCAATACACCACGCCTCAGGGCGAGCAGGTCAGCCGGCCGTCGTGCTCGACGAGCAGTGGCGCCGAGCCACTGAAGCTGTCGCGCACCGAGTTCGTCGGCCCCTCGGTCGGCGAGGAACTGAAGTGGGACGGGGTCAAGGCACTGGCCGTGACCATCGCCGGCATCATGCTGTATCTGGCCTTCCGTTTCGAGTGGAAGTTCTCGGTGGCCGGTATCGTGGCCAACCTGCACGATGTGGTCATCATCCTCGGCTTCTTCGCCTACTTCCAGTGGGAGTTCTCGCTGGCGGTGCTGGCGGCGGTGCTGGCGGTGCTGGGGTACTCAGTCAATGAGTCTGTGGTCATCTTCGACCGGGTGCGTGAAGCCTTCCGCAAATTCCGCAAGCTCAACACCCGCGAGGTCATCGACCACGCCATCACCAGCACCATCAGCCGCACGATCATCACCCACGGCAGTACGCTGATGATGGTGGTGTCGATGCTGATCTTTGGTGGTCCGACGCTGCACTACTTTGCCCTGGCATTGACCATCGGCATCCTGTTCGGCGTCTACTCCTCGGTGTTCGTCGCTGCGGCCATCGTGATGTGGCTCGGCGTCAAGCGCGAGGACCTCGTGAAGCTCTCCGCAAAGGACGGCGATCCGAACGATCCGAACGCTGGCGCCGTCGTCTGAGCGCACCGGTGGTGGTGTAGAGTCGACAGACCCCCCAAGCACGAAGGCTCAACCGATTCCCTATGGCGACCGTCGGCGATCAAGCCAGCCTGGCGCAGCAGGCGCGCCGCCTCTACACGGAAGAGCTGGTGAAGGGCCTGCCGGCGCTGGTCGACACGGTCGTGGCCTGGGCCGTGGCGCCCGAGCGTGCCGCCGGCGCGGCGGCAGATCCTGGCATCGTCGGCCGGTTGCGCGACGCTGCGATGGCGCTCAAGCAGCACGGCGTCGCCTGGCACCAGGGCATCGTCGCCGCGCTTCAGGAAGCCTTGCGCCACGGCGTATCGGCCTCGCGCACCGGCGAGCTTGGCGGGCCGACGAAAAAGCTGTCGCTGGTCGACGACGAGACCATCGAGCGCGAGATCGTCACTTCGCGGCTTGCGCTGGCCATCATGGATCGCGCCAGTTGGGAGTTCAATGATCTGCGCACCCGTGTGGCGCTGCTGGAGCACCGCGAAGAACTCGACCCGCACGACCTGCTGCGTACCCATGTGCTCGCGCGCATCGTGATGCAGGCGTGGGCTGGCGCCGAACTGGACGACAACGGGCTGCGTGACTTGCAGCCCGTGTTGCACGAGGAGTTCGGGGTACTGGTGCAGGAGGCCTACCATGAGGCCAACAGCTGGTTGGTATCGCAGCGCGTGCTGCCAGACATCGATCTGCGACCGTTGATCCGGCGCTCGCGCGCCGGGGCCACCACCGGGTACGCCGGTTTGGTGCATGACGAGACGCGGTTGATGACGCGCTCCGGTGCAGGCGGCGCCGACGTTCATGGTTCCGGTGGCGACAACGCGATGGCAGTGCTGTCGCGGCTGAACCGCATGATCGAGCGTCAGGTGCCGGCATTTGCGGAAACCGCGCACGCGGGCCAGCAGCGCACGGTGTCGCCGGCACTCGCCGCGGCCATTGGCCAGGCCCAGCAGGGTGTGCAGCGGCGTATCGAGCGCAACGAAGCGGGCTCGGCCACGGCGACCGTCTCGCCGCAGTTGCTCGAGGAGCTGAACCTGCGCAAGCAGGCCTTGAAGCGCGCGGCCGAAACACCGGTCGAGCGAGCGACGATCGAGATCGTGGCCCTGCTGTTCCAGAGCATCCTGACCGAGGAGCGAATTCCCTCGGCCGTGCGGGTTTGGTTCGCACGCCTGCAGATGCCGGTGTTGCGCGTCGCGGTCGGCGAGCCGGACTTCTTTGCCACCATCGACCACCCGGCGCGGCGCCTGATCGACCGCATGGGCGCCTGCGTGATGGGCTTCGACGCTTCCGCCAACGCCGTTGGCGAAGCGTTGGAAGGCGAAATCAAGCGTGTGGTGCAGGTCGTCGAGGCCTACCCCGACACCGGGCGGCGTGTCTTCCAGACCGTGCTGACCGAATTTGAGCGTTTCCTCGAGCATTTCTTCAAGAGCGAGAACGCGGCCACCAAGCGCGGGGTGTCGCTGGCTCAACAGGTTGAGCAGCGCGAGACGCTGGCCATCCAGTACACCATCGAGTTGCGCAAGATGTTGAATGAAGTACCGGTCCAGGAAGACGTGCGCCAGTTCCTGTTCCAGGTCTGGGCCGACGTGCTGGCAATGTCGGCCTTGCGCCACGGCGCTCAAGCTGAGACCACCAAGGCGATGCGCAAGGCCGCCACCGATCTGATCTGGTCGGCGGGCGCAAAGGTCTCCCGCGAAGAGCGCGCCGAAGTCATCCGCCGCCTGCCGCCGCTGTTGAAGCAACTGCGCGACGGGATGGAATCGGCCGGCGTGCCGGCTGCCAAGCGGGATCAGCATGTGCGCGCGCTCAACGATTCGCTGGCCGCCGCGTTCAGCGCCAAGGCAGCGGCGATCCCGGCCGAGCGGTTCGAGGAGCTGCGTGAGCGGCTCGAGGCGCTCGAAGAACTGTTGCCCGACGCCAGCGACGTGCAACTCGACCAGACCCTGATGCTCGACATCGCCGGCGACGACAGCAGTGAGCTCGAAGTGGTCGGCGAGGGCGGCTCGATGCCGACCCCGGCGATGCTGTCGTGGGCCCGCGAACTGCAGGTCGGCAGCTGGTACATGCTCGAATACAACGACCGCAACGAAGCGGTGCAACTGGCCTGGCAAGGCATGCGTCGGCATCTTTCGCTGTTTGTCACAGCCAGCGGGCGCTGCCTGTTGTTCGAGCAACATCGGCTGGCGTCTTTCCTGCAGGCTGGGCTCTTGCTGCCGGCCCAGGACGAAGCGCTGACCGTGCGGGCCACACGCACCGCGCTCGCCAAGCTCGACAACGATCCCGCAAGGCTATTGAACTGAGCGCACACGGACCGCGCCGGGCCGCGCCGATCCGGCCGAGACCCCGCGGGGGCGACGCCGCAGGCATCCTGGGGCTGCCGAACCGTCAGTGAATCAGCCGTTCCTCGGGGGCGACGAACAGTTCGTCGAGGATCAGCGCGTCGGGCTCCTCGCCCAAGCTCCAGAAGACCATCAACACGATCACTTTCAGGTCGTCGAGGTCGATCGGCGTGGCGCCGATGGCACTGGCGCGATCGATGACCATTTCACGCATCGGCGGTGGCAGCACGCCGGCCGATTCGAGGAAACTGACGAAGCCGATCGATTCGTCCCCAAGCAGTTCCTGCTCCGCGGCGGAGTAGACGCGCATCGCATTGGCGCTTTGCTGGCCGCTGTAGGCCTCGGCAGTGCTGGCCAAGCCATCCAGCCAGGACAGCGCTTCCTGGATCTCGTCGCTCTCGAACCCCACCGCCGACAGCTTGCGCGTCAGCAGGGCGTGATCGGGACAGGCATCGGGGCGCCAGTAGTTTTCGTACAAATACACCAGCACGTCGAACATGAAAACGACTATACCCCAGCACCGCGCTGGCAAAGGGCCGCCCCTGGCAAGCGAGCCTGGCTTGCAGGCAAAGGCCTCCGGTGCCAACGCGCCGACAGTTCAGGACACGGCTCGGCGCTGGTACAGGCCGCCGGGCAGGCGCGCGACGCGGCCCTCGAGCTCGAGTTCGAGCAGGCGCGCGTTGACCGCGGCGGCGCTCTCGCCGGTGCGCGCGAGCAGCGCATCGAGCGTGACGGGGTCGTGGCCGAGGGCGGCCAACAGCGGGTCATCAGCGCCGCCCGATATGGCTTCGATCGATGTCGGTGCAGCGTTGGCGCCGGGCGACCAGTTCAGCTCGCCAAGGATGTCATCGGCCGAATCGACCAGTTTGGCCCCCTGCTTGATGAGGGCGTGGCAGCCGCGCGACTGCGGCGAGTGGATCGACCCGGGTATCGCGAACACGTCGCGCCCAGCTTCGAGTGCCTGCCTAGCGGTGATCAAGGAGCCCGACGGCAACGCGGCCTCGACCACCAGCGTGCCGCGCGACAGACCGGCGATCAACCGGTTGCGCTGCGGAAAGTTCTCCGGCAAGGGCGGCATACCGAGATCGAATTCCGACAGCAGCAACCCATCCTTGGCGATGCGATGGGCCAGTGCGCGGTGGCGCGCTGGGTAGATGCGGTCCAGCCCGGTACCCACGACCGCGATCGTGCTGCCGTGGCCGGCCAGGCCGCCGTCGTGTGCCGCAGCATCGATACCCAGGGCCATGCCGGAAACGATGGTCACGCCGGCACGGCTCAGGTGCTGTGCGAACGCGCGGGCGTTGTCGACACCCTGAGCGCTCGGGTTTCGGCTGCCGACGATCGCCAGCGCCGGTGCGCCGAGCAGGTCGAGTCGGCCCTGTGCGTAAAGCAGCAATGGCGGGTCGGCGGTCTCGAGCAGCAGCGCCGGGTAGGCAGCATCGCCGAGCGTCAGCACATGATGTGTCGGGTCGGCGTCGAGCCAGGCCAAGGTGGTCGCGACCTGCTCGGCGTGCCGCTCGGGCAGGACGGACAACGCACTGACCAAAGGGGCGCCAAGCCACTCGCGCAGCGATGCGGGCTTGGCCGCAAAGACCGCGTCGGGCGAGCCACAGGCAGCCAAGAGGCGACGCGCGCTGTCGCGTCCGAGACCCGGTGTGCGCAGCAGTCGCAGCCACGCAGGCAAGTCGTCAGGCCGGGCCATCGTCAGGCCGCCGACCCGGGTGCTGGTCAGGGTTGCGCGAAGCGGTCGCCCTTGCTGACCGGTTGCTGCGCCTGGAGCACCAGGCCATAAGACACGCGGTCGAAGACGCGGAAGACGATCAGCAGGCCGTGACGCTCATCGGGCAGCTTGATCTGCGTCGGCCTTTCGACCGTGCGATCGGTGACCAACGGGCCGTCGCGCAGCACTGCCAGCACATGGCCGCGCTCCATCCCGTCCTGGGCGCCGCGGTTGATCGAGACGACCTGATTCTGACCGGCAAGCAAGGCCTCGCCGTACACGGAAATGACCTGGCCGGTGATCGGCTTGGCCGGTGCGTGCGGGGTGAAACTGCTGAAGTTGCGCTGAGGCGCCGGTGCCAGTCGGTCACCGACCGCCACTTCCTCCTTGACGCTTAGCAATTCGAAGGTGGCAGGCACGGTTAGCGTCGACTTGCCGTCAGCTGTTGCCGTGCTCCCGCCTTCGCGGATGTACTCGGCCGTGCCGAGGAAGCGGGCCTCGTAGCCGAGGATTTCCTGGGTCACCGGGTCGCGCAGCGGAATGGCCTGACGGAAAACACGCCATTCGCGCAACCCGGCCAGGTCACCGAGCACATAGACCTTGTCGCCACGACCCATCAGCACGCGGTCGTCGGGTGCCGCCACCACGCGGGGGGCGCGCTCGAGCTCATTGGCGCTGACGACCACGCCCTCGTTGAGGAACGGGGCGATGCGGTGCATCGCGACAGCGGGGATGCCGTCATCGCCGAGAGCCTCGCTGCGCACGCGCGGACTCAACTTGACCGTGCCATCCGGGCCGCCCTGGGCCAGGCGCAAACGGGCGCGGCCGCCGGACTTGTCGAGCACCAGCACTTGGCCGGGGTAGATCAGGTGCGGGTTGCGGATCTGGTCGAGGTTCATGCCCCAAAGCTCAGGCCAGCGCCAGGGGCTCTTCAGGAACAGCTTGGAGATATCCCACAGCGTGTCGCCGCGCTTGACGGTATGCGAATCGGGCGCGTTGGGCGCCAGTTCGGAAAGCGGCACGCCGGTTTGCGCCACTTGCTGCGCGGTGCCGCGTTGCTGCGGCGTGATCGGGTAGGTGGCCGCAGTTGAGCTACCCACGGCCAGCAGGGTGCTGGCAAAGGCGGTGGTGGCAAGGCGGCTGGCGTGGCTTCGGATCATGAACAGAGTCTCCCCGGGCCGCTGCCGGCGGAGGCAGCGATGAGAAAATGGTGCCGTTGTCAGGTCTTCGAGATCTTTGAGCACTCCACCAACAGCCCTTGGGCAAGCCAGCGAAAATGCTCACACGGTTTGGCAGATTCTGCCTCTAAACCCTTGATATCGCAATGAAAGTGCCTCGTGCAATCGCTCGGCGTGGCGCCTTTCACGAACCCCGCTGTTGCGCGTCGCGCACGCCGAGCCCGAGCCTGCTGGCGTGTGCATCTTTTCACGAACCATGAGCCTGTTGACCATCCTTCGCTACCCTGATCCGCGCCTGCACACGCTGGCCAAGCCCGTCGCTGTCGTCGATGCACGGATTCGCAAGCTGGTCGACGACATGCTGGCCACCATGTACGAGGCCGATGGCGTGGGCCTGGCCGCCACTCAGGTCGATGTGCATGAGTGTGTGATCGTGCTCGATACCTCCGATGCACGCGACAGCCCGCGCGTGCTGATCAATCCGTTGCTGCTGGCGCAGAGCGAGGAGATGGTGTTCGGCGACGAGGGCTGCCTGTCGGTGCCAACGGTCTACGACAAGGTGCCGCGCCACGCCCGTGTCACGGTGCGCGCCCTGGGCCGTGACGGCCAGCCTTGCGAATTCGAGGCCGAGGGGCTCGAGGCAGTCTGCGTGCAGCATGAGATGGACCATCTGCTCGGCAAGGTCTTCGTCGAGTACCTGAGTCCGCTGAAGCGCAACCGTATCAAGACCAAGATGCTGAAGAAGTCGCGCGACGAGGCGCAACGCGCGTGAGGAGCGACTTGCGCGTGGTCTTTGCCGGCACGCCGGCCTTTGCCGCCACCGCTCTGGCGGCCATCGAAGCGGCGGGTTTTGCGGTGCCTCTGGTGTTGACGCAGCCCGACCGCCCGGCCGGACGAGGCCTCAAGCTGCATGCTTCTGCGGTCAAGGAGTTTGCTCAGCGCCACGGGCTGCCCCTGGCTCAGCCGCAGGGCCTGAAACTTGACGGCCGCTTTGCGGCCAACGCCCAGGCCGCGCTCACAGCGCTGCAGGCGGCGCGGCCCGACGTTGTGGTGGTCGCGGCCTATGGGCTGATCCTCCCGCCGTGGCTGCTCGAACTGCCGCGGCTGGGCTGCGTGAATATCCATGCCTCGCTGTTGCCGCGCTGGCGCGGTGCGGCGCCGGTCCAGCGCGCCATCGAGGCCGGTGATGCCCAGACCGGGATCACGATCATGCAGATGGACACCGGCCTGGATACAGGGGACGTTCTGCGGGTGGGCCACGAACCGATCCGCGCCGACGATAGCGCTGGCAGCCTGCTCGATCGACTGGCGCGGCTGGGCTCGCAGCTGGTGGTTCAGGTGCTGACCGACGTCCAGCAGGGCGCATTGGCGCGCACGAGGCAACCCGCCAATGGCATCACCTACGCCCACAAGGTGGCCAAGGTCGAAGGCGCGATCGATTGGCAGCGCCCGGCAGCCGAGCTGGAACGCCGACTGCGCGCCTTCGACCCGCAGCCGGGCTGCCACTTCGTCCTCGACGGCCAAACGGTCAAGCTCTGGCGAGCGAAGGTGAGCGCAGGCTTCGGGTTTGCGCCCGGCGCCGTTGAGTCCAGCACCACCAGCCTGCGCGTGGCCTGCGGCGACGACCAGGCTTTGGAACTGCTCGAACTCCAGCGCCCCGGTGGCCGGCGACAGCCCGTGGCGGCGTTTCTTGCCTCCCGCTGAGGGGCCGGGACGCACTCAAGTCCACTCGCGTCGTTGCCGATAACGGCTCCACAGCCCCTTGTCAGCGATGCCATGCCCCGTTCCCTTCACCTGACTGCCCTGCTCGCGCCGCTGGCTCTGCTGGCCGGCTGTCAACTGATGGGCGGCGAACCGGCCGAGGCGCAAGCTGCGCGAAAGGAAGCCGAGGGCAAAGCCATCGGTGGCGCCTGCCGCCATGCCGGCCGGGCCATCGAAGACTGCTTTGTGCTGAACAAGCGCGCCGACAAGGCCGCGCTGTTCGCCGGCTGGCGCGAGATGAACGACTACATGCGCGAGAACAAGATCGACGCGGTGGCGCCGCAAGGGGCGGCTGCGCCAGCCGAAGTGGCGGCCAAGGTCGACGAACCGGTGCCCGAGGACGCGGCGCCGAAGAAGCCCGCCAAGGCCAGGAAGCAGGCCTCCTGAGCCGCATGGCGCGTTGACACCATGGCCCGGTCGGACATCTGAACCGGCAGTCTGTCGCATCGCGCGTGACGCGTCGGCTGGACAGCGGCATGGTGGCACCTTCATCGACGAAGGGACCCTGCAATGCCAACACTCGCACCGCCTCTGGGCCGACCCGCCTTGGCCCTGATGGCCGCTGCAACCCTCTTCGGAGCCGCCCTCTTGGCGCCAGGGCCGGCGGTGGCCGCCACCACCGGCAGCGGCAAGGCGATCACCGAGACCCGCGCCGCAAGTGGCTTTCAGGCCCTCTTGCTGCGCGGCGCGATCGGCGTCGTCGTGCGCCAAGGCAGCAGCGAAGGCGTGCAGGTTCGGGCCGATGACAACGTCCTGCCCCTGGTGCAGACCGAGGTCGAGGGCGCCGGTGAGGTGCGCACGCTGCGCATCCAGTTCAAGGCCGGCGAGTCGGTGCGCACCCGGACGCCGGTCGTGGTGACGGTCGATGTGGTCAACCTGAGCGCGGTGTCGAGTTCGGGCTCGGGCGACATTCGCATCGAAGTCCTGAAGACGCCGACCTTGAACATGAGCATTTCGGGCTCCTCCGATGCCCAGTTGCGCCAGCTCGACGCCGATCACCTCAGCATCAGCATTGCCGGCAGCGGCGACGTGCAGGCCAGCGGCCGCGCCGCCAAGCTCGACGTCTCGATCGCCGGCAGCGGCGACGTGCAAACCCGCGAGCTGATGGCTGGCGACGTCGTGGTGTCGATCGCCGGCAGCGGCGATGCCAGCGTCACGGCACAGAAGACGATCAGCGTGTCGATCGCCGGCTCGGGAGACGTGGACTATGGCGGTGGCGCCGCGCTGGTCAAGCGCAGCATCGCGGGCAGCGGCACGGTGCGCCAGCGCCAGCCTTGACTTGAATCGCCGCGTCGGCAGCCTGCATGGCCCGGCGGTGGCGCCAACGAGACGCTGAAGGGCGGCAAGGGCGTGTGGATCGAGGCCAGCAGGTCCTGGTCGAAAGGGGCAACATCGCCGACCACAAGGTGGCGTTGAGGGTCACCTTCTTGCACGCGGAGTGAAGCCGCCCTGATGGCTCGTGCGGGGCCGACGCGACGGCGACAATGCCCCGCATGAGCTTGCCCGAATCGGCGCCGCCGAAACTATGGCGCCACCCCGAATTTGTGCGCGGCGCCCGCGAGATGCGCGGCGTGGCGCTGGGTATCGCCGCC
>Ga0315288_10003250_pt1 | contig 20788 bp, 25 predicted proteins | sample YL17G11_20_MG_FD_203454 | JGI IMG/M metagenome (GOLD analysis project Ga0315288, IMG submission 203454) | Sediment microbial communities from Yellowstone Lake, YNP, Wyoming, USA - YL17G11_20 | ecosystem: Environmental > Aquatic > Freshwater > Lake > Sediment | place: USA: Wyoming | collected...
GCTGATCGCATCGAAGGCGGCTCCGCAAGGTGATGCGATGGCTGAGTTGACGATACCGAGGGTGAGGCTGGGCGACACGGGGCAAGAGGTGGGTCGCATCGGCCTGGGGGGCCATACGTTTCGCTCGCGGTTCGGGCAGCAGGACCGGGCCGCGCAGGCGGAACTGCGGCGAATCGCCGGCGGCGCTGCTGCGGTTCGCGCTCGCGAATAGCGACATTGACGCCGCCCTGGTGACGGTGCGCACCTTGCGGCAACTCGAGGAAGATATCGCCATCGCCGCCGATCTGATACCTTCCACGGAGGCCGACCTGGAGGCGCTGCAGCGGCCGTTCATCTCCTGGTGGCTGCGGGTGCAGGCGGCGCTGGGGCTGCCGGGACCGCCCTGGCGGCACGTGCCGCTCTACAACCGGGTCGCGCGCGGGAGGCGCCGGCCGATCGGCGCGTTCAACGCAGCAGACTCAGCAGCCCGAAGAAGCCGTCACTGAGCGCCACCTCGCCGGGCAGCGCCTTGAGTTCACGCTCCATCGAGGCCGCGCTGGCCGCCATCGGGCCGGGGCGCGGTCATGTGGTAGCCGTCGTTGGTGAGGGCGTAGCCGAGGACCTCGCCGTAGATGTGCGCGCCGCGGGCGAGCGCGCGGTCGCGGCGCTCGAAAAGCAGGGCGGCGGCGCCCTCGGCCATCACGAAGCCGTCGCGGTCGCGGTCGAAGGGGCGGGAGGCGGCTTCGGGCGCGTCGTTGCGCGCCGACATGGCGTGGATGAGCGCGAAGGCGCCGTAGGAGAGCGGCGCGAGCGGCGCCTCCGCGCCCACGAACACGCTCGGCGCGAGCGGCGGGGTAAATCCATGATGAGGCTGATCGAGGAGGTGAGCCATGGCAGCCATCTGGGAAGGCAACCTGGGTTTCGCGCTGGTGAATATCCCGATCGCGCTCTACAGCAAGGAAGAGGTCAAGGATCTCCTCGCCGCGCTTCAAGAGAGCATCAGGGAGATCGGGAAGCACAGGGCGGCGGCGTGAGGGGCGTGCGGCGTCAGGTGCCACTGCCCGAGGAGAAGGCGCATTCGTCTGGCGTGGGTCTCGTAGGTGTCGGCGGCGCCGGTCATTCCTTGCTTGGGGCCGCTGCTGCTTGGGGGGAGGTGAGCGCCTTGATGATCTCGCGGCAGAAGAAGCCCAGGTCCTCGGGCCAGCGCGAGGTGATGAGGTTGCCGTCGCGGACCAGCGGCTCACCGTCCACCCAGGTCGCGCCGGCGTTGATCACATCGTCCTTGACGGCGCCATAGCCGGTGACGCGCCTGCCGCGCAGGATCCCCGCCGAGATGAGCACCTGCGGCCCATGGCACACCGCCGCCACGACCTTGCCGGCCTCGAACATGCCGCGCACGAAATCGGTGGCCTGCTTGTCGCGGCGCAGGCGCTCCGGCGCGTACCCGCCGGCGACGATGACGGCATCGAAATCCGCCACCTTCAGGTCCGAGACGTTGAGCGTCACCGGCCCCACGGTCATGCCGTTCTCCCCGGTGTACTTGTCCTTGCCGCGGCCGGCCAACGCGACTTTGGCCCCCTCCTCCTGGAAACGGATGAACGGATAGAGGGCCTCCAGTTCGTTGACCTTGTCCTCGACGAGGATGACGATGCGCTTGCCCTTCAACTTCAGGTCCTCCTGCGCTGGAGCCGCGCCGACGGCCAGCGCGATCAGCGCCAGCATGGCGAGTAACACGACTGCACGCATGGCGACACCTCCCGGGTAAGCAGTGCAATCAGGGTTTCCCGTGTCCGTGGGCTTTCCCTTCCCGGCAACCAGACTTCAGCCTCTGGGCGCGCACAACCGCCTACGCCTCGTCCAGGCCGAGCAGGCGGCGGGCGTTGCCGAAGGCGATGGCGGCGCGGACTTCGGGCGCGACCTGCAAGTTGGCCAGCCATTGCACCTGGGGCAGGGGCTGGCCGTGCCCCATGTAGTCGGTGCCGAAGAGAAGGCGGCGCCAGTGGCAGGCGATGAAGCCGGCGGCGAATGCGGGGTCGCGGGTCATGGCGTTGTAGCCCGAGCCGGCGGAGAGGTCGGCGTAGAGGTTCTCGTAGTGCGAGAAGAGGCGGTCGAGGGCGCCGCCGGGCGTGACCGGGCGTTTCGGGTAGCCGCCCTTGCCGTCGTCATCGCCGGAGATGGCGGCCCAGAACGACGGCCCGTGGCCGACCCACTTCACGTTGGGGAATTCCTTCAGGCAGGCCTCGAGGCGGGGCAGGCCCACCTCGTCATAGCAGAGGTCTGTATTGATTTCGAAGACCAGGGGCAGGGCGTGCTCATCGCACTTGGCGTAGATGGCCTTGTTGAGCGGGTCGTCGAAGGCGAGGCCGTTCACGTGCTCGCCGAAGCCCTTGCAGCCGTGGCGATTCACGAAGAACTCAATGCACTCCGCGGCGCGCGGGTAGCGCGGGTCCACGCAAGCGAACGCGATGAGGCGCTCGGGGTAGAGGTCGCGCGCCGCGAGGGCCTCCTCGGTGAGGAACCAGCCCCAGTCGCCCTCGGGGCTTTCGAGCGGCAGGAGCACACTGATCTCGATGCCCTCGCGGTCCATGCGGTCAACGAGTTGGTGGGCCGAAAGCGGCACCTGGCCCGGGTGGCGCTCGCGATAGAGGTTGCCGATGTGGACGTGGAAGTCAATCATAGCTACCCTCACGACGACGGCGGAGCCTGTCACCCAGAACGAAGTGAAGGGTCTCGTCCGGGATTCTTCGCTTCGCTCAGAATGACATGACCGCTAGGAGCGGATCATCACCAGGAGCATCTTGAACCTGTCCACGGCGCGCAGGGCGTGGGGCTCGCCGGCGGGCATGATGATCATCTCGCCCGCCTTCACCCGCGTGGGCCGGCCGGAGATCACGACCTCGGCCTCGCCATCGAGCACCTGCACCAGGGCGTCAAAGGGCGCGGTGTGCTCGCTGAGGCCCTCGCCGCGGTCGAAGGCGAAGAGCGTGACCGTTCCCGTCTTGCGGTCAATGATGGTTCGGCTCACCACCGAACCGTCCTGGTAATCCAGCAAGCCGGCGAGGCCCAACGCGCGGCCCACCAGCGCCTTGCGATTGGCGTCGTCACGTTCGCGTGGCACGGGGCGCCCTCCCTTTGGGGAAAGTGCCTCCCTCTTCGCCAAGGCCGACGGGGCCTCCTCCCACGCCTGAGTGCCGGGTCAGCCGCCAAAGAAAGAGAGGGGCGAGCATCGCGTTCGCCCCTCAGGCAGGGAGGGAAAGAAAGGGTCCGGTTGAAATCGCCTAGGCCGGCGTGAAGCAGCAGTAGCCGATGCGGTCACAGCCCTCTTTCATCTGGGCCCAGATCGCGTCATCGCGCACGACCTGGAGCGCGGTGGGATAGAGGATGTTGTTCTCCTTGAAGATGTGGTCGCGCAGGGTGAGCACGATGAACTTGCTCGCCACGTCCAACTTCCTCTTGAAAGCGTTGAAGTCGGCCGACGCGCCGGCCTGGGCCAGTTCGAGCAGTTCGCGCTTGCGGCGCCGCAGTTCCTCGTGCTCCATGCGCATGATCTGGGGCGGTCCGGAGACGCCGCGGCGCTCGAGTTCGGGGAAGAGGATGTCTTCCTCGCGCTGGTGATGGGGCTCGGCGCCGACCAGGTCCCCGGCGATGTGGAGCAAGTGATCGCTCTGCTCCTGGGCGAGGGGCCCGGCCGCGGTGCGCTGGATGGCCTGGTTGAGGCTGTCGAGTTCGTCCAGGAAGCAGAGGATCTGTTCGTGCTCACAGATCAGGGTGTGGATGACATGGCCGGGGGCGAGTTGGGCCTTCATCTGCTCGAGTTGGCCGCCCATCATCTCCATGTGGGCGGCGCAAAGGTGGCGAAGGTCCTCGGGGGCCAGCCCGGCTTCGATCAGTTGCTGCTCGGCGAGGGAGAGGTCGGCTGGGTTCACCGTGGCCAGGAACTCCTTGGCCTCCTCGCGCACAGCCAGGGTGCTTTCCCCGGTGTTGAGACGTCGCAGGAGATCTGTGAGTTTGTCCACCTTCTGCTTTTCCATAGCCCATCGCCTCCTCCAGGTTTTTACCCGGAAACGCCGCCAACCGCGTGGGCGGCGTAGATCGCTAATCCGACAAAGATGGCGGCATGCGGCGGCGCTAACGTAGCCTCTGTCTGGTTGACCTGAGCCATCCTCGTATCGGCGCATCACGCGCCGCCGGCGACCCTGTTCACGAAGAGTTGCGCGGCCCGCTTGCGGCCGGCCTCGGTCTTGAAGAGCCGCTCGCTGAGTTCGCGCAGCCGGTCGGGCCCTGCGTCGGGGAACTCGTCGGGCAGGTTCACCAGCCAGTCGGCGTCCCAGATCACCCGGAACTCGGGTGTGTCAATGTCGCGAGCGCTGTGATGGCTGCCCACGATGCGGCAGATATGGTCAACGGTGGCCTCGTCCAGCCCCATGGGCTGCAGGATGCGCCGGGCGATGGGCGGGCCCTCCAACTCCTGGTATTGCGGGGCGGAGGAGCCGTGCTTGCGCTCGGCCTCCTGGATGCCGATGTCGTGCAGAAGGGCGGCGGCGAGCACGATGCGGGGATCGGCCTGCTGACTGGGTAGAATTTCCTCGGCTCGCGCCAGCACGGCCAGGGCGTGGGCGATCCGCTTCTGATCGGCGCCGAATTCACGCTTCACGGCTTCGATGAGCCGGCTCACGAGGCGCCCCTCAGCCGGACTCGTCTGCGGAACCTGGGCCACCAGGCCCAGGCATTCGGCGGCGTGGGCGCACCACTCGGCGCAGCCGAGATCGAAGTTCGGATTCCGGAAGCGGTAGCCGCACCCCGGGCAGCGGCGCAGAAGGTCGCCCTTGAAGAACTCGACGGGCTCGCCGCACGCCGGGCAGGGGATGTCGAAGACGTCATCCGGCTTCCAGTAGCGGCTGTCCTGGCCTGGACACTTCATCGCACGGCTCCGTGAGTGGGCGCTTCGGGCCCGCTGGTCTTAACGAGGTCGCCACGGGTGCCGACCCTGGTGACGGTGAGAGGGATCGGCTTTCCGGAGTCCTCGAGCGCGCCCTGCACCAGGTGCACCAGGCCGAAGCAGCAGGGCACCTCCATGTGGGCGACCTCGATCTCCCGGATGTCGTTCTGCAAGAAGATCTGCGCCAACTTGTCGCGATAGGCCTGGGCGTCGTCCAACTTGGGGCAGCCGACGAGGAGCGTGCGGCCGCCCAGGAAGCGGCGGTGGAAGTCGGCGAAGGCGAAGGGGACGCAGTCGGCGGAGATGAGCACCCGGGCGCCATCGAAATACGGCGCCCGCACCGGAACCAGGCGCAACTGCACGGGCCAGTTGCCCAACTGCGAGGTCGCGGCCGGAAAGTTCTCCTCGTACGGCCCGGATTCGGCGGCGCGCTCGATCACCTGTGAGGTGGATCCGGGGCAGCCGCAGGCGAGTGGCGTCTCCTGCGCTGAGGCCTCAATCTCCTGGCAAGCCGCGGCCACGCGGGCCAAGTGGTCCTCCACGGCTGCGGCGTCGAACGCCTCCGACTCGCGCTCCTCGACCGTGAGCGCGCCCTGGGGGCACTCGCCGAGACAGGCGCCGAGGCCGTCGCAGAAGGTCTCGCTCACGAGGCGGGCCTTGCCGTCAATGATCTGGATGGCGCCTTCCGCGCAGGAGGGGACGCACAGGCCGCAGCCGTTGCACTTCTCCTCGTCAATGCGGATGATCTTCCTGCGTGTGAGCATGGTTACCCCCGTGCGCCATCATAGACATGGATGAGTTCGGACAGCCTGGTCTGGGCGAGATAGTCCTTGAGTTGCTTGTTGACGGCGCCCAGCAATCCGCCGAGGACGCACTGCTCGCCGCGGCAGACCCGGGCGCCGAGCAGGCACGCGTGGGCGGCGAGCCGACCCTCGATGGCCTGATAGACGTCGAGCAGAGTGATCTTGTCACCCGGCTTGCCGAGGCGAAAGCCGCCCCGCGGGCCGCGGATGGACTTGACCAGCCCCACCCGGCCGAGGCGCTGCAGCACCTTGGAGAGGTGCGCCTCGGAGACGCCCAGGGTGGCGGCGATCTCGCGCGTGGAGAGCAGCCCGTCGGAATGGGCCGCCAGCAGCACTGTGGTGTGCAGGGCCAGGGAAGTGGCTTCGGATATGCGGAGTGCGTTCGCCATGGGGCCGCCTAATCTGGTATTGCAGTACTAATATACCAGTAATGGCCCCGTTGTCAAGCCCCTGGGCGCAACTTTTTTGTGGCATTCCTCGCCCCCTGCGGCCGGGGGCGCGAGAAGCCACCAAGCGTAGGGGAGCACCTCTGGTGCTCCCGGTTCGGGCCGACCAGAGGTCGGCCCCTACGGAATCCCGGGCCCATGCCGAGACTGGGTGGCCAAACCCCCCAGCCGCGCGGCGTTGACATGGACCGGGGCTTTCTCGTACACTCGGCCCAGCCGGGGTGGCGAAACGGGCAGACGCACGGGACTTAAAATCCCGGGCCCTTCGGGGCGTGCGGGTTCGATTCCCGCCCCCGGCACCAGGCGGCGGACTGCGCCTCTCCCTATTAGAGAGGCTCTTGCATCAGAGTGACGAAAGCCCTGACATGTGGCACAGCCGCCCCCGGCTGTGTCAGTGCCGCGAGGGCGGCGCTGGGGGTGTACAGGCGAGGGCGCCTGTCCCCACATCGGGCATTCCCGTAACACAAGAGAGTCTCTAGGGAGAGGCGCCTCAGGACCGCGGGCGCGCCAGGTCCACGTGGTACTTGACGCGGCAGGCGTGCTCGACCGAGCAGATGTGGACGAAGGCCTCCTCGACGATCTTGCCCACTGCGATCGGCCCGTGGCCCTTGATGATCGCGCCCTTGTGATCGGAGAGCGCCGCCGCGCAGGCCCGGGCCAGTTCGGGCGTGCCCACGCCGCCGGTGACGACCGGGATCTCGTGCAGGAAATAGAGGCTCTCGCTGTCGGCGGGAGTGATGACGTCGGTCTCGGCGAGCATGGACTCGATGACGGCGAAGGGCGAGTGGCAGTGGATCACCGCCAGCGCGGAGGTCGCCTCGTAGATGGCGCGGTGGACGATGGTCTCGGAGGAGGCGATGAGGTCGAAGCTCGAGGGCTGGCGCAGGTGGACCTCGACGACCTGTGATTCGTCGAGTTCGTCGAGCATGGAGCCGCTGCGGGTGATGAGCAGTTTGTCGCCGGCGCGGAGGCTGATGTTGCCGAAGTGCGAGTCGGCCAGCCCCGACTCGACCAGTTTCTTGCCGAACTTGCTGATCTCGCGCCACATGGATCAGGTCCCTCCGGGATGGCGTTGCTATGCCTACGGGATGGCGGAGCCACCTTCCAGGCCCAGGCTGGCGAGTTTCTCCGGCGTGGGCACGCCGCGGGCATCCCAGCCGCGGAAGGCGTAGTACTGGCGGCGGGCCTCCTCGAACTCGGCGCGGGAGATGGGCCGCGTGTCGCCGCCGCCATCCTCGTTGAAGAAGCGCTCCGGGAGCGTATCGGCCGGCACGCCAGCAGTCAGGTTGAAGAGGCGCTCGGCGTTCCAGACCCTCTCCCCCACCCTCATCAGCGCCTCGGAGGAGTAATCCACGCCGGTGACGGCCGAGAGGACATTGGCGAGTTCTTCCTCGCCGGTGCTGAACAGGACGAACTTGCAGATCACCAGGCAGTCGGCGGTGGTGAACACGTTCTGGAACACCTGCACCAGGCCGGACTTGCCGCCCCAGGAGCGGCGGTCAATGAGTTTCGGCTTGCCCAGGATCTCGGGCCCCACCATGTAGGCGCGCAGGTGGCAGCCGCCGCGGTTGGAGGTGGCGTAGGAGAGCGCCATGCCGAGCATGCCGCGCGGATCGTAGCCGGGGAGTTCGAGGCTCTTGACGCTCATGCTGGCCTCGGGGCGGCCGCGGCGCGAGGCATAGGCGAGCGAGCCCTCACCCAGTTCCGCGCCGAGGCCCTCGCGCTCGCCGATCCGGCGCACCAGATCGCGCATCTCGTCGGTGGAGAGCCGCCTGCCCTCAATCTCGGCGTGGCACGCCAGGGTTCCGGCGACCGAGACGGTGTCGAGGCCGTAGTCGTCGCACAACTCGTTGAGATCGCAGATGGCGGCGAGGTCGGCGCTGCCGCAGTTGGGGCCGAAGAGGGCGAGGGTCTCGTACTCGGGGAGTTGGCGGCCGGAGGCCTCATCGCGGCGCTTGCAGGCGATGGAGCAGTTGCGGCAGGGGGTGCGCTTGGTGCGGTAGGCCGCCGCGATGGCCTCGCCGCTGACGGCCTCGGCCCCCTCGAAGCGCACCCGGCGGAAGTTGTCGGTGGGCATGACCTTCATGGTGTTGACGAGGTTGACGAGCACGGCCGTGCCGTAAACGGCAAGTCCCTTCGAGGATACGGGGCTGCCGGCGAGGAGCCGGTTGAGGTCGGAGACGCGCCGCTCGAAGGTCGCGGGGTCGGCGATGGTGGGCCGGCGCGAGCCGCGCACGACGATAGCCTTCAGATTCTTCGAGCCCATGACGGCGCCCAGCCCGCCGCGGGCGGCGGCGGCGTAGCCGTCGTTCATGATGGCGGCGAGGCGGACACCGCGCTCGCCGGCGCGCCCGATGCAGCAGACCGAACCCAGCGCTGAGAGGCGCGCCACCGTGTCCTGGCAGTTGAGGCCCCAGAGGTCGGCGGCGTCGCGGAGTTCCGCCTGGCCATCGCCGATGACCAGCGCCACGGGCCGCGGGGCGCGGCCGGTGACGGCGACGTAATCGTAGCCCGCGGCCTTGAGTTCGAAGCCGAAGCGGCCGCCGGCGTTGGAATCGAAGATGGTGCCGGTGAGGGGCGATTTCGCGACCACCGCGTGGCGGCCGGTGCAGGCGGTGCGGGTGCCGGTGAGCGGGCCGACGGTGAAAACCATGAGGGATTCGGGAGAGAGCGGATCGAGGGTGGGCGCGATGCGCCGGCGCAGCAGCGCGACGCCGAGGCCGCGGCCGCCGAGATAATCTTCAAGGAGGGTGGGATCAGCGGGCACGACCTCGCAGCGGCCGCGCCCGAGGTCCACCTCCAGGCCGGCGCCCATCCAGCCGTGCATCTCAGCCGCCCCCGATGGGACTGAAGAGGGCGAGTTCATCGCCGTCGGCGAGGGCGGCGTCCAGCGGCGCCACCTCGCCGTTCACCACGGCCATGCCCACAGCCTCGAGCGGCAGCCCAAGGCGCTCGACAGCCGAAGATACGCAGCAGTCGCCGCCGACGTCGAGATCCGTCTCACGCCGCCCGGCGATCTGGCGCAGGCCGCCGAACAGCACGACCCTGATGTGCATGGCTCTTAGAGTTCGACGCCGGCAGGAAGGTTCCTGGGTGGGAAGTGGGGGCTGGGCCATGCGAGAAGGAGCCAAGCAGGCTCTTCATTTCGTTCAGAACGACAATCGCCGGGGCATGGGCCACTGGGCGGACAGGGGCCAGGGGGCGCGCAGCGAACGAAGCGGCGGGTCGGAATCGGGATGTGAAAGGAGGGTAAGATGCCACGAGGGACGCAGTTGTCGGTAGTGTTGGCGAACAAGCCGGGAGAGGGGGCGAAACTGGCGAGGGCGCTCGTCAGGGCGAAGGTGAACATCCAGGCGATCTCGATCCTTGACTCCGCCGAATGCGGCATCGTGCGACTGGTCACGTCGTCGAATGCGAAGGCCAAGCAGGCCCTGCGCAAAGCGAAGATGACGGTGATCGAGCACCCGGTTCTGCTGCTGCGGTTGGTGGACCAGCCGGGAGCCATGGCCGAAGTCGCAGCCAAACTGGCGGCGGCGAAGGTGAACATCTCGTTCGCCTACGGCAGCGCCGCCGGGCCGGGCAAGAAGAGCCTGGTCGTGCTGGGCGTGGACGACCTGGCGAAGGCGGCGAAGGTCGTCTAGCGCGCGGGGTCAGGACCCTCTCCCAGCCTCTCCCTAAGAGGGAGAGGAGCGTCTCAGCCGAGATTCCTCGCTCGGGACAAGCCGGAGGATTCACGCCGGCAGGCCCACCCTAGGCGGGTAAAATGCGCACCCGGCGGCCCTCGACCTTGAGGCGGCCCTCGGCGAAGAGTTGGATGGCCTCGGAGTACACCTGGTGCTCCTGGAAGAGCACGCGTTCCGCCAGCGTTTCCGCGGTGTCATCGTCCTCGACCGGCACGGCGCGCTGGAGGATGATGGGGCCGGTGTCCACGTCCTTCTCGACGAAGTGAACCGTGACGCCGCTGATCTTGACGCCGTAGTCCAGGGCCGCCTGGTGCACGCGCAAGCCGTGCATGCCCTTGCCGCAGAAGGCGGGGATGAGCGAGGGGTGGATGTTCATGATGCGGCCCTGGAAGGCGTCCACGAGTTCGTCGCTCAGGATGCGCAGGTAGCCGGCGAGGATGACCAGGTCCGCGTTGTGACCGCGCAGGTGGTCGAGGAGGGCGCGGTTGAAGGCGGCCTTGGTCGGATAGTCCTCCCGGGGCACGGCGATGGCCGGGATGCCGGCGCGGCGGGCGCGCTCGAGGGCGTAGGCGTCGCGGACATCGCTGAGGACCACCGCCACCTGGGCATCGAGTTCGCCCCGCTGAACGTGATCCATGATCGCTTGCAGGTTGCTGCCCCGGCCCGAGACCAGGACGCCCAGCCGCAGCGCCTTCTTGCGCACCGCAAACCTCCCTGCCGGTGAAAATGCGACGCCCCGCCGGGTGTTCGCGGCGGGGCGCCGGGGCTCCTGCACCGCATCGCCTCAAGGGCCGGCCCGGCCTCCGAGTTCGGCGCGCCGGGCGGCGGTGACATCCTCCTCGCTGATCTCGCGGCCCAGCAGGTTGTAGAGTTCCCTGGGGTCCTTGCACTTGGAGAGGGCTTCCTCGAAGGAGATGCGGTCGGCCTCGACCAGTTGGGCCAGGGACTGGTCCAGGGTCATCATCCCCTGCTTGATGCCGGTCTGGATCATCGAGCCGATCTGGTGGGTCTTGCGCTCGCGGATCGAGTTGCGCACCGAGGGGATGGCGACCAGGGTTTCCCAGGCCGCGGTGCGGCCGGAGCCGTCCTTGAGTTTCACCAGCATCTGCGAGATGACGCCCAGCAGGTTCACCGAGAGTTGCATCCGGATCTGCTGCTGCTGGTGGGTGGGGAAGATGTCAATGGCGCGGTCCACGGTCTGCACCGCGTCGGTGGTGTGGAGCGTGCCCAGCACCAGGTGGCCGGTCTCGGCGGCGGTGATGGCGAGTTGGATGGTCTCCAGGTCGCGCATCTCGCCGATGAGGATGACGTCGGGGTCCTGGCGCAACACGTACTTGAGGGCATTGGCGAAGGCCAGGGTATCGGTGCCCAGTTCCCGCTGGTTGACCATCGCCACCTGGTCTTCGTGGACGAACTCGATGGGGTCCTCGACGGTGACGATGTGGCAGGGGTACTTGGCGTTGATGTAATCAATCATGGCGGCCTGGGTGGTGGATTTGCCGCATCCCGCGGGGCCGGTGACGAGCACCAGCCCGCGGGGCCGATCGCAGAAATAGCGGGCGATCTCGGGGAGGCCGAGTTCCTCCATGGTGCTGATGCGCAGGGGGATGACCCGGAAGACGCTGCCCACCTTGCCGCGCTGGATGAAGCAGTTGCAGCGGAAGCGCGCCAGGCCGGGGATCTCGTAGCCGATGTCGAGTTCCCACTCGCGGTCGAAGATCTTGCGGTGGCTGTCGCCGAGCACGCTGAGGGTGAGTGCGCGGGCTTCGTCGGGAGTGAACGGGGGGAGATCGAGGGGAAAGAGGTCGCCGTACACGCGCACCAGGGGCGGGCTCTCGGCCTTGATGTGGAGGTCCGAGCCGTCGCGTTCGATGACCGTCGCCAGAAGTTCGTCCACTGTGATCTTGGCCATGGCTTTGCCCCTCAGACGGCGCCGCTGACCTCGGGCGCCACGCGCGCGCGCTGGCGGAACTCGGTGGGGTTGGTGGACTTGGCCAGGGCGTCCTCGAAGGAGACGGTGCCCTGACGATAGAGGTTGAGCAGGTGCGAATCGAGGGTCTGCATCTCCAGGTCGGCGCCGGTCTGGATGGCGGCGTAGATCTGGTGGGTCTTGCGTTCGCGGATGAGGTTGCGGATGGCGGGGGTGGCGAGCATGACCTCGAAGGCGGCGGCCCGGCCCTCGAGGTCGGCGCGGTGGAGCAAAGTCTGCGAGATCACCGCCTGCAGCACCACGGAGAGTTGGGTGCGGATCTGCGCCTGGCGCTCGGGCTCGAAGACGTCCACGATGCGGTCAATGGTCTGGGCGGCGTCGGTGGTGTGGACGGTGGCAAAGACCAGGTGGCCGGTCTCGGCGGCGGTGATGGCCAGTTGCATGGTCTCCAGGTCGCGCATCTCGCCCACCAGGATGACGTCGGGGTTCTGGCGCATCACGTGGCGCAGGGCGTCGGCGAAGGAGTGGGTATCTATCTCGACCTCGCGCTGGTTGACCGCCGCCACCTTGTCGGCGTGGAGGAACTCGATGGGGTCCTCGATGGTCACGATGTGGAGTTTGCGGCGCTCGTTGATGTAGTCCACCATGGCGGCCAGGGTGGTGGACTTGCCGCTGCCGGTGGGGCCGGTGACCAGGACCAGGCCGCGGGGGAGCAGGGCAATGCGCTTGAGCACCTGGGGCAGGCCCAACTCGTCAATGGTCTGGATGCGCACGGGGATGAGCCGGAGGGCGGCGCCCACGGCGTTGCGCTGGCGATAGACGTTGACGCGGAAGCGCGCCAGCCCCTCGATGGCGTAGGCCATGTCCAGTTCCATGTTGCGCTCGAAGCGGCGGCGGCGCTCGTCGGACATGATGTCATAGACCAGGCGGCGGGTGTCGTCGGCGGAGAGGGGCGGCAGATCGGTGCGCCGCAGCAGGCCGTGGACGCGGAGGATGGGCGGCTGGCCGGCCTTGATGTGGAGGTCGGAGCCGCGCTCCGCGACCACGCTTCGCAGTAGATCGTCAACGTGCATGGGTTTCCCCCTGGGGGCGCGCTATCCCCCGCCGGCGCGCACCTCGGCGGGCGCGGCGCCGCGGCGCATCATCTGCTTGAGTTCGGTGAGGTTGCCGGCGTAGGCGAGGGCGTCGTCCTCGCCGATGATCCCCGCCCGCAGGTACTTGAGCAGGGACTGGTTGGTGGTCTGCATCCCCCAGTAGCCGCCCTCGGCGATGGCGTTGTAGATCTGGCCGGAGCGCCCCTCCTCGATCAACTTGGCGATGGTGGGGGTGTTGATCATCACCTCGACGGCGGCGACGCGGCCGGTGCCGTCGGCGCGGGGCACCAGTTTCTGGGAGATGATCCCCAGCAGGCCGGTGGAGAGGCGAAGACAGATCTGCTGCTTTTCGTGGGGCGGGAAGATGCTGACGATGCGCTCGATGGTGTCGGCGGCGCTGGTGGTGTGCACGGTGGAGAACACCAGGTGGCCGGTCTCGGCGGCGGAGAGGGCGACGCGCATGGTCTCGGCGTCGCGCATCTCGCCGATGAGGATCACGTCTGGGCTCTCGCGCACCACGTACTTCATGGAGTCCCAGAAGGACTCGGTGTCAATGCCGACCTCGCGCTGGCTCACGATCGCCATGCGGTCCATGTGCACGAACTCGATGGGGTCCTCGATGGTGATGATATTGCAGCGGCGGGTGCGGTTGATGAGGTCGACCATGGCCGCCAGGGTGGTGGACTTGCCGCAGCCGGTGGGGCCGGTGACCAGGATCAGGCCTTGGCGGGGCTTGATGAGGTCGCCCAGCACCTTGGGCATGCCCAGTTCTTCCAGGGTGTAGATCTCGAGGGGGACGATGCGGAGCACTACGCCGATGGCGCCGCGCTGCTGGTAGATGTTGGCGCGGAAGCGGGCGAGGTCGCCCAGGGTGAAGGCGAGGTCGAGTTCGTGGTACTCATGGAAGCGGGCGATCTGCTCCTCGTTCATGATGGACTCGGCTATGCGCTGGCAGTCCTCGGGGGTGAGCACCGGCAGGTCGGTGGGGACGATCCGCCCGTGCACGCGCAGGGCGGGGGGCGACTCGGCCTTGATGAAAATGTCGGAGGCCTTGCTCTCGACGGCGAAGCGACAGAGTTCTTCCAGTTCAACGGCCACGGCGTTACCCTCGCTCTTCAGATTCCCCCTGGCCTTCGTCGCGCCCGGGGTTGCTGCGCTCCCCCTTTGATTCTTCCACGTCCTGCCCGGCGAGCCCTGCCTCGCGGGGAGCCGGCTGGCGCGCCCCCAGGACGAGGAGGACGATGAGGACGATGACGGTGAGGACGATGGCGATCGCCAGGCCCACCAGGAGGCGGCTCCAGCGCCGCACCGCCGCCCCCGAGGCCGGAGACGGGGGGGGCGCCGAACCCCCCGCGGGGGTCAGGTCGTAGAGATGCGAGGTGGCGTTGGGGAAGTGCCGGACGCGCGCGCCGTCCACCAGGAATTCGCTGCCGGCGGGCTCGTGGAACGGGAATTCGGCGCTCACATTGTAGACCACGCGCATGGGGAGGTCGCCGTGGAAGGCCCGCGCGAAGGGCGCCACCGCCAGGGCGCCGCGCTTCCAGTCGGCGAGGCCGGCGATGCCGAATCGCACGATCGTCTGCATCACGGGCTTGCTCCCGGGAGGCTGCCCGAGCGACTCGAAGGGATGGTATTCGATGGTCAGGCCGGACGCCTTCGAGCCGCAGGCTTCGGCCAGCCTGTTGATGCGCTCGACCACGTCGGGGCGCGGGACCTCGCTGTCGAAGAGGAGCATCACCCTGTCCATGGGGCCGCCCGCGGAATAGATCGCCGCCACGACCCGGGGCGGCGTAAACGCCTGCTGCGGCGCCTCACCCCGCGCGGCGCCGGCCAAGATGAGGGTCACCAGGCCGGGGAGCAACCCGGCCCATTTCGGCGGGATCACACCGGCGATTATAGTCCCCGCGAGGTGGGCAGTCAAGGCGCGACGACCGGTCTCAAGGGCTCGGCGCGGGCCCCTGCGCCTGGCAGTCGGCGCAGGGGCGAGCGCCCTTGCGATCGGTGTCGGCCAGGGTGATCGAGAAGTGCATGACGCACGAGGGACGGGCGCAGTGCGACAGGCCGTAGGTGTGCCCCAGTTCGTGGACGGCTTCTTTGACGGCGCGCCCGAGCAGGAGGGCTGGGTTGGCTCCGAGGCGGTAGTATTCCGGCCTGAGGCGCGCCAGCGAGATGACGGCGCCGCGGCCGCCGAGATCCGCCTCGCCGAAGACGAAGTTGAGCCCGGGGGCGTAGAGGTCGGCCTCGGTGACGCCGAGCACGCGCGACGCGCCGGGATCGGGCAGCGCACGCAACTGGGCGAGGATGGCGCGCGCCAGAATCTGCTTGCGCGCACGATCGGCGGCGGGCAGGGGCAAGACGGCCTCGGCAACCATGACCTCGACGCCCAGGATCTCCGAGGCAGTGGCCGCCACCTGTTCCAGCCAATCGCGGGGCGCCGGCCCCACGGCGACAAGGACAACGCGCTTCATGACGCTAGCCCGCGCGGGGCCCGGGTGCCCTTACCTGAAACGCGTAGAGCCGCGCGCCGCCGGACAGGTAGAACCGCAGCCGCACCGTCTTGCCCTTGAGCCGTCCCAGATCCGCCGCCTCCCACGCCACACGGTGTCGCAGGGCGTCGGTCGTAATACGGCGGCAGTCCCTGGCGGCAAAGCCGCGAATCGGCGTGCCCTCCGCGTCCACCACGGCCACCAGCAACTGGCCTCTCCCGGCATCGGCACTTACCTCCAGCGCACCGCCCTCCAGGACAAAGGGCTTGGTGGTCACGGTGCCGTGCTCGGCTTTCGGTTCGAGGGACACGAAGCCGTCCAGGCGCAGCGTGGCCAAGCCGATGGCCGGGCGGGCCTCGCTGATCTCGCCGTGGCCCCGATCCCAGCCGTCGTAGTAGAAGTAGAGGCGATCCCCGCGCTCGACCATCGAGCACAGGAAGACCATGCCGGAGTCGAAGGCTCCCTGCGGGCCCAGCGGGAGGAAGGGCGTGCCCGGGGCGACCCGCTGCCAATGCACCGTGTCGCGGCTCACCGCGAGTTCCGCATCAATGGTCCCGCTCATGGCGACATTGTTGACTGGATTCCGCTTCCCTTCCAGGTCGGTGTGAAAAGGCCAGAGGAAGCCGAGATAGAGGCCGTGGTAGGAATGGGCGAGGCGGAAATCGGCCGGCTCCATGCTGTAGAACTCCAGGTTGGGCGGGTCGTCGGGGCCGGCTTCGAAGATGGCGCGGTAGCCTCCCCAGTCGGCGAAGTTCTCGCTGTCCGCGCGCATGACGCCGCGGCGCCCGGCGCCCCAGGCGTTCCGGCCGGCCCAGGTCTGGCTCAAGAAGAGGAAGCGCGCGTTCGGATTGGGCGGCGTGCGCGGCGCGTGGCGCAGGTCGCCGCTGCTCTCGGCGAACTTCGTCCAATGCAGGCCATCGGGCGAATAGTAGCCCGCGGCCGACATCGGCACGCTGCCGCCCGACAGCCCCAGAAAGCGGTGCGCCGGGTTCGGGTCGTCAGAATTGATGACGACCGAGCGCATTCCCGCGTTCAGCAGGTTGTTGTCCGTGCTTCCCTCCAGGGCAAACAGGCCCAGCGCGGGCTTTTCCCAGTGGACGCCGTCGTGAGAGCGCGCGTAGGCGGCATGGGCGCCCTCGGCCGGCCCGCCCGGCGGCCCGTAGGCGTGATACCACATGTGGAAGAGCCGCTGCGCCGGGTCGTAGGCCACCGTCACCGGGCTGCGCACGAACAGTTCCCAGGGCCGGTCCGCGCGCACGATTGGATTGTCAGGATGTTTGCGCGGTGTGTGCAGCACGCGCTGCACCCCACGCATGCGGGCGATCACGTAGTCATCCAGGAACAACTGCTTCCCCAAGCCCACTGCCACGCTCTCGTCGGCGACCGCCGCCCCAGCAGGCCTGACCATCAGCGCGATCCCTCCCAGTAGTATCGCAGCGCCCGCGCGGGCGCAAACCTCAATAGCACGTTTCCGACACATCAATCGATCTCCTTTTTCTTGATCGGCTCACGTGTTCTGTATGGCGCCAGGCTAACCTTCCACAACACAGCCGCCCTTTGGTCCCCTGGGCAAAGGAAGGGCGCCAGGAGTGGCGCAGCCGAGGTGGAAAACAGGCCGAAACGCTGCGGAGGCGACAACATGCGACATAAGGCTTCACTTCCGGCAAGGCTGGCGCCCAGAGCGGGTCCCATTGGCGAGGAGATCACGGTCATCTCGGTCGCCGGGCTGGAGCGGCCGCTGCAGTTGCTGCTGACAACGCTCCAGGGGCTGGTGAACCGCCGGCAGCCGCGGCTGTACTATCTGTCGGGACCAGATCACGAGGACAACCCGGAGTACCTCTGGCTGCGGTGGATGGAGCGCAAGGGCCACCGGCTGCGATGGGTGGATGACTGGCGCAAGGTATTCGAGGAATGCCGCGCGGCGGCGCGAGGCGCCGTGGTCCATGATCCCGGGCTCGATGCGACCGCCTATGCGGCGACGACACTGGCGGGGCTGGAGAGCCTGGTTGCGGCCTCGCCTGAGTTGGCCGAGACACTCCGCCTGCCGATCGTGCGCGATCTTCGCGGGAGGTGGGAGTACGACTTCGAGGTCATGGAGTGGGCCCTGCGGGAGTTGTGGCCGCGCTGCCGGCATGACATCGCCTTCCTCTGTGTGCACGACCCCTACAACGTGAGGCGGGGCGAGCATCCGCACGCGTGCGAGGCCGACTACATCGTGGCGCATCGGCTCTTCGCGCTGCGAGCGCGCGGGTCGGTGCACGGCAAGCCGCCGTTCGCGCGGTTCGACGGCCGCGACGCTGCGGTCACCGAGGCCATGCTACGCGCGATGGAGCCGAACCGGCTGATCCTGGGGCACTGCGCGGGCTGCCTGGGCGAGCACATGAGCATCAACGTCGCATCGCGGCACGCCAAGTTCACCACGTATGCGTACAACTACAACCTGAGCCTGCATTCGGCGTGGCGGCCCGCGCCCCGGCTGAAGCACAAACCCATCGGGTTTCGGCCGCTCGAGCGCAAAGTCTACCTGACCTTCATCTACAGCGACGGCGATAATCTCGCGCTGCTGCCGGCAACCACACGGCATTGGCGCGACCCGGCGCGGGGACGCCTGCCGCTCGGGTACAACCTCGCGCCGAGCATCCTCGACCTGGCGCCTTCTCTTGCGGGCTACTTCGCGGATGAGATCAGTGAGAGCGAATACCTGGTGGCTGCGTGCTCGGGGATGGGATACACCGACCCGGAGTACTACGGGCGCGAGGTGCCGCGGCGGGATGCGGTTTACCGGGAGTTCCTGGAGTTGACCGGGCGCTACATGGCGCGGCTGGACATGCGCGAGATCTGGCCGATCAAGGCGACGCGCGAGACGAACCGGCGCTATGCGCGCGCCATCCCGGGGCTGAACGCGATCTTCTCGAACTTCACGCCGCTGCCGAGTTATCGCGGCGCCAACTACTTCGAGGGCGACGTGGCGGTCTTCAACGCGCTGGTCGGCCCCTGGGGCGAGCCGGAGCAGGAGGGCCAGGCGGGCGACGAACGCATCACCCAGCCGGGGTGGATCGTGCGCACCATCCGCCGCAAGACCCCTAAGCAGCGGCCGGCGTTCATGTTCGCGGGGACGCTGTGCGCGCCGGCGGGGCTGCTCGAAGTGCAGCGGGCGCTGGGAGACGAGTATGTGATCGTGCGCCCCGACGAGTTCGTGCACCTCTTCCGGCAGGCGTCGGGGCGATGAGCCGTCGCGGCGTGGTATAATGGCACCGAGGAGAACAGAGCGATGCGCTATCCAGTGGTAGTAACGCCGGATCTGGAGGACGGCGGATTTGTGGCCGAGTGCCCGGCCATTTCGGGTTGCGTTAGCGAAGGAGAGACGATCGAGGAAGCGATGGCCAACATCCGCGACGCGATCGAGGGTTGTCTGGCGGTACTGGCCGAGAAAGGCGAGCCACTGCCGCCGCCAGGTGATGCCCTGCTCGCGACCGTCGAAGTCGGCGCGCCATGACCCGGCTCCCCGCCCTTGCGGCCAGAGAGGTTGTGCGTGCCTTCGGCCGCGCCGGCTTCGAGTTCCAGCGCCAGACTGGCAGTCATCTCATTCTCTACAGCGCGCAGCGTCACCAAGCACTTTCCGTTCCAAACCACGATCCGGTGAAGCGCGGAACGCTGCGGGCTCTCATTCGCCAAGCCGGGCTGACGGCTGAGCAGTTCCTCAGCCTGCTGCGCTAAGCGGGACTCGCGGCCTGGTAGGGTGGCCTATTCCCCGGTCCGCGCGGGCGGAAGGGGCACCAGAGTCCAGTCGCGGCCGCGGCTCACCTGCCCGGGCACGACGCGGATGCCCGAGACGCGCGGGTCCCAGCTCAGGTCTTCGTCCGGCTCGCCGCCCGCGAGGGAGCGAAAGGTGAACCGCCAGGCTCCGTTCTCTTTTCGCAGGCCCCACACCCGAGGGCTCTCGATCCTGCGTGTGCCCCCCTTCTTCGGATCGGGCCACAACTCCGTAATGCGGCAGATCACGGTCGCCTCGCCGTGGCCGTAGAGGATTCGCTCGATGGTCCAGCCCGTCTTGCTCGCTCTGGGGGCCGCGCGTTCAGCCGGGCCGCGCTTGATCTCTTCCTTGCGTTGAACCGCCAAGCGCAGAAAATCCTTCCGCACCTGTTCGTAGGTGCGCCCGGATGGGTCTCCAAAATGCTTAGAATAGAGCGCCAATTCTGCCAGATAGTCTCGCTCGCGACGCGCCCTATCAAGCGCGGCGAAGGCGGCCTCAATGCCGGCGTGATCGGATGGGCTCAGCGGCTCCGGCTGCGTCACCAAGTTGAAGTTCTCAATGCCCTTTACCGTGCGGTATCCATCGGCCTCAATGGTCAGGTCGTAGAGGCCCTCGAGGAGACCCTCTATCACATACCTACCCGTTTGCGGATCGACCGGAAAGGCCATGCCAACGACGGCGCCTGTCGGCATAGCCTCGCGCTTTCTGGCAAGCACTACCGCGTCAACCGGAAAAGGCCGAATCCGCCCGGCGATGGCACCGGCCGGCACCAGGGTCACCGTGCCCAGATCAAGCGTCTGCCCCGAGACAATTGTGATGCTCTGGACCTGCGGCACGCAGCCAGGGGCGCGCATTTCCACGTCGTAGTTCCCGGACGCAATTCCTTCGATGCGAAATGCGCCGCCCTCGTCGGCGGGTCGGGCCTTGGCAATGACCTCTCTGATCTCATCGTCATCCATCGTTTTCGCGTGCACCACGTGGATGCGCGCCTCGGCGGCCGGGAGCAGCCTGCCCACGATGCGCGCTGGGGCGGCTCCTTTCGCGAGCGGAGACGGGGGAATGGGTTTCAGCGTCACGGTGCCTAGGTCGAGGGTCTCGCCGGGCCTCAGGCGAACCGTTGGGCCGTCTGGCTGGTAGCCCGGCGCGGTAAAGGTGACACCGTATTCGCCCGGAGGGATCCCATCAATGCGGTATGACCCGTCCAGAGAAGTCACCGAGATCCTGGCTACGAAGAGGCCGTTCCGGCTCACGTCTTGCACAGCGACCTCGGCCTCGGCATCAACGGGCAGCAGTCTGCCGATGATGGATCCCGAAGCCGGTTTCGCAGCCGCGGGCGCGCTGCCTGCCCACAACGTCTGGGCCAGCGTAAGCAGAACGGCAGGCACGGCGAGGGTCGCGATGCGGAGTCTGCAGGCCACGGCGTGTCCCTCCCTCATGTACACGGCTCAGGGCATACCTTCGGCTGAGATTCGCCGGGCAGCCCGGGATTCTTCGCTTCGCTGGAATGACAGCGCCGCGGACTGGAAGTCTGCGCCGCCCAAGCTAGGGCAGGCCGACCTCGGCCTCGTACTCGTAGAGGCGGCCATCAGGGCCGGTGGCGCCGTCGAGGAGCGGCGGGCGCGGCTCGACGAGCAGGCGGTAGGTCTCCGGGCGGCGCTTGCGGGCGAGTTGATC
>Ga0315288_10003251_pt1 | contig 20782 bp, 20 predicted proteins | sample YL17G11_20_MG_FD_203454 | JGI IMG/M metagenome (GOLD analysis project Ga0315288, IMG submission 203454) | Sediment microbial communities from Yellowstone Lake, YNP, Wyoming, USA - YL17G11_20 | ecosystem: Environmental > Aquatic > Freshwater > Lake > Sediment | place: USA: Wyoming | collected...
GCCGCCTGCGCGTCGACACCTGGGGTACGGCGGCCAACCCAAAGCCCCAAGGCTAGTTCATCAAGGGCGCCTGGCGATCCCGCCTCGCCGCGCGCTCAACGGGGGCCGGTCGCCGCCGCCGGCCCCCCTCGGACCTTGAAAACGAAACAGGATGCGCCGGGGGCGTTGCAAGCGCCCCCGGCACGCGCAAACCCCCTGATCGAGCCAGAGGGTCGCAGAAACACTCGTTCCACAAATCACAGCCCGATCAGGGGGAAAATCATGAAGCGCAACCCGATCCCATACATCGGCGGCAAGGCCGCCCTCGCGCCAAAGCTCGCGGCTCTGCTCCCGCCGCACCACACCTACATCGAGGTCTTCGGTGGCGTCGCCCACCTGCTCTACCGCAAGGACCGCTCTCACGTCGAGGTCTACAACGATCTCGATGGCCGGCTCGCCAATCTCTTTCACGTCCTGCGCGACCACTTCGACGATCTCGCCGCCCGCCTGCGTTGGACGCTGCATGCCCGCTCGGTTCACGCCGCCTGGCGCCGGATCGGGCCCTCGGGCGATCCGATCGAGGACGCCCTGCGCACGTTCTACCTGCTGAAGACCAGCATGAACGGGGAGATGAACAGTTCATGGGCTTATAGCCGGCTGAAATCGCACTCCATGACCTATGAGCAATCGAAGGAGCTCCTCGGCTCTGTCGCCGAGCGCTTCTTGGGCGTAGCGATCGAGCAGCGCGACTTCCGGGATATCATCCCGCGCTGGGACACACTCGACACGCTCTTCTTCTGCGATCCGCCCTACTACGGTCTAGTGGGAGAGCAGTTCTGGCCCTTCAAAGAGCAGGATCACACCGACCTCTCGAAGCTCCTCCATTCCATCCAGGGCAAGGTCATGCTGACTTACTATGATCACCCCGAGGTGCGCCGCCTCTACAAAGGATGGCACATCATTGAACACTGGCGCCCACGCCGAGGCGCCGTCGTCTGGGGTAAGGCTCTGACCCGCGTCTGCGAGCTCATCATCTGCAACTACCAGCCCCCCGACCCATCGGCCTGACATCACCCGCGGGGCCGCGCCTGGCACGCAATCCCAGAGCGGCCCCGCCACCCACTGACACTTATCCTCCACGAAACCCACCCCCACTGACACTTAAGCCCGCACGCGACAGCCCCAAGCCATACCAGCCTTGGAGGTTCTCCAGCCGCAGGTACTCGTTCTGCAGCGTCAGCTCCCGACAGAGCAGCCGCGCCACGGTCGCAATCACCGGCAGGCCCGCCCAATCCGGTCCTCGTTCGACGGCACGCTCCATCCTCGGTGCCTCTCAGCGCAGAGGTATGCACGAGGGGAGAGAATACCACGAGAGCAGCGCCACGAGCAGCCTGGGCCCCAGATGAGTTTCCGGACAACACGCCCTACACTCGATACCGCCCCAGCAGCCAGTTGGCGCGAATCCGAACCAGGTCCTTGAGGGCGTCGAGAGAGTCGCGCACCCGGCTGAAGCGCGTGTCGGGGGAGTCTATCCAGGTCACGGGAACCTCGGCGATCTTGAGACCGCCATGCTGCGCGATGAATAAGAGCTCGACGTCGAAGGCGGCGCCGGTGAGGCGTTGCGCGGGGAAGATGCGCTGGGCGACTGCTCGCGGGAAGAGCTTGAACCCGCACTGGGTATCGGCGATGCCGCGGACGGCCATGAGTCGGACGACGACGTTGCCCAGTCGCCCGACCATCTCCCGGTACCAGGGCTGGCGCTTCACCAGGTTCGACTCGGGCAGAGCCCGAGAGGCGATGGCAACATCGTATCCCGCGTCCACCTGCGCCAGTAACTGCTCCACCTCCTCGATGGGAGTGGAGAGGTCGGCATCGGAGAAGAGGAGGTAGTCGCCCCTTGCGGCCATCATGCCGGTTCGCACGGCCGCGCCTTTGCCGCGCCTGGGCTCTTCGATGACCCCAACGCCACCGGCTTTGGCCACGCTGGCGGTATTGTCCTGGCTGCCGTTGTCAACGACGAGTATCTCGGAGGTGTAGGTCTGGGCGGCGAGGTACTCCTTGATGCGCGCGAGGGTGGGGCCGAGGCGATTCTCCTCGTTATAGGCGGGGATGACGACGGAGAGGAAGGGCCTGGCCGCTTGGCTGCTCACGAGGGCCGTCCTTCGGCGACCTGCTGGAGGCGTGCCCGTGCTTCGGCGGTGGAGAGGCCGGCAACGGAGACCTGTTTGGAGCGGCCCTTCTCGCCCCGCACTATGCGCACGGCGGACTTGGGCACTCCCAAGGCTTTCGCCAGCACGGATTCACACTCTCTGTTTGCCGCGCCTTCTGCGGCCGGGGCATGGACCCTGACCACGAGCCCGCCATCGCTCTGCTTCTCGACGCCGGAGCGGGTGGAGCGCGGCCGCACCTTGATGGTAACAAGGCCTCCCGCTTCTGTCATCTATCACGCCTCAGCCGAAGAGCGCCAAAATGACTGCAAGGTTGAACAAGTTGAAGCCGGCGTGGGCGACGGCCGGGGCGACGAGCGAGCGGGTTCGCTCGAAGAGGTAAGCGAAGACCAGTCCTAGGAGGAAGTAAGAGGCGGCTCCGGCGAGGTCAAAGTGCACGGCCGAGAACAGGGCTGAGCTGGCGGCGGCCGCCGGCCAGAACGACCAGCGCTGCCGGAGCGCGCCGAAAAGCACGCCGCGGAACAGGGTCTCCTCCAAGGCGGGCGCGACCAAACCGGCGCCGATGACTAGGGTGATTTTGTCAACGAGCCCCTCGGGCGCGACAAGGAGTGGGATGACGGGGTTATCGAGTGGGCTCCGCCCGAGCACGGTCAGGAGAACCTGATGCAGCGCCAGCGCGGGCATGACGGCGAGGCCGGCGGTGCAGAGGCCGATGGCGGCCTGCCGCGGGGCGCCCGACAGACGCCAGCCGAAGTCCGCCTGGAAGCCGGCTGCCAGCCAGACCCAGTCTATGGCGAGCAGGCCGGCCAGCACGCTGGGCAGCAGGATGAGCCAGAGAGGCGGCTCGCTCTGAACGGCGAGGCCGGCGACGCCTATGCCAAGCACGCCCATGGCGACGACCCAGAGGAGGAGGGCCTCGGTCGCCTCTCGCAGTCCCCACCGCTTCTCTGGGAAGGGGGCCGGCTCGGCGCGACGGCGCAAGAGCAGCGCGACCACGAGGCCGACGAGGCCGGCCAGCACCATGAGCCCGTTGAAGGCAGCGACGGCGAGCATCCTGTAAAGGAGGGGCCGCCACCCGGCGGCCGCCTCCGACAGCACCCGATCGGCCTGTTCCTGCTTATCCATTTCCCGGTAGGCGCGGGCAAGCATGAGCGGACCGGCGCCGTAGCCGAAGAGGTAATCGTGCGACTTCTCCAGGGCGATGAGCGCGGGGAAGGGTGTGCCGACGATGGGGTAAACGGACTTCAGAGTGTTGCGTTCTTCCTGAGAGGTCCGTCCGACGACAACCGGGGGCATGAGGCTGGCTGCTTCAGGGACGTCGCCGGTGGTGCGCACGAACATGGCGAGGGACATCTTGGCGCGGAAGCCGTGGGGGTCGGCCTTGGCCGCGCTGAGGTAGAGCTCGTAAGCCGATTGGAGAAACCAGGCGGCATCATCTTCCGGCCAGTTTGCGCCGTGCGCGATGTAGTAGAGGCCCATGAAGGTGTCGCCGCCGCGCACGAGCAGGGTCGCCTTCTTTGACTGGGCCCGATCAGTCGCTGTCTGGTATTGCTCGGTGACCAGTCCGAGCAGGATGGCGACCGCCAGCAGAGCAAAGGCGAAGGTGCGAAGCGCAGATTTCCAATCGGAGGGGGGAGCGGTCTCCACAGTTCTCCCTAAAACAGGCGCGCGATTATCCTGCGCAGGATCTCGAGGATGATAATGACGACCATGGGGCTGAAGTCGAGACCCCCTCCGGTGATCGGGAAGGCATTGCGCATGGGCCGGAGCATGAGGTCGGCGGCGCCTTCGATGGCCCTGACGAGGGGGTTGCTGTAGGGGATGCGGAGGCCAGCCGCCCGGAGCCATGAGATGATGACACTCCCGATGATGGCCGCCATCATGAGAGAGATTGCGAGCAGAAGCAGTTGCCGGATCAGATCCACCGATCAGCTACCTCTGGACATTTCGCGGGCGCGGGCGGCGGAGGCCCGGACGGCGGAGGCGACGAGGCCGCGGAATCCGCCCCGTTCGAGCTCGGCGAGGCCGGCGATGGTGGTGCCTCGGGGGGAGGCAACGGCGTCCTTCAGCGCGCCGGGGTGCTGGCCGGTTTCCTGTACGAGCTTGGCCGCACCGGCAACGGTCTGGGCGGCGAGCTGCTGGGCGAGGGGCCGCGGTAGACCGGCGGCCACGCCCCCGTCGGCGAGGGCCTCGATCATGACGAAGACGAAGGCAGGGCCGCTGCCCGAGAGGCCGGTGACGGCGTCCATCAGCTCCTCGCCGACCTCGACTACGGCGCCGGCGGCGGAGAGCATCCCCGCCAGCGCCGCCCGCTTCTTCTCGGCAAGACCCGGGGCCGCCATCGCGAGGATGCCTGCGCCAACGAGCGCGGGTGTATTGGGCATGACGCGCACTAGCTCCGGTTTTGCGTCGCCGAGGTGGTCTCGAATCCTCGCGATGGTCACTCCGGCGGCTATCGAGACGAGCACCTGCTCCGACCTCAGCGCGGGCGCGATCTCCTTCACCACACTCTCGACTATACCCGGCTTTACGGCCAGCACCACAAAGTCGCAGGCGCGGGCGACGTCGGTGTTGCCGGCGGCGGCGACGCCAAGCTCCCGGGCGAGGGCGGCGGCGCGCTTGGCATCGGCGTCAGAGACCATGACTTCGGCGGCGGGGACGGCTCCCGCGCTGACGATGCCGCGGACGAGCGCGGCGCCCATGTTGCCGACGCCGATCATACCGAGGGTGCACTTGCCAGCCATAGCTGCCTCCTATAGGGCAACGACCGGAGGGGTCACCTCCGGCGTTGTCGCGGCTGCCTGCCTCCTGACCTGAGCAGGAGGCCCGAGCCGTGCCGCCCTGCGGGGCAGAAGAGGCTGGTCAGATCTCCTGCCAGATGTTGGAGCGGGGCGTGGCAGCCGCTCCTTCGTCTTCAGCCATTATACCGATGTTCTGTGGCGTGAGAAGATAGACGCCGTCGCCGGCTTGCTCGAGCTGGCCACCGAGGGCGTAAGTAGCGCCCGTCAGGAAGTCGAAGACACGCAGCGCGTGCTCGTGCTGGACTTCCTTCAGATTAACCACCACCGCATGTCGGCTTCGTAGACAGTCAACGCAGATTCTCGCCTCGTCCTGGGTCCGGGGCCGCCGGATGAAGATCTCGCCGGAGCGGGAGTTGAGCTTGATCAGCCTGTCCTTGCGGCGGGGGATGGGAGCGTGCTCTTCGACCTCCTCGCCTGGGGGAACGACACCGTACTCGTCCTCGGCGAACAACATTGACTTGATCCTGTCCACGATGCCAAGCATTTGCCGTGACCCTCCCGTTGATCCTTGCTGTAGTTAGATGCTGCTGCTTTACCGAGACTGCTGGTGCTGTCACCGCTACTTCGGCCGGGGCCCGAAGACCCCGGTTCCAACCCTGATCAAATTTGCTCCCTCTTCTATGGCGATCTCGAAGTCGTGGCTCATCCCCATGGAGAGCCACTTCATCTGCACTCCGACGGCGACCTCCAGGCGCCTCGCCAGCCCGACGAGGAGGCGGAACTCCGGCCTGGCCCGCTCGGGGTCGGAGTCCCATCGGCCGATGGTCATGAGCCCTTCCACGCGCACGCCGGGGAGTGCCATCACCGACTGGAGCAGGGGTTCGGCCTGCTCGGGCGGGACGCCGGACTTGCTCTCCTCGCCGGAGGTGTTAACCTGGAGGAGAATGGGCATGGCCCGTCCCGCGGCCTGCGCGCAACGCCCTATCGCCTCTGCGAGGCGGGCGCTGTCCACTGTCTGTATCATGTCAAAGATCGTGACGGCCTGCTTCGCCTTATTGCGCTGGAGGTGGCCGATCATATGCCACCTTGCGCCCAGCCCCACCTGGGGCCGCTTTGCCGCGGCTTCCTGGACGTAGTTCTCGCCGACGTCGGTCACGCCGGCGGCGATCGCCTCCCGGACCCGGTCGGCCTCGACCGTCTTGGCGACGACGACGAGCGCGACCTGATCGGCGGACCGCCCCGCGCGTTGCGCTGCGCGCGCGATGCGATCCCTGATCCGGGCCAAGTTAGCGGCGATATCGGCCCTTCTATCGGCATTCGACATCGCCGCAACCACCTCCGAAAGCCCTCGGCGCAGGATTATACCACATACCGCGAAGGGCGAACAATAACGGGGCGGCGGGCTCTCGATGACGAGGTATTGATTGTAAGTGTAGCAAGCGTGAGGAGGTGAGAGCTAGGCAGGAGGTGGCGACGGCGGGCGGGAAGTCAGGGGGCGGTGGCTGACATGGCGGAAGAGCGCGCGCGGATGGGTATCCCTTCTCACCTGGACGACGGGGCATGGTTCCACGGTTCGCCGGAGGAGCTGACGCTGTTGGCGACGGGGAGCACGATCACGCGGTGCCGGGTGGTGGCAGAGGGCCTTCTCGCACAAGCCGTTCTGCCTTGGCCTGGATGAGGACCGCAGCCCGATCCCGGTGTGCCACAATGGGCGGTTGGGGGGGTTCCTGTACGTCGTGGATGAGCTGGTCGGTGAGCAAGATGTGCGGCCACACCCCAGGTCGGCGTTCGCGGAGGGCGCGCTGGAGTGGCTAACGGAGCGGCCGCTGCAGGTGCGGAAGGTGGCGACACTGCCGATTGGGGACCCGCCCTGTCTGGGGGAGGCGTGCCCACGCCGGCGAAGTAGAGGCTAACACGAAGAGCGATGGAGGGATGAGATGGATCGGACGCAAGCTGAAGCTTTTGCGGTGAACATGCTGACGTTCATCAGGGACAAGTGGCCCGCGCTGGAGCTGACGTCGCTGGAGGTGGGGAGAGACGACAAGAATCAGGTGCTGTGGTGCAAGATCCATCGCACCGAAGAGGAGCCGACGCACGGGGGAGGTTATCTGTTCACCGTCGCCTACCTCGACCGCGTGATAATCGAGAAGTAGTCGTGAGGCGGCGGGAGGGACGGCCGCCGCCGGGGGTTTCGGCGATCAGGTCGTAGGGCTCGGCCCCAACTACCTGCGCCTGGATGAAGACGCCCGGCCGGAGGGGGAGCGCGCCGGAGTGGACGGTGACGGTTCCATCTACCGCCGGCGCGTCGCGGAAGCTCCGGCCGATCCACTCGCCGGGTTCTTCGCCGGGGGATTCCAACAGTACCTCCAGAGTGCGCCCGATCCATCGTTCGTTGCGTGCCAGTGACACAGCCTGTTGTGCCAGCATGAAGCGATGGTAGCGTTCTTGCGCGACGTCGGCCGGTGGGCGGTCGGGCAGCTCGGCCGCGGGCGTGTCGCGCTCGGGGGAGTAGCAGAAGGCTCCCGCGCGGTCGAGGTCGGCGGCCTGGATGAAATCCAGCAGGCGCTGGAACTCTGCCTCACCCTCGCCGGGGAAGCCGACGATGAAGCTGCTGCGGAGGGCGATATCCGGCATGGCCGCGCGGAGGCGGGCGATGAGCTTGAGGTAGGCGCCGCCATCGCCTGGCCGGCCCATCACGCGAAGGATATCGCGGTCGGCGTGCTGGAAGGGCAGGTCGAGGTAGTGGCAGACGCGATCGTTGGAGGCCATGACCTGGATCAAGCGGTCTGTAACACCGGTGGGGAAGGCATACAGGACGCGGATCCAGTGCAGGTCGTCTATCGCAGCCAGCCCTGCGAGCAGGTCGGGGAGGTCGGTTTCTTTGGTGTCTCGCCCGTAGCCGGTGGTGTCCTGGGCGACCAGGTTGATCTCGCGCACGCCCTCTGCCGCCATCTGCCGCGCTTCCGAGACGATCGAATCCAGCGGCCGGCTGCGGTAGGGCCCGCGCAGGCGGGGTATCACGCAGAACCGGCACCGGTGGCTGCAGCCGTCGGCAATCTTGAGGTAGGCGGTCCAGGGAGCGGTGGTGCGAAGACGGGGTGATTTGCCGTCGTAGAGGTAAGCGGTAGGCGGGGACTCTGGCTGCTGCGCGCCGGCCCGCGCGAGGGCGCGCGTGACGACGGAGACGACGTTGGCGACATCGCCGGGGCCCATGTAGGCGTCTATCTCGGGGAACTGCGCGCGGAGGGCGGGGGCCTCCATCTCCGGCCAGCAGCCAGCGCAGATGAGGGCTCTCGTGTCGCTGGCCCGCCGCCACTGGACGGCGTCGCGCAGAGCTTCAGCCGCTTCCTCGCGGGCGGGCTCGATGAAGCAGCAGGTGTTGACGAGAAGGACGCCGGCCTGGTCCGGGTCGGGGACGAGCGGGAAGCCGGCCTGGCGGAGCAGCCCCAGCATGACCTCGGTGTCCACTAGGTTCTTGGGGCAGCCGAGGGCGATAACCCCGACCGCGGGACGGGGCCGGGTAGCCGGACCAGGCATACGAGGCATCAGGTCAACCCCAGCGCCGCGTCCAGCTTGGCGAGTCCGAGGTGGGCCTCGAACTGCTCGATGGCATGCTCGATCTTCCTGGGCTCGCGGACTCTGAGCTTGCCCAGCATTTCGTCAATGGTGGTGACGGTGACGAGGGTGTCTTCGCGGACGAGGAGGACTGGCACACCGAGCTCCTCGGCGCGCGCGAGGACCGTGTGGCTGGGCCGCAAGTCGCCGGTGAGGATGAGACAGCGAGTGGGTGTCTCGAGGGCGGCGAGCTGAATGTCGCTGCGATCTCCGCCGGTGATGACACACTTGCGCGGGGTCCGCCGGAAGTAGCGGAGGGCGTACTCGACGCCCATGGCGCCAACGACGAAGTTCTCGACGAGCTCGTGGGCCTGGTCGGCGCCGGAGAGAAACTCGCCGCCGGTGGCCTCGGCCAGCTCTCGGACGCTGACGGAGTGGAGCACGGGGTCTCGGAGCATGACGCCGAAGACGGTGAGGCCCTGGCGCTCGAGACAGGGGATGACTTCATCCCAGATCTTGTCCTTCATACGAGGTGGAACGAGGTTGAGGAAAGCGCCGAGGCAGCGGCTGTTGAGGGCGCGGTAGGAGGCGACGACGCTGTCGGTTTCGAGGAAGCTCTCGCAACGGCCGATGAGGAGGACTTTGGCGTCGAGCATGGCGGAGAGGCTGACGCCGCTGAGGCCGAGCATGCTGCCCCGGGTCATGATGGGGCCGGTGCCGGAGACGAGCATGACGTCAACGGAATCGGAGGCGGACGCGAAGGCCTTGCGCACTTTGTCCTGGGCGAGCGCGGGGTCCATGGTGCAAACATCGGGCCTGATGATGATGGGGCAGAGGTCGGCGACAGGCGTGGTTAGCTGAAGCTGCTGGGCGACGAAGAGCGCGTCCTCATCAGTGGTTTGGCCCTCGACGGTGACCGGCAGCAGGCCGAGGGGCTTGAAGTAGCCCACGCGCAGCCCCTGGCGCTGCCAGCGAAGGCCCAGCACGATGCTCGTCAGAGTCTTGCCCGAATAGGGCTCGCTCGATCCTATGTAAAGCGTGACCATGGTAAGCCTCCTGCGCGCTAGTCTTCCGAGATTGTGATGCGGGCGTCCACCGCCACGGCGCCGGATCCGGCCCCGCCCACCTTGAGTGGGTTGATATCCATCTCGACGATCTCGGGGAAGTCGGTGACCATCTGGGAGACGATGAGAAGGCTGTCGGCGATGGCCTCGATGTCGGAGGGCCGCTCGCCCCTGGCGCCGCGGAGGAGGGGAGCGGAGCGGATCTCCTCGATCATGCGGTGGGCGTGCTTCTTGCCGAAGGGAGCGACGCGGAAGCTGACATCCTTGAGCACTTCGACGTAGATGCCGCCGAGCCCGAACATGACGAGGGGGCCGAACTGGGGGTCGCGGGTGCTGCCGAGGATGACCTCGCGGCCGGAGCGCACCATCTCCTGGACGAAAACGCCCCGGATGGCCGCGTCGGGCGCATAGCGTCGGGCGCGGAGCAGCATGAGGTCGAAGGCGTCGGTCACCTCCTGGCGATCGTTGATCCCTACGCGCACACCGCCGATGTCCGACTTGTGGAGGATGTCGGGGGAGATGATTTTCATGACGACGGGGAAGCCAATCTTCTGCGCGTAGTCAGCGGCCTCTTCGGCGCTCTGCGCGAGGTAGCTTTCGGGGACGGCGAAACCATAGGCCTGGAGCACCAGCCGGGCCTCGGCCTCACCGAGGTTCACCCGCCCTTCGGCACGCGCTTGGGCGAAGGCCCTCCTCACCGCCTCCTTGTCAGCCGTGAAGACGACGATCTCGTCGGGCGGCTCTTGCTTCCATTCGGAGTACTGGGCCATGTTGGCGAGGGCCTGGACGGCTCTCTCGGGGAAGGGGTAGTTGGGCACCTTGCGGTCGTTCAGGAGCGCGGCGGCCTCGGTCATCGCGTCGCCGCCCATGAAACATCCGAGCACGGGCTTATGGGAGGCGCCGGCGGCGTCGGCGAGCTTCTGAGCGGTCTCTTTAGGCTGGGTCATGGCCTGGGGCGTGAGGACGGCAACGACGGCATCAACGTTGGGGTCTTTGAGAAGGGTGTCGGCGCCGAAGGCGAAGCGCTCGGCGTCGGCGTCGCCGAGCACGTCCACGGGGTTGTAGAAGTTGGAGGCGGCGGGGAGGCCGGACCGGAGGGCGGAGACCGTCGCCGGGTCCAGGCCCGCCATGCGCAGTTCCGCGCGCTCCACCGCGTCGGTGGCCATGATCCCCGGGCCGCCGGCATTGGTGATGATGCCCACGCGGCGGCCGCGGGGGGCGCCCTGATAAGCGAAGGCGATGGCGAGATCGAAGAGCTCCTCGACGGAGTGGGCGCGGATGACGCCGCACTGAAGGAAAGCGGCGTTGTAGGCGCGCTCGGAGCCGGCAAGGCTGCCGGTGTGGGAGGAGACGGCGCGGGCGCCGGCCTGGGTGCCGCCCGACTTGACGATGATGACGGGCTTCTTGGCGGAGACCCGACGCGCGACCTCCATGAACTCGGGGCCGTCGCGCAGCCCTTCGATGTAGCCGACGATGACCGTGGTCTCGGGGTCCTCCTCCCACGCGCGAAGCAGGTCAACGGGGCCGACATCAACGCCGTTGCCGAAGCTGACGAACTTGCTGTAGCCGATGCCCTGTTGGATGGACCAGTCAATGATGGCGGTGGCGAGGGCGCCGGACTGGGACATGAGGGAGACGTTGCCGCGCTTGGGCATGCCGTGGGCGAAGGTGGCATTGAGGCCGTTGCTGGTGGACATGACGCCGAGGCAGTTTGGGCCGATAATGCGCAGGTTGAGGCGGCGCGCGAGGTCGGCTAGCTGGCGCTCGCGCTCTATGCCTTCGGGGCCGGCTTCCTTGAAGCCGGCGGAGATGACGATCGCGGTGCTGATGCCTTTTCCGCCGCATTCCTCCACGACGGAGAGGACGGCGGGGGCAGGCACCACAATGACGGCGAGGTCCACCTCGCCGCCAATCTCGCGAACACTGGGGTAGCACTTCCGGCCCAGGATCTGGTCGGCATGGGGGTTAACGGGGTAGACTTCGCCCTCATACCCGCTGGAGATCATGTTGTGCAGAATATCGTGGCCGACTTTGCCCGGTTTGGTGGAGGCGCCGATGATGGCGACCGAGCGTGGTTCGAAGAGCTGCTGCAGTCCAACCGTGTCCAACATCAGTGAGATAGGCCTTTCTAACTCCAATCGGCGAGACGGCCAGCGCGATGGGCCTGGATGTAGCCGATGCACATTTCGTCCCGGCCCAGCAGCACGGCGCCCGCGCAGATGGCGGCCATGAGGCCGCCGTCGAGGGGGTCGAGGATGGCAGCGTCCATGCCGCGGGCCATCGCCATGGCTAGGAAGGTGCGGTTGAGCAGCCGGCGGGAGGGCATCTGGAAGGAGATGTTGCTGAGGCCGCAGATGACGTGGACGCCGGGGAGGGCGGCCTTGATGCCGGCGACGGCGTCGAGGAAGGCGGCTCCCTGTTCGTTCTCGATGGCTACCGTGCGAGCGAGAGGATCTATGAAGACATCGTCCCGTTTGATACCCAGTTCGTCCGTCTTCCGGACGAGCTTCTGTGTGATCGCGATCCTCTGCTCGGCGGTTGCGGGGAGGCCGGCGTCGTCGAGGGTAAGGCCGACGACGCCAGCGCCGCGGCGGGCGACGAGGCTCAGGACGGCCTCCATGCGGCCGCTCTCAGCGCTGGCGGAGTTGACCAGGGGTCGTCCATTGCTTGCCTCGAGCCCGGCCTGGAGCGCCTCGACATTGGGGGAGTCAACGCAGACGGGCCTGTCTACGACGCTCTGGACGGTTTGCACGAGCCAGACTAGGTCGTCCACTTCGCGCTCGGGGTTGGTGCCGGCGTTGACGTCTATGTAGTCGGCGCCGGCTTCGGCCTGACGCATGGCCTCCTCTGCAACGAAGTCGGCGTCGCGCGCGATGACGGCCTCGCGGACACGCGTGCGCGTGCCGTTGATGCGTTCACCCACGATGATCATGCGGTTCTCCTCATAGATTAGTGCGCAATCCGGGCGGCATAGGTCTGCTCTATGCCGCGGATGAGCGAGGTCAGCACCCAGTTTATCGGGGTGGGAATACCGGCCGTTCCACCCGCCTCCACCACCGCGCCGTTGATGGCTTCGACCTCCGTGCGGCGCTGTCGGTGGACATCTTGAAGCATCGAGTTAACGTTGTCGGCCGTGCGCTGGCAGATCTCTTCGGCATAGGCCTCCATGTCGGGCTCGGGCAACTCGATGCCTTTGGCATGCGCCACGTCAGCCACTTCCTTGACGGCGGAGCGGAGCAATTGCCGCAGATGGCGGGATTCGAGCAGGCCGCCGTTGCGCAACTGGGCCAGGGTTGCGATCGCGTTGATGCCGGCGTTGACGGCCAGCTTGCCCCAGAGTACGGAATCGAGGTTAGTTGTCAGCTCGACGTGCAGGCCCGAGCCGGAGAACTCGGCGGCGATGTCGCGCAGGCGCTCGGTGAGCGCGCCGTTGAGCTCACCGATGACGGTGGTGCCTTGGCCGGCATGGCGGACCTGGCCGGGGGCGATGAGGGTAGCGCCCTGGGAGGTGACGCCGCCGATGACGCGCTCCGGCCCGAAGTGACGGGCAAGCACCTCGATGTTGCCCAGCCCGTTTTGAAGGGTGAGAACAGCGGTCTCCCGCCCCACCATCGGTTCGGCCGCGAGCGCCGCTTCCTCCGTGTCGTACGACTTCACCGTGATGAGGACAAGGCCTGCCGCGCCGACGTCGGTCGGCGAGACAGTGGCGCGGACGGGAGCGTTGAACTCGCCCGTGACGCCGGATATCCAGAGGCCGCGGCGGGAGACGAGACGGGCGCGCTCGGGCTGCCGGTCGAGCAGCCAGACCTCATGACCGCCCCGGCTGAGCATTCCTGCGAAGAGGCAGCCCATTGCACCGGGGCCGACGATGGCGATCTTCATAGGGGCGCGGCCTTCGTTGCTATCCATCGCGTCCGCTCAGCGCGGCTTCTCCCACTTCTCGAGCTCGGCGAGCCGGCCGTAGGTGCCGCCCTGGACGATCTCCTCGCGGATGCGGTTCTCGCGCTCGTGCCATTCCATACCGCGGTTGGCCCACTCGGCGGCCTGATCCCTGGGGATGCGCACGACGCCGTCGTCATCGCCCAGGATCCAGTCGCCGGGCTCGACGATTTCGCCGGCGATGGTGATGGTGACGCCGATCTCGCCGAGGCCGCGAGGTTCGCCGGCGTTGGGGCAGACCAGGCGCGAGAAGGCGGGGAACTTCAGCTCCCTGATGTCGCCGCTGTCCCGGAGGGCGCCATCTATGACTACCCCGGCGACGCCCCTGTTCATTGCGCTCCGGGTGGCCATCTCACCCCAGACGGCGGGGCCGACGCCGCCGGTATCCACCACGATGACGTCACCGGGCCTGGCGTGGTCTATGGCCTCGACGGGCTTGGCGTAGTCGCCGGGGGCCGACCTGACGGTAAGGGCGCGGCCGACCACCTTGAGGCCGGGGGCAATAGGGCGGAGGCCCTGGAGGACGCCGCGGCGGTGCATCGCGTCCGAGAGATTGGCGGCGGAAATCTGCATGAGTATCTCGCGGAGGTTCTCCTCGGTGACGCGCTTGAAAAGGCGGGTGGGGATGCTGACGCCTTCGGTGATGGCGCGCTTGAGGTCGGCGGTGGCCTGCCTGGCATCGCGCGCCTTGGTGACGGCCCCGCCGACGATGACGATGGAAGCGCCGGCCTCGACGGCTTTGGCGGCGCTCTCGGAGTGGATGCCGCCGGCGACACAGATGGGCAGGTCCACCTCGGCGGCCAGGCGAGGCAGGAGCTCGAAGGGGTCGGCCGCGCGCATCTGCATGTCTATGGCGGTGTGGACGCCGATGTAGTCAACCCCGAGCTTGGCGACCTCGCGGGCGCGGGCGATGGGATCGTCGGCCCCGAGCATGTCGGCGACGATCTCGGCGCCGTATTCGCGGCCGGCCGCGACACATTCGGCGACGGTGGCATCGGGAGCGGCGGCCAGGACGTGGACTAGCTGGGCGCCGGCTTTGGCGGCGGACTCGACCTCGATGCGGCCGGCGTCCATGACCTTCATGTCGGCGGCGACGGTGATCTTGGGGAACATGGCTCGCAGGCGGCGGACGGATTCGAGGCCCACGCTCTTGATGAGTGGGGTGCCGGCCTCGAGGATGTCGGCGCCACCCGCGGCGGCCTCTTCTGCCACCTTGAGGGCACGGTCCAGCTCGACGAAATCCAGCGCCACCTGCAGCCGCGCTGATCCCTCTCCTTTACTCATCTCACTTCCTTTATCGTTCGGCAAGTCAAGCTTCAGGCTCTGGCGACGACGGAGCGCCGGCCGTCCCTGGTCTGAATGGGATGGCTGCGGCGGCGGTGGCAGTCGGTGCTCTGCTCGAAGGCATAGGCGGCCCTGAGGAGGGTCTCCTCTGATAGGGGCTTGCCCACCAACTGGAGGCCGATGGGGAGGCCCTCGGAGGAAAACCCACAAGGCAATGACATACCCGGCAGGCCACCCATGTTAACCGGGATGGTGCAGACATCGGACAGGTACATGGCGATGGGGTCGTCGGTCTTCTCGCCCAGCCGGAACGCGACGGTGGGGCTGACCGGGCCGACGAGGACGTCGAACTTCTCGAAGGCGCGGTCGAAGTCCCGGCGGATGAGGGTGCGCACCTGGGAGGCCTTGAGGTAGTAGGCGTCATAGTAGCCGGCGCTGAGGGCGTAGGTCCCGAGCATGATGCGGCGCTTGACCTCGGCGCCGAACCCCTCGTCCCGGGTGCGGCTGTACATCTCGACGATATCGCCGCCCTTGGCGGGGCTGCGGTAGCCATATTGCACCCCATCGTAGCGGGCGAGGTTGGAGCTGGCCTCGGCGGGGGCGATGATATAGTAGACCGGGATCGAGTAGTTGAGATAGGGAAGCGATACCTCCTCACATTCTCCCCCCAGCTCGCGCAGCCGGTCGAGCGCGGTCCGGATGGAGCTGCTGACCTCGGGGTCTACGCCAACGCCCTGATACTCCATGAACTCTTTGACGAGCCCGAAGCGCAGGCCTTTCACGCCGGGGATAAGCGCCTGCGTGTAGTCCGGCGCGGGCAGAGGGATGGAGGTCGAGTCGCGCGGATCGTGCCCGGCGAGGACGTTCATCATGAGGGCGCAGTCGCGGACATCCTTGGTAATGGGGCCGACCTGATCGAGGGAGCTGGCGAAGGCGATCACGCCATAGCGGGAGACGCGGCCATAGGTTGGCTTGAGGCCGACGACCCCGCAGCAACTGGCGGGCTGCCGGATGGACCCGCCGGTGTCGGTGCCCATAGAGACGATAGTTTCGGAGGCGGCGACGGCGGCGGCCGAGCCGCCGCTGGAGCCGCCGGGGACGCGCGCGAGGTCCCAGGGGTTGTGGGTTACGCCGAAGGCGGAGTTCTCGGTGGAGGAGCCCATGGCGAACTCATCCATGTTCGTCTTGCCGAGGAAGACGAGGCCGCTGCGGCGGCAGCGCTCCACGACATCGGCGTCGTAGGGCGGGACGAATCCCTGGAGGATGCGGGAGCAGCAGGTGGTCTCAATGCCCTTGGTGCAGCAAATGTCCTTGAGAGCGAGGGGCACGCCGGCGAGCGGGGGCAGCGCTTCGCCGCGGGCGCGCCGCTCGTCTATCTCGGACGCTTGCTGTTCCGCCAGCTCGCGGGTCAGGCGAACGTAAGCGTGGACTTCGCTCTCGATATCATTGATGCGCTGATAGACGGCCGCCAATGCGTCGCGGGCGGAGACCTGCTTCGAGGTCAGGAGGTCGGACAGCTCGTGCGCGGTCAGGTCGTGGAGCTCGGGGGTGCTGCTCATTCGATCACCCTCGGGACGCGGAAGCAATTGCGGTCCTGATCGGGGGCGTTCTGAAGCGCCTCCTCTGGGGCGAGGGAGGGCTTAGGTTGGTCCTCCCTCACGACGTTGGACACGGGGACCGCGTGGGACATCGGTGGAACGCCGGCGGTGTCTATGTCCTTTAGCTGCTCGAAGTGATCGAGAATGGAGTTCAGCTGGGTGGTGAACCGCGCGCGCTCCTCCTCCGTCAGACGGAGCCGCCCCAGCAGCGCGACGTGTTCGACCTCCTCGGGTGTGAGACGCATCGCTTGTTGCTCCTGTCAGTCAACCGGTGTGATGGTGATACGGGCCTGTGCGAGGCTGTCGCGGATGACGAGCGACCCGGTGTCGGCGTTCGGCATCAAGTCCTGGTCAAATGGCCGGCGGGGGCCGCTCGCCTGTATGCTCACTCGATGGGTCGAGGCCGGGGAAAGCGGATAGAGCCCGCTCCGAATCTCGATCTCCATGGTGGTGACGCCGCCGCCTGCCATCTCCACCGCGCCGTCTCGGACCCGCGCCTCGGCGGCGCTGCCTGTGACGACCAGCTCGATCCGGTCGGGGCCGTAGTGGACGACCGAGACAGAGGCAGCGGAGCCTTCGTCGAGGGGATACAGGTAAATGGGCAGGGGAACTGCGCGGGCGAGCGGGTCGCCGGGGAAGAGGAGTTCGTCCTGGTCGGTTTCGGCCGCGTTGTAGAGGCGGGTGACTCCCCCGGGGACGAGGTAGACCTGGTTTTTGGCGCCATAGGCCAGCACGGAGGTGGACAAACCATCCGGGGAAGCGACCCCCAGCGACCAGCCCGCGTAGAAGGTGGCGGTGACGCCGGGCCAGATGCCCTCCGGCGCGAGCATCTCGAGATCGCTGTTGCGGGACAGTATCCTGTCGTGGAACTCGTTGAAGGAGTCGTTGGAGCTGTCCCAGCCCTCGTATAGGAAGAAGGGGGCGAAGACGGCAAAGCCTTTGCCGAGTCCGTTGACGCGCAGGCCGGAGTCGCCGTCGGAGATGAAGTCATCGCCGAGGTACTTGGCGACGTCGGCGCGGGTGAGGAAGAGCTCGAGGGACTGGACGAAGCGGGTGAGGGCCGGGTCAATCTCCTTGCCTTGCTGGCCGGGCGCGAGCGGAGTCACCGGGGTGGGTTGCGCGAGGTTGTAGGGCTGGCCGTAGTCTATGGTCCGCCGCTGCTCGTCCACGGGGGCGATGTCAAGATAGCGGAGGCCGATGATCCCGCGCATGATCTCGGGCATGGAGGTGACGACACCGTCGGCCTGGTACATTCCGGCACCCAGATCCACGACCAGCGCGCCACCTCGGAGGACGTAGTTCTGGAGCGTCACCTGCGCCTCGTCCGGCAGATAGAAGGCCATCGGGGCGATGACGGCCCCGTATTGGGAAAGGTCGGCGTCACCCAGCATGTCCCATCTGAGCACGTCCACGAGGCCGTAGCGGTCACCGGCCCGGCACGGCCAGAAGAGGTTGGAGGGCGAGTTCGGGGTGACCCCGTCGAGGTAGCCGTAGAGGCTGAGGCCGTTGCGCACGGTGCCCCCGGCGATGGGCTCATAGAGGACCGCGGCCTGGGCGCGGGGCTGCTGTGGGTAGCCGTTCGTTCGCGCCATCCCGGCGATCTGCGTGGCGGCTGCCTTGAGCTCATCGGAGGCGCGCACGGCCGGCCAGGAGGAGAAGGCGACGCCGGCGGCGCCATGGGCGAGGGCGAGCCCGGCCCAGGCGACGGCCGTGCCCCGCGTCGTGCCTGCCCCGACCTCGAGCGTCTGCACTGGGGCGAACCGGTTGGCGCGGCGGGCGATGTCAACGGCGTGGACGTTGTGGGTGTCCCAGTCGGCCTCGGCAAGACTGGGGTAAGCGGCGAGCACCATTCCGTCGAAGTCATCACGCACGCTGATAATCGAGCGGTAGTCCGTGAGGGCGCCCGCGAAGATCAGCCGGCCGGGGTCGGCGGCGCGCAAGGACTTCGCCCAGAGCGAAAGCGCGTCGGCATAGGCCACCTCGCGGTAGTAGGCGTAGTCTACGCTGGCCCGGCCGATGCCTTTGGTCAAGGCGGAGTCAATGTCGCGGGGGGCGCCAAGGCCGATCTCGCTCCAATCTGCGTATTCGGTCCCCCACGATCCGTTGAGGGCTGACAGAGATGAGTACCACTCGCGAAGGTAGGCGACGAAACCGGCATCGTAGAGTGAGACTTGGCCCGGCGGAACTGCCTCAACCGACCAGGCGACCAGGCGAGGGTGTTCGCCGAGCCCTTCGACGACGGCGTTGACGAACCCGTCAACGGCGCCGGCATAGTCATCGGAGGCGGCATCAATGGCGAGGTCGTTGCCGTAGTCGTCCTTGAAAGCGGTGGGAGCAAGGGCGATCACAATCATCAGGCCGCGCTCCTCCGCGGCGGAGGCAAGTTCGGCGGCTTGGGCGAGCGCGTCGGCGGAGGCGCTGGTCACGCGGAGGTAGGCCGTGTTCAGCCCGAGCGCGGCGTACTGGTCGAGGTCGGCCGTACTCTCGAGGCCGCGCGCCCACATCAGCACTGCCGGGACGCCGTTGACGCGGAGGTAGTTGGCCTCACGCCTGGCAATTGAGGCGCGAGGTTCCACGAGTCCTTGCTCCTGTGCGACCGCCCGAGGGGCGGGGAGCAGCACCAGAAACAGCGCCGCAGCAACGGCGCGCGCCCACCGTATTGCTTCCATGCTCATCTCAAAACCCCCTGAAATGCGAGGTGCCGCGCAGCTCGGACAGGGCCGCGACTCTCGCACTGCTGCAAGTGGAACTTCGGCGAGAGACCTCAAGTCCCTCGCCGGGTCCGGGCCCCGGGTCGCACAAAGCCCCCCCAATTGGCGAGTTCATGACAGGGAGCTTAGGTCAAGGCAGCCTCAGTCGCGGGATCAAAGAGGTGTGTCTTGGTCATGTCGAAGACCACCTCCAGCGGCTCGCCGTCCTTGGCCTTGGTCTCCGCGTCGAGGTCGGCAACCAGTGAGTGCTCCCCGGCCGTTAGATAGGCGTAAACCGTAGAGCCCATGGGCTCAGTAACATCCACGGTTACGACGGCCGCGCTCACCTGGTCCAGGGGAGGGGTGAGCGCTTGGTCGTAGATGTCGTCCGGCCTGACCCCGAAGATGACCTGCTTGCCGACGCGGTCGCGCACCGTGCCCGCCTGGGAGTCGGGGAGGCGGAGCCGGAGCGGAGCGGCGTTGACGTAGAGGCGCCCGTTCTCCGAATCGAGCGTGGCCGGCAGGAAGTTCATGGCCGGGCTGCCGATAAAGCCGGCGACGAAGATGTTCGCCGGATGGTTGAAGAGCTCGAGCGGGGTGTCAACCTGCTGCATCTTGCCGTCGTCGAGGACGGCGATGCGGTCGCCCATGGTCATGGCCTCGGTCTGATCGTGGGTGACGTAGATGGTGGTGATGCCGAGGCGGCGGTGGAGCTTGATGAGCTCGGCGCGGGTCTGGACGCGGAGCTTCGCATCGAGGTTGGAGAGCGGCTCGTCCATCAGGAAGACCTTGGGCTCTCGCACGATGGCGCGGCCGAGGGCGACGCGCTGGCGCTGGCCGCCGGAGAGTTCCCTGGGCTTGCGATGGAGCAGGGCGCGCAGGCCGAGCATGTCGGCCGACTCGTTAACGCGGCGCTGTATCTCAGCCCTCGGGAACTTGCGGAGCTTGAGACCGAAGGCCATGTTGTCGTAGACATTCATGTGGGGGTAGAGGGCGTAGTTCTGGAAGACCATGGCGATGTCGCGGTCTTTGGGCGAGACATCGTTGACCAGCCGGTCCCCGATGTAGATCTCGCCAGAGGTGACCTCCTCCAGGCCGGCGATGCAGCGGAGCGCGGTGGTCTTGCCGCAGCCCGAGGGGCCGACCAGGACCAGAAACTCCTTGTCGTCCACCTCCAGGGTCAGGTCGTCAACGGCGACGACGCTACGGAAGCTCTTGCACAGGTTCTTGAGCACGACGCGCGCCACGATTCCTGCTCCTAGAAGCGCCCTCAAGATCGGCGCCAGAGAGGGCTACAGCGCTTCCGGGCCTCCTGAGTCCTTCAGGCGGGGATTATAACAGAGGTGCCTGGCCGTGGCAAGGTGAGCGAAGAGAGGGAAGTCAGCAGAGTGCGTCCTGGATGTTCGCGCAAGACGCCATGTGCGGGCTTGCCTGGACAGGGGCTCTCTCCGCTTGGCAGTAGTCGCGATGTATGAGCGATGAGACGCGCCTCGACCCACACCTCTTCGTTATCATCGGTGGAACAGGCGACCTTGCCCAGCGCAAGCTCCTGCCCGCGCTCTACCACTTATCGGTCGGCGGCTATCTGGGCGATCGCTGCCGGATTCTCGGCGCGGCGCGCCGCGCCGAGCTTGATGGCGAGGGTTATAGGGCGTGGGCGAAGCGGGCGCTGGCCGAGGCGGGCCTTGGGGTTGGCGATGGCCCTTCCGCTTGGTGCGAGGAGCGTCTGCACTACGTTCGTCTGGGGGATCCCGAGGACTATGC
>Ga0315288_10003252_pt1 | contig 20782 bp, 14 predicted proteins | sample YL17G11_20_MG_FD_203454 | JGI IMG/M metagenome (GOLD analysis project Ga0315288, IMG submission 203454) | Sediment microbial communities from Yellowstone Lake, YNP, Wyoming, USA - YL17G11_20 | ecosystem: Environmental > Aquatic > Freshwater > Lake > Sediment | place: USA: Wyoming | collected...
AAATTTCAGACAAAGGCAGCAACGTCGGGTCAATTTATTCCTTTAGGGCGCCGATTGAAGCCATCCAGGGATTAATCTTTTCTGGCATTGACATTGTGTCTCTGGCCAATAACCATGCGTTTGACTATGGTTCTCAAGCCTTAAAAGACAGCTTGGAAAGATTAATTGATGCTGGTATTTCCCCAATTGGCGCTGGCAACGAATATCAGGCTTTTTCTCCGACCATAAAGACTGTCAATAGCGAGCGGGACGCTCGATATATCGATACACGTTATAATACCAGGCTTGCCTTTTTTGCCTACACTGATCAAATGCCCGTGTCTTTGCAAGCTAAAGGAGAAAGCTTTGGCATTGCCGTTATTAACAAAGACAATTTAACGAAAATAAAAGCAGATATAGAACTGGCAAAACAATTAGCAGATATTGTTGTTGTTTCTTTTCATTGGGGAGAAGAATACGCCGAAGAACCCAGCCAGTCCCAAAAAGATCTGGCAAAAGCAGTCATTGACGCTGGAGCTGACTTGGTTATCGGCCACCATCCCCACGTCATCCAGAAATCAGAAACATATAATGGCCGCTATATCTTTTATAGCTTGGGAAATTTTATCTTTGACCAGGGTTTTTCTGATGAAACCCTGGAAGGTGAAATAGCCAAAGTCATTATTAAAGACAAAAAAATCACAGACGCTTTTCCCTTAAAAATTATTCTTAATGAATTTTTCCAGCCTGAATTAGAAAATAAATATTGACCAAAGATAATTATTCTGCTATTATGACAAAACGGAGTTTTGACATATCCGCAGTTATAATAAAACTAAGTTTTAGTATACCAGCAGCTATAAATCAATGTGGAATCTCATTTTAAGAGTAGCTGGATCTAGTGCCGGCATCTGGTTAGCTAGTGAGTTTGTTCATGGAGTCAGGGTTTCTGGCAATTGGAAAACATTTGTTATCATTGGCGCAGTTTTAGGCGTCATTAACTTTTTCATCAAACCGATCCTAGATGTCTTGTCTTTGCCTTTAAAGATCTTGACCTTGGGGTTATTCAGCTTAATAATTAACATGGTTTTAGTCTGGTTAATTGACATTGCCTTTGTTGAGCTTGTCATTAACGGACTAGTTCCTCTTTTTTGGACAACTATGCTTATCTGGCTGGCCAACTTTATCTTGGAGAAATGGCTGCCAGCAAAGTAATATTTTATGAATACTCTACTCGAATTAGTTTCTAAAGTTAAGCCTTATCTGCCAATTGTTCAGATTGTTATCTCTCTTATCTTAATTAGCTTGATTTTGATTCAACCCAGAGGAGATGCCCTGGGATCTGCTTTTGGTCAAAGCTTTGCCGGCGTTGGCAAATTAAGGGGCGCTTCAAAAATAGTCTTTTATTTTACTATTGTTCTCGGCGTCATTTTCATTTTACTTGCTCTCATAAATCTTCTCCCCTAATGTCTTTTACGCTTTCTTCTTTGAAGGATTGGTTTAAAAACCTGCCTTCGGGAAGACAAATTCAAAAGTTTTTTGAAGTCTTGGACCGAAAAGAAAGAAAGATCTTTTTGATTCTTTTGGCTTTGTTTTCCATATCTTCTGTTTATTTAGTTGCTGATTTTTACATTAGACATACCGAGATAAAGCCAACTCTGGGCGACAAAATTTCCGAAGGAGTCATTGGCCAGCCCAGATATATCAATCCGGTTTTAGCTGCTGCTAACGACGTTGATCGGGACTTAACTGAATTAGTTTTTGCCGGCTTGATGAAATATTCAAAAGATGACCAGATTGTCGCTGATCTGGCCAATGATTATGAAATAAAGGAAGACGGCAAGGTCTGGGACGTTAATCTCAGAGAAAACCTGGTTTTTCAGGACGGCTCGCCTTTGACCGCAGATGATGTTGTTTTCACCGTCAAAACCGTCCAGAACCCGGACTACAAAAGCCCGTTAAGGCCAAATTGGTTGGGAGTTGAAGTCGAAAGACTGTCTGATCTGAAAATCAGATTTAGATTAAAGAATCCTTATCCTGGGTTTATAGAAACTTTGACTTTAAAGATTCTGCCAAAGAAAATCTGGGCAGAAGTCACTCCTGAAAGTTTTTCTTTAACTGTCTTTAATTTAAAGCCAATTGGCTCAGGCCCTTACCGAGTCACCAAAATCCTTCAGGAAAAGAACGAAACTGCCAGAATCCAGTCATTGACCCTTGAAATTAACCCAAAATACAACGGCAAGCTCCCGAATATTAAAGAAATCGTCTTTGTTTTTTTTGATGAAGAAAAAGATTTGATCAAAGCTGCCAAAAGCAAAGAGGTCCAGTCTTTTGTCTTGCCTTCCTTAAAGGACAAAGAGCTCTTAGAAAGCAAGGGCTTTATCAGTTATCGCTTTGACTTGCCAAGATACTTTTCTGTTTTCTTTAACCAGAAAGATTCTTTGGCCCTGTCCCAGAAAGATATCAGAACGGCTTTAAATTATGCCACCAATAAGAGAGAAATTATTGATCAAGCTCTTTTTGGAAACGGCAAAGTCGTTGATTCCCCGATTCTGCCCTCCTTTTTTGGCTTGAGCGAACCTAAAACCGCAGTTATCTGCCGCTTTAGCTTAAAAAAAGCCAATGAAATCTTAGATAAAGCCGGCTTTGCTTTAGACCAAGAAACCGGCATTAGGCAAAAAACAATTAATAAAAAATTAGCCTTTGAATTCAAAAGTACGCTAGCTAAAGGCTCTCAGGGAACTGAGGTCATAGAACTGCAAAAATGCCTGGCTAAAGACGCTGAAATCTATCCTGAAGCAGAAGTAAGCGGAATTTTTGGAGATAAAACTAAACAGGCGGTTATCAGATTCCAGGAAAAGTACCGGGAAGATATCTTGGTGCCGGCAGATTTAAAAAACGGCAATGGCGAAGTCAAAACTTTAACCAGAAAAAAACTTAATGATTATTGCTTTGGCCCAAACCAGGAAAATGTCCAATTAAAGCTTTCTTTAATAACGGTTGAAGATCCGACCCTTTTAAAAGCAGCGGAAATCTTGAAAAGCCAATGGGCGAAAGCCGGCGTCAGCCTTGAAATCAGAAGCTATGGCTTCTCGCAATTAAGCTCTGAATTTTTAAAACCAAGGAACTATGAAAGCCTTTTGTTCGGAGAGGTCCTGGGCCAGGTGCCTGATCTTTTCCCGTTCTGGCATTCTTTGCAAAAAAAGGATCCAGGCTTAAACCTTGCCCTTTATGAAAACAGTGAAGCTGACAAGCTTCTTGAAGAAGCCAGGCAGATTTTTGACACGGAGCAAAGACAGGAAAAACTGGAACAGCTCCAGGAAGTCATTTTAAAAGACGTACCCGCAGTTTTCCTTTACCAGCCAGACTTTATCTATTTGGCCTCGCCAATTATTAAAAACATTGAAACCGGCCCGATTGCCGATCCCTCCAAAAGGTTCACTGACATTGAAAACTGGTATATTAAAACAAGAAGAGACTGGAAATGAAAAAGCCAAATGAAATCCGCAAGGCAAGCGATTTAAAAGATATTCTTTTTGATAAAAGCTTTTTAAAAAACGCGGCGAATTTTACTGTCTATAAGGTCAACCGGGGCATAAAGCATAAAGACAATTTAAGATATGACGAAACCCTTATCCTGCCTAAGCTTTTAGGCCAAGAATTCCCCAAAACCAAGGGCCACGAACATCCCAAAGAGTGCATTGAATTAATTAAGGTCTTGAAGGGCAAAGCCATTTTCCTGCTTCAAAAAGATGAAAAAAACATGATTGAAGACATTTACTTTGTTAAAGCCAAAGCCGGTCAATGCCTGATTTCCCCGGCTGGATATTCCCACACCACTATTAACGCTTCAAAAAAGGAATTGAGAATTGGCACCTGGATAAATGACAATTGCTCAAGCAATTATCGTGGCATTAAAAAGTTTAAGGGCTTTGGTTATTACTGCACAACTTTGAAATGGCAAAAAAACAAAAACTATAAAAAAGTGCCGAGATTAAAAGAGAAAAAGCCTTTAAAATCATTTCCTAAAGATCTTGCTTTTCTAAAATGGAGATAAAAATATATAACGAGTCGCTAGAAAAATTTATCTATTCGCTGGAAAAAGCAACTGTTGCCAAAATCTTAAGAACAATTAACCTTCTTGAAAAATTCGGACGGGATTTAAAAACACCTCACGCTAAAAAGATTTCTGGCGGTCTATTTGAACTAAGAATTCGCGGCAAACAAGAAATAAGAATTTTTTATACCTTTTTTAACTCAGATATTGTTTTACTACACGGGTTCATTAAAAAATCTCAAACGATACCGGCAAAAGAGATTAAAATCGCAAAACAGAGACAACAATCCTTGACATCTATATAACATATATGCTATATTTCTTTTTAGAAACATGAAACTATATACATCTCTAAAAAATAGATTGCTCAAGGATAAAGAGATTAAGGTCCATTACGATAAACTCTGGGCCGAATTCGCTTTGGCGGAAGCTGTTATTGGAAAACGATTAGCTCTCGGTCTTACTCAAAAAGCTCTGGCAAATAAAATTGGAACAAAACAGTCGGCGATTTCCCGGCTAGAGTCTGGACGCGCCAATCCCTCTTTATCGTTTTTACATAAAATTGCCAAAGCTCTAGACACAAAACTCGAGGTTTCTCTTAAATAAATTCACAAAGCTCTCAAAGACGAATGAAAACGGAATGGGGAAAAACGGCTGGTAGGGCATAAAAGGTTGGATTTATGATAAAGATCTTGATTTTTTAAAGAGTTGCTGCTAGTTAAGCCGGGGTGGCGGAATTGGCTATACGCGTAGCGTTCAGAACGCTATGGAGGAAACTCCGTGCAGGTTCGACTCCTGTCCCCGGCACCAACTATCAAATTATAGTGAACCAGAGGTTCGATATACCGAATTTCATTCGCTATAAATTAACAAAACTTGTTATAGCGCGTAGCGATATATCGGGCGTCCCGCCCGCTATAGAAAATTTTAATTTAAGAAATCATTAAATAACATTTTATGGAAAAAAATTACCAGAAACAGAAATTATTAAGACTAATCCCTTTGGGAGGATTGGGCGAAGTTGGCCGAAACATGATGGTGCTTGAATATGACGGCAAAATCATGATTATTGATATGGGCTTGAGTTTCCCGGGAGAAAACATGCCGGGTATAGACTATATCATCCCAAACATTGAATACCTGAAAGACAAAGCCAGAAACGTGCTTGGGGCTGTCTTTACCCATGGCCACTATGACCATATCGGCGCTATTCCCTATTTAATCAGCATGATTAACCCTAATCTGCCCCTTTATGCCAGCCCCTTGACCAGAGGCATTATTTTGAGAAGACAGGAAGAATTCTCTAATAAAAAGCTGAATATCACTGAAGTTAAAGACGGCTCCAGAATTACGCTCGGCCCCTTTAGAATTGAATTTGTGACCACGAACCATAATATCCCTGATAGCTTGGCTGTCTTTATTTCAACTCCGGTCGGCAACATTTTTCACACTTCAGACTTTAAATTTGATCCCGATCCCGTTAATGCCAAACCGACTGACTTTAGGAGATTAAGAGAAATTGCGTCAAGAAGAATTATGCTCTTGCTGTCTGATTCAACTGGGGCTGAAGAAGAAGGCCATTCTCTTTCGGAAAAAGAAATCTTTAAAAACCTGGAAGAAATCTTTAAGCAAGCTAAAGGCAGAATTATAGCGGCTACCTTTGCCTCGCTTTTAAACAGGCTCCAGCAATTAATTACTTTATCTGAAAAGTATGACCGCAAAGTTATTATTGAAGGCTATTCAATGAGAACCAATATTGAAATTTCAAAAGCCTTAGGCTACTTAAGGATCAAGAAAGGAACCGTCATTAAAGCTAAAGACGCGGAAAATTATGCCAATGATAAAATCACAATTCTTTGCACCGGCAGCCAGGGCGAAGGATCGGCCGTCTTAATGAGAATGGCCAATAGAGAGCATAAAACTCTTGGGATTAAAAAGGGCGACGCCGTTATTTTCTCTTCCTCAACTGTTCCGGGAAACGAAAGGAGTGTTCAGAATTTAAAAGACGAGTTTTTCCGCCAGGGCGCCAAAGTCTTTCATTATGGCATGATGGACATTCATGCTGGCGGCCATGCCCAGAAAGAGGAATTAAAGGAAATGATCAGCATAATGAAACCAAGATTTTTTGTTCCCATTCACGGACAAATCTCAATGTTAGTGTCGCACTTGGAATTAGCTCAGGCAATGGGCATGCCTGAGACTCATACTGTTTTTGCGGAAAACGGGCAAATCATCAACCTGACTCCCCAAAGAATCTGGCTTGAGAAAAAAGGAGTGCCCTGCAATTATGTCATGGTTGACGGCCTTGGCGTCGGCGATGTCGGCGAAGTGGTTTTGAGAGACAGACAGACCTTAGCCGAAGACGGCATGTTTGTCGTCATTGCTATTATTGACAGGAAAACCGGCAAGATCCAGGGATCGCCCGATATAATCTCCAGAGGCTTTGTCTATTTGAGAGAATCAAAAGATTTGTTAAGGGCAACCAGGAGAAGAGTGATTGACATTATTGACAAAACCGCCGGCGCCGGCGGCGCGGTTAACTGGATCTATGTTAAAGAGGAAATAAGAAACAAGATTGGCGACTTCCTTTATCAGCAAACCAAGAGACGGCCAATGGTCTTACCGGTAGTGATTGAGGTATAATAATATATGAGAATTTTTTCAGGTATACAACCGACAGGCGCCCTCCATATTGGAAATTATTTGGGCATGTTAAAACAATCCTTGGAACTCCAAGAGAAAGAGGATTGTGTTTTTTGCATTGTTGATTTGCACGCTATGACAATACCGTATGACCCTAAAGTAATGCAAAAAAACATCCTAGATACCGCTATCTGTTATTTGGCCTCGGGCATTGACCCGGCAAAAGCCATTCTTTTTGTCCAGTCCAAAGTACCGGAACATACAGAACTTACCTGGATTTTAAACACGGTCACCCCCTTGGGCGACCTAATGAGAATGACCCAATACAAAGACAAATCAAAGCAATTCAAAGAAGAAGCGGGTGCCGGCCTGCTGAATTATCCCGTTTTGATGGCCGCCGACATTCTTCTCTACAAAACCCAGTTGGTGCCGGTAGGAAAAGACCAAGAACAGCATGTTGAATTAGCCAGAACTATTGCCAGAAAATTCAACCAAAAATTCGGCCAAACCTTTGTTGAACCAAAAGTCAAATTGGCCAAAGAAGGAGCCAAAATCATGTCTTTGACAAATCCTAAAAAGAAAATGTCAAAATCAATTCCTCAAGGCTGCCTTTACCTTTTTGACGAACCGGAGATTATAAAAAAGAAAATTATGTCTGCGGTTACTGATCTGGAAAAGCAGGTAAAGTATGATCCAATCAAAAAACCGGGCATTTCAAATCTTTTAACCATTTACAGCCTTTTTTCTGAAAAACCCGTCAAAGACATTGAAAAGAAATTCAAGGGCCAGGGATATGCCAAATTCAAAGAAAAATTAGCTGATCTTCTCATTAAAGAATTAGAGCCCTTAAGAAAGAAAAGAAAAGAACTTCTTTCTAGACAGGTTTACATAAAAGAAATTTTGGACCAGGGAAAAAGAAAGGCAAAAGCCATTGCCCAGTCAACCATGGAAGAAGTCAGAAAAAAAACCGGCTTGATTTAAATATTTAATCCCAGTTTGCTGTAAGTCTTTTTAGTCACGGGCACGCCAACCCCTTTAAAAATCTCTAAGGATTCTCTCTCGATTTCAATCAAATGCTTTTTGGTATCTGCTTCAAACCGGCATTTAATAATCGGCGTGGTATTGGCGGCCCGGCAAAGAGCCCAGCCATGGGGAAAATTGATTCTGGCGCCGTCGATGTCGACAAAATCATACTTTTTGTTCCTCAAGAACTTTTGCAGCTTTGAAATTATCTTAAATTTCCTGTCGTCTGAACAAGGAATAAAGATTTCCGGACTTACCTCATGTCTTGGCAAGGTGTCAATATATGAGGCAAAGTTTTCTTTAGCTGAGGCAATTTCAGCTATTTTCAAAGACGCAAACAAGGCTTCGTCGCAAAGATAATAGTCTTTGGGAAAAAGAAAGTGCAGAGTCACCTCTCCGCCGAAAACAGCCTTGGTTTTAATTATCTTTTTTATAACAGCGGTGTGATGGGAAATAGAAAAATAGGTTTTTATCCCCTTTTCTTTCATTTCATCCAAAAAAGCTTTAGAAACTCTGGCGTCATGAACAATCGGTCCTTGCCATTTTTCCAAAGCTTGTCTGGCGAGCATTAAAAAGCAAAAGTCTCCAGTCACTGACCTGCCCAAATTATCAATGGCAGCTACCCTGTCGCCATCGCCGTCATAAACAAAGCCGATGTCAAACTTTCCTTTTAAGACTGCTTTCTCAGCATCAATCCTGTTTTTTCCTTCATAAGGATCAGGCAAATGGTGGGGGAAATTGCCGTCAAATTCCCCATAAATTGTTTCAACCCGGCAGCCCAATTTTTTAAAAACCTTTTCCGGCAAATAGCCCATGGCCCCATTGCCAGAGTCAATTAAAACTTTTAAGGGTTTTTTAAGATTAATCTTCTTGGCAACATAATTTAAATAGTCTTTCTCAGGATCAAAAACAACAATTCTTCCCTGTTTTTTTATCTTGGCTTTCCTTTCCTTTGAGACAAGGTTTTTGATTGCTTCAAGGTCTTTTTCAACAATGTCTCCTTTCTTTTTTACATGAAGGGTAATGCCATTATATTGTTTGGGATTATGGGATCCTGAAATCATAATGCCGGCGTCAAAACCATAATGGAAAATGGAAAAGTAAAATAAGGGATCCGGAGCCGTTCCCAGAAAAATTACTTCTTTGCCTTCTTTAACTAAAGTATTTCTAATTGCTTGAGACAAAGGCAAAGAGCTTTTCCTGGTATCGTGGGCAAGAACCACTTTTTGTATATCAGGATAAAGGTCAACTAAAGCTAACGCTATCTTTGAGGCCACCTTGCCGTTCAAATCAGCAGGATAAATGCCCCTAATGTCATAAGCTCTGAAGATATTTTGGTTAATCTTGGCCATATATTATATTTTAGCACAACTTTCTCGGCTTGCCAGCTTAAATCTTTCTTGCTAATATTGACGCATGAAGCAAAATTATGAATTAAGTTATATTATTTCTTCTCAGATCTCCGAAGAAGCCTCTCAGGAAATCTCGAGAAAGATTAATGATTTTATCCAAGAAAAACAAGGCATTGTTTCTGAAAGCCAGTTGCCAAAGAAAATTGCCTTAGGTTACCCGATCAGAAAGGAGGTTTTTGCTTGGTTCCAGACAACCTATTTTTCCCTTGATTCTTTGAACCTAAGCGATTTGGAAAAGAATTTAAAAGAAGAAAAGAATATTTTAAGATATTTGGTTTTAAAGACAAGACCAATGAGAATTAGATCTGTCAGGGCTCCGAAAAAACCATTAGAAAAACTAAAATCCCAAAAAGTCGAATTGGGAGAAATTGAGAAAAAGTTAGACGAAATCTTAAAACAAGATTAATTTAAACTATAATGAATTTCAATAAAGCCATTCTTTTAGGCAGGGTTGCCAGCGATCCGGAAACCAGAAGCACAACGACTGGTCAGACTGTTTGTTCTTTTAGATTAGTTACCAACAGAATCTTTACCAGCAATAACCAAAAACAAGAAAGAGCCGAATTCCATAATATTGTTTTATGGAGAAGATTAGCTGAGATTGCCTCGCAATACCTAACCAAAGGAGCATTGGTATTAATTGAGGGCCGGGTTGAAACCAGGTCTTGGCAAGACGCTTCTGGCACAAAGAAATACCGAACTGAAATTGTGGCTGAAAAAATGCAGCTTGGACCGAAATCGGCTTCAGCCTCTAGCCCTAAAAACGAATCTTCACCTGCTGTTCAGGAAGAAATCCCGATCATTGAAGAAGAACAGGAAGGAGAAATTGACGTTTCCCAAATCCCCTTTTAAGCAGTCTAATTTAAAAACTTAAATTTTCAAATAAAGAGAATGGATTGTTTCTTTTGTCAAAAAGGCATCGAACAAATAGATTTTAAGGATTTGGGTCTTTTAAGGAAGTTTACTTCTGGATTGGCCAAGATCAGGGCCAAAAAAAGAACTGGCGTTTGCGCCAGCCACCAAAGAAAGCTAGCCACGGCCGTCAAGAGAGCTAGGCATTTAGGCTTGCTGCCCTTCACGATGAAATAGATTTAAGTTTCCGAGTCTTTTTCCTGACCCTGTTTTTCAGACAGGGATTTTTTAATCTTTTCAATTATGGCTGGGTTTTCTTTTAAGAATTTCTTAGCCGCTTCAAATCCCTGGCCAAGCTTTGCGTCCTCGTACTGAATCCAGCTGCCAGCCTTTTTAACCACTTCATTTTTTATGGCCAGATTCAAAAGATCGGTAATATAGGAAATGCCTTCATTGTAATAAATGTCAAATTCAACCACCTTAAAAGGGGCGGCGACTTTGTTTTTAACTACCTTAGCCCTGATTCTGGAGCCAATAATATTATCGCCTGACTTGATCTGGGCAATCCTTCTCAAATCGATTCTGATTGAAGAATAAAACTTTAAAGCCAATCCTCCGGGAGTTGTTTCCGGGTTGCCGTACAACACTCCAATCTTCATTCTTAATTGGTTTAAGAAAATGACAACTGTCTTTGTTTTTGAAATAACTGCAGAAAGCTTTTGCAAAGCCGAGGACATTAACCTGGCTTGCAAGCCAATTTTAAATTCTCCCATCTCGCCTTCAATAGCGCTTTTGGGAGCTAAAGCTGCGACTGAATCAATGGCAATGACATCAACCTGGCCTGATCTGACCAAGGTTTCTACGATTTGAAGAGCTTGCTCAGCTGAATCAGGCTGGGAAATGAGCAATTCTTCAACGTCAACTCCAAGCCTCTTGGCATAGTCAGGATCAAGAGCATTCTCGGCATCGATGAAAGCGGCCACCCCGCCCATTTTCTGGGCTTCAGCGCAAATGTGTAAAACTAAAGTGGTTTTGCCGCTAGATTCTGGTCCGAAAATCTCAACGACCCGGCCTCGGGGAACGCCGCCAACCCCTAAGGCTATATCCAAAGACGGAGAGCCGGTCGGAATAGCGTCAATATCAACTGCCCTGACATCACGGAGCTTCATAATGGCGCCTTCGCCAAAACGCTGCTTAATCTCTTCAACCGCTTCTAATAAGTCTTTTTTTATCTCTTTATCTTTGATTTTTTTCTTTGCCATTAAAACTTTTTTATGCTTGTTATTTAAAAAGAGTTTTTAAACTTTTTCCCAGTCATCATTATTCTCATCTGAGCCTGGCTCGTCTTCTGAATTTGGCATTGGCACATTAGCTTGTAAAGAATTTTCTTCTTTGATATAGACTTCTCTGGGCCGGGCGCCGTCAGCCGGACCAACCACTCCTCTTTCTTCCAAAATATCCAAGAGGCGGGCGGCTCTGGCATAGCCGACTCTTAATCTTCTCTGCATCAGAGAGGCAGAAGCCTTTTTATACTCAATCACCAACTGCTTAGCCTGCAGATAAAGAGGATCTTCGCTGTCGCTGAAAAATTCTTCAGCGCCAACTTCTTCTCCCTTTAACTCTCTGGCCAGCTCTTCAGCTAAAAAGTTTTCTTTCAATAAGCCAAAGTCTTGTTTTTGGGATCTTAAAAAGTCAGTTACCCTCTTAACTTCTTTTTCCATGACATAGGCGCCCTGGATTCTCCGCGGCTTGCTCAAGTCTGGAGAAATGAATAACATGTCTCCGGCCCCTAACAGCTTTTCCGCCCCGGCGCCATCAATGACGGTTCTAGAATCAACCTGGGAAGCAACCTGAAAAGTAATCCTGGAGGTAATGTTGGCTTTGATCAAGCCGGTGATGACTTCAACTGAAGGCCGTTGCGTCGCCACGATCAAATGAATGCCAACGGCTCTGGCCATTTGCGCCAATCTGACAATGCCGGCCTCAACCTCTTTGCCCTTGGCTGCCATTAAATCTGCCAACTCATCAATAATAACGATAATATAGGGCATTAACTCCAACCCCTCCTCTTCATATCGAATCTTCGATTCGCTATTAACAGACTTGCCGGCTTTTTCCATTCTCTGATTCATTTCTTTATTATATGAAGCAATGTTTCTGGCTTTAGTTGAAGCTAAAACTTCAAACCTTCTTTCCATTTCCTTAACCAGCCACTTTAAAGCGTTAATGGTTTTTTGGCTGTCATAAATAACTGGAGACAAAAGGTGGGGAATATCCTGGTAAACCGGGAATTCAACTCTTTTGGGATCAACCATAATCAACCTCACTGTTTCTGGAGAATTGCGATAAAGCAAGCTTAAAAGAATGCTGTTCAAACAAATAGTCTTGCCCGTGCCGGTCGCACCAGCCACTAAAAGGTGGGGCATTCTTGCCAAGTCGGCAAAAACCGGAATCCCGGCCACGTCCCGGCCTAAGCTGAATAATAGCGGGGAAGCTGAATCTTTAAAAGCTGAATCTTCAAAAAGATTTTTTAATCTGACTGTGGCCCGGGAGCTGTTCGGAACTTCAATGCCAACCAAAGATTTTCCGGGAATCGGGGCTTCAATTCTAATCGGATGAGTCGCTAACGCCAAAGACAAGTCATTATTTAGAGCCGTAATCTTTGACAGCTTAATCCCCTCTGAAGGCTTTAAGGTGTATTGGGTCACGGTTGGGCCAACATTAACTTCTCCCATTTCCACCGGAATATCAAAATTCTCCAGCGTGTTTTTAATAATCACCATATTATTTCTGATGTCGCCGGTAACCGGCTCTCCCTTTTCAGGCTCTAATAAGTCTAGTGAGGGTTTTTTGTAAATTGATCTGCCCCCTTGAAAAACAGGAATCGGTTTTGTCTTTAAATCAACTTTGTCTTCTCTGGGAGGCGAAGATTCTCTTAAGCCCGGAATTTCCCTGATCTTTAATTTTGGTTCTAAAATTCTTTTTAAGATCTGGTTCTTTTCATTAAGCTCTTCTGCCGTCTTTGGCTCTATCTTCTTTGATATTTGCCAAAAGATGAGAAAGCCAAAGACAACCACCAAGATAAAAACAATTAAATTCACCCAAAAGCCAAAGAACTTTAAGATTGGAAAACTTAAAAAGTAGCCAAGAAAACCGCCCAACGGCTTTGCTTTTAAGGAGATTTTTTCAATGGCGCCAAAAGAGTTTAAAATGGCGCTCAAGCCAAACAAGCATAGCAAAAGAGCAAAAGCCGTCATCTTTAAAACCCGTTGCGGGTTATGACTGCCGACAAAGAAAATGGTTGCGCTCAAAACCAAAAACAAAGGCAATAAATAAATCGTCTTGCCGAATAGAAACAAAAGTCCAGCTAGTATTTGTTGGCCGCCCTTGCCGGCTAAATTAAAAAAGGAAAATAAAATGATAGCGGCCATCAAAAGCAAAACCAAGCTTAATAGATAGCCCTTGATTGATTTGGGCAAAAAACTGAGGTTTTTAATCTTTTCTTTTTTAGGAAAATTTTTCTTGGCCATAATTTAATTCAAAAACTAGCCTAATGATATATTGTAGCTTGAAATTTACAACATATCCAACTACTTTTTTAGTCCAGTCCCGGCCGGGATCAGTTTGCCGATAATGACGTTTTCCTTTAATCCCAAAAGTTTGTCTTCTTTACCTTCAATGGCAGCTTTAATCAAGACTCTTGAAGTTTCAATAAAGGAAGCGGCTGATAAAAAGCTGTCGGTGGCCAAAGCAACTTTAGAAATTCCCAACAGCGCGGACTGGGCGATTATCTGCTTTTTGCCTTCTTTTTTAAGCCTGTCATTCTCTTCAGCCAGCCTGGTTTTGCTAACCACTTCTCCCTGGATAAAGTTGCTGTCGCCGGCATCTTTAATCCTCATTTTCGAAAACATTTGCCTGACAATCACTTCTAAATGCTTATCATGAATTGAAGCTCCCTGAGAAACATAAATTCTTTGAATTTCCCTGATAATATAGTGCCTGGTCTCTTCTTCGCCAACCGCTTTGAAAAGCTCCTTTAAATCAAGATTGCCTTCGCATAAAGGCTGACCGGGCTCAACCTTGTCTCCAACTTTAACCAAAATGCCTTTGCCAGCCGGAATCTCATATTCAATTACGTCTTTTTTAGCTCCTGTTTTCGAATCTGGTTTCGATTTTACTTTAATAAATCTTGAATTAACAATTTCTAAAACCGTGCCTTCATTCTGAGAAATGATGCTCTTGCCGGCTGGCACCCTGGTTTCAAAGATTTCCTCAACCCGAGGCAAACCCATAGTAATGTCTCCGCCGGTCGCAACTCCGCCAGTATGAAAGGTTCTCATGGTTAACTGGGTTCCGGGCTCGCCGATGGCTTGAGCAGATATGACGCCAACCGCTTCGCCGATATTAACCAGCTCTCCTGCTCCCAAACTCCAGCCATAGCATTTCTGGCAAACTCCCCGAGCCAGCTTGCAACTTAAAGGCGATCTCGCCGCAACTTGCTCAACTTGTGCTTCAATAATCTTTTTGCCTTTTTCCCAGGTAATAGTTTGTCCTTTTTTAAGAATTATCTTTTTATCAGGGCTGATGACAGCATCGGTAACAATGCGGCCGACAATCTTCATCAGGAAATTCTGGCCGATTTCATCTGCTTCTTTCTTTAAAAACAAGGTTCCTTTATTATCACCGCAGTCATTTTCATAAACAATCACCTCGTGGCCGACATCAACCAACCTGCGGGTCAAGTATCCGGCGGTTGACGTTCTCAAGGCGGTATCGGCTGTTCCCTTTCTGGCGCCATGGGTAGATAAAAAGTATTCCAAAACATCAAAGCCTTCCTTGTATGAATGCTTGATCGGCAGCTCAATGATCCTGCCCACCGGGTTAATCACCAAGCCTTTCATGCCAGCCATCTGCACTGGTTGAGACCAAGAGCCCCTGGATCCCGAATCAATAATAGTGAAAACGGAGCCGTTAACGGGCAAGGCCTTTGGCACTAATTTTTCAATTTCAGACTTGGTCTTTTGCCAAACCTCGATTGATTTTTGATATTTTTCCTCCCTGGATAAAAATCCTTTTTGGAAATGGCTTTCTAAAGCGCTGATTTCTTTTTCAGCAGCTTCAATTAACTTTGGTTTTTCTGCCGGCACCTGCAGATCATCCATGCCCCAGCTGATTCCAGATCTGGTCGCGCCGTCAAATCCGGTTGATTTTATCTTGTCTAAAACCGGCTGAGTGTTTTCAATGCCATACTTTTCAATCACTTCCCTGATCAGCTCTTCAATCTTTTTTGAATTCATGTCATGGCTTTGAAAAGGAAAATCATCAGGCAATGCCTCATTAAAGATTAATCTGCCGACTGAAGTTTCAAAAAGAATTGATTTTTCTTTTGGCAATTTCTCATTTCCTTTAATTTGATCTAAAGGAATCTTAATCTCGGCATTCAGGTCGACTTGGCCAAACTCATGGGCTAACAACGCTTCTTGGGGAGATCCAAAGATTTTGCCCTCTCCTTTTGCGCCTGCTCTTAATTTGGTAAACCAATAGCATCCCAAAACAATATCTTGGGTTGGGCTGACAATGGGCAGGCCCGTGGCCGGCTTTAAAAGATTGCGGGAAGAAAGCATTATTTTTAAAGCCTCGTCCTGAGCCTCGCTGGAAAGAGGCAAGTGGACTGCCATCTGGTCTCCGTCAAAATCAGCGTTAAAAGCTTTACAAACCAAGGGATGAACTCTGATAGCCTCTCCCTCAATTAAGATGGGTTTAAAAGCTTGAATGCCCAAGCGATGTAAAGTCGGCGCCCTGTTTAACAAAACCACTTTGCCCTTAACCACTCCTTCTAAAATGGCCCAGATATCGTCTGTTTCCTGTTCAATTAATCTTGAAGCGCCCCTGACATTGTAGGCTAGTTCCTGATCAAGAATCTTTTTAATGACAAAGGGCTTAAAAAGCTCTAAAGCCATTTTCTTTGGAATGCCAACCTGGTGAAGCAAAAGCTCGGGACCAACAACAATGACGGAGCGGCCAGAATAGTCAACTCTTTTTCCCAAAAGGTTTTGGCGGAATCTGCCTTGTTTTCCTTTTAAAATATCGGCTAAAGATTTTAAAAGCCGGCGGCCGCCAGTCGTGGCCTGAGTCATAGTTCCTTTTCTCATGCCATTGTCAATCAAAGCGTCAACCGCTTCCTGAAGCATTCTTTTTTCATTTCTGACAATTACTTCAGGCGCGCCTATCTCCAATAAATACTTTAAGCGATTGTTGCGGTTAATCACCCGGCGATAAAGATCATTTAAATCAGAAGAGGCATACCTGCCGCCGTCTAATTGAACCATTGGCCGTAAGTCTGGCGGCAGAATCGGCAAGAAAGTCAAAAACATCCATTCAGGCTTAATGCCAGCTTTTTCCATGCCCTGGAAAAGCTTTATTCTTTTTAAGAGTTTTCTCTTGTTTAAGGGAGAGGCGGTTTCAATTTCTTGGCGTAAATGGTTAATTTGTTTTTTCAGATCAATTTCGCTGAAAATCTTTCTTAAAACTTCTCCTCCAGTTCCGGCTTCAAAACACTGGCCATACTTTAAAGACAAATCAAAGTATTCTATCTCAGAAAGAATTTTCAAAGGCTTTAAGCTCAAAACTTCGTCTTTAGCTTTATCTTTGGCTAGTTTTAAATCCCGCTCGTCTATTTTATCTTCTTTGCTTTGCTTTTTTTTCTTTAACTTTTCTTGTTCTTTTTCAGCGCTTTGCTTTTTTTTCTTGTTCTCAAGTTGTTCTTTTTCAGCTTTTTGCTTAACTAGGTTTTTTTGCGCTTTAAGCTTTTGCAAATACTCTTTTTCAATTTGCTCTAAAATGGATTTCTTAGCAGCTTCATCGGCCTTGATAATAATATAGGCGTTAAAATAAATAACTTTTTCCAAATGCGACATGGGCAAATCCAAAATCTGGCCGATCCTCGACGGAATCCCTCTTAAAAACCAGATGTGGGAAACTGGAGAAGCCAGTTTTATATGCCCCATTCTTTCTCGCCTGACCTGAGACTTGGTCACTTCAACGCCGCACTTGTCGCAGACAATGCCTTTGTGGCGGATGCCCCGGTACTTGCCGCAATAGCATTCATAGTCTTTTTCCGGGCCAAAAATCTTCTCGTCAAAAAGACCGTCTTTCTCCGGCTTCTGGGTCCGGTAATTAATGGTTTCCGGTTTGGTGACTTCGCCATGGCTCCAGGATAAAATATCCTCGGGCGAAGCCAGCTTGATTCTGATTGCTTCTAAATCAGCAACGCGCATTGTGTTTAAAAGTTTAAATTCTTAATCTCTTTTCCCTCTTTCTCTGGGCTTTTCCTTGATTTCAATAGCTAATCCCAAAGATTTTAATTCAGCCACTAATAAATTAAAAGAAGCCGGAACATTGGGATGCCTGATCGGATCGCCTTTTAAGATTGATTCGTAGGCCGCGGCTCGGCCAGCCACGTCATCAGATTTAATGGTCAAAACTTCCTGTAAAATATGGGCAGCGCCATAGCCTTCAAGAGCCCAGACTTCCATTTCTCCGAATCTCTGGCCGCCAAACTGGGATTTGCCGCCTAAAGGCTGCTGGGTAATCAAAGAATAGGGGCCAATTGACCTCATATGGATTTTATCTTCAACCATATGAATCAATTGCATCATATAAATATAGCCAACCGTGGCTTTGCCGTTAAATGGTTCGCCGGTCCGGCCGTCATAGACTTGCAATTTGCCGTCTTCCGGATAGCCGGCTGCTTTTAATTCAGCTTTTATGTCTTTTTCATTAGCTCCCAATAAAGCCGGCGACACGGCCCGGTAGCCTAGTTTTTTGGCAGCTAATCCCAAATGAGTTTCCAAGATCTGGCCAAGATTCATTCTCGACGCCACGCTTAAAGGATTTAAGATAATATCGACGGGCGTGCCGTCTTCCAAAAACGGCATTTCTTCTTCTGGCAAAACCAGAGATACCACGCCTTTGTTGCCGTGGCGTCCGGCTAATTTATCTCCGGTCTGGATCTTTCTGAATTCTGCCACTTCAACCTGGACTCTTTTCATAATGCCGGGCTCCAATTTCGCCCCTTTTTCCCTTTCCCAGACTTTAACGTCAGTGACCCGGCCTCTTTTGCCATATTCCAGCAAAAGCGAGCTGTCTTTGATTTCCCTGGCTCTTTCGCCAAAAATGGCTCTTAATAATCTTTCTTCCGGAGTCAAATCTGTTTCTCCTTTAGGAGAGATTTTGCCGACTAAAATATCATGGGGGCCAACTTCGGCGCCAATCCTGATAATTCCTTCTGAATCAAGATCTTTTAATTTGTCTTCACTGACATTGGGAATGTCTGAAGTCGTGAGTTCAGGACCAAGCTTGGTTTCCCTGACATCGCAGAAAAAGTCTTCAATGTGAATTGAGGCGAAAACAACGTCTTTGACTAATTTCTCTGAAATGATAATCGCGTCTTCAAAATTGCTGCCCCGCCAAGGCAAAAAAGAAACTAAAATGTTTCTGCCCAAAGCCAGCCAGCCGTCATCAATCGCGGCTCCGTCTGTTAAAATATCGCCCGACTTGATTTTCTGTCCCTTTTTAACAGTTGGTTTCTGGTGAAAGCAGGTATATTGGTTGGTTCTGACAAAAGTTCTTAATTTATATTCAGTAATGACTCTGGTTTTCTGATTTTGAATCTTAATGTGATCGGCATCAACTTCTTTGACAATGCCGTCGTCTTTGGCAATTAAAATCTGGCCCGAATCTCTGGCCACGCTTGGCTCTACTCCAGTACAAACTAAAGGCGCCTCAGGGTTTAACAAGGGAACAGCCTGGCGCTGCATGTTAGATCCCATTAAAGCGCGGTTGGCGTCATCATTCTGCAAAAACGGGATTGAAGCGGTGGCTGCTGAAATTGCCTGTTTTGAGGAAACATCAATAAAGTTAATTTTTTCCTTTTCAATCTGGCCCGGCTCGCCTTTGATTCTGGCCGCTACCTTATCAGGAATAATTCGGCCATTGGCGTCAATGGGAATGCCGGCATGGGCAATATTGTATCTTTCTTCTTCATAAGCGTTAAGATAGTTTACTTCTGAAGTGATTTTGCCTTTTTCCACTTTAAAATAGGGAGTTTCCAAAAAGCCAAAGGAATTAACCCTGGCAAAGCAGGCCAAGTGCGAGATCAGGCCCACGTTTTGCCCTTCTGGAGTCTGAATCGGGCAAATCCTGCCATAATGGGAAGGCTGAACATCCCTGACTTCCAAACCCGCCCTTTCTCTGGTCAAGCCTCCGGGGCCGGTGGCAGCCAATCTTCTCTTATGCTCTAGCTCAGCTAAAGGATTTTCATTATCCATGAATTGGCAAAGCTGGCTGGAAGTGAAAAACTCCTTAATAATTGCCATTAAAGGCCTGGGATTAATAATCTGGGACGGGGTCATAACTTCATCTTCAAGGGTGGACATTTTGTCTTTAATAATCCGTTCCATTCTTAACAGGCCCACTCTCATTCTGTTTTGCAAAACCTCGGCTGAGGTCCTGACCCGACGGTTGCCCAAATGGTCAATTGGGTCAGGCGCAGCTCCCGGCGTGTTATTTAATTTAATCACTTCATGAATGATAGTGATTATGTCTTCTGGCCTTAAAACCCTGTCTTTAATATCAATATCTTCATCGCTCTTTGCTTTTTTAATGTCTCCTTTCAAGGCCCTGAATCTCTGGTTCATGCGCCATCTGCCCACCCTGGACAAGTCATATCTTTCAAAGTTAAAAAACATGCTTTCAATCAATTCCCTGGCCGTGTCCGGGGTAACCAAATCGCCTGGCCTTAGCCTTTGATAAATTTCCACCAGGGCCTCGGCCTGGTTATGGCTGGAATCTTTTTTAATAGTTTCTTCAAGATATTTTATTTCCGGATCATTATCAACGTCCTGAAAAAGCTCTTTTAAAGACTGATCGCTGGTAACGCCAAAAGCCCGCAACATGGTGGTGGCGGCTACCTTTCTTTTTCTGTCGATTTTAATGCCAATAAAGCCGGACGCGTCTGTTTCAATTTCCAGCCAGGCGCCGCGGTTAGGAATGATCTTGGCTCCGAAAAAGTGCCGGCTGCCAATGATATTGCTGGTAAAGAAAACTCCGGGCGACCTGATCAGCTGGGCAATGGCTACTCTTTCCACGCCATTAACGACAAAAGTCCCGCGGTCAGTCATTAACGGAAAATCAGCCAAAAACACTTCTTGTTCTTTGACTTCTTTAGTTTTTAAGTTAACTAATCTGGCCTTGACCCTTAAACAAGCTTCATAGGAAGAATTGTCTATCTTGGCGTCAAGGTCATCTTTGTATCTTGGAGGATCAAGCTTGAAATCTAAAAACCAAAGCTCAAATTCTTTCTTGGTATAGTCTCTGATTGGCGACACTTCAGTAAAAAGATCTTTAATGCCTTTTTCTAAAAGCCATTGCCAGCTGTCTCTCTGTAGAGAGCCTAAATAGGGAAGTTTAAAAGAGACGTTTGACTTGGAGAAAGATTTGGTTTTCATGAAAATTAATAGTCTGAATAGCTAAAAAGCCCCCGTCAAAGCTTAGGGATTAAATTAAGAAATTTTTAATTGAGCCGAGCAGGCTTCAAGTTAAGTTTGGATTATTTAAAAAAACTTAAATGCTCTTAATACTATAAAAAACCTAAAAACAATCTAGGTCGTTCGTGCAACTATTATAATAAAATTAAGTATATCTTGTCAAGGTCTTTTGTATTGGTTCATGGCATATAACGGCTCTGAAATAAAATTGGCGTTTTATTATGTTTTCATAAATAGATCCCACGCTTTCAAATTGTATAGATAGGCCA
>Ga0315288_10003253_pt1 | contig 20781 bp, 17 predicted proteins | sample YL17G11_20_MG_FD_203454 | JGI IMG/M metagenome (GOLD analysis project Ga0315288, IMG submission 203454) | Sediment microbial communities from Yellowstone Lake, YNP, Wyoming, USA - YL17G11_20 | ecosystem: Environmental > Aquatic > Freshwater > Lake > Sediment | place: USA: Wyoming | collected...
TTTAGCGAGCCCTGGTACGTCACTCTGTATAAAAACCGGAAGATAGCATTTGTTATCCACCCAGCCAGAATTTATGGAAAAACTCTGGGAATCCACAAAAGTTTGACCTGGGTTTATGGTGAACAATACCCCACTCGCACTTGGAAACATGTCCCTCTCGATGGATTGTAAGCTATCTCTACACGTAAAGTGATAATGCATGTGGTTCTCTATAACAGCGTAACGAAGATGAAGGCTCGGATCTGTGATTGAATCCACTGAATTGAATTTTACAAAAATCATGCCGGTTCTGGTCGTGGAACTATAGTTCACTTTGAGAGAAAGCACTCCGGGAGTGGGTATCGCTATCTGCTGATTGTATTTGGTCCGGTAAGAGCCGAACATGCTGGTACATCCTGTATTCCCTCCAATTAATGAATCTGTGCCGTTAAACTTTCCATAAGGAAAACCCCACATGACATAGTAACTGATCCTGGCGTTGGCATCCGCATTGTTGAAAGCGTCCTTCCCATAAGGGGCATGGTAACAGATGACGGTTAGACTATCCCCTTTCAGCTTTTTCAGCGAATCCGCGGCAACTGCCACGGAAGGGCAGTATGGTCAACCAAGGTAGGTGCCGATCTCCATCAACATCTGCTTACGTGGCACCGTGTAAACCTTCGAGGAGGAGACCGTCTCTTCTTGAAATTCCGATAACTCGATCAAAATCGGCTCCTTCCCTTCTTCCTTCTGACAAACACCCACTTTGGATTGAGCAAAAAGCTCAGATCCTGTAACCAGAAAAAGCAGAAACACCACCAGGTAAATAGTTTTGATACGCATGTGCGCACTCCTTATAGATTGGTTGTTTGGTTTCACGTTATCAATTCCTTTAGAATTTTTCACCGGATTTTACATTGTCCTTGCGGACGACTGTCCCACCGGAGAAGGGTTTCGTAATCTCCCTATATTGATTCTTGACCCCGACCTCTTGCCCTTAAAAGGACGTGAGGTAAGGAATTAGTAATTTAGTCTATCTCCCATCCTCGCAGCGGTGCAGGACCTCCACGGAACAGGTAATCGATCAAATAAACTACGTCCCCCAAGTCTGTAAAACGATCCTCATTGGGATCACCTGATGCTGAAGGATAAGGTTGAGGACCATGATAGAAAACGTAGTTGATCAAAAAGACCATGTCTGAAATAGTCGTCGTCCTATCTCCATTTGCGTCTCCGGAGACATGGGTTTGATACAGAGGAATTCCATTAGAAATAAGCACCTTTTTTAAGTATGTGGCTACGTCACTCTGAATAAAGACCACCAAATCACATTTAGTATCCACCCAAGCAGAATTGATGAAAAAGGTCTGCGAGTCCACCAAAGTTTGACCCTGGTTGATGGTAAATGATACTCCGGAAGCGGAAGGAAACATATCCCTCTCAATAAACTGTAAACTGTCCTGGTTTTGCCAGTGATAATGCATGTGACTCTCGATGATGGCGTAACGAAGGTGCAGACTTGACTCCACAATTTGATCCTTCGAATAAAATTGGGTATAGATTTTCCCGGCTCGGGTAACAGGATTGTAGGTTAACTTGAGCGATAGGACCCCGGGGGTGTTCACCGTCATCTCATAGTTAACCGAGTCCCGGTATTCGTTATAGGTGGCACTCCATCCACCCACGTCCCACTTATATCCGTCGAAAATACCGGTGGGAAGATACAGGACTCCGTAATAAGAAACTCTTGAGTTGGCATCTGCATTGTTGAAAGCATCTTTGTCTTTAGCACCGGAGGTATGATACGATATGACAGCCACACTGTCACCTCTTTCTCTTTTTAGTCGATCTTCGGCAACTGCCGCATAGGGACAATATGGTCAGCCAAGGCGAGTAAATGCCTCTATTAAGACTTGTTTACGAGGGACAGTGTAAAGCTTGGGAGGAGAAGTTGGCTCTTCTTGGGTTGGAGGTGCTACTACACTAGATTGGCTCTCAGGATCTATCGGGGTATAATTTGGACCCGACTGGGCAAAAAGCCCGGATGCTAAAACAAACAAAAATAGTAATGCTATAAAACAAACAGTTTTGCTACGCATATACACCATCCTTTAAGTTTAGTTTTTGGATTCGAATTTTCAGCCCTTTATGAGTTTGAAGTTTCGAGTTGTGAGTTGGGAGGAGAAACCCCTCAAAACTCAAAACTCGATACTCAATACTGCTATTTTTTTGTTATTTGCTCCTTTCCTTAGTATGTTCTATTTTTGTATGCGTATGTTTATTTTCCGACTTATTATGGTTACCTGCCCAGACCATCTCGAATTTAACACTTTTACATTTCCATTCAGTGCATTTCAGACAGCGGGTGCAGTCTAAGTCATTGGGGGTCTCGTGTACATGCACTTCCATGGGACATCCCTGGTGACACTCATCCAGAAACGCACAAGCTTTCGTATAGACCTTCATTCTGAAAAGGCTGAATCGGTTGAAAACCGACCAGATGGCTCCCAGAGGACAGACGTATCGGCAGAATGGCTGATGCACAAAGATGGCGGCACTCACCAGGGCAGAAAGTATGAAAAGCTTGGTGTAGAATAAAAGTCCCACCCGAGCAATAATACTTCCACCTTCGGCGAAAATGTCTCCGGTCGGATTCCACAACACCAGGGGGATGCCGGCTTCGAGACTACCTACCGGACACAGCTTGCAAAACCACGGTTCACCCACCCAGTATGCCACCAGAAGGGTCAAGCCGATCAGTATGACGTATTTGCTATAACTAAAAACTTTTCTGGGATAAAATTTTTTGGTTTTTATCTTATATAGCAGCTCCTGAAAAAAGCCAAATGGGCAGAGCCATCCGCAGGTCATTCGACCTACCGTCAGCCCGATTATTCCGATGAAGCCGATCAATAAAAAAGGGATAGCCTTTATGATCACAAAGTGCTGAAGCGTGCCTATGGGACAACTCATCATGGCTAAAGGACAGCCGTAACAGCTCATAAACGGCACGCAAATTCCTTTGAACCATCCCTGATAGATTTTGTGGTAAAGGAATGCGCCGATATAAGAGTTTGAGACTACTAAGGAGCCTATTTGAAAAAGACGTCTTTTCATTTTCCTTAATTAACATTACGTTTTTCATCCATCAGGCGGTAGCTTGTTTTAGAGGTTAAATTTACCCTATGCCGATACATGAAAGACACAAGGCGGAGCCATTGCTTCTGGTTTCCCCGAAATCTCCCAGTTTAAGTCCATAGATTAAAAGCCCCAGAAGAGCTAACATAGTTATTATCCGTAACATATTTCTAAAAAACGTCATAATCCGGTCAACCTCTCAAAAAGCCGAAGGAATCAAGACCTTTTAAGTCACTAATATTTAATATAATGCAAATTTCCCTTCTGTCAATACACTAAATTTGTTTACCTGGTAAAAGTAAGGGGGGTGTCCCTTTGATATGGAATGGTTGACCTCCTGGATCAGGACTTAAGGAAAATCAGATGAGCTTTCAAACAAAAAAATCCCCTTTCAGTAAAAAACTCTTGCATAGGCTGAAAGGAGACGTATATTTAGGCGAGCGCCTATAGCTCAATTGGATAGAGCATCTGACTTCGGATCAGAGGGTTGGGGGTTCGAGCCCCTCTAGGCGCGAAAAAAGCAGTCAACAGTCAGCAGTCACTAGTATAAAATTTTTGTTTTTTACTGATGACTATAGACTGTTGACTATTGACTGAATTTAAAGTCCCCATCGTCTAGCCTGGTTTAGGACACCGCCCTTTCACGGCGGCGGCACCGGTTCAAATCCGGTTGGGGACGCCAATTTGAACGAGTAAGCCCTTTGGCAAGTATGTCGAAGGGCTTTCTATATTTGGGATAAAGAGTTCCCTTAACCAGGGTGCAGTTCAAAAGTATAAAATTGAGCAGATTCCTCTTTTCTTCTGCGGTTTGTCGTAAGTATAAGGAATAAGACTTATTAGCGAGTTCTAAAATATTCACCCCCTTTTCATAATAATTGACATTGGCGTTTTGATGAGCCTTTATTCTCTCCAAAATTTGATCTTGTTCCCCCCTCCATTGATCCAAACCTTTTTGATAGAACTCTTCAGGGATTTTACCGTCAGGATCGTGCTGACTGCATAAGCCAATCATAAGGCTAAACTTAATTGGTTGGATGCAATTCACACTACCTATCAAGCAGGAGGTATCTCTATGATTATCAGGAAAGATTACCCGCAAATCTTAGAGAACCAAAGCTCATCATTGTTTGAGTTTCGAGCTTTGAGTTACGAGTTCAGGAGCATGGGTTTTTTGATTTTCCCTCTGAACTCTCTACTCTATACTCTAAACTCCTACCTCATCAAGCGCAAAAGGTCGTTGTAGGTGATAAATATCATCAGGAGGATCAAGAAAGCAATACCAATCTGTTGAGCGGTGGCACGTTGTTTTAAACTTAAAGGCGAGCCTTTGATTTTCTCAATGGCTAAAAACAAGAGGTGACCACCGTCCAATACGGGAATGGGTAGAACGTTTACGAAAGATAAATTAACCGACAAAAGAGCTAAAAAAGAAAGGAGGTTAACAAATCCGGATTTGGCAGTCTCCCCCGCAGTCTGGACAATGAAAAGCGGGCCACCCATAAGTTTTATAGAAGCAGTGCCGGTGATAAGCCCGACTATGAATTTGGCTGATTCCACCAGGATAAAAACAGTTGTGTTCACTCCTTCTACAAAGGACTTAAATATGCCTATCTTCACAGTAGTATAGCTCGGTCCTATGCCTATTTTCCCAATCTCTGTTGTCTCCCCTTTTTCGTTCAGCACCTTGTCTTTGTAGGTGGTGATTAAAGCAGTATATTCTTTCCCATCGCGGCTCCATTTCACTTCAATGGGTTTTTCTACCTGTTGGTAGATGATCTGAGCCATTTCCCGGAAGCTATTTACTTTAACTCCATTGATCGACAGGATGGTGTCACCCGGCTTTATTCCCGCCTTGCCCGCAGGTCCATCTTCTGCTACCAACCCCACCTGGGCACTATCCTCGTGGATTACTTGCCTTCCCTCAAAAAAGATTATTCCCCAGAAGACAATGATTGCCAGAATAAAATTCATGATGGGACCTGCGGCTACCACTAAAGCCCGAATGCCCACCGGCTTGGACATAAACTCCCACGGCTCGCCTTTGATCTCGTCTTTGTTCGGCTCCTCGCCCGCCATCTTAACATAACCGCCCAATGGAATCCAAGAGATGCAATACTCCGTGTCGCCGATTTTTTTTCCGATCATTTTTGGCGGAAAACCCAAAGAGAATCTTTCTACTTTGATTCCCGATTTCTTGGCAACCAGAAAATGACCCAGCTCGTGAACGAAGACTAAGATACCTAAGACAAATATGGTGGCAAGAAATGTAGTCAATTTTTCCTCCTACGGACGCTGAGCAAAGTCGAACCGTTTCAATGAAGTTAGAGGTTTGGGACTCGGGGCTGGGGGCTAGTCCCAAACCCCCAGCCCCTATCTCCAAATCTTTTTAGAGCATAATTCTTCGCCTGTCTGTTTCGCCCATTTATCTACATTTAAAATATCGTCCAAATTTGGATTTTCTTTCACCTGATGTTGAGTCAAAACTTTTTCAACCAACCCATGAATGTCGGTAAATTTGATCCGTCTTGACAGAAAAGCCTTTACTGCCACCTCATTGGCTGAATTTAGGACCGCGGGTGCGGTTCCACCCATCTCCAAAGCTTGATAAGCCAGTCGCAGGCAAGGGAATTTTCCAAAGTCCGGTGTAAAAAAAGTCAATTGACCAATTTGGGTCAGATCCAAAGAGGTATTATTACTGAAAGCTCTTTGAGGATAAAATAGAGCATACTGAATGGGAAGTTTCATGTCCGGCACGCTCATCTGGGCGATCACTGATCCATCCACAAATTCCACCATGGAATGGACGATAGATTGAGGATGGATCAGCACCTTTATCTGATCCGGGGGGATTTCGAAAAGCCAGCGCGCTTCGATAACCTCCAGACCTTTATTCATCAGAGTGGCGGAATCCACGGTGATCTTTTTCCCCATCGCCCAGGTGGGATGAGACAAAGCTTCTTTCACGGTGATGTCCTTGAGTTCTGTTTTACTTTTGTTTAAGAATGGTCCGCCGGAGGCAGTTAAAATAAGATTTCTTACCTCCACTTTTTTCCCGCTCAAAAGGCATTGTTGGATGGCAGAATGTTCACTATCGATGGGGAGAATCTCTGATCCTTTTTCCTTAGCTTTTCGAATCAGAAGCTCGCCAGCCATCACCAGTGATTCTTTGTTGGCAGTTGCCAGATTTTTTCCTGCTTCCAATGTTTCCCAACTGGGGAGAAGCCCGACCGATCCGACTAAAGCGTTTATCACCAAGTCGACTTGGGGATGAGAACACAATTTCCTCAGAGCATCACCGCCTAAAAGTATCTCTGTGTCGTAATTTTTCGAGAAGCTCCGAAAACTTTCTTCATCCGTAATTACGACCATCTTGGGCTTAAAACGCGCAATCTGATCTCTCAGCAGGTTGATATTAGTGTGGGCGGAAAGTCCAAATACGGAGAATCGGTCGGTGAAATTGGACAATACTTCCAACGCATTCTTACCGATTGAGCCGGTCGATCCCAGAATCACTACGTTTTTCATAGAAGCTCTTCCTTCCATGGGCAATATACGAGCAGAGCTGATTTAGCGCAAGACTTTTATGTCAAGCAGGCTTCAGTATGAACCATTCGGTTCATGCCTTCGCCACGCTGGACCTACGCTCTTCACGATTCATTTCATTCTCCTGACCAATTCCAGCATCTCCTTAACTGCCTTTTCGAATCCTACCAAGACCGCACGGGCAACGATGGCATGACCGATGGAGAATTCATGGATGTGTGGTATTTGAACCAGATTGGTGATATTCCGATAATCCAGTCCATGCCCCATGTTTATTCCCAGATTTAACCGATGCGCTAAAGTGGCCATCTTCTCCAGTCTCTCCAGTTGAACAATCTGATCTGTCACATTTTTGGCGGAGGCATAGCTATCGGTATTTATCTCCACGTAGTCGGTGCGCAGTTTGGCAGATGCTTTTATGCTCTCCTCGTCCGGATTCACAAAAAGGCTTACCACCATCCCATTCAGCTGGAGCTTCCCAATAACCTGATTCAGCTGGTCAAAATGTTTCTCCACGTCTAAACCACCCTCGGTGGTTATTTCACCCTCCTTTTCGGGAACCAAAGTAGCCATATCCGGCTTGATCTGGAGAGCCATATCCAGCATCTCCTCCGTGGCAGCCATCTCCAAGTTTAGTGCGGTCTTCACCACCTCCCTTAAAATCCTTAAGTCGCGATCTTGAATGTGCCTTCTGTCTCCTCTGAGATGTATGGTGATCCCATCTGCTCCCGCCATTTCTGCAGCTATCGCCGCCGACACCGGATCAGGCTCTTCTGCTTTTCTGGCCTGTCTTAAAGTAGCGACGTGATCTACGTTTATACTCAATTTTACCATGATAATCCTCCATTGATTTTATACCGATTTTAAGTTTTAAGAAATGCTTATTCGTTTTCTAATGAAATGTTGCAATGCTCTCCTACGCCTGATTGCTTTTTCCCCAGTCCTTAATCCCTTACATCTTGCCCCTGCCCCTTAACCTTGGTCTATTTAAATTGATTTATCAGTCCAGCGCACTATTCTCCATAGTTTATCCTCTTTCGATTGTCTGAATAAAAACTCAGCTTGCCCCGTTGCCTCCAGGTTTTGATAATCTCCATCTACGTCCCGGAGCAAAAGATCGAATTGCACGTCTCTCACCTTCCAGGTCTGGTCTCCTAAACTGCTGTCATAAGCAGAGGTGATTTTCCACGTAACCAGCCGTATGTCTTCGAATACCTGAAAAAGAGCTTTGGTGCGGTATATATCGCCGCTTTTCCCGTCCCGGGGGACTTCCACTAACACCTCCCTTTGTTCAATCTCGTCCTGATCCTTATAAATAAAAATGAAATCCTTATCCAGGCAATTTTCATAAACGATGCTGTCACGGTTTTCATAAGCATACTTGAAATTATAAAGAACGCTATCCGGATCCACCTGAGAAGCTATCGGCTTGAGGGCGCCGGGACCAATCACTGATGGGGAAAAAGGATTGAAACAGCTACAAATCAAAATGCAAATTGCAAATTGTAAAATGCAAAATGCAAAAAACAAAAAGCAAAAAGAAACTCGAATTGATGATTTTGGCAAATGTGACATAGAAATGATCTTTCTCACTGTCTGAATTTGGCTTTGAAATCTGCCCAGTCATACTTGCCGGGAATGGCGGGCACATCACTCCAGTAGTATATGCTCCACCAATTCAGAGAGGTTTGATGCATGTAAAAAGTGGCGGTCCCTTTGATCGTATCCGTAGATGCGCTCTTGAGATTGAATACAAGCAGATCGTAATCTCGGTAAAGAATCGCTTGAGTATCGCTTTTTTCGTCCGGGACCGGAGGAGTGGCATGAATCGAGAGGACGTAATCTAAAGAGTCCGGATGTTGTCGAAATGTATTGAAGACGCTGGTGGTGACGCTGATCTCCACGGATCTGTCCCAGCCGGCAAAAAGATCCGCCCGACCCTGATTGACCGCATCTATCGAATCTTCCGGGGCAGAGAAAATAAATGAGTCGCAGAGACACTGAATGAAATTTCCGATGATCTTCTCGTTATATGCATAAAGCAAATTCTGAATCACAATCTCCGGAAGGGCGGGAGTCTCCCAAGTTCCCTCACTGACTGTCGGATGAGGAGAATGTCTGGTTCTAAAAGGATTCTTGCATCCGGATAAACACGAATATCCTAACAGTAAAAAAGAAAAGAGTGAAACGTAATAAAAATAAGCTCTCCTAATTCTCCTCATAACACTCATCCTCTATTAAAAAAACCGATTCACCGACACCGAAGCATAATCTGAAATCTCTTTGGGGCCAAGCCAGCTTTTCTGCACCCGACGGGCACTGGACAATTTTATATAGTTTTGATCATCAATGACATATTTGCACGATAAAGAGATTACGGTCTGAGAAAATTTATCGCTCAATGTTCGACTCTTTTTTAAGGTCACCAGATTGGTGAAGTGATCCCATGATTTTCTTCTCTGGTAAGTATATTCAGGAGAAAATGTCCATCTACTTTCCGGCATATAATTTAGAGAGTAACTAATGGTATGCGTCCTCTGTTCCCAGCTGGGCTTTTGCACCCATTGGTCCTTCCAGATGAGCTGACCGTAATCCTCATATCGATAGCAATATTCGAGGGTAAAATTGATTCGGGTGGTAAAATAGTGTTTCATCTTCGTGCTCAGGCTGGCACGCCGGAATAGCCTGTTTTTTGTGCTCTCTTTTGACTTCTCGTAATCATAATATATGTAATTGGCTTGAATATTGTAATTCTGTTTGAGCTCCAGACGCGAATAAGGTTTCCAGATCAGAGTGGGAGAAAGAACATAAGTCTGGTTATGGTTATTGTTGGCAGAGAGGAGATTGGAGATATAAATCTGGTGGAGATTTCGAAAACCTCCCTCCAGCCGCAGAGAGAAAAAAGGATTGAAAATATGAGAATACTCTCCCCAGGAAAAAAGAGTCAAAACATCCCGGTCGTTTGACTGTGCCGAAAGTCTCGAAGCATAAAATGATGCTACCCCGATAGAAGTGGAGAGATGTAATGAATCCGCTTTGCTCATCCGGATCGTCAGATCTCCTCCCCACTCCCCGCTTTCCATTTTTTGATTCTTTTGCGCATCCGCATAATCCTCCTCTGTCTGAATATACTTATAATAGCTTCCCATACTTATCCTTTTCAAAAAGCTTCGCTGGACTTTCAGGGTGGAATTTTGAGAGTGCAAAGAATTATCCGTCAAAGCGGATGAATAAGACGCTGACTCACCGGAATATTTATATCCATTCAACATGAAATCAAAATCAAAGTCCACTTTAAATCCCCAAAGTTTCCCCATGGTGGATCGAAGATTAATCAACCTTTGAGTCTTCCTTTGGGTATTAATCTGGGAATCGGTAAGGTCTCCCCGGTAGAATTTTTTCTTGGACCAGCCTTCCTGGTAAGAGATTTCCAGACTATCCTCCCAGAAAAAGTTTTTGGCAAAAAAGATGCTGAAATCTCTTTCTAACAAGGGAACGTTGCTCAATTGAGAACTGACCTGGCTTAACGAGAAACTGCTTTGGGATTCTGAAAGAATGTGGGGAGAGTATGAGATTTCCAGCCGATGATTGAATCCGGCATCTTTTCTTTTCCCCCCTTCCAATCTCCGATCAATCTCCTTGGCGCCTATGGTTTGAATTAGTCTGAAACTAAAAAGATTATATTCCGAAGTAATACCATACTCTGAGCTGGTCACTTTTCTTTTTTCCAATGAGTTGATCGTCTGAGAGAAAAGTGTACCGATCTTCAAACGACGGGTCAAAGGATAGCTCAAATCCAGATTTACCTTGCCATCCTCCTGCCATCGGTTCTGATTGTTGGAAAATATCGACCTTTTGATCAGCGTGGAGTTTATGGCGCTGGAAAATCCCCAAGAAAGCCCTCGTTCCACTTTTCGGTCACAATCCAATTTAGTATTCCATACATAGGTGCGATTATCCTGCGAAAAGTCCAGCCTCAGTTGTGCGCATATAGTGGGTTCCAGCGGAATAAAACATGACATTATGATAAAAATCAGGAAAATATGTCGGTGCATTTTTTAAGAGTGGAAATAAATCTATTTGTTTTTCACCTCACCCCCGTCACCACCTGACCAGGTAGGTTTTTGTTGATAGCATTTCATAGGTTCTGTTTATCTATGTTTTAGTATGTATTAGAGATGCGGAGGTACTCATCCGAGTCATAATCTCCCTTGGTCCCCCTTTAAAAAGGGGGATTCCCCAGGTTTCAAATCCCTCCTCCCCCCTTTTCTAAAGGGGGGATGTAAACAATTATATGCTCCCCTTAATAACTATTTTTTTACTTTATTTATAAACCCTACTCCTATCAGGGGAGAGAAAGGGTAAGGCTTTAGAATTTCTTCCATCGCATAAGACAAATTAGCTAACTCACTCAAGCTCAAAGTTTCTGCTCGTCTTTGAGGATCGATATTCATTTTATTCAATATAAGATCGATTTCTTTTTTAGGCAAATCCAAATTAGATGAAAGTGAATTCAACATGGTTTTTCTTCTCTGTCCAAAAGCTGATCGGACCACTTTAAAAAACAGATCCTCATTAGGGACACTAACTTTAGGTTCCGGAAGAAAGACGATTCTAATCACCGATGAATCCACTTTCGGTCGAGGGAAAAAGGAGGTGGGTTTGAGGCGGAAAAGAATTTTCACGTCGGAGTATAGCTGAATCGCGATGGATAGAGGAGACCAATCTCTGTCACCCGGAACCGAACAGATTCTCATAGCCACTTCCTTCTGAACCATAAGCACGCTCTGCGGGATGAATTCTTTGTTTTTAATTAGAAGTGAAAGAATCGGAGACGTGATCTGATAGGGAAGATTACCCACTACTTTACAGGAGCTTTTAGATGGAATCAAATCCTTGAAGTTTACCTTCAATATATCTTGGTTTATTACCTCAAGATTTTCCCTGTGACCAAAGTTTTCTTTTAAATAGGCACATAATGTCTTATCTATCTCCACCGCTATAATCTTCTTGGCTTTCTCCAAAAGATGCTTAGTTAATGCTCCTTTGCCCGCCCCAATTTCTAAAACGAGATCATCTTTCTTCAGATCGAGGCTTTCAGCGATTCTTCTGGCGGCTCTGTCATTTATTAAGAAATTCTGGCTTAAGCTCTTTTTGGGTTTCACATTTCAAACCTGTCTTTTACGTGCTTATTGATCCAAATCTTCGAAAATCCCTATACATCTTTAATTTGATATATCCTTCCATTATTCTCCCTACTCGAGTCCCCCTTTGAAAGAGGGGGATTTTAAGAAAACTCCCCTTTCTTAAAGGGGAATTATCTGCTATAGTCAAATCCTAAATTAAAGAGGACCATTATATTATTATTGCTAAGTATTCTTACTCTATTTAATAAACCTACCCCTATCAGCTCCCCAGAGGGGAGAGGGAATTGATTCATCCTACGCTGTTGTAATGCCTGACTCTCAATTCCACTCCAAGTTCTTCTGCGATTTTCTCACACTTTTTTAAATCCACCTCCGGCATGTCTAAAACGGTGAGAACTGTTTTCGGCAGAAGCTTCTTGCATTCTTTGGCAAAATCAATCACCTTTTCAAAAACGTTTTCACCGAAGCTGGATTGGCACAAGCGGTCATAGTTTTTGCTTTCATCCACATTCAAGCTTATGGAAACTGTGTCTATCAAGCCCACCAGCTCCGGGACTATGTTCCTTCGGTGGATGAGATTACCCTGGCCATTGGTATTCAGTCTCACCTTTGCGTTCTTGCTCTTGAGATAACGTGCCACCTCCTTTAACAGGTCCAAGCGGATGGTCGGCTCACCATATCCGCAGAAAACCACCTCCCGGTATTTCTCCAGATGATTAAAAGACCTTATTACCTCTTCATATAACGGCTCCCGGTTAAGCCTCAAATTATGGCCTTTGACAAAATCCGTGAAGTTTCGCACACAAAACACGCACGAGTTGGAACAGCGATTGGTTACGTTCAAATATAGACTGTCACGTATGGGATAGGCTATCTGGGGTGATATCTCCTTATTCAGATTAAAAAGATGACAAGCGTTCACCGAAGTGATTCTCTCCACGTCCGGAAAAGTTAGAGGTGTAAAAAGAAAAGTGAGCTTCTCTAACACAAATTTAACATAGGCAGGCTGATTCTGTTTGCCCCGATGTGGAACAGGTGAAAGATAAGGAGAGTCGGTCTCCACCAATATTGAATCTATAGGTAACCTCTGTGCTACTTGGGAGGTTTTGGAATTGGGATAAGTCAACATCCCATTGAACCCCAGAAAAAAGCCCATATCCAGCGCCAGGTTAGCTTGCTCTGAGTCGCCGGTGAAAGAATGAAGCACCCCACCTACGGTATCAGCTTCAGTCTCTTTCAGGATGTGCAATGCTGGATCGAAAGCGTCCCGGATGTGCACCACTATGGGAAGCTTGAGGTTTTTAGCTAAAGCGATCTGCTTTTTGAAAGCTTTTATTTGTTCTGCTGGCGGAGAGAGATTTCTATAAAAATCCAGTCCGATCTCACCGATGGCCACTACTTTCGAGTGGGAAGCAAGCTCTTCTATTCTCTTTAAAGACTCTTCCGTCAAATCCTTGGCATCATGCGGATGAAATCCGACGGTGGCGTATATCTGTTCATATTCTTCCGCCAACCGGACAGATTCCCGGCTGGATTTCAGATCACACCCCACGTTGATTATCTTCTCCACACCGTGGGAGAAGGCATATTCAATTACCTGCGATCGGTCTTTATCAAATTCTTTGGTATCTAAATGTGCATGGGTATCTATCACAAAAACCTCATGTCATTCTTAAAAACATATACGGGTATTGTATCTGATTCTTCTTCAGATTAGTGGCTGAAGATTTCAGTAGAGTATTACCTTTAATGATTTAACTAAGATCATTTTTTTAAAAGATTAAGCTTCCCCCTCACCTTAATCCTCTCCCCGGAGGGGAGAGGACAGCTTTTCCCTCTCCCCTTTGGGGAGAGGGTCAGGGTGAGGGGAAATCCAAATTCATCGAAGCTTCATCCACATTTTTTCTCATTTTTTAAGCAACTCATTTGGACAAAACTCTACAAAGTCAACTTATCTTCGACCCACCTTTCATATCTTTGTCTACACTAACCAGACTTAAAACCTTTCCGTCCTTGGCTGCTAAAAGCATCCCTTTGGATTCTATTCCCCTGATCCTGGCAGGTTTTAAATTAGTCACCACCACGATCTTTTTGCCCACCATCTCCTCAGGGGCGTATTGTTCTGCTATTCCAGCTACGATCTCTCTTTGTTCTGAGCCTAGGTCTATTTTAAGTTTTAAAAGCTTGTCCGCCCCCTTCACTCTCTCCGCTTCCTTCACCTCTGCTACTCTTAAGTCTATCTTCGAGAATTCGTCAAACGACAATTCAGTAATGGTCTTTTCTTCAGGTGTAATCATCTTGGGTTTTTCCTCCTCAGCTTTTCTTTCCAATCTGGGGAAAAGGGATGGTGGGATGCTTACCTTGGTCCCCGGCTTAAGAATATCCCATTTCTTTGCTTCCTCCAAGGAGGGAATTAACTCTTTATCTGAGAAACCCAGAAGCTCTCTGATCTTAATACAGCTTTGTGGAAGCACCGGATAAAAAAGCGTGCTGATGATTCTCAAGGTTTCACATCCTACGTATAAAACGGTATTCAGCCTCTCTTTGTTGTTGTCTTTAGCCAGCGCCCAGGGAGCTTGATTTTCGATGTAACGGTTAGTGCTTCTCACCAGCTTCATGATCTGATCAATCGCCTGATTAAGATTTATCTCCTGAATATACTGCCAAACCAAATCTGCACATTCCATTGCCTCCCTTTTCAGGTTTTCGTCTGATTTCTCATGAACAGATGGCTCCGGAATTTTACCATCACAATAGTTTCCCACCATCTTCAGCGTTCTACTGACCAGATTCCCCAAATCATTAGCTAAATCAGCATTATATTTTTCTACAAACCTTTCTTCTCGGACATCTCCATCCTGACCAAACGGAAACTGAGTAAGCAGGAGATAACGTGTTCCGTCAGAGCCATATTGCTCCACCAGTGATTCCGGATAGATCACATTTCCCAATGTTTTGCTCATCTTCTGTCCATTGATGGTGAAATATCCATGAACGAAAATCTCATTAGGGGGATTTTCTCCTAAAGCTAATAGCATAGCGGGCCAGAAGACTGCATGGAATTTCAAAATGTCCTTGCCGATCAAATGGACCACCTTTCCTTCTTTCCACCATTTCTGGAATTGTTCCGGATCGTCACCATAACCCACGGCAGAGATGTAGTTGGGAAGTGCATCTACCCAAACATAGGCGTTCTGAGAGGGATCGAACGGAAGGGGAATCCCCCAGGTGACCTTCTCTCGGGAGATAGAGAAATCTTCCAGTCCCTGTTTAAAAAGCCCTAAAGTCTCCTTTTTTCTCTCTTCCGGAGAAATCTTAAGCTTATCATTTCTAATCAATTCCTCCACCAGCTTGAGATAAGAAGAGAGCCGAAAGAAATAATTCTTTTCGCTAATCCTTCTTGGCTCTTGCAGATGATCCGGGCAAAGCCCGTTAACCAAATCCTTTTCCGTTATGAATTTTTCACAGCCCAAGCAGTAAAGCCCGGAATATTCTCCCGGATAAACCACTTTCTGTCCATCTTCTGTAGTAGCCTGATAAAGAAGCGAAAGAAACTTTTCCACCGCTTTCACGTGGTGAGCATCAGTGGTCCGAACAAAATAGTCATAAGTTATATTTAGACTTTTCCATGCTTTCTTGAAATATGCTACGTTTATGTCACACAATTCTTGAGGGGTCTTTCCCAGCTTCTTTGCCATCTCCTCCAGCTTGGAGCCATGCTCGTCCGTGCCGGTCAAAAAGAAGGTTTCCTCACCTGCGGATCGGTGAAAACGGGCTAAAACGTCTGCCGCTATGGTGCAGTATGCTTGACCGATATGCGGTTTGTCATTTACGTAATAAATGGGAGTGGTAATCATGAATCTCGTGGCCAATTTATCCTCCTTATCTGCGAGCTTATAAAATCTAATACAAACGTATTAAGTGATATGTCAATGCGAGGAGTCTCCCGCCCGAGGTGGGTGTCTGAACAACGAAGCTGTCTTTTGCCTATTGATTTATATAGAAACGAGACGGCTTCGATCAGACGAGCGGTCATCTGACCGCTTTGCTATCAAGGACGGTGATTTTGAGTTTTTCGACACCCTCTTGATTTAGCTGATGTTTGAGTTTTTGATTTTTTCCGGAGGACTTCGTTAAGAATTAGACTCTTTCTGGCTTTTTACTTTGACGGTTTGCAGGATTTTCTTTCTCTCTTTCTTTTTCAATTCAGCTAAAGTAATTTTCTCCTCTTCTCCGGTTTCATATTTCACCACGATATATTCTCTGAAAATATTGATCTTCTCCACCACCCCTTCCCCTTTTTCGGTTTGTAATCTATCTCCCGGTTTGGGATAAAAAGGTAGGCTTTTCTCATAGAATTCTTTTTCATACCGAAGGCAACATAGCAGCCTACCGCAATTTCCGGAGATTTTAGCCGGATTCAACGATAGGTTCTGTTCCCGGGCTAGCTGAGTGGAGATAGGCTCAAATTCCCGCAAGAAGGAGGTGCAACAAAGAGACATTCCGCACACGCCAAATCCACCGATCCTTCTGGCTTCGTCTCTTACCCCGATCTGTCTTAGCTCTATTCTGGTCTTATAGGTCGAGGCTAAGTCTTTTACCAGCTCCCGGAAATCGACCCTTTTTTCTGCGGTAAAGAAAAAGGTGATTTTGTTGTTATCGAACTGAAACTCCGCATCCACCAGCTTCATCTCTAAGTTTCGCTCGGTGATCATCTTCTCGCATTGCTTCACACACTGTTTCTCTTTTTCCCGGTTAGCCAAAAGCTTATTTAAATCCTCCGGCATAGCCAGGCGAAGAATATTATGCGGTTTTTTTTCCTGCTTCTCCATCTCGTAGGGTAACTTTTTGATCACCCTTCCCATATCCTCCCCTCTCTCCGCTTGAACGATGACATAGTCACCCGATCTAACGCTTAAGCAATCCGGATTGGAGAAATACTCTTTGCGTGATCCTTTGAATTCCACTAAATATATGTCAGCCACGTTTACTCCCTCTGAAGTGAGCTATGATATTTAATTTCTCCCCTTCACCCTAACATTAGAAGTTCAAGGTTCAGAGTTCAAGGTTCAAAATTCAAGATTTAAAATTGTTCCTTGGATCCATAGTACAATTAAAAAATAAAATCAATCTGTTTGTTTCTTTAGATTCCCGATTTTGGATTTTGAAGTTTAATTTTGCACTTTGCACTTTGCAATCTGCATTTTGCATTTGATCTTGTCTCCCCAAGTCCTAACTCTGCAAAGCATTCTTATCCATCTCCCTGATGAGGAGAGGATTCATCCGTCTTGGTTCAGAAAGCTCACCACAGGTCAATCATTCGTCATTTCTTTCACTTTTAAACACATGCTCAACAGCGCCAGCTTCAAGCTGGTATTTCGGATCAGGCAATCCACTCTGATCTGATCTATCATACGGAAAGCATCCTCAACTGTAGTTTGACGCTTAAACTTTTCCCTTAGTTTGACCACTAAAGACTTCATATCGGAGTTGATCAGCTGGTCAAATCCTTCTAAAGCAGCGTATATGTCTCTTAGAATAGAGAGTAGAAAGTCGAACATCTCTAAAATAGAGCTGCGATCCCATTCATTCAGCAGTTGATTCACCTTCCGGATGATCTGGCTGGTATGTCCTTCGATGGCGACTTGGAACAGACCCAAAGCCTCCTGGCGGATGTCTTGTTTTTCTCCCCGAAGGAAATCTAAAGCTTTTCCATAACTTCCCTGGGAGAGGTTGGCACAATATGAAGCCTTCTTTTCATCTATACCATAAACCGACATAAGTTTTTCTTCGATCATTTTTTTGGGTATCTTCCCGAATCTTATCTGCTGACAGCGTGAAACCACGGTAGGAAGAAGTTTGTTCACGTCACCAGCAGTCAAGATCAGGGTTGCATCCGCGGGCGGTTCCTCCAAAGTTTTCAAAAGGGAATTGGCAGACGAGACGTGCATGTTTTCTGCATCGGCAATGATAATCACCTTTCTTTTGGCTTCAAATGGCTTTAAAAAAATCTCACCCTGCATTTCCCGGATGCGCTCCACCGGTATATTGACGCTCTTTTCAAATTTCGCTATGGTATACGGCTCTTCCTTTTTGAGCTTTTTGAACTTCTCTATCTCCTCCCTGCTTTTGTCGTCCGATTTGGCTGATGGAACCGGAAAAATCATCTTCACGTCCGGATGGATCATTTTGACGATCTTCCGGCAAGAGAGACAATGATCGCATGGATCTTCTTGATTTTCTTCGCAGTTAATCGCCTTAGCCAGCTCCAAAGCCATAGCCCATTTACCCGTGCCTTGGTCTCCATAGAAAAGATAGGAGGAGGCTAAGAGATTTCTTCTTAAAGCTCCCCAGAGAATTCTTTTGGGGATTTTCTGGTCTAAAACTCTGTCGAACGCCATTATCTAAGCCACTTTAGAGGGTCCTGGGGTTGTTTCCCTTTTCTGATCTCAAAATGCAAACCAGGGGTAAAGAAGAGTCCGCTTTCTCCCACCACTCCGATTTTTTGAAGCCGGTCCACCTCTTCTCCGGATGAGACTAATATCTCGGACAATCGGGCATATAACGTATAGTATCCTCCCTCATGCTCTAAAATCACGATATTTCCATATCCTCTCAAATTGGAAGAATAGACCACCCTGCCATCCGCCACCGCCACCACCTCTTTCCCCGGTTCGGATTCTATTTCTATTCCTGAATTCTTCGTCTTGGTAAGAAATTGGGAATTTTTCTGTTCTCCAAAATAAGCTATAACTTTCCCGGAAATAGGCCAGGGGAGTTTCCCTTTGGATATACCAAACAGTCCTTCTTCTTTTGTCTCTATTTCGTTTGACGCCGGAGGATGAATCTGGGCTAAGATATTTTCAAGCTCAGAGGCGCTCTTCGTTAGTTCCTCCAGCGCCTGAGCATAAAGCTTCTTTTCCGACTTGATCTTTTTCAGCAGTTTTTCTTTTTCGGTAAGCTCCTTTTGGTAATCACTTTCCTCTTCCGCTTTTCTTGTCCTCAACCCAGATAGCTCTGATTTTGTTTTGGTCAGATTTCGCTTCTTTTCCTCCAGATTGACTTTAAGATTTTTAGTCTTTCTCAGGAGGTTTTGATCTTCCTTCAGTATCCTCTGGGTGAATTTGATCCGATTAACCATCTCCACTGGAGAGGAATCTTCAAATATCAGGGTGAAAGGTCTGAATCTTTTGTGTTTGTATATCTCTCTTAATCTCTTTAAAGAAAGCTGGCGATAACAGCTTAAGCTCGAATCGGTTTCCGCTAAGCTCAAATCTTCTATCTCCAGCTCTTTTTCAACTTCTTTTTCTTTCGACGCCAGATTTCTTTTTAGTCGCTGGGTTGAATCTAACCTTTCCTCCAAGTCCAGAAGCTCTTCATAGGTGCTTTTCTCTTTTCGATTGAGTTTTTCCATCGACTTTCTTTTCTCATCCAGTTCCTTTTTTATTTTTACCAGTGTGTCTGGCTGGCTTTTTATATCAACTCCCAGCGTGTCTGAAGAAGCCTTATGAACGAATATACTAAACCAGATAATAAAAGCCAATAAAAATAGTCTGTGCAATTTTACCCGGTTAATATGACCGTGTTTTTTCCTGATGCGATGTGTTCCCATTTCCACTATTTGACCAGGGTAGGTTTTTGGCGGATAGCATTTCATAGTTTCTGTTAATCTATGTTTAAGTAGGTATTAGAGATGCGCGGATGCACTTATACGAGTTTTAATCCCCCTTGGTCCCAATAATGTTGCGTTAATCGCAACGATGCAGGTAAGCATCGAGATGTGGGAGGTTTAACGGGGTTAGAAGGTGTAACTTGAGCTTCCCGCCAAACCTAAAACCCCCTGTTGTCCCCTTCAGGGTGAATCCCTTTCCTTCGACCCTGAGGTCTCACTTCGTGCCGAGCGCACTCAGTGCGAGGCAGGACCGAAGGGCAGGGTGAACCCCTTGTCAGGGGAACAAAAAGTGTTCCTCCCCTGATCAGGGGAGGTTAGGAGGGGTTTGAAAGCATAGTCTCATTTAATGCAACACTATTACCTTGGTCCTCCTTTAATAAAGGGGGAATCAAATATGCTATAATGATTTCTTGTTTTGTAAGTTATCCCGCTTCGATTAACGAGCTTCGAGCCTCGATATGGTTCGACCATTCGACAGGCTCATGGTGCTGAGCGAAGTCGAAGCACAAGCTCACCACAGGCGAGCTTCGATACCGTCAAACGAGCATCCAGTTGGTGTCAGGAGTAGCTCTCCTTGATCGGGCGGGGGTTGAACCCCCGCCCGAACTAAGAGAGTAGCTCCTGACAATGAAAATGGTATTATGGTTTCGCATTCGGTGTACTCAAAGATGCTTTCTAATTGATAGAAAACTTCCCCCGGCTCCCAGGATCATTCCCCAGATAATCAATCCTATAATCATATAGAAAGGCAAAAACGTGATGGTTATTATTCTGGTGGAGAAGATCAAGTAGCCCGCCCAGGCAAATAATAGTCCCAAAGCTGAGCCTGCTCCGCCCAGAATCATTCCGTGAATACACAGGGGAAGAAAAATATCTCTCCGGCTTGCTCCCATAAGATTCATCACTTGAATAGATTCAGCTTGGGATAGCACTACCACCCGCATGAAGTTGGACACAATCAAAGTGATAGCTAATGTGATGAATATACCGAAGACAATATCCACCATAAAGAATATGGAAATAGCTTGATCCAGTTTCTTTAACCATCCCCCTCCACAGTCCACCTCCTCCACCCCATCTTGGCTCTGAGCTTTGGAAGCCACTTTTACAATCTGCTCGAATCCTCTATATTCTTTTTTCAGACTAAGAAGAATGGAGGCCGGAAGAGGATTGGAATCTATTCCCTCCAAAAGCTCTTTTCCCAGATAATTCTCCATCTGAGCGAATGCTTCAGCTTTAGATCTAAACTTCACTTTCTCCACTTCCGGAAAGCTCTGCATGATCTTGAGAAGAGAATCAATT
>Ga0315288_10003254_pt1 | contig 20780 bp, 32 predicted proteins | sample YL17G11_20_MG_FD_203454 | JGI IMG/M metagenome (GOLD analysis project Ga0315288, IMG submission 203454) | Sediment microbial communities from Yellowstone Lake, YNP, Wyoming, USA - YL17G11_20 | ecosystem: Environmental > Aquatic > Freshwater > Lake > Sediment | place: USA: Wyoming | collected...
GATCGGCGCCGTGGGGCGCGCGATCGGTGTTGCGGGCTTCGCCGCGATCACGGGTGGCGTGGGCGCAGCCGGCGCAACCGTGACCATCTTCGGTACGACGATCGACTTGATCGGCTTGAGCGTCGCGCGCAGCGCATCGACGTCATAGCCGAGCACTGCGAGCAGATCGCTGTACGTGCCGACGAACGGATCCGGTAGAACATCGGCGTTCATGCCGAGGCGGTTCCCCGCGATCCAAGGGCCATCGGGCTTGGTACGCATCTCACGCACAGCGCCGACGACAGCGCCCTTTTCGATCACGTTGCGAAACGTCGCGTGCCACAGGAAGTCGACGCCGCCTGCAAACTTGCCCTTTTGACCACCTGGGATCTGGGGCAGGCCCTTGGTGCCAGCTTCGGTGTCCGGCGGTTCTTCGAGGCAACAGTAGGCTTGGTTGATGCCTTTGGTTCCGCAGATCGTACGGACTTCACGCAGGTGCTTGCCGAGATCGCCGTAGATCTTTCGGTTGTCGTTCTTGGTGTCGATGCGCGTCAGGTGCGCGAGGAAGAAATCGCAGTAGTACGTGAACGCATCGAACACGAGCGACTTGATGCGACCCGAGTTGATCAGCATGTCGACGCGACCACCAGGCTGCATCAGTTGCGCGATGTCATTCATCGCATCGATCCCGATGACGATCGGCTCGACATCAGGCTCGAACCACATCGAGCGATCCATGTTCAAGATCGTTTTGTAGCCACTCTCGGAGATGTCCGCGATGATCAGCGGGCGCGGCATGGTTGCGGCCCAGTGGGTCTTGCCCGAGCGCGTGACGCCATACGGCAGGAACGAGAACACGGGGAACGCGTTCGGCTTCTCGTCGATGGAGATCTCACGCATGACTATCAGCCTTTCGTTTTCGTCCGGTGATGCCGCGTTCGCGACGAAGCGACTGTTTCTGTTTGGTCGGGATCGATCGCCAGTCGCAGGACGAGCAAGCCTCGACCGTGCGGCTCAACTTGATCGCGGGCTGCGCACACGACGGGCAGCGCGCATCGTTCACCGTGTGCGCTGGATGCAGTGCCTCCATGTCGCAACGATCGTCGCGGCACGGTTCGAAGTCTTCGACGCTACTCACCGGCTTTGTGATGTACCACAGAGGGCTGACAGCTCTGCTAGTCGAAACAGCGTCGGTAGATCGCATGGCTGACATTTGCGTTTTGGATTCGTGTGGTTGGGTAGAAAAAACTTTCTCAGTCACTCGCCGTCGCACAGTGCTCCCACTGATCGCACATGCCGTAACGACCGATGCATCCGTTGCGAGCTCGCGGAAACTGCTCCATCGACTTCGCGAGGTTCATCAGACCTTCCCAGCGCTTAAGATCACGCAAGTGCGACGCCAGCTGCATCGATGTCGGCGAAACCACCGTGCGATGGAACTTGGGTTCTTTCTGCTTCCCCAGGATGTTGACCATCAGGCCGCGCAACGGCCCAAAGCGCTTGTCGAGCCCCATGCGTTGCCAGAGCGCGACTTCGCCAAGACACTCGCCGTCGTTCGCCCAGCCATCAGTGGTGGCCTTGTCGAAACGCGAAGCGGATTTGGATTCTACGATGTACGTCCCCGGCAAGAATCCGGGCCGCTCGTCAGGGAAGTACGCGATCAAGTCATAGCGACACGATTCATGGGTGCGTGGGTCGCGTAGGTCAAACTCGACGGCAAGCGGGATGATCTGTTCGTGCTGGTACCAGATCGCGTAGGACATGAACACGCGCCAGGCTTCGCCGACGAATTCGGGGTTCGCACGAGACCGCGCGTACTCGTACATCATGTCGGGCGTCAGCACGCGGTACGGGCTGTCTTCCATCATGCCGGTGTAGTGCAGCGCCAAGAACGTGTGGATCAGAGATCCAATTGCCAGGGCCGGTGATTCGACATGGAGCGAGAAGCCAGCACGCGGCGCATCTTCGAGGTAGCGCTTCTGCCAGGCGTATGGACAACGCTGGAACAGCGAGAAGCTCGACCAGCCACGCCCCGATGACTGCCCACCGAGGCGCGGCAGCTTGTAGGCGTCGAAGCACTCCATGAGAACGTCGTCGACGCGCGGAAACTGGTTGAGGACAAAAGCCTCGTCGTCGTCATCGTCGGAGACAAAACCTCCAACATCGATCAGCGGTAGCGGCGCGTTTGTGTTCTCGGGCAGATCAACCGCGATGCCCCACTCGTCGGTGTAGAGGGCTTCACAGTCAGCGGCCTCGGGATGTAGCTGCTTGGCGATCGCGTGTACGACCGGCGCGAGCGCAACACCGCAGAGAAAGCACGTGTTCCGTTTGATCACGTGGCTACAGTAGCTCGGGGGTCTGACAGTCAGCTTTTTCGACGACGATTCACGGCGTGTCGAGCAGGCTAACCACCTGCGTGATGTCGCCTCGATCGTTACAGTGATCGAGCCTGACGTTTGTATTCGCGAACAGCTTCGGGACTTCGAGTGTGCCTTGCGAGATGTAGAGCTCGCCGAAGACGACCCGGCCGATTCCAACCTGGATGATGCGCAGCGCGCAGAGCCGACATGGAATGACGTTCGTGTACAGCATCACGTTGTTCGACATGCGCATCGCGAAGTCGATGGCGTTGCTCTCGGCATGGATCGTCCGCACGCACGACTCGCGACCATCGATCACACGAAGATCGCAACCAGCTTCGAAGCAATCGACCATGCCACGAGGAGCACCGTTGTAGCCGGTGCCGATGATGACGCGATTTTCGTCGACGAGAATCGCACCGACTTTCTTGCGTCGGCACGACCCACGCGCGGCGACAGCAGTCGCTATGCCGAGGAAGTAGAGATCCCATGATGGCCTCTCAAAGCGCAGGTCATCAGGTGAAGTAGTTTGATTAGGTTGCATCTTGCCGCCGGGCTTGGAGGTTGAGCAGACACTCGAACAGCTTCGAGATCATGACCGTCACTTCGTGCTCGTTGAGGGCGATGCTCACGGGTCGCGCATCGAGCTTGGTCTCGCGCAAGGTCACGAGTAGCGCCTCGTCGTGGGCGCGCTTCACAACTTCGAAGCGAAACACGCCATCGCCCTGGTTGTAGGTCAGGTGCGCAGCCTTGGGTCTACGCGCTGGAGTCGCCACCCGTAGGTTCTACCTCAGTGCTCTGACAGTGCTTCGCGAGGTACGGCAAGACGATCCTGATCACAAAATCAGATCGGCTCATATTTGATGCGATCGCTTGTCGATCGATCTCGGCGAGAACCTCATCGTCGATCAGCAACACGACCGGGCGTCTCATGCCGCACTCGCGATCAAGTCTTCGAGCAAGCGATCCAAATCGCCGTGGTCTTCGGGGCCCATGACGGCTTCACGCAACGCATCGATCGAATCGCGCGCGGCGGCAACACCAAGAGGATCAGCGGATGACAGTTTGCTCACGAGGGCCCGGATAATACGCTGATCGACGATGTGATTCGCGACGATGAATGTCACGTACATCGCGCGCTCGGGCGCGAACGTCCGCATCTCGGCTTGCCCCAAGATCGCGGGCGTGTAGTCGATCTCGGCGAAGATGCAGAACCGTGCGTGCGACAGATCGATCGCGACCTGACCCACGGCCATGGTCGCGACGAGTACCGCCGGGATCGGCGAGTCCTTCCAGGCTTGGATCCGTCGCTCGCGTTCGTCGGCGTTGATCTCGCCGTGGATGACGTATGGCGTGCCGAGTTTCTCGGCGAGCTGATCGGCGAAGTCTCGATGCCACGTCCAGACCACCACCGGCTCGCCGCACGCGAGTGTTTTTTTGGCCTCGGCAACCGTGACAACGGCTTTCAGATGCGTGATCTGTCGTCGATACGCGGCTAGATTCCCGGCCGTGTTCGAGCGCTCGGTCTTGAGCTTGCCGGCAAGAATGTCCAGCTTTTTGCGGCTCGCTTCGTCGACTTCTGCGACGGAAACGGACCTGGAAATTGGCGGGATATCTTTGTTGACGTCGACCCATCGGCGTCGCAACATGACTTCGCCAAGCCGTGCATGGAGCTCGGAGTGGTTCGAGATTCCCTTGAAGATCTTGCCGTAGGCGGTCGACTCGGGGTCACCATAGCGCTCCGCGAAATCCCAGTACGAGCCCCACGAGTCCGGCGCAACCAGATTCAAGATCGAGTGCATGCCGGCCGGGCGGTTCCACACGGGCGTGCCGGTCAATGCGATGACGCGATGTGCTCGCATCTGCAAGAGCGCGGCAGCTTGCGAGCGCTTGGTCTCGCCGTTCGAGAGCAAGTGTGCCTCGTCGAACACGAGCGTGCCGATCTCGAACAGCGATTGCCATGCGTGGATGACGTCGTAGTGCCCGAAGACGATCGGACGCTTCATGATCTCGGGATCAAACTTGCGGCCCGTGATCACACCGATCGCAAGATCGGGGAACGTCCGTCGACACCAACCAAGCCACACCGCACGAGCTGAGAGCGGCGCGACGATGACAAGCGGCCCTGTCGATGGATCATGCGAGCCGATCGCGGATAGGGTCTTGCCGACACGCATGTCGTCGGCCAGAAGTGCGCCTCGACGCTGCGTGATGAAGTCGATCGCCTGATGTTGCGTCGTGCGCAGTTTGATCCCAAGCGCTTCGAAGCGCTGGGCTCGCGCATCCCAGTCGATTGGTTTGCCATCGAGCAAGCGCAACGCCTGCGGATCATCGAGCAACGGCAGGATGTTTCGCGGAATCACCGCGTGGTCGTTCAAGATCGCACCACGCGAATCGAGATGCCAGTCGACCCCGGGCACACCGAGCAAGCGCTTGACGCGTTCGAGCGGCATCGGGATTCGATAGAACCCCGGTCGATCTTCGATGATTGATTTCACTTGATCAACAGGATCAAGAATTGGCCGACGCGGCGCCAGCACGGAGCGGCGATCTGTTCCTGACCAGGTTCGATCAAGTCACAGGCTTCGAGCATCTGTGCAACGTCGATTGCTGTGGGGCCGCACCACATCGCGTTGTCGACATCAAACGAGTACGATCCACCGACCCCATTGTCTGTCAACCAGCCGTTGGCATCATGATAGACGCCCCAGATCGGCATGGTCTCGCCACCGTGATCGCCACAGCGACGCGCTTCTAGGCTAGGCAAAACTGGATTTTTGCATTTTGGCTGCGTACAGACGTTGTATCGAAGGTCCATCGAGCGCGCACTCTAGCGCGCTGCTCTGACACGGCGTGCAAGCTGACAGAGCACTGAGGTAGGCTCCTAAATCCTGTGTCTGTCGTCGGCGCTGAGCATCGCATGCGGGTGGGTCGTTTGATCCGCGACCCACGTCTCGACAATCGTGGACGGCGGCTCGCGATCTGGAACTACATCATCAAGAGCGAGCTCATGAACGGGTCACACTTCGTGCTCGCGCAACCCGGCGGGCAGATGTACGCCGTGATCGGTGGCAGCAACGAAGTGTTGCGCGTGCCCTCACGCGGCGGCTCTGCATGGTTTGGCTACCTCAACGGAACGTATGGCTTGACCGAGCGCGAGCCGTGGATGACATCGGTGCACGACTGCTTCCGGCACTACATCCAACGTCAGGGCATCAAGGCCGAGATGCGCCGGTTCGCGAGCTACAACACAGAGAACCACACGAGCTACGTCTCGAACTACGACGGGTGCATGTTTCGCGTCGACGGTGAACGCATCACGCGCGTGCCAAACGGTGAGGATGGGGCGTTCTTCGCCGACGATGACAACCACGGTGCGCCATGCGAAAGCCCGGACATCGGGCCGCACGGAATCTTGTTGGATCGCTTGACGGATCCAAACTTCGCGGCGGCAGGCGGATTGTCCGGCATCACGCCTGACCTACAAAAGAAGGCGTTGACGGTTTGGTTGTTCGCGCTCGCGTTCCCGGACCTGTTGATCGACAAGCCGATCTTGTTGGTGGAAGGCACGAAGGGCAGCGGCAAGACCACGATCATCTCGCACATCCAGCTCGTGTTGACCGGCGCCGAAGATCCGATCATGCTTCAACGCAACAAGGAAGACGACTTTGGGGTCATCTTGATGCGCTCGCCGATCGCGCTGTTCGACAATACCGACAGCTTCATCGATTGGGTGCCTGATGCGATCGCGGCCTACGCGACCGGCGGCAAATGGCACAAGCGCAAGCTGTTCACCGACGACGAGAACTTGGTCATCAAGCCGCAAAGCTTTGTCAGTGTCGCGACACGCAACCCCGCCAGCTTCCGCCGCGATGACGTCGCGGATCGGTGCTTGATCTTGCGATTCGAACGCCGCGCGACCTTCACGGATCGCGGATCGCTCAAGAAAGACCTGCTCGATAATCGATCGGCGCTACTCGGCGAGTATCTATGGTTCGTCGGGCAAATCATCGAACGGATCCGTGCCGATGGTGGGCTTCAAAGTCATGGCGAGCGCTTTCGTATGGCCAGCTTCGCGGCATTCGCTCGCGCAGTCGGGCACATCATGGGTTGGGACGTCGAGGAGGTTCCACGCGTGCTCGCGGCGCTACAAGGCGAGAGCGATGCCTTCGCGAACGAAGAAGACCCATTGATCGATCTGCTCAACGAGTGGATCGGCTATCGCTCGAAGCACCAACCGTCGAACATCGGTCGATCGGTCACGGCGAACCAGCTGCACACCGAGCTCGAAACGCTTGCGGGCTCCAACAAGATCCATCACTGGAAAGAGACACCCCGGACGCTGGTCGCGAAACTGCGTTCGACGTACGTGGAAAATGCATTCCGGATCGAGATCTCAAACGTGTCCAACCAGCGAAGCTTCCGCTTGTGGCGCCACAGCGATCCGCGCTTGGAGTTGGTTCCCGACGAGGGCGAAGACGTGATGTCGGTACCCGATTGAGGGCTGTCAGAGCACCGAGGTAGATTCCTCGCGTGGCCAAGCAGCAACGACGAAAGCCGCCCAAGCGGGCGCCACAACGGCCAGTCATCGACGATGATCTCGCCGAGCTGGCATCGATGCTCGACGAGCACAAGCTCGACAATGGTGTAGCGGGCTGGTTCGAGTTGCCGTGGCGCAGTGGCTGGAATGCCGCGCGTTTCGCGTTCGAATCTCATGCGCGTTTCGTCGACGACGACAACGGGCACATCGATCCGCATCTTCGTTATCTGCTCGGACGATGGATCAGTGACCAGCACGTGTCGCCCGCGATCTATGAAGCGGCCGACGAAGCGATCGCCGAAGTCTCGATGAAGATCTTGCACCACAATTTGCAAGCCGCACGACTCTTGCTCGCAGGGTTGCGCTGCGTGCAGCTCACGATCGCGAACAGCTCGGGTGGCGGCGTGACGTTCAACGATGTGTTTCGGGTCCTGTTCGATCGCTTGCCGGCGTACTGGCCGGAAGTCTTGAAGAACGAGATCCGCACTGCGCGCTGCATCGATGCGATCGGAGTCTCACCGACGCTCGCGAACGATTCGAACGACAAGCTACGCCGTGCGTTCTGCATCGCGTGGGATCGTGGGCTCTATCGCGCGGCGTACGCGCTCAAGAGGGTTTCGTGAAACTGTTCAATACGATCATCGTCTACGATTGCTACACCGTTGCCGAGACCGAGGAAGCCGCCTACATGGCCGCGCTCGCACTCGTGCGTGATGCTGCTCCGCTCGCACCCGACGAGATGAACGCGATCGAAGCGCGCGAGGAGCGCAACATCAGAACCAAGTGGCGTGATGAACGGCCGATCGTCGGAGCCGATGTCTCGGACGATGACTTCGAGACGCTCAAGGGCAAGACCGTGGTGGAAGCCCATGCGATGCTCTACAAGAAGCCAGAATGAAGATCTTGATCGAGCTCTCTGTTCACGACACGATCGAAGCGGTTCGTGATTGGATTCGGCTGCGTCATTCAGATGTGGCCAAAGACAAGAAAATCGATGTCGTATTTGACCTGACGACGATCGCTACGAAAAAACATGCTGATACGATCGCTGTGGTGCGCTTGGAAGATAACCTCATGAACACTGGCTACAGAGACTAGATGAATCGCGAGACCTTGCCTGGCGAGCGCAACGCCTTCACGCGGAAGTTCGTGATCCGCTACATCGACGAGAACGAAGCCAAGTGCGAGCTCAAGTTCTACGTGCTCGCTGGCATGTACGAAGATGGCCGGCTCGGCGAGATCTTCATCCGAGGAGATCGCGTGGGCAGTTTCATCACGGGCGCGCTCGATGCGCTCGCGATGACGATCAGCCTCGGGCTACAGCACGGCGTGCCGCTCAACGTGTTCACGGCCAAGCTGCGTCACAACCGATTCGGGCCTTCGGGCTTCACGGGCGATTCTGACTTCCCGTCGTGCACGAGTGCGTTCGATCTGATCGCGCAGTACCTCGATCGCAAGTTTCCCGACGGCAAGTTGGTGGATCAACTACAGGGCCGCGTCGATCCGACGGAGCAACGCGATTCGACGCCTGTCGATCCCGACAAGGAAACGCCCTAGCTGTCAGAGCACCAAGGTAGCCTCGACTGCATGAAAGTCTACGTCGCAGGCGCAAGCAAAGAGATCACGAGAGCCGAGCGTTGGGTCAAGCGCCTTCAAGACGACGGCATCATCGTCATGAGCACATGGACCCAAGTGATCCGCGCAGTTGGCAAAGCGAATCCCGTCGACGCTACGCCCGCGCAGTACAAGTCGTGGGTCCAAAAAGAACTAGATGAAGTCGCAGCAAGCAACGTGCTGTGGTTCTTGCTGCCCGAAGTCGATACCGTCGGGGCGTTTGTCGAGCTCGGCTACGCGCACGCCAAGGGGCTCTACATCGTGACGTCGGGGCGACATCGACCGATCTTCACGCCGGGGCTCACGGGGTTTCACAGTCACTACGATCAAGAGATCGCCGAACACTTGAAAGAGCTAGCGAGCCTCACACCGTAGTAGGGTCTCGCGCATGCAGCTTCTAGCAATCCTGTTCAAGCTTTTCGTCGACGACGCCCACGCAGATGCCCTCGTCGAGACCGCGCCGACCTACCTCACGCGCGAGGCCGCACGAGATCACATCGCGTCGGCGTTCGTAGCAGGGATCGCGACGAGCCAGCGCCCGGCGCTCTTGCTGTCGATCGCGTGGCACGAATCGCGGTACGAGCAAAACGTCGTTTCGATCGAAGCCAACGGCCGGGTGTCATGTGGCGTGATGACGCCAAGCCCGACGACGAAGTGTCAGGCGACAGATCTCACGGGCAACTACTTGACCGGCGCGCAGCATCTAGCCGAGTGGCAGGCGGCATTCCCACGCGACGAGCGGCTCGCGTTGCAAGGCTACGGCGGCGGCTATCGGGCGATCAAGACCTGCGCGAGCTCGAAGCACTACGCATGCGCTGTGCCGGCCGTGTTTCTCTGGAGAGCCAACTTGATCGAACGCGCTTGGCAGAAGCGATCGGCCGTCTTAGTCTGGTCGGCGTGAACAACACCGAGAACAAAGCATATCCACATCCCTACGGCTCGACGGTGATCCCGACGAGCAACGGCCTTCACGGTCCTACGCCAAACGCACCGAAGTTGCCCGGCTCGCCGAGCCCGATTCCAGGATCGCTCGGTGTTGCGGGCGCTCCATCGTTTCACGTGATCGGCAAAACGATCGAACCGAAGCCGAACAAGATCGCGGCAGCGCTCGACGCGCTGATCGATGCAATCGCCGATACGATCGCAGACAAGGTCGTCGCGAAGCTCGCAACGGTTCCGCCGACGATCGAACCCGGTCCCGAGTACGATCCGCTCTACAAACCGTACAACAACGCCACCGTTGATGATCTGGCCGCGAAGCTGCCGGATCCCGAGCCGACTGATCAGGTTGCACTCGCGAACCAGATGCACACGGATCTCGAACAGGCACTACGCGAGCTCGACAACGTCAAGATCCTACGCTTCGCACCAGCTCCGATCGTCTTCCTGGTGACGACGAAGACAGGCCCCGTTGAGGCTATGGAATGCACAGCCTACGCGCAGCCTTACGGCCAAGGCTACACCGATGGCGCCAAGCCCAACGAGTACGTTTTGCTCTGCGACGGCAAGCGGCTCTCGTGGGAGCGAGTACGCGTTGGCCTCAACGGCGAGTATTGCGCGAATCTCGGCTACGGCTCATCGTTCACGCTCGATCAGCTGATCGATCTCGTCAATCGAGATGTGCGAGCCGATTTGTATGGACGCGTCGTATACGAGGAGCAGCTTACCGACGGTTCCAGGGCCTGAACGTCTCGCGCTCACGTAGCTTGAGCGGATCGAACTTCTGCGGGATCACGCCGGTCTTGATGCCCGCGTAGTAGCCGCCGAACGCGAGCACGAACCACGGCAAGATCTTCAAGAACGACACGACGCTTGATAGCAGGTCGGGGATCTTCAAGATCAGCTGGCCAGCCTTCGCGATGACCGTTCCAACGAGCTTGACGAACTGCACGAGCACATCGGCTGCTTTGTTCAAAGCCTTCAGGACGCTGAACAGGACGCTCGGCCGTGCGCAGCCGATCATCTTGACGGTGAATTCGGCGTCGCGAGCCGCGCGCAAGACATTGACGATCCAGCGCTTGAAGCCCTGTGACTCGATCACGTCGATCTGTTGGTTGAACGCGTCGTGGAGCGCGTTGATGAACGGTGACGGATCGATCAACGGGTCTTGGATGTTTTCGAGGGCCTTATCGAGCGCCTTGCGATGCGACTCGATTTGGAGCTCACCCTCCGCAGCGGCGAGGGCTTCGTGTGCCTTGCCCTTCACTTCGAGCGCGAATTGCACGATCTTCTGCATCTGATCGGGCGTGTAGAAGCCCGTCGGGTGCCAGTTGTCGCGCACGTCGATGATGTTGGCGTCCGTGTTCACAAGATCGAAGCTCGCGAACTGGCTGCATGCCGCGTTGGTGCCGTCTTGGATCGCATCGAGCACCGCGAACGGTGAACCGGCGCTATCGAAGATCCCGGCGAGACCACGCCCGAGCGACATCACACGCACGTTCCGTCGAGGCGCAGCTGCTGTAGCGCCGCCTGACCCTGTGGGATCTGCGCGAGGACATCGGGCGGGAAGACGTCCACACAGCGCATGCGCTTGGCGTCTTCGATCGTGATGCGGGGGGTGTTGGCGTTCATCTCGATGCCGTTCGCGAGCACGGCATCCAGAAACACCTTGGGAGCGATCTCACCGGCCACAGCCGCTTGGCGCAACTTATCGAGCTTGCGCTTGGCCCACCATTTTTGGGCCTCGCGGAAGATCAGGAACGATCCGACCAGACCCGCGCCGATCCCCACTGCATGCACTGGTTTGAAGGCCATCGTGTTGAGGATGCTATCACACGGGCTCGACGGGCTCGACGTACTCGGGCTGCTCGGGAGCCATGTACGGCTGACCGGCCTTGGCTGCCTGTAGACGAGCCTCCAGCTCGCCGTAGGCGCGAACAACCGCGCGTGCTCGGATGAGCTCTCCGAGCACCGTAGTGCGTTGGCCGCTCGGCCAGACGATCACCAGCTCCAAGTTTTCGATCCGGTTGTCGTCCCGCTGGTGGTTTCGGTGCTCGACCGCCTCGCCGTCCTTGAGTGGACGCCCCAGCAACTGAATCATGTTCCAGTCGTGCTCGAACACGAGGCGCCCAGCTGCGGATAAGCCCAAGAACAGCTTGGATCTAGCCGGATCTACTGCTTTATAGCGCAAGACGATGTATCCGTTTTTGGTCCTGACCTTACCAAAATTCATGGATGTACGCGGCTTTAGCTTACGGCACGCTGCGCAGCGACCCGTGTAGCTCCCTTGTTGGATGCGTGAACGTAGGGAAGCGAGAGTCTGAAGGCGGACCGAGCTGCATCCCGGGCAAGTCACTTGGGCTGCGTTGTGGTGCTTGCCGTAGCGGACCCAAGAGACGACTTCCTTCGCGATCGTCGGATGATCCGGAACTTCTTCGTTAGGTTTACGCGGCATTAACTCTACTCTAGCAGCTACAACCCAAATAAGGGCGGGATCTGTTTTCGTTTTGTAGACTGGGTATGGATCGATCCTTTGTAAAAGAGATGATCAGCTCTTTTACAAAGATCCACTCCATACTGAATATGCAAAACCAAAAACAGATCTGGCATTTACTACGATTGTAGGACCACGGCATAATTATTGGAGTTTTTCGACAGCGCCTACTGGTGCTGGTCGAGTAGCCATAATTTGAGCTTAACTCACCCTGTCGGATCTAAAATTTGAGTCGCATTCGGGTGGCTCCAGCCTAAATGCGTACTTGACGTCTCATTCTATTCCCGGGTAATTGAGTAACCATGGGTAGGCGACCAACCGTATATGTGGATCGGCCGGGGACATATAACGTTCGGCTTAGAGTACCAGATGCCGTTTGGCGGGTGGCTATTCTAGTCGGTCATGAAGCCCAGGCTAGAGCTCCGGGTCAGACTCGGAAACTTTCGGATGAGACTGCCGGTCAGTATGGGATGGCCGAGCTGTTCAAAGGCATCGCGGAGCTATTCAGCGATGGCGATGCGCGATGGATGCCGGACCGCGAATTCGCGAGAGCGTTGACTCGCCTACAGGACGGCAACTACGGCACGATCCCAGTTGCGGGTGACTCCATTGACATCAGCAAGTTGCACCGCAACTCTAAGCTCAAGAGCGGGTTTGTTGGTGTCTACGCCAACGGGCAGGGGTTCCGGGCGATGTCGAGAGACTTCGCGGGAAAGGCCATCGCGATTGGTACGTTCAAGACCGCCGAAGAAGCCGCGCACCGTCGTATGTTGTACCATCGACAGCATAATTTGGCGTATGGCGAGCTCGAAGCCGAGATGGAGGCGTGGCGCGCAGATACCCAGCGCTACGGTGCAACCGCGCAGATGTCCGATGAAGATCTGATCCGGCACATCAAGCAAAGCTTAATGGACGCTGGTACTTGGGACTACATATTCGGCCCAGGCTGCGTTTCCTACGAGCCTAGCTTTAGCTCGAAGCTGCCCAAGCGCGCTGACGCGCTCGTGCGTCCAGCTCCACAGCGCCAACTGGCGGCGCCGATCGTTGAACCAGAGGCGCTCGGCGGGCCTGTCAGCCCTGACGAGGATCTCGGCGAGGTCCCGCTTCAAGCACGCGATGAGCTAGCGCTGGAGGAAGAGGCGTTTGGGTTCGACCCCAACGATCTACCTGGGGCCCTTCAGTAGCCTACTCCTCGTAGAGCGGGACGTGCGGCCGGCGCTGTGCGAGCACGATCGCGAGGGTGACGCCTACACCGATCAGACCGATCGGCACCAGCATCTTGGCCCATAGCGGAAACTTCGAGGCGCATCCCAAGCACCCGAAGCCGATCGGCGCCGCTTGCTGCGATTGCATGTCGATCGGCGCTTGGCCCGGCGCACCATCTGGCGATTGCGGGAGAGACGCGGGCATGTTCGGAACCACGTTTGGCGGCGTGTTCATCGCCCGACAGCCTATCACAAAATCGAGGGCGCCCGACACAAGGGGGCTCGTGTCGGGCGCTAGGGTTGCTGCGCTGGCGTCGATTACAGCGGCGACCTTGATCGATGTTCTACACGATCATGCGTGATCGATCAAATCGGCGTTGAGCTTGCTCAACTTGGGCAGCTCCTCACGGTAGCGCTCGGTGCGTTCGACATCTTCGATGAAACCACGAAACTCGCTCGCGATCGAGACATCATCGACGGTGTGATCCGGCATCTGCGCAAGCAGCTCGGCCGCGCGTTTGAGATCGCCGCTCGGCCAGCCCTTGGTGGTCTCGGGCGGCAATTCCCCGACGGCGAACCGCGTGCAGGTGAGCAGACAACGCAAGAGCTCGACGAGGTTTCGCGTGGAACCATCGCCCGCATCGAGCTTGGCCTCGACGAGCGCCCGGGCCAGCTCGGCGTTCTTGGCGAGAGCAGCGTCTCGTGAATCGATGAGCTGCTTGTACTCTTCTCCGGACATGCTGACGTTCACTTGGTGTCTTCTTTCGATGGTTCGAGTAACGCGTCATCTGGGGCTATCGTGGCGTCCCCGACGACGTTCAACGAATGCTGCATGAGCCCGGCGACCATCGGAGTCACCACGAGCATGCAAAGCCCGACGAGGATCGCTTCGATCTCGATATTCGAGTGAAACACCGGATCGCGATCTTGACCTAAAGTCAACGACAGCACGGCGCCGAGCCAGAAGCCCGTACAAGCCGCGCAGTCCATGAATCGTGCGAACGTCGGGCTGTAGCGCGACCACAACCAACGGGTGATCAGCGCGCGACTTCCAAGATAGAAAATCGCTGCGGACAAGATCGCGAATAGCGCAAGCGTGGACATCGCGCGACTCTAGCGCGCTGCTCTGACACTAGTTGTCTTCGTCGAGCGCTTTGACGACCGCGTTGATCTCGTCCTGATCTGGGGGCCGAGCGTCACCCAGCTTGTCGGCGAGCTCCTCGGGCAGCGTATCCGGCGCTTGGCCCGCGCGAGCGATCGACGCGCCCTGCGCCGCCGTCCAGCGATCACAGAGGTAGTTCGGCGCGATGAAGTGCCCCACGGGATCGCCGTTCGGGAGACGACCGATCGGCCCCGTGAGCCCTTGCCGACAGCAGACCACCGCTTTCGACGCCACCAGGTGATCGATCTTGTTGACCATATGCTTGATATTCAAGCACTTGGGGTGGTTTTCCCCGAGTTTCGAGCTCATCGCGATGTCGAGTGCTCGCTTGAGATCGGCTTGGCGCCGGTTGTTCCATACGGGCTTGGGATCCGCCATGTTGAAGCAGTTCCAGCACCCCATGGTCCGCTCGAACACGCGGTCTTTGGGGACAAGGATGCGATCCGCTTCGTCACTGTCAGCCATGCACCCTATGTACGCTCGAAATGTTTGACGGTCAATTTGACGTCGACAACTTGAATCACCATACTGCGTTGCGATGGCACGCCCCCTAAACACGCAGCCCAAAACCTACGACGAGACCAAGCTCGCGTCGATGCTTCCGCCCTTCAACATTCGCATCGAGAAGATCAAGGGCAGCACCAAGATGCCGATCCCGATGCCCGAAGGCGAGGACGGGGCCCCTCCTGGCACCGGCTGGGGCATCGAGGACGTTCGAGGCATCGAGCAATGGATCGTCACCGAATGGGCCGGCGGTGGGCTCTACGAAGTCAGCGTGACCGATTCGTCACCCCAACCCCAAACGCTCAAGTGGCAACCATTTTGGGATCCCAAGTTGTTCCCCGAAAAGACCCCGCCGCCACTGGTGGATGCTGCGTCTGCGATGGCGCCCCCACCCCCGACGCCGATCTCGATCGTCTCTCAACCTCAGCAACAGGCAGGTCGCTTCATGCCGTCCGCGTTTCCCAACGGTCTTCCCCAAGGTGGTTTCTTCGGTGGTGCTTCGTCGCCGTACCCACAGCAGCAGCAACACAACGGCTACTACCAACAGCCGCCGATGCCCAACGCACCGATGCCGGGCACGTTCCAGTGGGAAGCCTACCAACGCGAAGTCGAGCGGCGCGAGCAAGCCAACCGCGAACGCGAGCGCGAAGCCGATTTCAAACGACTGACCGAGCTCAAGGAGAAGACCGAGCGTGATGCGATCTCGGCGAAGCATGTCGCCGAGCTCGAACGCGAGCGGCTCGCGAACGAACAGCGCTTCCAGGCACAGGCGAATCAGATGAACGAGCTGCGCGCGATGATCACGGGCCTGACGTCCGCGATCAAAGAGGGTGCATCGTCATCGAAGGTTTCGCCAGAGATCGAGGCGATGCGCGAAGCCCAGCGCCAGACCGAGGCCAAGCTCGATCGCGAGCGCACCGAGCGTGAGGCCGAGCGGCGCGATGCGACGTTGAAGGAATCGCTGCGTCAGGCGCAGGAAGCGACCCAACGTCAGATCGAGATGATGCAGCGCCAGCTCGACGATCGCACGCGTGCGATGGAAGCCGCCGCTACCGCCGCCGCTGCCGCTGCCGCGAACAAGTCGCCCGATCAGATGCTCATGATGTTCCAGAACAGCCAGCGCGAGCAGATGGAGCTCGCGAAGGAGCTGTCGCGCAACCAGCTCGCGCAGATGACGCAGATGCAGACGTTCATGATGAACCCGCGCGACATGATGGCAATGGCGCAGGAGTCCACCAAGGGCATCGATCAGGCAACCGATCGCGTCGGCACGATGTTCGGTCGGATCATCGACACGCAACAGAAGGTCACCGAGAACCTGTTGCAGATGCAGCCGGGCTCGAACAGCGTCGTCGAGCTCGTTGGTACCGGCATGGATCGCATCGGATCACTGGCCGAGCGCTACCTTGGCGGCAAGCAACTCGAAGCACAGCTGAACCAGCAGAGCCAAGTGCAGGTGGCCGAGGCGCAGGCGCGAGCCTACGCGCAGACGGTCATCGCGGCACAACAGACCGAAGCAGCACGAGCCGCTCCCGCGCAGCTCGCGCCAGCCGCTGGGCTCGGCAACCCGCAGCCCGCGCAGCCGCAGACCAACGGCGTTTCGAACGGTGCGAAGAAAAAGAAGACCAAAGCCGTGATCGTGGTCGACGAGACCAAGCGGCTCGGGCGTACCGACGCCGAATGGTTCGGGCCGCTCCTGACGAACGTCCAAGAACTTCGCGTCAACGCGCACAAGTTCATCGAGTCGCTCAGCATGGATCCGCCGCGCCTCAACAAGCAGGGCAACCCAGACGGAACGGATCCCGACACCGCGTCACAGATTCTCTTGCAGGCGATCAGCATGGTCGCGCAGCGTCAACTCGCGATCCCCGTGATGACGGATCTGTTGTTCCAAGATCGCTTCGCAGACTTCGTCGACGTGCTCTTGCCAGATCCGATCGTCACGCAGCCCTATCGCGATGACGTCGTGCAGAACATCACGCGCGCCGCGCGTATCGCGCAGGGGCTTCCTGCCGAGGGCCCCGTGGTCGATCACAGCGAAGGCGCTGACGACGACGACGACGACGATGAGAACGAAGACGACGAGGACGAGCACGACGAGCCGAACGACGATCAGGCTCAAGACGGCGCTTCTGTGACGCCGATCTTGACGATCCCGCCCAAGAAGCCGGCGCCGACGTCCTCGCCGCGTCGCGCATAGAGCTGTCAGAGCAGCGAGGTAAGGTCGGGCTTGTGGCTGACCTATGCTGAGGTTCCTTCTAGAGATCGCCGTGACGATCGCACTCTCGCTCGTGATCATGACCGCGCTCGGCGTGCAGAACTACGTCGTGATCGGCTCGGTTCTCTCAGTGATCGGCGCGCTGTTGATCTACTCGACGCACGGTCTGTTCCGCAACATCGACCAAGCACCCACAGGCATCTGGATCTTGCTCACGCTCGGGATCTGCTTGTGCCTCGGAGCGGTCTGGCCGGCGTTGCCCATGATCTTTTTCTACGAGCGCGGCAAGACCAAGCGCTATCACGAGAAGCACGCGAAGCCGATCGCCGTCGTGGATGGTGGCGCTGTCACGCCACCCGAAGTGAAACCATGACTAGCGACGCAGCGTGATCATGCGCGGCTTCTTCAATCCCGCGAGGTTCGTCTTGCGCGCGTCGTACAAGCGCAACAGCACGAACGTCGACATCAAGCCCGATGCGAACAGTGCGCCGCCCCATGCCCGCTTCCAGTCGACGCCCATCAACATCATCGGTGGGGCGATCATGACCGTACGGAGCACGGTGTATCCGGCGAGTTTCCAGCCAGAGCCCTTATCATCTTCGAGTACCCTCGCGGCGGTCTTGTACGTCGGAAGTCGTGGGCCCGATGCATTGCCGAGCGAAGCGCCGAGAGACATCTAAGGAAGATACCAAGGAGTTAGGACGATGAGCAACCTGGATGCGCCTGTGACTCGCCTACGGCTTGCCGTAGGGCTTCCAGCCTATGGTGATGCACTCACGGCCCATCAGGCGCGCATGTGGATGGAATTTGGATCGATCTTGGGTGGCTCGATCGAGCGGTTCGAGCTCGTGATGTTCATGCACATCGACGTCAACCCGATCGACAAGGCGCGCAACCTTCTTGTCACGAACGCCATCAAGCACAAGGCCGATTGGTTGCTCATGATCGACGATGACACGTGGGTCGAATCGAACACGGCCGATGACGACGCGGGCACCATGTTGCTTCGCATGATCTCCGACGCAGATCGTCGAGGCGCAGCGGTGGTCTGTGCGCCCGTCGTGCGGCGCCGCATGCTGCACGGCGATCGCGACGAGTACATGGTCTATCGCCAGCGCGAAGATTCGATCAAGCCTGACAAGCTGGAATCGCTCTCGTATACCAACGAGAAGGATTGTGCCGATCTCAACTCGCGGCACCTGTTCGCGATCGACGCGTGCGCAACAGCATGCATCGCGATCTCGCTCAAGCGGTTCACGTTCCTCGCCGATCCGTTCTGGTTCGATCGCGAGTTGCAGCTATCCGAAGACTTGTTGTTCTGCCATCGCGTGCGCGAGAACGGCGGCGAGATCTACTGTGATCCGCGCGTGCGAACGGGCCACAAGTCGCGTCCGTTCGGGATCTACTCGCGCTAGTCACCCTGACGAATCAAGCGCAACGTCCGAAACACCGTGATGATCGCTGACACGGCAACTGCCGTCGTCGACACCAGCGCGAGCGCGAACACGCGATCGTTGTGCGCGTTCATCTGGTTGATGACGTCCTCGGTCGTCGCTGGCGTACCATCGCCGAGCGTCGTCGTGTTCCAACGCGGATCGCGCGCATACTCGGGCGAGTAGAATCGCATCGAGAACGGCGATTCCGGCTGCCCACCACCATCGTTGGGCTGCACCGGCAACGGATAGCCGCCCGGCGCGAAGCCGTTAGGCGGGAGCCGTGGCGGCGTCAGGTAGCCTTGCTGCGTGTCGATCCAGGCGCTCGTGACGGGCGTGTAACCCATGTTCTGGGCCATCTCGAAGTCGGTCGGGATCGCGCCCATGGCCCGAGCCTTCGCGATCACGCGCCGAGCCTTCATCCGCTCCCACCAGTTTTTGAGCGGCGAGCCGAGCTGCGTGTCGTAGTAGTAGCCCGATTGATCGTGCGTGTTGTACTGCGGATCGTGCGGCTGTTCGTAGCTGCCATCGGGCCCACGACTCTGCGTGATGCCGGTCGGCCAACCACCGGGGATGCGGCCATAGGGGGCGAACACGCTTCGAAGCATGTCGCTAGGCTATCACAGCCTCTGGCTACGCGTTGCCGGTGTTCAACGCCGAGATGACCATGCCCTCGGAGAGCTCGATCGTGCTGCCTGGCGTGACCGAGCCGTGGGCGCCGTTCAAGCGGGTGTAGACGATCGTCGGCTCGATCTGCTCGACCAATGCTGCGATCGCCTCGTAGGTCAGCGTCTTGGCCGTCGTGGTGAGTGCGTCACCGTTGATGATGATCTTCATCGTTGGAGCTCGCGGCGTAGTGCGGGGCGTAGTGCGCTCGCGATGAAGGCCGCGCCGAGCGCGATGATCAGCGAGCCGCCCCCGATGATGCCGACGACATCCCAGCGAATCGGTCGATCTCGCGTGATCGGTAGCGATGGCAACGACGGCAGATCGTTGAGCGAGACCAAATCCGTGTACGGATCCCAGACGGGGCGACCCAGCTGCACGGTCGTGGTTCCCGGCGCGACACCAACGGTCGGCGTGAAGAAAACGCTCATACGTCGATCACTTTCTTGCCCGGCGTGCGGCTCGTGACGTAGTTGTGCCCGGCGCGATACGCATGGCGAAACTTGTTGTCGGGCTCGCGACGCTGATTGCCTCGCGCATCATCGGCGCCCTTCGCGAAGTAGTCGTGCCATGGATCGCCAAGGCTACCGAGCTTGCCGAGCGTTCGTCGGTTGCCCATCTTGTAGCCGATGCCGACGAAGATCCCGAGAAACGCCGCGATGCCCGCGACAGCGACGATCGGATTCTTGCGCAGGTAGACCACGCCTTGAAGCGGCTTGACGATCTTGCAGAGACCAATCCCGAGAGATGCCGTAACTGGCTCGCTCGGAGCGTTGGGATCACTCTCCAGCTTGTGGAGCTCGAAGAGGAGCCCGCCAACCGTCGGCAGACAGGGATCTGCAACAACGTTGATGAAGCCTTGGGCTGCGTCCGAAGCGGTCGACATGCCCTTGAGCTTACTACTTCTTGCGTGTGTAGATCTTGTAGCCTGCGAACGCGCCGAGCAGGATCGCCCCGATGCCGATCGGGGTCTTGTACCAGGGTTTGGTGGCCGGCAGTGGCGAGACCCCAGGTCGAATCGTGGTCACTCCGGGCGTCTGCGTCGGGGCCGGTGTCAGATCGAAGATCGACTTGAACGTGTTGGCGATCTTGGTGCCGATGTCTGCGCCGGCTGCTTGAGCATCGGCCCCCGACGTATCGGCGGTGTCAGCCCATGGATCAGTTGCGTCACGAAGTTGGAACATGATCAGGCTGCTTTCGGAGTGGGTTTGCGTTGAAGGAGTTTGAAGCCCACGAAGGCCCCGGCGAGGATCGCGCCGATGCCGATCGGCGTCTTGTACCAGGGCGTGCCAGGCGACGATCCCGGAAACGTCGACGGAAACGGATTGGGTGTTCCGCCGGTCGTCAAGAACGTGTTCGACGTCGCCGTCTTGATCGCACCACTCCAACGCGATGGGATCGATGTTGCGGGATGGCTCGTGACGGTGGTGCCGGCCGTGGGGGTCGCGTGCGGCGTGTACTCGCCGATGTGCGGCCCGACGTAGAAATCGACACAGGGTTGGAAGTCGGGGCTGGTCACGCCGAACTTCTGGCCGCAGTACGTCGACGCAGCCGTGCGATCTTCGCCGGTTTGCGTTTCATCTGGCGCCATCGTCGACCAGTCATCGCCGAGACCAAGCCCTCGAAGTAGCATCATGGCAGGGCTCCTTTACGCGGTCTTGGGTGC